>Ga0157369_10001968_pt1 | contig 24775 bp, 24 predicted proteins | sample C25metaG_FD_113461 | JGI IMG/M metagenome (GOLD analysis project Ga0157369, IMG submission 113461) | Corn rhizosphere microbial communities from Kellogg Biological Station, Michigan, USA - C2-5 metaG | ecosystem: Host-associated > Plants > Roots > Rhizosphere > Soil | place: USA: Michigan... | reverse complement strand
TCGTCGAGGCGGGCCAGGAGATCCATATCAAGGCTGGCGATCGTGTCGTCATCGAAGCCGGTAGCGAACTCACTCTGACCGCCGGCGGCAGCTTCATCAAACTAGACCCCAGCGGCATCACCCTGGTCGGTCCCCTGGCCCGCCTCAATGCCGGCGGATCCCCAGGCCGAGGCTCGGGCATCGCGCTGCAGTTGCCAAGACCACCCGGGACTACCGAGCAGGGCACGGCTGGCGATCCAAATCAGCTGGCGCTCACCAACGAATCCCAGGATCAGGACGCAAAACGTCAGCGGATGCTCAATTTTTCCGTCTGACCCCGCCATTCAAGGGACCCGCCGCGGCGAAGCGGCCTCTGCCAAGGACAGCAGCATGACCAGCAACCCTACAGCCCCCCAACCCAAGGTGGAAAACTGGGCCTATCCCTTCAAAGCGAAGGGTGGCCAGGACGTCACCGATCCCTGGCTCTATCAACAGGCGCTCGCCCATGCCCGAGGTGGCACCTATCTCTTGGGCAGCAATGGCCTCTGGCATGGTGGCGTGCACTTCGACGAAGGCACCTCAGCCTTTCTGGATCAGTCCCGCATCCATTGCATCGCCGACGGCGAGGTGGTCGCCTATCGTATCGACGACAAGGTTCATCGCTTCGCGACCGAGGCGGATTCGGAGGGCAAGACCTACTCCACCAGTTTCGTCCTGATCCGTCACCGCCTGGAAGCTCCGCAGTTGCCCAATGGCAACGAAACGCCCCCTTCGCTGGTCTTCTTCAGCCTCTACATGCACCTGCTGGACTGGGCCGACTACGAAGCCAAGCCCGCCCTGCCCCGACCGGCCTTCTGGGGTAACGATCGCTATCGTGTACGGACTCAGGGGGGCAAACTCAATGTTCGCCAGGAGCCGCGCGCTAATGCGCCAGTCCAGGCCGAACTCGCCAACGGTAGCCGGATACGGATTGCCGGAGATGCCGATTGGTGCCAGATCATCGAGATCCTCGACAACGGCTTGACCCTTCGTCCGAGGCGCACCCAGACCAGTCTGGGCTACGTCGCTCGCCGCTACCTCGAACCGGAAGCCGCGCCCAAGGCACAGAACATCGTAGTAGTCCTGGACCAGCCCTTCCCCATCAAGGCTGGCGCTCTGCTCGGTCACCCTGGCCTTTATGAAGGCCAGCAGCAGATCCACCTGGAGACCTTCAGCTGCGACGATGTTCCCGCCTTCATCGAGCGCAGCCGGGCACGGTCAGCCCGATTGCCGGAAAGCGACAAGACACTGCTGAAGATCCATGCCGGCGCGAGCAAGCTGATCACTCACCGGCCCGATATCGATGCCAATCATCCGCCACGGATCAGCGATCCCGGCGTTCAGGTAGGGGTGGACCTGATTCTCAGCCAGGGTCAACTCGATGCTCTACCTGCAGCCGACAAGATCATGATCGCCGTGCGTAACGAAGGTGGCCTTCGTACATCCGAACAACGTTGGTGGCATTTGAAAGGTTTGTTGGCGGATGGTGAAGGGAAGCCGATAGAAGGGTGGCTTTGTGAGCAGGAGTTTATTACCAGCCGGCATAGTCCGTGGGAGTGGCTGAATTGTCTGCTTTTGAAAGATGAGACTGCGCCTGAAGCAGTGCTAGCCTACTTACTAGATTCTCGCGGAGCTCTAAGTGAAGCTGAAAGGAAAAAGTATGCCTCTACCATAGAATCCGCAGCCAATGACTCCATCCGTACCTTATTGAGGAAGATCATCGACATTAATAAGGACGACAAGATAACAAATAGCGAAATTCGATCTGCTCTAAAAAGCCCATGGCAATCACAAGCAATTTATTCTCTATTTGCAAAACATATAACCGAGTGGAAGTGGAATGACGAGTACTGGAACAGCTTAGATACATTGTTAGGCCATTCATCTTCAAATCCAAATTGGGAGTGGGAGCTACAAAAGCTAATCATAAAGAGCCTATGTTTTTGGGATGAAATTAAAAGCCTGATAATCAGCGAATCAATATGGAGTATATCTAGCTCTTTCCTAATCGAGGCCTTCAATCCCTCAAAAGATGAAAACTCACTACGCTGGCTTATAGTAGACAAGGGGCAATTAACCTTCGATGCTGAAGGAAACGATAATCAAAACTCAATTTACTTCAGTAGAAGAGCACACTGGCCACCCGTAGGCGATTCTGGAATAACTATTGGCCGAGGATATGATATAGGTCAGCAACCAAATGTTAGGGATGATTTGAAAAACGCCGGGATCGAAGGCGAATATCTTGGTTGGTTAACAGGCGCGGCGGGTAAAAGAAAGAATGATGCGAAAATATATTTAGACAATTCAGAGGCATCTAAACGGCAGTCGCATATTTCTCGAAAGCAGCAATACATTTTATTTGGATACACCTATGAATTTATAGAAATGGATGTAGCAAGGATATCCAAGAAAAAAAGCGTTATTGAGCAATACGCTCCACCTTCGTCCGATGGAGATGCTCTGTGGGAAGGAATAGATAGAAAAATAAAAGAGCTAATGGTAGATCTTAGATACCGTGGCGACTACACCCCCAAAACTAGGGGTAAAATCCAATCCTTGTGCTACACAAACAGCTTTTCCGAGCTAAAAAAAATCATTCAAGATAGAAATTTTTGGGTTTCTACCATTGGTGTCCCACTGGACAGATTTAAAAGGAGAAGTGATTATGTTGAAAAATGGTAAGTTTTTATTGATTCTTGCCTTGGCCCTCGCAAATACCGCCAACGCAGGCCTAGAAAAAGAAATAAGCCAGCAGATAGAAATCGAAAGCAAACTCAACACAAGTTTAAAAGAAGCGAAGACAGAGGCAGACTCTGCCTATCACAAGGTTTTTGAGTTCTATGAAGATGACCCAAGCAATCGGAGTGAAAAAATTCGTAATCTTGAAGAGTCAAGATCTGCCTGGAACAACTTCATTGAAAAAACGTGTTTATTCGAAAGCAACGAGAGCTTAGGAACCCGTTCTGAAAATACAACCACGCTAAAGTGCATGATCGAAAAGTACAGATCAAAAGCGCAGTACTATAGGAATTCGATTTAACATCAGCCAAGTAGCATATTTATCCTATTTTCCAACAACCCAGGAAGCCTCGTATACCACGTCTGATTCAACGGCGACGGATGCGGCAGTGGATAGAGGGTCAGTGTCTTGCGCGTGCCCTCCTCCGTTTCCAGCGTGACCTCGATACTGCTTTCGAAGCGGTCTTCGCTTTTCCAGAAGGCTTCCAGGCGGGCGCGTTCTTCCTTGGGTTGGCCGATCCCGAACCAGAGGAAGGCTTCGCGGCCGAGGGTGATGAGCTGGGTGCCGTGCCAGTGTTCCACCAGCAGACGGCGCATCAGGGGATGGAAGGTCTTTTTCACCCGTTCCGACCAGGCTTTGTTGCCGAGCGGCTTGTAGGGCACGGTGTTGGCCCAGAAGAATTGCTGGCTCAGGCTGCAGGTGGCTTCGAAGTCGGCCGGGGACTGGCCGTGCAGGTGTTTGTAGAGGACCTTGCGGGCGATCTGGCCGCCGCTGCCGATGAAGGGTTCTCCGTACTTCACCTCGTCCCGCCCCGGATCGCGACCGAAGAAGCCCAGGGGTGCATCGGGATCGCCCAGACCGATGATGGGGTCCAGCGGGTCCTTGGCGAACTGTTCATAGACCGGAAGATCGACACCTGGAAGATCGGCAGCGAGCTGGCGAAAGGCTTCGCGCTCTGCGGAAGACAGCGGCATGCAACAGGTCTCCATCGAGGAATTAATCCCTCTTGTAGAGCGCTGCGCTGCGGGTGACGTTCCGTAACGACTGGCGGAGCGGCAGCCCTGGGACGATAGGGTAAACTGCCCGGCTCGAACGACCTCTCAAGGTGAATCCCGTTGATCAATCTGCTACGCAACGGCCTCGGCCAGGTGATCGTCGGCCTGGATCTGGTGACCCGGCCGCGCAAGCTCCAGCGCCCTGAGCAGGCCCAGGCGGCCATCGAGGCGGAGCTGGCGAATCTGTCGCTCTATCAGTTCCAGGCCTGCCCCTTCTGCGTGAAGACGCGGCGGGCGCTGCATCGGCTGAACCTGCCGATCCGCCTCAAGGACATCAAGAAGGACCCGCAATTGCGCGCCGAGCTGGAACAGGGCGGTGGCCGGGTGAAGGTGCCTTGCCTGCGGATCGACGAAGGCAGCCAGAGCGTGTGGATGTATGAGTCGGACGACATCATCGCCTATCTAGAGCAGCGGTATGGCGAGCGGCAACCGGCCTAGAGTCTAGCGATTGAAGGAGTGTGGACAGGGCTGCGCCGTTGTCCACGCTACGGGGCTCAAGCTAACGCTTTGCTGTGTTGGGCTTCGCTGCGCTCAACCCAACCTACGGGGCTAGAGATCGCTTTCTTCGACCTTGCGGACCTTGCTGGCGTCCAGGGTGTAGGACGCCTCGGCCAGGGCGTTGTCGACCGCCTCGGTGTGCAGGGTGCCGATGACCCAGTAGGGCTCGTAGATGTCGGGAAGCGGCACGCCCTTGGGGTAGCGCACCAGCACGATCTGGTTGGGCGGCGGCGGCGGGACGTGGATGCAGGCGCCCGGATAGGGCACCAGGAAGAATTCGCGGTAATTGCCCTTGGCGTCGGTCTCAAGGGGTACCGGAAACCCTCCCAGGCGCACGTTCCTGCCATTCAGGGCAGCCACGGTGCGGGTGGAGTGCATCACCTCGGGCAAGCCACTGTCCTTCTGCTTGAGTCCGCCGGGCGAGCCGAAACCACCAGGGGCCTCGGGGCTGTTGTGGCTGATCTCGGGCATGGTTTCCAGGGCGTGACGATCCTCTGCGGTGAGCAGGTCGAGCCAGTTGGTTTCCGGCGGTTCGCCCTTGGCGGCGTGGGTCAGCAACGGCAGGCTGGCGAGCAGCAGGGTGATGAGCAGTCTGGGCATGGTCGGCGGGTCGGACACAAAAGTCCGAGTGTGCGGCGCGCCAGGTCAGGGGTCCAGCCCCAGGGCCGCAAAGCGGGGCCTCGCCCATGAAAAAGCCCCTGGGTCGACGGGCGACACCAGGGGCAGAAACGCGGTGCTGCGAAGCGGCGTCTTAGAACCTGTTCACGATCTTAGCGACGCTTGGTCACCATGCCGTAGATGAACAGCACGATGATGGCGCCGACCACGGCACCAATGAAGCCTGCGCCTTCACCGGCGCGGTAGATGCCCAGTGCCTGGCCCAGGTAGGTGGCGACCACGGAGCCGACGATGCCCAGGATGATGGTCATGATCCAGCCCATGCTGTCGTCGCCCGGCTTCAGGAAGCGGGCAACCAGGCCGACGATGAGACCGATGATGATGGTTGCGATGATGCCCATGTGAAGAATCCCCTGTTTAAGTGCTGGTAAGACAACGCCGGTCAGCAGGCGTCGTTGTACTCTCCGACCACCGGTGATCCTTCGAGGTTCAGGGAAAAACGGCTTCCGTGTGCGGAAGCCGTCTGGCATCAGTCCTGGATCAGGGCTTCCAGGGCAGCGATGCGGGTCTGCAGGGTTGCCGCATCGGCGCTGCGCAGGGTGGCGTGACCGACCTTGCGCCCGGCCTTGAAGGCCTTGCCGTAGTGGTGCAGGTGGCAGTCTTCCAGGGCGGTGACGGCGGCCACCGGCGGTACCGAGCCGATGAAGTTGACCATGGCGCTTTCACCGACCTTGGCGGTGGAGCCCAGCGGCAGGCCGGCCACGGCGCGCAGGTGGTTCTCGAACTGGCTGCACTCGGCGCCTTCGATGGTCCAGTGCCCGGAGTTGTGCACGCGTGGGGCGATCTCGTTGGCCTTGAGGCCACCCTCGACCTCGAAGAATTCGAAGGCCAGCACGCCGACGTAATCGAGCTGTTCCAGCACGCGGCGGGCATAGTCTTCGGCCAGGGCCTGCAGCGGGTGGTCGGAACTGGCCACCGACAGGCGCAGGATGCCGCTCTCGTGGGTGTTGTGCACCAGCGGATAGCAGGCCACCTCGCCATCACGCCCGCGCACGGTCACCAGGGAGACCTCGCCGGTGAAGGGCACGAAGCCTTCCAGCAGCAGGGGGACGCTGCCCAGTTCGGCGAAGGCGCCGGTGACGTCTTCCGGCTGGCGCAGGACCTTCTGGCCCTTGCCGTCATAGCCCAGGGTGCGGGTCTTGAGTACCGCCGGCAGGCCGATACGGGCCACGGCGGCATCCAGGTCGGCCTGGGAGAGGATGTCGGCGAACGCCGGCGTGGGGATGCCCAGGTCGCGGAACATCGACTTCTCGAACAGGCGATCCCGAGCGATGCGCAGGGCTTCGGCGGACGGATAGACCGGCACGAACTGCGCGAGGAAGGCCACGGTCTCGGCCGGGACGCTCTCGAATTCGAAGGTCACCAGATCGACCTCGTCGGCCAGCTGGCGCAGGTGGTCCGGGTCGCCGTAGTCGGCGCGCAGGTGTTCGCCCAGGGCGGCGGCGCAGGCATCCGGCGCCGGGTCGAGAAAGGCGAAGTTCATGCCCAGCGGCGTGCCGGCCAGGGCGAGCATGCGGCCCAGCTGGCCGCCACCGATGACGCCGATCTTCATGCCTGCTCCCTCGGATCGGGATTGTCCAGCACGGTGCGGGTCTGCTCGTCGCGGAAGGCGTTCAGCCGCTCGTGGTACTCGGGATGCTTGCCGCCGAGGATGCTGGCGGACAGCAGCGCGGCGTTGATGGCGCCGGCCTTGCCGATGGCCAGGGTGGCGACCGGCACACCGGCGGGCATCTGCACGATGGACAGCAGGGAGTCGACGCCCGAGAGCATGGACGACTGCACCGGCACGCCGAGCACCGGCAGGTGGGTCTTGGCGGCGCACATGCCCGGCAGGTGGGCGGCGCCACCGGCACCGGCGATGATCACCTCGATACCGCGACCGGCAGCCTCTTCGGCGTACTGGAACAGCAGGTCGGGGGTGCGGTGGGCGGAGACCACCTTCACTTCGTGGGGAATGCCCAGCTTGTCCAGCATGTCGGCGGTGTGGCTCAGGGTGGACCAGTCGGACTTGGAGCCCATGATCACGCCTACGAGTGCGCTCATCGTCGTGCCTCTGAAATGAAGAAGCCACGCGGCGGACGTGGCTTGGGAAATGAGCGGCACAGTATAGACGAAAGCGGGGCGGAGAGTGCTCCTGCACCGGGTATCGCCTGTCGGTTGGAGGACAGGACGTGGCGCTCATGGGATGGGGGGTGGTGTGGGGTGAAAGGTACGGGCCAGAGGGCTGGATGATTCGGGGGGGATCGCCTTGAAGAGCGCCCTCACCCCAGCCCTCTCCCGCAAGCGGGAGAGGGGGCGGATTAGCGTAGCTTGAGAGCTCGGGTGTTCCGGTTCCCTGCGGCGACAAGTCATGCTGAAGCGTTGTGTTTATCGCGGCCATGGGCCGCTCCTACAGGTTCAGACACGACTGTAGGAGCGGTCGCTACGGCGCACCGGCATGGCCGCGATTAAGGCAGAGCGGTCGCAGCGGCGAACCACCATAGCCGCGATAAGCCCAGCCTCAGATCCCCACGTCCGGCAGTTGCGGGCGGGTTTCCAGGGCCTTGGCCATCAGCCGTTCGACGAAGGCGCGGTCCGTGTCGGGCAGGGCCAGGCGGGGCGGACGGGTCAAGGCACTGCCGCGGCCGGCGAGTTCTTCGCAGAGCTTGATGCACTGCACCAGGTCCGGGCGGGCGTCCAGGTGCAGCAGCGGCATGAACCACTCGTAGAGCGGCATGGCGTCGGCGAAGCGACCGGCCTTGGCCAGGCGGAAGATGGTTTCGCCTTCGGTGGGGAAGATGTTGGACATGCCCGAGACCCAGCCCTCGGCGCCTACGGCGATGCTTTCCAGCACCACGTCGTCGAGACCGGCGAAGAGCACGAAGCGGTCACCCACCTCGTTGCGCACGTCGATGAAGCGGCGGGTATCGCCGGAGGAATCCTTGAAGCAGACGATGTTGTCGACGTCGGCCAGGGAGATGAGAATGTCCGGGGTGACATCGTTCTTGTAGATCGGCGGGTTGTTGTAGACCATCAGCGGCAGGTCGAGGGCGCTGGCCACGCTGCGGAAGTGCGCGGCGGTCTCGTGGGGCTTGGCCGAGTAGACCAGGGCCGGCATGAGCATGATGCCGTCGGCGCCGGCGCGCCCTACCGCCTGGGCGGTGCGGGTGGCATTGAGGCTGGTGAATTCGGCCACGCCGCAGATCACCGGCACGCGACCGCCGGCAGCGTCCTTGGCGACCTCCACCAGGGAGATCTTTTCTTCCAGGGTCAGGGAGGTGTTCTCGCCCACGGTGCCGCACATCACCAGACCGGAGACGCCATCGCGCACCAGATTGCTGATCACGCCATGGGTCTTTTCCAGGTTGACGGAGAAGTCGTCGTTGAATTGGGTGGTGACGGCGGGAAAGACGCCGCTCCAGTTGACGCGGGGAGTGCTCATGCGGGGGTTTCCTCCAGACGGGAACGGGGCTTGAGAGAGTCGCGGTATTGCCGGGGCGACAGGCCGGTGAGACGGCGGAACTGACGGCTGAAGGCGCTGTGGTCGGTATAGCCACAGGCCAGGGCCACTTCGGTGACGGGTAGATCGCGGGCCAGCAGGCGCGAGGCGGCGTCGAGCCGGGCCTTGTGTAGCAACTGCTGGGGCGTGAGGCGCAGGATGCGCTTGCACTGGCGTTCGAGCTGGGAGACCGACAGGCCGACTCTCTGACTCAGTTCGCCCACCGAGAGCGGCTGGGCATAGTGCTCGCGCAGATAGCGATCGACCTCGGCCACCTTGGCGTGGGCCGGGTGATCGGCGGCGGGCGCCTGCAGATCGTGGGAGATGCCGGCCATGCCCATCAGCTGGCCCTGGGCGTCGTGCAGCGGCAGCTTGCGGGTCAGGCACCAGCCCGGGGTACGCCCGGCATAGAGGTGCAATTCCAGCTGGTCATCCAGCGCCAGGCCTTCGCGCAGCACGCGACGATCCTGTTCGGCGTAGGCGCCACCCAGGGGCGCCGGGAAGACTTCCTCGGCGGTCTTGCCGAGCAATTCGCTGACGTCCTCGTAGCCGCAGCGCTGGGCCAGGGTCAGGTTGACCAGCACATAGCGCGCGTCCAGGTCCTTGACGAAGAACACCACGCCGGGGATGGCATCGAGCAGCGGCGCCACCAGACTCAGGCTGGCCAGCAGCGCGGGCAGGTCGGCGGGCCGGGCGCGGCTCAGGGCGTCCAGGTGGGCGGCGGCATTCATCTCTCGTCCTCGGTCAGGGCCAGCAGGCTGTCGATACGGGTGGGTTGCAGGGGAAAGCGCGGCGCCGGGGGCGTCCAGCCCAGCAACATGCGGGTAGCCTGGCCACAGATGCGGCCCTGGCAGGCGCCCATTCCGCAGCGGCTGCGCAGCTTGGCCTGGGTCCAGTCGGCATGGCCGACCAGGGCGCCGAGGGCGACGTCCTCGCAACGGCAGACCAGGGTATCCGGCTGGGCGAGCCGGGCAATGGCCGGATTCAGGGCGAAGGTGCGCGCCAGCTGGGCGGCGAAGCGGCGCCAGGCACGGGCCTCGGTCTGCACGCCAGCGATGGCGTCGAGCTGGTCACTGGCGACCAGGCCGGCGATACGGCCGGTGGCCTGGGCCAGTTCATTGCCGCCGATGCCGGTGCATTCACCGGCGGCCAGGATGTGCGGCTGGCTGGTGCGCTGATGGTCATCCACCGCCACGGCGCCATCCAGGGTCGCGCAGCCCAGGCTCTGCGCCAGTTCGACATTGGGTACCAGGCCGTAGCCACAGGCCAGGCGGTCGCAGGCGACCTCCCAGCGACGGTCGCCCTGGCGCAGGCGCACGGCTTCGAGACGCTCGCTGCCGAGTGCTGCCTCGACCCAGGTGCCGGGGCTATAGCGAGGAGTGGCCAGGGTCAGCGCCTGGCGCAACTTGTTCGGCCAGCGCCAGAGCTGCAGGCCGAATTCGACTAGGGCACGGCGCGCGGCCTGCTCGGCGACCAGGGCGACCCGGGCACCCGCCTGGCGCGCGGTAGCGGCGCTGGCCAGCAGCAGCGGACCGGTGCCGGCGACGACGAGGCGCTCAGCGGCCACTTCCACGCCCCCCTTGATCAGCGCCTGCAAGCCACCGGCACCGGTCACCCCGGGCAGGGTCCAGCCGGGGAACGGCAGCAGCAGTTCGCGGGCGCCGGTGCAGAGGATGAGGGTGTCGAACGTCAGGGTCCGGCTGCCGTGGGCGTCTTCCAGCAGCAGCTGGTGTGGTCCCAGGACCGCGGCGACGCGGGTCTGGGTGAGCAGGGTGACGTCCGCCGGCAACTGACCGACTTCGGCGGCCACCTGGCCCGCCCGGGCGCGCCAGATCTGGCCGCCGGGCAAGGGATTGTCGTCCAGCAGCACCAGGTTCAGGCCGCGGCCACTGGCGGCGCGGGCGGCGGCGAGACCGGCCGGGCCGGCGCCGATGATGAGCAGGTCGCAGCTCGCGCTATTCATGACAGGCGCTCCACCTGCATGCCGTCCTGGCACGGCGTCTGGCAGGCCAGGCGGCGTACGCCGTCGACCTGTACCCGGCACTCCTGGCAGATGCCCATGCCGCAGAACGGTGCCCGGGCTTCTCCGCCTACCGAACGGCGCGCGGCGGGATTGCCGCTCTTGGCCAGCGCGGCGGTGAGCAGGCTGCCAGGGCGAATCTCCAGGCGCTCGCCATCGATGAACAGGGTCAACATGCCTGGCTCCTCGGCACGGTGGTGAAACGCGCCGGTGCGAAGGGTTCCACGTGGAACGTCGAAGGCTCGCCGAATAGCCCGTTGGCGATGGCTTCGGCAGTGGCCGGGGCAGTAGTGACGCCCAGGCCTTCGTGACCGACCGCCAGCCACAGACCGAGCTGTTCGGGATGGGCGCCGATCAGCGGCAGGCCATCGGGACTGGCGGCGCGCTGGCCGGTCCAGCCACGGATCAGCGAGGTATGGGTCAGGCCGGGCAGATAGTCCAGGGCACGGCGCAGCAGCTGGCCAACCACCGCAGGCTCCACCGCCATGTCCGGACGCTCGAATTGCCGCGACGAGCCGATCAGCAGTTGCCCGGTAGGTCGCGGCTGGACATTGAAAGCCACCGAGGCACCGCTGCTGGCGTGGGCGCTGGCGCCATAGCCAATCTCCACCAGCTGGTGGCGGACCTGCTCGGGATAGCGATCGGTGATCAGCAGATGGCCCTTCTTGGGCACCAGCGGCAGGTCCGGGCAGAGACTGGCGGCTTGCAGGCCGGCGGCGAGCACCACGGCATCGGCGGTCAGCCAGCGACCGTCGTCCAGGCGGACGCGCCGGCTTTCGACCGCCGTCACCCGGGCACGCTGGAATTCGATCAGCGGCGAGCGCTGCAGCAGCCAGGCGGCCACCACCGGCGCATAGAGCAGGCCATCGCCGGGCACCTCCAGACTGCCAGCCAGGGTGGTCAGCGCCGGCTCGGCAGCGGCGGTGGCGGCCGCATTCAAGGGCTGGTTGGCGACGCCCTGGGCGTCCAGACGCTGGCGCTTCGCGTCGATCAGATCCAGCTCGGCTGCGTCGCGCGCCAGCCAGAGGGTGCCGCAGTTGCGGTAGTCGGCGGCGCTCGGCAGCTGGGGCACCAGCTCACGCCAGAGCGCCAGGGAGCGCGCGCTCAGGGTCAATTCGGCGGGGTCGTCGTCCATCACCACCAGGTGGCCCATGCCGGCGGCGGAGGCGCCAGGCAGGCCGGCATCCAGCACCCGCACCCGGCAGCCGCGCGCGGCCAGGGCCGCGGCGCAGCTGGCGCCGATGATGCCGGCGCCGACGACGAGGACCTCCGCCACGGACTTCACCCCGGGATACCCCAGGCGAAGGGATCGTCGGCGGCCAGCAGCAGGGTCGCCTCGGCCATGACATGGGCGCGGCCGCGGATCACCGGCAGGATGCGACCCTCGTCGCCGGGCTGATAGTGCGCCTCGAAACGACTGCCGATGACACTGGCCTGCTGCCAGACGGCTCCGGGCGCCAGGTCACCGTCGGCCGCCAGGCACGCCAGCTTGGCGCTGGTGCCGGTGCCGCAGGGCGAACGGTCATAGGCACGCCCCGGGCAGAGCACATAGCTGCGACTGTCGGCGCCGTCCGGATCCTCGGCGAAGAGTTCGATATGGTCGATATGGCCGCCCTGGTCGCCAGTGATACCGGCGGCCTCCAGCGCGCCCCGCAGGGCCAGGCTGAAGGTGAGCAGGCCGTCGAGGTTGTCGGCGGCGATGCGCTGGCCGTGATCGGCACAGAGGAAGAACCAGTTGCCACCCCAGGCGATGTCGCCGCTGACCGGGCCATGGCCGGGAATCTCCACCTGGACGGCCTGGCGATGGCGATAGGCCGGGACGTTGCGCACGCTGACGCTGCCGTCGTCATGCAGGGTGGCGGTGACATCGCCGACCGGGGTCTCGATCAGGTGATCGCCAGGGCCGATCCGGCCGAGATGAGCCAGGGACACCACCAGGCCGATGGTGCCGTGGCCGCACATCCCGAGGTAGCCGACCTCGTTGAAGAACACCACGCCAGCGCTGGCGGCAGGAGATACCGGCTCACAGAGCAGGGCGCCGACCAGCACCTCGTTGCCGCGCGGTTCGCGCATGCAGGCTCGCCGAAAGGCGTCATGCTCGCCGGCCAGCAGGGTGCGGCGCTCGGCCATGCTGCCCTGGCCGAGATCGGGAAAACCATCGAGGACCAGGCGGGTGGGTTCGCCGCCGGTATGGGAGTCGATGACGCGGATGCGCTGCATGGCTGACCTCCGTGAGAGAAGTGCCAGTGTCGCGCAGATGACGGCAAAAGGCTTGCAGGACGTCGGCTAACTAAAAGCCGATATCAGCATAGTCTCCTACCGTCGATCAGCCGCCGTGGCTTTGACTTTCGAGATGTCGCCAGACCTGCTGCACCAGTCGCTTGCGCAACAGGGCACAGCGGTAGAGGCGGATTTCCAGGCCGACCTGCCAGGCGGCATCGCCACACACGGCCAGTTCGCCGCGGGCCAGCTCCGCCGCCACCGACAGCTGCGGCACCCAGGCCACGCCCAGGCCCTGCAGGGCCATGGTCTTGAGGCTGTCGGCCATGGCGGTTTCGTAGAGGGTCACGGCGCGCAGCTTGCGCTGGCGCAGGAGCAGATTCACCGAACGACCGAGGAAGGCACCGGCGCTGTAGGCCAGCAGCGGGACGCTGCTCTGCCCGTCCAGCTGGAACATCGGTCGGCCTTCGCCATCGGTGGCGCAGACCGGCAGCATGGCGGTGTGCGCCAGGTGCAGCGACGGAAACAGCTCCGGATCCATCTGCAGCGCGGCATCGGGATCATGGAAGGCCAGCATCAGGTCACAGGCGCCGTCGCGCAGGGCGTGGATGGCGTCGCCGACGTTGGTGGCCACCAGCCGGCTGGCCAGCGCCAGGCCCTGGCCACGCAGCCCGGCGATCCACTGCGGAAAGAAGCCCAGGGCCAGGGAGTGGGCGGCAGCGAATTGCAGCACCTCGCCCTGCCCGCCTTCCAGGTGATGCAGATGGCGCACCGTCTCGCCCAGTTGCTCCACCACGCTGCGCGCCGTGACCAGAAACAGCTGACCGGCTTCGGTAAGGCTGATCGGAGTATGGGATCGGTCCACCAGGGTCAGGCCGACGCTTTCCTCCAGCGCGCGGATGCGCCGGCTGAAGGCGGGCTGGGTGACGAAACGCTTTTCGGCGGCCTGGGAAAAACTGTGGGTGGCCGCCAGGGCCACGAAGTCTTCCAGCCATTTGAATTCGATGTTCATGGCACCCATACGTCGTCTGATCTCGTGAGGTCACAACCAGAGTTATGCCGATCCGGCATGAGGCTTGGCGTATTGGCATTGGCCGGGATCGGCTGGCAGGCCTAGATTCTAGGGCATCGCGGCGCCTGCCGCTCGATCGAAGCCCAACGCTATCATGTCCGACTCTGCATCATCCGTCCGCCTCGAAAAAGATCTCCTCGGTACCCTCGACGTCCCCGCCGATGCCTACTACGGCATCCAGACCCTGCGCGCCGTGCAGAACTTCCGCCTCTCCGGCGTACCCCTCGGTCACTACCCCAAGCTGGTGGTGGCCCTGGCCATGGTCAAGCAGGCGGCGGCGGACGCCAACCACCGGCTCGGCCACCTGCCGACCGAGAAGCACCAGGCGATCGTTGATGCCTGCTCGCGCATCATTCGCGGCGAATTCCACGACCAGTTCGTGGTGGACATGATCCAGGGCGGGGCCGGCACCTCGACCAACATGAACGCCAACGAGGTGATCGCCAACGTCGCCCTGGAGCTGCTCGGCCACGCCAAGGGCGAGTATCGCCATCTCCACCCGAACAACGACGTCAACATGGCGCAGTCGACCAACGACGCCTACCCCACCGCCATCCGCCTGGGTCTGTTGCTCGGCCATGACGCCCTGCTCGCCAGCCTGGACAGCCTGATCACCGCCTTCGCCGCCAAGGGCGTGGAATTCGCCGAGGTGCTGAAGATGGGTCGCACCCAGCTGCAGGACGCGGTGCCCATGACCCTCGGCCAGGAATTCCATGCCTTCGCCACCACCCTGGGCGAAGACCTGGCGCGCCTCAAGACCCTGGCGCCGGAGCTGCTCACCGAGGTCAACCTGGGCGGTACCGCCATCGGCACCGGCATCAACGCCGACCCCGGCTACCAGCTGCTGGCCGTGCAGCGCCTGGCGGACATCAGCGGCCAGCCGCTCAAGCCCGCCGCCGACCTGATCGAAGCCACCTCGGACATGGGCGCCTTCGTGCTGTTCTCCGGCATGCTCAAGCGCACCGCGGTGAAGCTGTCGAAGATCTGCAACGACCTGCGCCTGCTCTCCAGCGGTCCGCGCACCGGCATCAACGAGATCAACCTGCCGCCGCGTCAGCCGGGCAGCTCGATCATGCCGGGCAAGGTCAATCCGGTGATCCCCGAGGCGGTCAACCAGGTGGCCTTCGAGATCATCGGCAACGACCTGGCGCTGACCCTGGCGGCCGAGGGCGGCCAGCTGCAGCTCAACGTCATGGAGCCGCTGATCGCCTACAAGATCTTCGACTCCATCCGCCTGCTGCAGCGCGCCATGGACATGCTGCGCGAGCACTGCATCACCGGCATCACCGCCAACGTCGAGCACTGCCGCCGTCAGGTGGAGCACTCCATCGGCCTGGTCACCGCGCTCAATCCCTACCTGGGCTACGAGACCTCCACCCGCATCGCCAAGACGGCGCTGGAAACCGGTCGCGGCGTGCTGGAGCTGGTGCGCGAGGAAAATCTGCTGGACGAGGCGACCCTGGACGACATCCTGCGCCCGGAAAACATGATCGCCCCGCGGCTCGTACCGCTGAAGGCCAAGGTCTGAGTCCCGCACGCCAGACCTGAGCGGTAACCGACGGCAACTCCCCGCGGGCGCGGTATCCTTCTTGCCTGGAAGGCTGCCACCGCCCCGGGGAGTTTGCCCATGCGTCAGTCCGGTCTGATCAATCTCAACCTGGTGTCCCTGGTGCTCCAGCAACTGGCGGCCGACACGCCCGCCCGGGCGGCGCCGCTGCTGGCCGGCAGCGGCCTGCGGCTGGACGATCTCGAACAGCCCCATCGACTCATCACCCTGGCCCAGGAACAGCGGGTCATCGCCAACGCCCTGCCGGTCGCCCCGCCCGAACTGGGGCTGCTGCTGGGCTGGCGGCTGCGCGTCTCCGGCTACGGACTGCTCGGCTATGCCCTGCTCAGCGCCCCGACCCTGGGCGCCGCGTTGCAGGCGGCCCTGGCCCACCAGGGGCTGCTGGGCGCCTATTTCACCCTGCGCCTGGAGCGCCACGGCGAGCTGGCCTGGCTCAGGGCCGACGACCATCCCTTCGCGCCGGAACTGGAGCGCTGCAACGCCGAGTGCTGCCTGGCCTCGCTGCTGGCGATCTGCTGCGACCTCCTCGGTACGCCCCTGCCGTTGGTGCAGGTGGCCTTTCGGCACGCCGAGCCGGCCTATCGCGCGCGCTATGGCGACTGCTTCGGCGCCACACCCCTGGCCTTCAACGCGCCCTATAACGGCCTGGCCTTTCCCGCTGCCTGGCTTGAGCGCGGGCTGCCCCTGGCCGATCCGGTGACCCATCGCGACGCCCTGGAGCAGTGCGGTCGCCTGGCCCCCGAGCAGGATCGCCAGCGCGCCCTGCTCGCCCGCATCCGCACCCTGCTGGGCGCCGACCTGGCGGCCCCGCCCTCCTTCGCGGCCCTGGCCGGCCACCTCGGCATGGCCCCGCGCAGCCTGCGCCGCCATCTGCAGGCGGGCGGCAGCGGCTATCAGCAACTGCTCGACGAGTTGCGCTTCGAACGGGCGCGCGACCTGCTGGCCCAGGAGCGGCTGCCCATCTATCGCATCGCCGAGGTGATGGGCTTCAGCGAAACCGCCAGCTTCCGCCATGCCTTCCGCCGCTGGAGCGGACAATCGCCGCGGGGGTATCGGCTCTAGCGGCCGGCGTATGCTGAGCGCTTCCCGTCCCCAAGGAGGATTTTCCATGCCCTCGCTGAAACTGCTCGAAGCGCGCGGCCAACCCACCCAGCAATACCGCCTGCCGGCGGAGAAGTTGCTGGCCGGCGATCCACTGCAGAGCCTCTGGCTCGACTACGAGGATGGCAGCGGTGTCTTCGCCGTTGGCCACTGGCACAGCGAGGTGGGCGCCTGGCGGGTGAACTACACCGAGGAGGAGTACTGCCAGATCCTCGAAGGGGTGAGTCTGGTCACTGATGACCAGGGCCACGCCACCCGGCTCGGTCCCGGCAGCAGCTTCGTCGTGCCGCGCGGCTTCCAGGGTACCTGGGAGGTGCTGGAGCCGACCCTGAAGCGCTTCGTGGTCTACGAAGCCAAGGGCGGTTGATGGTCGACGCCGGGCGCAATCTGGCCGGATCTATCCCCTTTTGGCCGCTGCGCCTCTCGTCGCGGGTCGCCGGGCTGGCAAGAATCAGGGGAGAGCCCGCCGCCCGGAGTCGCCATGCGCATCCACCACAGTCCCGATCACGCCCTGCACCACGGTCGCTGCGAATTGATCGACGGCCAGTTGCAGCCCTGTTTCGAAAAACCCCAGCGCGTCGAATTCATCCTCGCCGAGTGTCACCGCCGGCAGCTCGGCGAGGTGGTGGCGCCGAGGGACTTCGGCCGGACGCCGCTGACACGCGTCCATAGCACGGCCTATCTCGACTTTCTCGCCGGCGCCTGGGACGAATGGGCGGCCCGCGGCGAGACCGTGGACCTGCTGCCCTATACCTGGCCGGCGCGTACCCTGCGCCAGGTGCTGCCGCCCACCAGCCTGCACGGACGCCTCGGTTACTACAGCTTCGACGGCGGCGCGCCCATCACCGCCGGCACCTGGCAGGCCGCCTACAGCGCCGCCCAGGTGGCCCTGAGTGCCGGGGCCGAGGTCGCCGCGGGCGCGCGCAGCGCCTTCGCCCTCTGCCGTCCGCCGGGCCACCACGCCGCGGCCGATGTCATGGGCGGCTACTGCTATCTGAACAACGCCGCCATCGCCGCCCAGGCCGCCCTCGATGGCGGCGCCCGGCGGGTGGCAATCCTCGATGTCGACTACCACCACGGCAACGGCACCCAGGACATCTTCTATGCGCGCGACGATGTGCTGTTCCTCTCGCTGCACGGCGATCCGGGTTTTGAATTCCCCTTCTTCCTCGGCTATGCCGACGAGACCGGCAGCGGCGCGGGCCAGGGCTTCAACCTCAATCTGCCGCTGCCCGCCGGCAGCGCCTGGGACAGCTGGAGCGCCTCCCTGGAAACAGCGCTGACGCGCGTGCAGGACTATGCCCCGGACCTGCTGCTGGTCTCCCTGGGCGTGGATACCTTCAAGGCCGATCCCATTTCCCAGTTCAAGCTGGAGAGCGACGACTACCTGCGCCTGGGCGAACGCCTGGCGCGGCTCGGCCTGCCGACCCTGTTCGTCATGGAAGGCGGTTACGCCGTGGCGGAGATCGGCATCAACACGGTGAACGTCCTGGCCGCCTTCGACGGCGCCTGATCCCTATCGCGAGGAATCCGACCATGCACAGCCTCCTGCGTCCGCTCACCGCCCTGCTCGGTGGCGCCCTGCTCGCCACCGCCGTCCAGGCCGCCGATCCCGGCGAACTGCGGGTCTACAACTGGGCCGACTACATCCTGCCCGAGACGCCCAAGGACTTCGCCAAGCAGACCGGCATCCGCGTCACCTGGGACACCTTCGACAGCAACGAGTCGCTGGAGGCCAAGCTGCTCACCGGGCGCTCCGGCTATGACCTGGTGATTCCCTCCAACCAGTTCCTGGAAACCCAGATCAAGGCCGGGGTCTTCCAGAAGCTGGACAAGCGCAAGCTGCCCAACTGGCAGAATCTCGATCCGGAGTTGCTCAAGCTGCTGGAGGTCAACGACCCGGGCAACCAGTACGGCGTGCCCTACATGTACGGCACCATCCTCATCGGCTTCAACCCGGCCAAGGTCAAGGCGGCGCTGGGGGCGGACGCACCGGTGGACAGCTGGGACCTGGTGTTCAAGCCGGAGAACATGGCCAAGCTCAAGAGCTGTGGCGTGGCCATGCTGGACTCGCCCTCGGACATCCTGCCGGTGGTGCTGCACTACCTGGGCCTGGACCCCAACAGCGCCAACGCCAAGGACTACGAGAAGGCCACGGCGCTGATGCTGAAGATCCGCTCCTACATGGCCTACTTCAATTCCACCAAGTACATGACCGATATCGCCAACGGCGACATCTGCGTGGCGGTGGGCTATTCGGGCAGCTTCTATCAGTTCGGCAACCGGGCCAAGGAAGCCGGCAACGGCGTGGTGGTGGACTGGCGCTTGCCGCGCGAGGGCGCGCCCATCTGGTTCGACACCTGGGCCATTCCGGCCAGCGCCGCCAACGTCGACCAGGCCCATGCCTTCATCAATTACCTGCTCGAACCCAGGGTGATCGCCGGGATCAGCGACTATCTCGGCTACCCCAACGCCAACAAGCCGGGCATGCCGCTGGTGACCGCCGCCATCCGCGACAACCACGACCTGGTACCCACTGCGGACATGCTCAAGAAGCTCTATGTGGTGCAGCCGCTGCCGCAGCCCATCGAGCGGGTGCGGACACGCGCCTGGAGTCGCATCAAGGCCGGCAACTAGCGGCCACGGCGTTCACGGTCTTCCGAATGGTAGCCCTTGGCTACCATTCGGCGGTTACATTCCCGCGTCCGGGAACCCTCTATCGTGCTAAGGGACTTATTGTGCTGAAGTGATCCTCGGATTTTCCTGCCAGGTACGGCATCCATGTCCCTCAGTCTCGCCCTCGCCCGAGCGCTGGCTCGCCCTTTCTGGGCCCTGCGCTTCGAACCGGTATTGGAACGGCATTATCAGCGCGACATCGCCCGTTCGCGCCGGCGGCACCTGCGCATCAGCCTGACCGTGGCCATCCTGGCCTATGCCAGCTTCTCGATCTGGGACTGGATCCTGATGACCAATGCCTTCTGGCTCATCAGCCTGCTCAGCGCACTGGTGGTGGTTGGCGGCGGTCTGGTCTTGCTGGCGCTCAGGCTGATGCCAGCCGAGCATCCGGCACGCGAATGGGTGGGTATCCTGCCCTGTCTGCTGGCCTATGCGCCGCCGCTGCTGGACGTCGAGGCCACCGATGCCACGCATCGCGCCCTCTGGCTGGCCACCATGCCGTTGATGACCCTCTTCACCAACAGCTGCATCGCCCCGCCCCTGCGCCAGGCGGCGGTACACAGCCTGGTCGCCCTGCTGGCCATCGGCCTGGCCACCCAGATGCACGCCCTGCCTGCCCTGGAGGCGTCGCTGGTCATGACCCTGGCGTTCGCCACCGCGAGCTTCACCCTGCTCAACAACTTCTGGATGGAGCGCGCGCGTCGTCAGGGCTATCTGCTGATCCTGCGCGACCGCCTGCGCAACGAAGAACTGACCGCATCCAATCGCTTCCTGGCACAGCAGTCCGCCACCGACCCCCTGACCGGCGTGGCCAATCGCCGGGCGCTGATGCAGGCCCTGGCCAACGCCCTGGCTCATCCCCCGCCCCGCCCGCTGCTCCTGCTGATGATCGACGTCGATCACTTCAAGGCCTTCAACGATCGCTACGGGCATCCGGCCGGCGATCGCTGCCTGCAACAGGTCGCCACCGCCCTGGCCGACGAGTTGCGCGCCGGTGACTGCCTGGCCCGCTACGGCGGCGAGGAATTCGCCATCCTCTGCACGCCTTCGCGCGAGGAGGATGCCGGCAAGCTGGCACAGCGCCTGCTAGACGCGGTAAGGCGCCTGGAGATCCCCCATCTCGGGCCCCATGCCGGTCCGCGCGTGACGGTGAGTATCGGCGGCGCCTGCGCCCGGCCGGATCACGACTGCGCCGAAACCTTCATCGAAGCCGCCGATCGCCAGCTCTACTGGGCCAAGCAGGCCGGGCGCGACCGCGCCATCCTCGAAGACTGCGATCGCTGCCACCCAGCGATCGAGGAACCCCTCTAGCCCAGGCGATAGACCCGATCGACCAGGGCCACGCTGGCCAGGCGCTGGCGCAGATCCTCGTCCAGACCAGGGTCCTGCCAGTCGTAGAGGCCGATGCGGGCATAGGCCCGACCCCGAGGTGGCCGCGTGCCGAGGTACTCCCAGACCACCCGGGTGCAGGCCGGCTCGCGCCGGTCGGAGGCGCTGACGCCGAGCTTGAGTCCGTTCAGGCGATCGATGCGGTTGCGCGCGCTGGGCAGCAGCACCGTCTGCGACAACTCGTTGCCGGTGAGGGATTCGTAGTCGGTAAAGAACAGCCGGCTTTCCAGGCTCATGGCCAGGCCCAGGTAGCGAAAGCGCGCCTGGCTGGTGGCTTCGTCGCACCGCCGCAGGCGCTCGAAACGCACGTAGCGGAAGACGCCCGCTTCCGCGAACAGCCAGACCAGTCCGCAGAGCACCACACCCGGCGTGGACAGCGACGGATAGTATTCGTGGTAATAGCCCTGGTAGCGCGCCAGGCCTTCCTGACGCTCGCCGAACAGGGCCAGGGCCTGCCCCGCCCAGCCCGTCTCCTGACCAACCGGCGCGCCCAGGCGCGCCGCGAATTGCCGCTGCGGCAGCTGCAGATCGCCCACCGGCAGCCCGAAGAACTCCGCCAGGCGCTGCAGGTTGTAAGGCGACGGACGGCTCTGCCCGTTGAGGTAACGATTGAACTGGGCACGGTTGATGCCGACGGCGCGACAGACGGCGGCAATCGAGCGGTGGCGCTGGCAGAGCAGCTGCAAATTGGCGGAAAAGTCGCTCATGAATCCGGCCCGAGCTTGACAGACGGCCAGAAAACTAGCATCAAGTCGCGCCATTTTGAAGCGAGGCGCGGAATTGTTCACGCCGGTGGGATAGCCGAATCTAGGCGCCCGGTCCGTCTTACTGCCCGTTCCACCCGGACCGACCCGTTCCAGAGCCTGTTGCCGTCGTCTCCCCACGCCGGGAGCAGGCCCTGGCGGGATATTCCACAATAATAGCCCCAAGGCTTGCGAGCCGGCCTTGGAGCATCACTAGCATGCTCGAGGATTCTTCATGCACTACCTAGAAATGCTCAACGACTTCCTGTCCGGCCATGTGCTCATCGTGCTGATCGTCGGCCTGGGCAGCTATTTCACCCTGCGCTCGCGATTCGTGCAGGTGCGCCATTTCCCGCACATGTTCACCGTCTTCAAGGACTCCCTGCGCAACAGCGGTGACGGCCTGAGTTCCTTCCAGGCGCTGATGCTCAGCCTGGCCGGTCGCGTCGGTGCCGGCAACATCGCCGGTGTGGGCCTGGCCGTGACCCTGGGTGGCCCCGGTGCGGTGTTCTGGATGTGGGTGACCGCCCTGGTCGGCATGGCCAGCAGCTTCTTCGAGTGCACCCTGGCGCAGGTCTACAAGCGCGCCGACGGCGACGGCCTCTACATCGGTGGTCCGGCCTATTACATCCAGCACGGCCTCAACAAGCGCTGGATGGCCCTGATCTTCTCGGGCCTGTTGCTGGTGACCTACGGCTTCGCCTTCGTCGGTCTGCAGTCCTTCACCGTGACCCACTCGCTGGAAAACGCCTTCGGCCTGCCGGTGCAGTACACCGGGATCGCCTTGGCCATCCTGCTGGGCCTGGTGTTCATCGGCGGCATCAAGCGCATCGCCGCGGTCTCCGACATCCTGGTGCCGGTCAAGACTCTGGCCTACATCGCCGTCACCCTCTATGTGATCATCACCCAGATCGACCTGGTCCCCGGCACCCTGCTGACCATCGTCAAGAGCGCCTTCGGCCTGGAGCCGGCCTTTGCCGGTCTGCTCGGCGCCGCCATCACCATGGGCGTCAAGCGTGGCGTCTTCGCCAACGAAGCCGGCCTGGGCGCCGCACCCAACGTCGCCGCGGTGGCCGCGGTCAAGCACCCGGCCGCCCAGGGCGTGGTGCAGGCCTTCAGCGTCTTTCTCGACACCTTCGTCATCTGCACCTGTACCGCGCTGCTGATCCTGCTCTCGGGTTTCTACACCCCGGGCTTCGAAGGTGACGGCATCGTCCTGACCCAGAACTCCCTGGCCGCGGTGGTCGGTGACTGGGGCCGCATCTTCATCAGCGTCGCCCTGTCGCTGTTCGTCTTCACCTGCATCCTCTACAACATCTACCTGGGCGAGAACGGCCTGCGCTACCTGCTCGGCCGCGGCAAGGCCGTGCTGCTCGGCTATCGCGGCCTGGTGCTGGTGCTGATCTGCTGGGGCTCGATGCAGAACCTGACCACGGTGTTCGCCTTCGCCGACATCACCATGACCTGCCTGGCCTTCGTCAACCTGATCGCCCTGGCCATGCTGATCAAGGTCGGCATGCGCATCCTCAACGACTACGACGCCCAGCGCCGTGCCGGGGTGGATCAGCCGGTGTTCGATGCCGACCAGTTCCGCGACCTGGACCTGGATCGCCAGGCCTGGCCGGCGCTGGAGCGTCTGGAAGAGACCGTCGCCGAAGCCCGCGCCGCCCAGCCGCGCCAGGCGCACTGACCGCCGCCACCGGGTCGCGCTGACCCGGACCGCGACCGCTTTCCTGCCCCCACCCCGTGTGGGGGCAGTCCTATCAGGAAGTCCCTCATGAGCTCACCCTACCTGCACATCCTCTACACCGGCGGCACCATCGGCATGCAGGCGACCGCCGCCGGCCTGGCCCCCGCCGCTGGTTTCGAGGCGCGCATCGACGCCCTGTTGGCCAGCCGTCCGGAGCTGGACAATCCGGCCTGGCGGCTGCAGGAGCTGCTGCCGCTGATCGACAGCGCCAACATGACCCCCGCCGCCTGGGAGCGCATGGCCCAGGCGATCCTGGCGGCAGCCACCGACCCCGCCTGCCGCGGCGTGCTGGTGCTGCACGGCACCGACACCCTGGCCTACAGCGCCGCCGCCCTGGCCTTCCGGCTGCTGGGCCTGGCCATTCCGGTGCTGCTGACCGGCTCCATGCTGCCGGCCGGCGTGCCGGACAGCGATGCCGACGGCAACCTGGCCGACAGCTTCGCCGCCTTCGCCAGCGGACTGATGCCGGGGGTGCAGGTGCAATTCCATGGCGAACGCCTGCCGGCGGCGCGCTGCACCAAGCAGGCCAGCAGCGGCTGGAAGGCCTTCGTGGAAAGCGCCCGGCCGCGCAGCGGTGACACCCTGGTGGCCACGCCGGCCGCCTTACGCTTCGACCAACCGCGTCAGCCAGCGCGGGTAGCGGTGCTGCCGCTGTTTCCGGGGATCGACGGTGCCACCCTGCGCGGTCTGGCGGGCAGTGGGGTGCAGGGGCTGGTGCTGGAGTGCTATGGCAGCGGCACGGGTCCGGCGGATGACGCCGACTTCCTCGCCGCCCTCGCCGAATGGCGCGCTGCCGGCGTCCCCGTGGTCGCCCTCAGCCAGGGCGCTCGCGGGACGGTGGAGTTGGGTACCTACGCCGCCGGCAGCGGCCTGGCCGATGCCGGGGTGATCTCCGGCCGCGGCATGACTCGTGAAGCCGCCCTGGGCAAGCTGCACAGCCTGCTCGGCTGCGGCCTGGAGCGCGCGGCGGTGGCCGAGTGGATCGGGCGGAATCTGTGCGAGGAGTTGTGATCTTCGGCTAGGTGCCGGCGGCTCCCTCACCCCGGGCCTCTCCCAGGGGGAGAGGGGGCGTTTGGGTAGACGCCGCAGCAAGGCAGTGACTCTGCCAAACCAGGAGTGAGTCCTGCGCACGCTCCAATATCCAACACGCCAAAGCCTATCGGAGCCTCCCCTCTCCCTCTGGGAGAGGGCCAGGGTGAGGGTGCGCTTTAAGCCTGAAAGCCCCAAGTCCTGCGCACTAAACTCCTCTGAGCGCCCCCTCTCCCTCCGGAAGAGGGCCGGGGTGAGGGTGCGCTTGAAGCCTGACAGCCCCAAGTCCTGCGCATCAAACTCCCCTGAGCGCCCCAAGTCCTAACGCACCAAACTCTCCCCTGAGCACCCCCCTCTCCCTCTGGGAGAGGGCCGGGGTGAGGGCCAGCCCGGACGCCTGAGCAGCCCCTACAGCGCCTCGCGCCACAGGCTCACCGCCATCTCGGCCGAGGCGCCCGGCGCCACGCTGAGGACGTCGTCCATCACCCGGGCGGTCTCGATGCAGAGCATGCCGGTCCAGGCGTCGTCGGCGAACTGGCTCAGGCGCGCGGCCTTGTCGATCCAGGGATTCCACAGCACCGCCGAATGGCTGTTACGGGTCTCCACGAACAGCCGGCGCTGCCACTGGGGATCGCGGATCGCCAGGCGTGCCGGCAGGCCGACATAGACCCGGTCGGTCTCGGCGGTGATGGTCGGCTCGCCGTTCTGCCGCTTGCGGGTCCAGCCGTCCAGGCAGTC
>Ga0157369_10001967_pt1 | contig 24776 bp, 22 predicted proteins | sample C25metaG_FD_113461 | JGI IMG/M metagenome (GOLD analysis project Ga0157369, IMG submission 113461) | Corn rhizosphere microbial communities from Kellogg Biological Station, Michigan, USA - C2-5 metaG | ecosystem: Host-associated > Plants > Roots > Rhizosphere > Soil | place: USA: Michigan... | reverse complement strand
CCGCGTTCACTCACGGCTTGCTTCCACTCCCTGCGCATCGCCCAGTCGAGGGCGGCGTCGGCGTCCGCGAGATGAGCGGCGGAACGCGCGACCGCGCCGGGGTCGAGCCAGTCCGCTTTGGCGAGCTCGCGCCGGACCTTGACCCGCTCGAAGCGCTCGTCGTCATTGCTGGGATCCGCGACTGCCTTCACCCCCGCCGCAAGACAGACCCGCTCAAGCTCGCTACGCCGCCAGCCGAGCAGCGGCCGGATGAGCGGCACATGCGAACCGGGAGCCACCGAGCGCCGGCGCATTCCGGCGAGCCCCCTGACCCCCGAGCCGCGAGCGAGGCGCATCAGCAGCGTTTCTGCCTGATCATCCGCATGATGCCCCGTCGCCAGCGCGGCGAGGCCGCGCTCTTCGGCCCAATAGCCGAGCAGCCGGTAGCGCTTGGCGCGGGCACGCTCCTGAATCGCCGTTTCAGGCGCGGCGCTCCAGCGTGCAGTAAGAATGGCGTGCGGGACCCCCAGGCGCTCACACAGGGCGGCCACCGTCTCGGCCTCCTCACGCGCTTCGGGGCGAAGGCCGTGATCGACCGTCGCCGCTTCCACCAGCCCCGGACGAGCCGCGGCCGCAAGGAGGAGCAGCGCGAGACTGTCGGGTCCCCCGGAAACGGCGACCCCCAGCCGCGCGTGAGGCGCCAGCAGCGGGTCGAGGTCGGCGGTGAAACGCTCTTGAAGTGCAGGCCCCATTCGTCACCCCGAACGCGTCTCAGAGTCTATTACTATGAGCAGGTCGCGGCATTCTTCACAATGGATGCCGAACCCGGTTCATCATGTCCGGACCAGTGATCAATGGCATTGCGCCTGGGTCTTGGCGTCGCTCACCTGTTTGCGGAGGTCGGCCCGAGCCTTGGCGCCGTAGATGGCGTCGAACTCCTCATACACCCGGCAGGCCTGCTGCGGCTGGCCAAGCTGGAGGGTCGCCATGCCGAGGTAATAGAGGCTGTCGGCCGCGCGCTCGCCGCCGGGATTGCCGCGATAGTTGGCGAGGAAGACGGCGGCCGCCTCGCGGGTCTGCCCCTTGCTCAGCAGCGAGCGGCCGATGAGGTTGTTGGCGTAGCTGACCCGGCGGTGCCTGGGATAAGCGGCGACGAACGCCTTCAGCGTGGCGATCGCCTGGTCGAACTGGCCCGCTTCCCATTGGTGGAAGCCTTGACTGTAGGCATCCTCGCCGGGGTCGTTCGCCGGAATGGGGCCAGCGCTTGCGGCTTCTTCTGCGGCAGTCGGCGGGGTCGTTTCCGACGTGGCCCTGCCCGGACGTGGCCTGGGCATTGGATTCGTGGCAGCCGGCGAAGGAGCCGTATCGAGCGCCGCGACCGGCGGCGCTGCGGCAGCCTGAGCAAGGCGCTGCTCGATCGCGGTGATCCGCTGGTCCTCGTCGTTCTTCAGCTGGCCGATCCCGCTTTCCAGCGAACGCAGGTGATTGCCGTTCTCCTCGGACTGGCGGACCAGGTCGGCCATCTGCTTTTCAAGCGCGTCAAGCCGCTGGTCGAGGCTCACCACCGACGACTGGGTCGCAGCGGGATCGTCGGAAAAACCAGCGGTGTCGGCCGGGCGCCCCTTGGGGAAGATCTGTCGCTGCATCTGCTGGACCTGCTTTTCCAGCCGCTCGATGCGCTGCTCGGGCGTCGGCGGCGCCTGGCGCTGGGCGAGCGCGTCCGAGGGCAGGAGCGCCACTGCGGCACATCCCGCAAGAGCGGTAATCAGTCGAGATTTCACGGACTTGTCCCCACGCTTCGATTGCAACCCGATATTGCACAAGTGCGCCTTGCGCGCCGATGAATCCTATTCCCCCGTGTTGGTGGTCGGCGCGGTTTCCGCCGGGGCCGGCGCAGGCGCCGGTGTCGACTGAGCAGCGGACCGGGTCCGCGTCCGCTTAGGCGGCGGAGCGGGCGCCGCCGTCGGGGCGGTCGAGGCTGCCGGCGCCTTCAGCAGATCCGGGCCGAGCAGGCTGACGTTCGCGACCGTCGTCGCGGCCGGCCCAACCGGCGCGGCGACCGTGTTGCCAACGGTGATCTTGAGCGCCTCGGGCTTGCCGGTCTTGAGCACCGGCGCGGCGGCCGTCGCCGGGACCGCATAGGTCTGTCCCGGCTGGAGCGTCCCCTCGAAAAGCGTCGAACCTCCGCGCTCGCTGACCTGGAGCCAGACCGGCGTCGTGGCCGTGAGCACCACCAGCCCGCCGGTCGCTTGCGGTGCTTGCGGAACGGGACTCGGCGCCGGTGCCGGCGGCGCGGCGGCGTTCGCGCTCTCCGCATTGGTCTCGCTTGCCGGTTGTTCGAGCGAGCGGTTGTTGAGCCAGCTGAACAAAGCGATCAGCGCGGCGACCGCGATGATTGCCCCGATCACCAACGACTTGGGCATGGTCCGGCGCGGGTCGGCGGGCTCGAACACGTCGGCAGAGGTCGACGCGAACCGCTGGCCGCCCATCTCCTCGCGTAGCTGGTCGCCGATCTCGACGCGGTCGAGGCCAACGGCCGAGGCATAGCTCTTGGCGAAGCCGACCGTGTAAGTCGGCGCCGGAAGGCTGTCCCATTCGGCATTTTCGATGCTCGCCAGGTGCCGCAGCGGAATTCGGGTCTGCGCCGCGACGTCCTCCAGGCTTACGCCCTTTCCCTCTCGCGCCGCGCGAAGCCGCTCGCCGACGGTTGGAAGCTCGGCCTCGACGGGCTCTTCGGCCATCGGCTCGGGTTCGGGATCGCGTTTGGGCATGTTCTCTGTTTGAGGGCTCCAGCCCCGGTGTCAACCGCTGGTCATTCAATCACCACATGGTGCCGCCGCGCCCACTCGCTCAGCGTCTTGCGCGTGTCGCGCGGCGGTTTGGCAAGCAGCTGGTCCATCCGGTCGCGGATCGCGGAAGCATCGAGCGAACGCACCATCGCCTTCAGCGGACCGACGCCGGCGGGGGTGATCGAGAATTTGTCGGCGCCAAGCCCGATCAGCGCCATCGCCTCGAGCGGGCGGCCGCCCATCTCACCGCAGACCCGAGCGGGCACGCCGGCAGCATTCGCCTGATCGAGCACGCGCTTGAGGAAGCGCAGAATCGCCGGGCTCAGCCAGTCGTAGCGCTGGGCGAGGCGCGGGTCGGAACGGTCGGCCGCGAACAGGAACTGGGTCAAATCGTTGGTCCCGATCGAAATGAAATCGACCCGCGGCAGCAGCTGGTCGAGCATCTCGGCCAGGCTCGGCACCTCGAGCATCGCGCCGAAGTCGATCCGTGTGGGCAGCTTGCGGTGGCCTTTTCGTGCCCACTCGACCTGTTCTTCGAATAGCGCCCGAGCCTCCTCATATTCCCACGGCTCCGACACCATCGGGAACATCACTCGAAGCACCTTGCCGGCCGACGCCTCGATCAGCGCCCGCGCCTGCGCCTTCATCAGCGTCGAGCGGTCGAGCGACAGGCGCAGCGCGCGCCAGCCCATGGCCGGATTCTCGGCCTGCTCCTCGGCATCGTCGGACAGATAGGGCAGCGCCTTGTCGCCGCCGATGTCGACCGTGCGGAACACGACCGGCCGGTTGCCGGCGGATTCGAGCACCTTGGTGTAGAGCCGCAGCTGGCGGTCGCGTCCCGGCAACGTCGCCGACACGAGGAACTGGAACTCGGTGCGGAACAGGCCGATCCCGTCGGCGCCGGTCATCGGCAAAGCGACAGCATCCTCAGCGAGGCCGGCATTGACCATGACGCTGACCTCGAGCCCGTCGATGGTCTTGGCCGGCAGGTTCCTGGTCGCGGCGAACTCGGCGCGACGCTGCTGGCTGAGCGTCATCCGATGATCGAAGTTCGCGAGCAGGCGGCGATCGGGGCGGATGATGACGCTGCCGTTGTCGGCGTCGACGAGGATGGTCTCCCCTTCCTCGACGCTGTGGCGGATGTCGTGCAGCCGCCCGATGACGGGGACGCCGATCGCCCGGGCGACGATCGTCGTGTGCGAGGTCAGCGAGCCTTCCTCGAGCAGCACGGCCTTAAGGCGGCGCCGGTCATATTCGAGCAGGTCGGCGGGCCCGAGATTGCGCGCGATCAGCACCGAGTCGCGGGTGAGGCCGGTGTGGGCCGCAGTCCCCATCCGGCCCGAGACAATGCGCAGCAGCCGGCCGGAAAGATCCTCCAAATCGTGCATCCGCTCCTGCAGCAGCGGATCGTCGATCTCCTGCATCCGAGCTCGGGTGCGCTGCTGGACCCGCTCGATCGCCGCTTCGGCGGTAAGGCCGCTGTCGATCGCCGCGTTGATTCGCCGCGACCAGCCTTCGTCATAGGCGAACATGCGATAGGTCTCGAGGATCTCCTGGTGCTCGCCGGTGGTCCCGAACTCCGCATCGCGCGCTATATTGTCGATCTGCTCGCGCATCTTGCGGAAGGCCGAGTAGACGCGATCGCGCTCGGCCTCGATGTCCTCGGCAACCGTGTGCTCGACGACGATCCTGGGCTCGTGGAACACCGCCTGTCCCTTGGCCATTCCGGCGACGAGCCGAAGCCCCGGAAGCCGTAGCGGTCCGGCGCTGCGCAGCCGGCTGCGCCGCGCCCCGTCGACCAGCCGCGCGCCGGCGATCATCTCGGACAGAACCATCGCGACCGTCTGAAGCGCCTCGATCTCGACATCCTCGTAGCGCCGCGGTTCGGCATGCTGGACGGCGAGGACTCCGATCGGGCTTTCGAGCCGGACGATGGGAACGCCGGCAAAGCTATGGAACCGCTCCTCGCCGGTCTCGGGCTTGTACAGGAAGGCCGGGTGGTCGGCCGCCTCGGCGAGGTTCAGCACGCGGCCTTCGGCGGCGATGGTGCCGACCAGGCCCTCGCCCATCCTGAGGCGCGTGATGTGGACCGCTTCCTTCCTCAGGCCATGGGTCGCGAACAGCTCGAGATTGTTGTCGCGCAGCAGGTAGATCGAGCAGACATCGCTATCCATCTTGTCGGCGATGAGGTCGACGACCTGGTCGAGCTTGGATTGCGCCGAGCCGCGCCGGGCCATGACCGCGTGGAGGCCGGTGAGGATCTCACGGGCGGAGCTGGCTGGGGAAGCGGCCATATTCAGCGGCTATCAGATCGACCGCGCGCATGTCACGCGCCGCTTGGGCTGCAGTCGGGTCGGCGCGGTGCGGCGCTCAGCGATACCAACCTGCGACGGACATCCACTTTGCTTCGCGCTTCATCGCTGCGAGTTCCTCGTTAGAAGCGGCCTCGTCAAAGCGGACTCCGTAGGTATCGTCCGCCCGCCAGACAACCTTGGCCATGGTGTCGAACGATCCCACGACGATGAACAGATCATCGCCCGGTTGGGGCAGGTCGCGGGCATCGAGCTTGGCGCCTTCCGCAGAAAGATCGGACACGATCACGGACCGCGAACGGCTGAGTCCAAAGGCTGATCCCGCTAGAACGACCGGCTCGCGCGGCGAACAGCGGCGGCATTCGATTGACGACTCTCCATCGTGCACAGCCCTAAACTCCTAAAGAAATGCCGACCGCGGCGATTGTCCCACCCAACCTCTAGCCACGAAAGCGTCATGTTCGCGCTGTTCCACTGCGAGACGGAGCGGACCGGGGGCTCAATCGCCGGCTGGCTTGATCCGATATTAAACTATTGTGCCTAAATTCAGCTTTCGTCGTTGACCTGCGGTGAGCACAGCAAGAATGCCGCTTCCCGATCGCCGTGACCCCCCATATTGCGGTTCGATGCGAACCTCGCTCGATCCCGAAGCTTTGTGTCCCGGCTCTTCCGCACCGTCCGGGGAACCGTCGCCGACGAGCTATGTAAATCCCATTCTCGACGAGGATTTCCCCGACCCCGCGGTGATCCATGCACCCGACGGCTATTATTATGCCTACGGGACGCAGACGCTGCGCGACGGTCAATGGATCAACGTCCAGGTCGCCCGGTCGGCCGACCTCATCCATTGGAAAGTGCTCGGCGATGCGCTGCCGGAGAAGCCGGTCTGGGCGCGGACCACCCAGGACTTCTGGGCGCCGAGCGTGATCTTCGACGGCTCGACCTACTTTTTGTATTATTCGGCGACGCCCGACATTTGCGAGCGGCACGAGCGCGGCCATAGCCTGGCCGTTGCGGCGTCCGAATATCCTGAAGGACCGTTCGAGGACATGGGCCAGCCCCTGCTGGTCGGTTCCGGGTTCGAGTTCATCGACCCGATGGCCTTCGACGACCCGGTCACCGGCAAGCATCTGTTCTACTGGGGCTCGGGATTCCAGCCGATCCGCGTGCAGGAGCTTGGCCCCGACCGGATTTCCTTCGCCAAGGGCAGCCTTCCAGTCGACCTCATCTGGCCGAAGGGCGAGAAGGGCGGGTTCCCCCGGCTGGTTGAGGCCTCATGGGTGATCTACCGCGACGGCTTCTACTATCTCTTCTATTCGGGCGACAATTGCTGCGGGCCGGACGCCGAATATGGAGTGATGGTGGCCAGGTCGGACAGCGCGACGGGGCCGTTCGAGACGCTCGAACAGGCCAAGGGCGTGCCGTACAGCCTGATCCTCCAGAAATGCGACCGCTGGCTCGCGCCCGGGCACAATTGCATGATCGAGGACAAGGCCGGGCAGCTGTGGATCATCTATCACGCGATCGACGTGAACCGCCCGCGCCAGCGCCAGCAGGACGAGATCAACAGCCGCCGCATCCTGATGATCGACAAGGTCGAATGGGATGACGGCTGGCCCTACGTCGGCACGCCCTCGAACGAGCCGCGGCCGGCGCCGATCGTCTAGCGCTTACCGGCGATTGTGCACCGGCCAGCAACTGGTGCGAGCGCGGCGAACAGCGCCCGCTGGCGCTCGAATTCCTCCAGCAGACCCTCGTCGACATGACGCGAGCCGTCCGACGTCACCGCCGACAGCAGCCCCGCCTCGGCGTGGCGCGAATTGTCCCAACCAGGATAAGCGGTGATCGGATACCAGCAGATGCCGCGTACATCGGCGCCACGGCTCATTGCCTCGCGCACTGCGCTGCACACATAATGAAGCCACGACGGTCTGGCCGTTCCTTCGGCGCCGGTCTCTGAGAGGAAGACCGGCTTGCCGTAACGCTCGGCGACTTCGACCAGCATGTCGGCTAGCGGGCGATATTCATGGTGACCCATGGGGATCGTCGGGCCGTCGTAATACCATTGGTTGTGCGGGTAGAAGTTGAGCCCGACCGCGCTGACGAATGAGGGGTCGCCGCCAAGCTCGGGCTCGGCCTTGCCCATCAGCCAGTCATAGGCCTCGAACTGGCCCTGCCGATATTGTTCGGCGCGGCGGACCTCCGGGCGGCGATGGCTGTGCGGGGCGACGTGGACCAGTGGCTCGGCCCAAGAGATGAATGCCTCGGGCCAACGGTCGCGGATCGCCCGCGCCGCGGTCGTCGCTGTTCGAACGAGCTGGCGCTTGAACCAGCCGACCTGCTCCGGCCCAACGCGTGGGAAATAGTCCACCTCGACCGCCCACGACATGAAGTTGATTTCGTTGAGCGGGCAGACCAGCGGCGGGCCCGCGCAGATCGATTGCTGAAGCTCGATCGCCGCGGTCGCGAACTCGGTAAACCGCTCAGCGAAATCTGGCGCCCCCTGGTCGACATGATCCGGTGAGCCGTAGTGGAACAGGTCCCAGATGACCTTCAGCCCGGCTTCCTCGGCGGCTTCGAGCGCGGGAAGCCAGCTCGACCAGTCATATTGGCCCGGCGCCTTCTCGATCAGGTGCCAGCGCAGCCCGTCGCGGATGGTGCGGAAGCCGAGCTCGGCACACTGGCGGTAATCCCGCCGCACATGTTTGTCGTGGCCGGTCGCGCGGATGAGGTCGAGGCGAACGCCGTCGCGCCGCCGGTGCGACGAGCACTCGAATCCGGCGCCGAAAAAACCGTCGAAAAGTTCGACCATCATTCCCCACTAGCGGATGGACCGCGCCAACGCACCGGAACGGCAAACACCGGCTTAAGTTGCGAATGCCGGCGTCTCGGCGCTCGGGCGTCTCTCTTCGGCGTTACCGGGAACTGCCAATCGGCTCTCATCGTTTTTACACGCACTAACAGGGCTCACGTGGGCAGCTACGCCCAACATTGCGTATGAATGAGGCCTCTATGCTAAAGACAGCATTGCTCGTTTCCGCCGGAGCGGCGGCCCTGGTCGCGACGCCGGCCGAGGCGCGCCATCACCACCGGCACTTCTACCGCCACTATTACAGCTATTATTCGCCCTACCGTTATTATCCGGCGTACAGCTACGCCTATCCGGCCTACAGCTACTCATACCCGGTCTATTACGGCTATCCGGTTTACTACAGCTACCCTGCCTATTCGAGCTTCGGCATTTCGATCGGGCTGGGTGGCGGATTCCGCCACCACCGGCGCTGGTAGCAGTACGCGACTATCGGACGGTGAACTCGTCGTTCGACCGGTCGCGGTCCGGGATTTTGTGATCGGGATCGAGCACCGCTCGAACAACCGGTGACGGGCTGACGACGGGGACATCCGTCGAGGCCTTTCGGATCCAGGTTTCGGCAGGCAGGCGGATGTCCCGGCCCGTGCCGTCGGCGAAGCCCACGCGGAGCGTGACCGGCATCACCAGCTTGTCGCGTGCCTCCACGGTCACCAGCGATCCCTTTACCGGATCGCTGGCGGGGAACGGCTTGATCCCGGTGACGGCCAGATCGAGCTGCCAGTTGTTTGCATACCAGCCCCGCCACCAATAGCTCAGGTCCTCGCCGGTCCCGCTGTCCATGAAGCGGAAGAAATCCGCCGGGGTCGGATGCTTGAACGCCCAGCTGGCGATGAAGGCGCGGAAGGCCGGATCGAACCGCTCGGGTCCAAGGATCTGCTCGCGCAGCAGCACGAGCCCGAGGGCGGATTTGAAGTAAGTGACCGGGTGCCGGTACTTCTCGATCACCGTGTCCGCGCGCGACAGGATCGGCGGGGCGTCGGGATCGGCGAGCAGCGGCAGGATCTCGTCGACGGGATTACCGCCGTGCGGCGCATATTCGCTGTCGCGCTTGGGGGCGTATTCGCCGTGATTGAATTCGTCCGATTCATACACGTCGATGAAGGTGTTGAAGCCCTCGTCCATCCAGGCGTGGCGGCGCTCGTTGAAGCCGACGATCATCGGGAACCAGCTGTGGCCGATCTCGTGCGCCGCGACGAAGAAGGTGGCTTTGGGCGGCGACTTGATATCGTCGAACACGATACCGGGATATTCCATGCCGCCCGCGGGTCCCGCGACGTTGATCGCGGCGGGCCAGGGATAAGGGTACCATTTGGCCGAATAATGCTCGACGGAGTCCTTCATATACTCGGTCGAACGGTTCCAGGCCTTCGCTTCCGGTGGATAGACCGACTCAGCGAGCGCGGTCTTGCCGCCCGGCAGCCGGATCCGCGCCGCGTCCCAGATGAACGCCCGCGACGTCGCGAAGGCGACGTCGCGCGTGTCGCGCATGGCGAAGTGCCAGGTACGCGTTCCGGTCGGCGCCCCGAACGGCTCCGAGGCCGAGCGGATCATCACCGTCCTGTCGCTCGTCCGGGCCTGGGCAAGGCGCGAGCGCACCTGCGCTGAAAGTGCCTCAGCCGGGTTCATCAGCTCGCCCGAACCCGCCACGACCCAACTCGCCGGTACCGTCACCGAATAATCGAAGTCGCCATATTCGAGATAGAATTCTTGCTGCAGGTAGGGCAGCGGGTCCCAGCCGCGAACGTCGTCGTACACGGCCATGCGCGGGTACCATTGGGCGATCGAGTAGATCGGCCCGCCGGGGCTATCCATCCAGCCGGTGCGTCCGCCCCACGGCTCCTTCGGCACGATATAATGATAAGCGATACGCAGCACCGCCGTGCCGCCGTGTGGAAGCGGCGCCGAGAGGCGAATCTGCGCCCGCGTATCGCTGACCAGCGGCTGGACAATCGTCGTTTGTTTGCCCTGCGCCAGCCGCACCGAGTCCAGGGACATGCCTTCGGTAAGGCCCTGCGGCGCCATCCCATTTGACAGGTTGCCGCGCGAGTCCGCGCGATAGCGGTTCTGCTCAAGGTTGAGCCAAAGCGCGTCGAGCGGCTGCGGGCTGTTGTTCGCGTAGCGGATCTCGACTGTGCCGGAGATCGAATGGGCGGCCGGATCGAGCCGCGCACTGATCCGATAGTCCGCGCGGTTCTGCCAATATTGAGGACCGGGATGGCCGTCGGCCGAGCGATAGACCGTCGGGGCCTGACCGATGTCGAAAGGAGCAAAGGTTTCGCGCGGGTTGTAGCCGTGCGCACTTTCCGGAGCTGCGGCGATGACCATGATAGCGGCGGGTACGGCCACCGCGACTCGGGCGAAAGTCATCCCCGGCTCTCCAGCGCGGCGGCGGCTTCGTCGACCAGCTCGCGGATGATCTCCGCGACGGGCTCCTCGCGGTTGACCATGCCGACCGACTGGCCGGCCATTACCGATCCGCTCTCAACGTCTCCATCGATGACTGCGCGTCGCAGTGCACCGGCCCAGTAATGCTCAATCTGCAGCTGCGCCTCGGCCATCTCGATGCTGCCCTTATCGAGCAGGTCGGCGACTTCCCGCTGCTTGGCCGCAAAATTGACCATCTCCTGATTCTTGAGCGCGCGCACCGGGATGACCGGCAGACGCGGATCGATCTGGACCGACGGGATTGCATCGCGCGCCGAAGCGCGGATGAAGGCCCTCTTGAAGTTGGGATGGGCGATGCACTCGGTCGCGCAAACGAAGCGCGTGCCTAGCTGGACCCCGACCGCGCCCATCTCAAGGTAGGCGGCGATCGCTTCACCGCGGCCGATGCCCCCGGCGACGAACACGGGGATGTCCTTGCTGACGTTGGGCAGGATCTCCTGCGCCAAGACCGAGGTCGAGACCGGCCCGATGTGGCCGCCCGCCTCCATCCCTTCGATCACCAGTGCGTCAACACCGGAACGCATCAGCTTCTTCGCCAGCGCAAGCGCCGGGGCGAAAGCCATCAGCCTGGCGCCGCTCGCTTTGATGCGGTCGATCGCCCCGGCCGGAGGGAGCCCGCCGGCGAGGACGACGTGGCCGACGCGGTGCTTCGCGCAGGTGTCGATCAGCTCGAACAGTTGCGGATGCATGGTGATGAGGTTGACGCCGAACGGCCGGTCGGTGCGCGCCCTGGTCTCCATGATCTCGGCGTCGAGCAGCTCGGGATTCATCGCGCCGCAGGCGATCACTCCGAACCCGCCGGCGCTGGAGATGGCGGAAACCAGGCTGCGTTCGCTGATCCAGCTCATCGCCCCGCCCATGATCGCGACTTCGCAGCCGAGCAACTCGGTGCCGCGATGCATCAGTTCCCTCAGGCGCGCGTGCCCGATATCGAGAGCCGATGACGCGTGAACCGCGCGCGGTTCGGCGATCGGTCCCTCACCGGTCACGCCGCCCGCTCCTCGTCCAGGCCGAAAGCGCTGTGCAGGACGCGCACCGCAAGCTCGGTATATTCTTCCGGCAGGAGCACCGAGACTTTGATTTCCGACGTCGAGATGGCGAGAATGTTGATGCCCCGCTCGGCGAGCGTCTCGAACATCCTGGCCGCGATTCCGGCGTTGGAGCGCATGCCGATGCCGACCGCGCTCACCTTCACGACATTGGTGTCCGTCATGATGTCGCCAAAGCCGATCTCGGCTTTGGCCTTCTCGAGTTCCGCCACCGCCCGCGCAAGCGCGGCGGTGGCGACCGTGAAGGTGAGGTCGCTGGGAGCACCGGTGCCGGCGCCGCTCTGGACGATCATGTCGACATTGATGTTGGCCCTGGCGAGCGGCGCGAAGATCGATGCCACGGTACCCGGCCGGTCGGGAAGGCCAGTCAGCGTGACCCGCGCCTCGTTCTTGTCGTGGGCGATGCCCGTGACGAGCTGCGTTTCCATGTTGAGCTCCTCGATCTTGTCATCGGAGACGATGAATGTCCCGGGCTTGTCCTCGAATGACGAAAGCACCTGCAGCGCCATGTTGTAGCGCATCGCAAGGCCGACCGAGCGGGTCTGCAAGACCTTTGCACCGACGGAGGCCAGTTCGAGCATTTCCTCGTAAGTGATCGCGACGAGCTTCTTCGCGCGCGGAACGATTCGGGGGTCGGTGGTGAACACGCCTTCAACGTCGGTGTAGATGTCGCAGCGGTCGGCCTTCACCGCCACCGCGAGGGCCACGGCCGACGTGTCGGCACCGCCCCGGCCGAGCGTCGCGAGGTCGCCTTCGGCGGTCACCCCCTGGAAGCCGGGGATGATCGCGATTCCACGCGTGGCGAACACGCGTTCCAGGATGTCGGCCTCGATATGATCGATCAGCGCCGCGCTGTGGCCCGAGGCGCGGATCGGCAGCTGCCAACCCATGTAGGAGCGGGCGTTGACCCCCATGCCGGTGAGCGTGATCGCCAGCAGCCCCGCCGTGACCTGCTCGCCGGATGCGACCACCACGTCATATTCGCGCGCGTCATAAAGCGGCGCGGCTTCCTTGCAGAGCTGGACGAGGCGGTCCGTCTCGCCGGCCATGGCGGAGACCACCACGGCGATCTCGTTGCCGCGGTCGGCCTCGCGTTTCACCAGCCCGGCGACGTGGCGGATTCGCTCGATGCCCGCCATCGAGGTGCCGCCGAACTTCATCACGATCCGCGTCATGTGCGGGCGCTCTTAGCTGTTGGGCGAGTCGGCGCAACCGCCGAGCCAGTCGGGGATGCGATCCGCGGCGATCAAGCGGTCGATGTCGATGCGCGGGCGCACCACCGCCCACCGGTCGCCGTCGACCAGCACTTCCGGGGTCAGCGGACGGCTGTTGTAGGTGCTCGACATCGCCGCGGCGTAAGCGCCGGCGGTGCGGAAGACGACGAGATCGCCGGCGGCCACCTCGTCCATTTCGCGGCCGGTCGCGAACGTGTCGCCGGTCTCGCAGACCGGGCCGACGACGTTCGCCGTGCGTTTCCGGCCGGAGGGCCGCACCGCGTCGATCCGGTGCCACGCGTCATAAAGCGCCGGACGCATGAGGTCGTTCATCGCCGCGTCGAGGATGACAAAGGGATCGGTCGCGCCCGGCTTGATGCGGATGACGCGCGAGAGGAGGATTCCGGCGTTGCCGACGATCAGGCGACCCGGCTCGAACACCAGCCGCGCGTCCCAGCCGCGCGTTACTCGGACGACCATCGCCCCGTAATCCGCCGGGCTGGGAGGCGCCGGCTGCTCCGGATCATAGGGCACGCCGAGCCCGCCGCCCAGATCGGCGACGGTGATCACGTGCCCGGCCGCCCGCAGCTGCCCGATCAGCTGCCCGACGCGTCCGAAGGCCCGCTCGAGGGGGTCGAGGCTGGTCAGCTGACTGCCGATGTGGACGGCGATCCCCTGGATGCCGAGGCCCGGCAGCTGCGCTGCCCGAGTGTAGGCCTGCACCGCTTCTCCAATGGCGATGCCGAACTTGTTTTCGGCCGCGCCGGTCGTGATCTTGGAGTGCCCTCCGGCACCGACGTCGGGGTTCACGCGGAAGCCGACCAGGGCCCTTTGGCCCATTCCCGACGCGACTCCCGACAGCATCTCGGCCTCGGCGAGCGATTCGACGTTGAACTGGTACAGGCCGCCTTCGAGCGCGAGCCGCATTTCGGCTTCGGTCTTGCCAACTCCAGAGAAGACGACCTTGTTTGCGGGAACGCCGGCGACGCGGGCGCGCTGGTACTCGCCGCCGGAAACGACGTCGGCGCCGAGCCCGCGGCGCGCGAGCGTCGCGATCACTGCGCTGTTGGGATTGGCCTTGACCGCGTAAGCGATCAGCGGGTCGTCTAGCGGCTCCAGCGCGGACCGCAGCGCCTCGGCATGGCGGAGCATCGTCGCGGTCGAGTAGACGTAGACCGGAGTCCCGACCGCCTCGGCGATTCCGGCCAGCGGCACATTTTCACAAAACAGCTCGCCGCCGCGAAGTTCGAAATGATCCATGCCCCTTCAACGCATGAGGTTCTTCCCCTTTGCAAGGCTACGAGGCATTGGAGCGCTCATGGTCGAAGCGAGCATCGTCGCCGAGGAAGCGGAACGGTTCGGCAAGCTTGCCGGCGATTGGTGGGACCCGGACGGCGCTTCGGCGATGCTGCACAAGCTAAACCCGGTACGGCTCAAGTACATACGCGACCAGGTCGACCAGCGTTGGCAGTGCGACGAATGTTCGCTGAAGCCGCTCGACGGCAAAAGCGCGCTCGATGTCGGTTGCGGCGCGGGGTTGCTAACGGAACCGCTGGCGCGCCTGGGAGCGAAGGTGACGGGGCTGGATGCGTCACCGGACTTGATCGCTGCCGCGAGGCAGCATGGGGAGGCGCAGGGTCTAGCTATCGATTACCGCACCGGCGAGCTCGCCGAGCTCGCTGGCCAGTTCGACCTCATCACCTGCATGGAAGTGATCGAGCATGTCGCCGACCCGGCGGCCTTCGTCCACGCGCTCGCGAAGCGGCTCGCCCCGAATGGCCTGCTGGTCCTGTCGACTCCGAACGCGACCGGCTGGTCGAAGCTGCTGATGATCACGGTCGCCGAAGGGATGGGGCGGATTCCCAAAGGCACCCACGATTTCGACAAGTTCATCGCGCCCGAACGGATGAAGGTCCTGCTGAGCGAGGCGGGACTCAAGTGCCTCGACGTTGAAGGCATCGCCTGGAGTCCCACGCGCGGCTTGCGCCTCAGTGACGACGTGCGGCTGAACTACCTCATCTCGGCGGTTCGGGCCTAGCCTCGCATCGGTTGGGCCCAAGAAACCAACGCCTCGCGAATAACCGCCATTAACCATATGGCCGAAACGCGGGGCGGCCCTAAGCCTTTGATATTCCGACTCTCAGGCCGGGGGGCCAGCCAATGCGTTCACCCTTCAATTTCTCTTCGCGCGACCTCGCCATCGACCTCGGCACGGCCAACACGGTGGTCTACGTTCGCGGGCAAGGCATCGTCACCAGCGAGCCCTCGGTCGTGGCGCTGGAGATCGTCCACGGAGTCCGGAAGGTGCGCGCCGTCGGCGACGACGCCAAGCTGATGCTTGGCAAGACCCCGGACAACATCCGCACGGTTCGGCCGCTGAGGAACGGCGTCATCGCCGACATCGAAGTTGCCGAGGAGATGATCAAGCATTTCATCCGCAAGGCGCATGGCGGCCCGAGCCGCTTCTCGCGCGGGCCCGAGGTAGTGATCTGCATCCCGTCGGGCGCGACGTCGGTCGAGCGGCGCGCCATCCGCGACGCGGTGACTAACGCCGGCGCGGATCGAGTCTCGCTGATCGAGGAGCCGATGGCCGCGGCGATCGGGGCCGGGCTACCGGTGGCCGAGCCGATCGGATCGATGGTGGTCGACATCGGTGGAGGCACGACTGAAGTCGGCGTGATCTCGCTCCAGGGACTGGCGTTGTGCCGTTCCGCCCGCGTCGGCGGCGACAAGATGGACGAGGCGATCGCCTCCTACGTTCGACGCAACTACAATCTGCTGATCGGCGAAGCCACGGCCGAACGGATCAAGCTGGAGATCGGCTCGGCGGTTCGCCCCGGCGACGGCAAGGGCTTGACCACGCTGGTTCGCGGCCGCGACGTCGGCCGCGGCATGCCGGGCGAGATCGAGCTCAGCCAGTCGCAGGTCGCCGATGCCCTGAGCGAGCCGGTCAACCAGATCGTCGAGGTGGTGCGCACGGCGCTGGAACACACGCAGCCGGAGATTGCCGCCGACGTCATCGACCAGGGAATTACGATGACCGGCGGGGGTTCGCTGCTGCGCGAGTTCAGCACCGTTCTGCAGGACGCCACGGGCCTCCCGGCGATCGTCGCCGACGACCCGATGAGCTGTGTGGCGCTCGGCGCCGGCCGGACGCTCGAGGACCAAGTCTATCGCGGCGCGCTCATGGCCGCTTAGGGAGCGGTTTCCGCGCGGCCGCGGCCTGCTTCGCCTTGTGCTTGTAATAATAATGTCCAGCGATGCACCCGGCCGCCGCGCCCGCGACAGCGTGATGATGCGCCAGATGCCCGGCCACGGCTCCGGCGACGGCGCCGCGCAGGCAGCCCTTCGATTGGGCCGGCGTGGCAACGGCCAGACTTGTGGGCAGAGCGAGGATCAGGGCAACACGAACGACACGCATCGCAGTCTCCCGGAATTGGTGAACCAACGGCAGCAACGTGGCTCGGCGGGCCTGGCTCCGATTAAATCTGCCTATGCCGATAGCGCCCTCGCGACCCGGCGCGCGATTATTCGAACGGCTCGGCGAGAGTTTCCGGCGGCAGCGCGTGCGTCGGACTCGCACCCCACAGCGCGTAGCCGAGCACATAGAGCTCACACATCGCGGTGATGAGGAACGCCCAGTGGATCCCGAAATGATCGGCGACTTTGCCGTTGATGAACACCAACGCGCCGCCCGCGATCGACAGGATCAGCAATCCCGAGCCTTCCTCCGTGAGCGGTCCCAAGCCGCGGATGGCGAGCGCGAAAATCGTCGGGAACATGATCGAGGTGAACAGCCCGACGCTGATCAGGCCGTACATCGCCGTAGGGCCGTGCGCGAGGGTCGCCACGAGCGAGGCGCACACGCCGCCCAGAGCGAACACCGCGAGCACCTTCTCGGGCGCGATCACCCGCATGATGAACGCACCGGCGAAACGTCCCACCATCATCCCGCCCCAGAAGAAGGTCAGGTAGAACGCCGCTTGTTCGTGGGTGATATTGGCCACCGCTGGCTGCGAGGCGAAATTGATGAACAAATTGCCGACGCTGATCTCGGCCCAGACACAGGTCGCGATGGCGCCGCAGCCGAATATCAGGTTGCGATGATTCCAAAGCGACAGCCCCCTTCGCTGCTCGGCGGCGATCCGGCGGGTCGCTGATCCCAGCTCCGGAAGTCTCGCCCGCCAGATCATCAGCGCGAGCAGCGCGAGCACGCCGGCGACGATCAGATAAGGCAGCTCGGTCGCCTCGGCGTCGGCCATCCGCTGCGCGTGGCTGAGCTGAGCCCCTTCGCCCGAGGTGCCGCCGGCGGTGCGCGCAAGGATCAGATAGCGGCCGAACACGATCGCGAGGACATCGCCGGTGGTATTGAATGCCTGGACGAGCGTGAGGCGCGATTCGGATGATTCGGGCGGGCCGATCACCGCGACATAGGGATTAGCCGCCACCTGCAGCAGCGCAATTCCGCACGCGACGGTGAACAGCGAGGCCAATGTGACGCCGTAGGACGGCAGACTCGCCGCCGCGACCATTCCGAGCGAACCGATCGTCATGACGGCGAGGCCGGTGGTGAGCGAACGCTTGTAGCCGATCCGCTCGATCAGCTTGGCGGCCGGGATGGAGGCGATCAGATAGCCGATGAACCAGGTCGATTCGATCAGCGTGGTCTGGAAGTAGTTGAGCTCGAACACGCTCCTCAAATGCGGCAGCAGCGTGTTGTTGATGACGCTGATGAAGCCCCACATGAAAAACAGGCTGGCGAGCAGCGCCAGCGCGGGGCCGTAACGCTGCGTTGACGATGCGCTTGTCGTTGCTGCCGTTGCCGCCATTCGCCAGTCTCCCTCGAACCGCGAATAAGTCTCACTATGGCCTCTTGCGCAAGTCCGCGTATGACTTTGTGCGAGATGAGTTGGCTCCGCCTCATGCAGCACCGCGCCGACAACGGCGATCGCTCGGTGATCATGGCCGATGAAACAGGCGCGCGGATCATCAATGGGGTCGCGACGACGCTCGAGCTTGCCTCCCATGCGATCGCGGCGGGCGGGCGGATTGGCGATGTCGTGGAGCGACTGGGCCTGGGCGCGGGAATCGACCCGCAAGCTGAACTGGAGGCGGGGCGGCTCCTGGCACCGGTCGATCATGAGGATCCCGCCCATCTGATGATGTCGGGAACCGGCCTCACCCATCTCGGCTCGGCCGACGCGCGCGACCGGATGCACCGGATGGCCGCGGCGGAACAGCAAACCGATTCGATGCGCATATTCCTCGAGGGCGTCGAGGGAGGGAAGCCGGCGCCCGGCGCGATCGGGTGCCAGCCCGAATGGTTCTACAAGGGCGACGGCTCGCAGCTCGTCGGGCCCGGCCGGCCGCTCGACCTGCTGGACTTTGCCCAGGATGGCAGCGAGGAGCCCGAGCTCGCCGGAATTTATTTAATCGGCCCCGACGGCACTCCCCACCGGCTCGGCTTGTGCCTGGCCAACGAGTTTAGCGACCATGTGACCGAGCGGCATAATTACCTATCGCTGGCGCATTCCAAGCTGCGGCAGGCGGCGCTGGGCCCGGAGCTGCTGCTCGGGCCTCCGCCCGACCATGTCGAAGGCATTAGCCGCATCTACCGAAATGGGGCGGTGGCGTGGCAGAAAGCCTTCGTCTCGGGCGAAGCGAACATGTCGCACAGCCTCGCCAATCTCGAACAGCACCATTTCAAATATGCCCAGTTCCGCCGGCCCGGCGACGTGCACGTCCATTTCCTCGGGACCGCGACCCTGTCGTTCAGCGACGGCTTCAGCACCGAGCCGGGTGACGAGTTCGAGATTTCAGCGAATCCGTTTACTCTGCCACTCCGCAACGCGCTCGTGCGTTCGGACGAGCGGCGGCCGGGCGTTCGGATGCTTTAGAGGGGGCGTCGATGAATTGGAGGACGTGGATGGTCGGACTGGTTGGCGCTGGAGCGATGGCCGGATCCGCCAACGCCGCGACCGCACGGCGCGAGCCGTTCGGAACGTTGCCCGACGGGACCCCGGTCGAATCGGTGGTCCTCACCGGAACCAATGGGGTGAGCGCGCGGATCATGACCCTGGGCGCGACGCTGCAGGCGTTGAGCGGGCCCGACCGGACCGGGCATGTCGCCGACGTGACGCTCGGCTACGACCATGCCCGCGATTACGTCGAGCATCCGAACTATTGGGGTCAGACGATCGGCCGTTACGCCAACCGGATCGCCGGCGGCCGGTTCACACTCGACGGCAAGACCTATCAGCTGCCTTTGAACGATAAGACCAACTCGCTCCACGGCGGGACCGTCGGGTTCGACAAGCGCCTGTGGCAGATCGTCGGCGTCGGCGAGCAAAGCGGGGTCGCCAGCGTGGCGATGCGGCTCGTCAGCCCCGCTGGCGACCAGGGCTATCCCGGCACCCTTACCGTGACGGCGACCTATTCGCTCGACGATCGTGGGGCGCTGACGATCGATTTTGAAGCGACCACGGACGCGCCGACCATCGTCAATCTGACCAATCACGCCTTGTTCAACCTCGCGGGTGAAGGCACCCCTGGCGGTGCGCTGCCCGAGCGCCTGATGGTGCCCGCGCACCGCTACACGCCGGTCAACGCCGCACTGATCCCGACCGGCGAACTCAGGAACGTCGCAGGCTCCCCCTTCGACTTCACGGGCGGCCGAATCCTCGCCGATGTGGTGCGCGACGGCCGCGATCCGCAGATCGTGATCGGCCGGGGAATCGATCATAATTTCGTGATCGACGCCGGAAGAACCGCGGAGCCGAAGTTGATGGCGAGGCTTGAGGACCCGCGATCCGGCCGGGTGCTGGAGGTATTATCCGACCAGCCGGGACTTCAGGTCTACACCGGCAACTTCCTCGACGGCACACTCGTCGGCAAGGGCGGGCACGTCTACCGGATGGGCGACGGGATCGCGTTCGAGCCGCAAGTTTTCCCGGACACCCCGAACCAGCCGAGCTTCGGCTCGGCGCGGGTCGATCCAGGCAAACCCTATCGCCACCGGATGGTCTACCGCCTGTCCGTCGAGCGCTGACCGAGGGCTAGAAATCGACCTTGTCGTAGTGGCCGGGCGGTACGATGACCTCCATCCGCTCGGCCAGCAGCGGCCGGAAGCAAGGCCGCGACTTCATCACCGCGTACCAGTCCTTGGTCTGCTTGTGCCCGCGCCAGTCGAGCGCCCCGAGATAGTCGATCACGCTCAAGTGTGCGGCCGCGGTGAAGTCGGCGAGGCTCAGCCCGGGGCCCGCCAGCCAACGGCGATGGTCGAGCAGATAATCGAGATAATCGAGATGCTCTGACGCAGTCCGCATCGCCTCACGCAGAATCCGCGTGTCGGGGCTCTCGCGGTTGACCAGGCGCTTGCGCATCCGCTCGTTCATCAGCGGCTCGACCGCCTCGCGATAGAGCTTCAGGTCGAACCATTCGGTCATCCGCCGAATCTCGGCGCGGAGCGCGGCATTGCCGTGGATCATCGGCATCCGGTCGACCGTCTCGTCGAAATATTCGACGATCGGCTGCGAGCCGATCAGGGTGACGGCCTGGTCTGGTTCGACCATGGCCGGGGTCTCGCCGGCGGGGTTGAGATCCATGAACTCGTCGCGGCGCTCCCATGGATTCTCGCGCACCAACTCATGGCCGACGCCCTTCTCGGCAAGGACCAGCCGGACCTTGCGGGAAAAAGGGCACAGCGGGAACTGGAAGAGCTGCCACATGGCGGGGCAGCTTTAGCGGCGGGAGCGGCGAGGTCTAGCTCCTCCCCGCTCCGGGAAGGATCGTCAACGCCGCGGGTAGGTCGGGTCGGGCAGGTTCGCAGTGACCCGATCGAGCGACGCCCGAGCTTCGTCGAGCGCCTGCTGCAGCGCCGGCATGGCGCGATTGATGGCAGCGATGGTGCGCATCAGCTCCGGGCCGGCGGTCGCCATCTTGCGGTTGAGATCGCGATCGAAGTTCGGGTCCGTCTTTCGAGCGAGATCACGAACCGTCATGCGGCGTTCGGCTGGCGTCGGGTCGCGGCCATCGACGGCCGCCCTGAGGTTGCCGACATGCAGGTCGAGCAGCGCGTCGGACATCGCCTGCGCCGCGGTCGCCAGTTGCGCCACGGTCGCGGGATCGATCGCCACGGTCGGGACCTGGAGCGGCGCGCGCGACTGTGCCGCAGCCGGAGTTGCGGTCAGGAGCAGCGGAAGGACAAACAGGATCTTGCGCATCGAATCACCTCTAAGCTGCTGAGAACCTACCACTTAATGGTGTCGAGTTAAAATGAACTCACCTTAAGGTGAGCCAGACGAGCGCTGCCGCCCCCGCGATGATCCGGTACCAGGCGAACGGGGCGAAGCCGTGGCGCGAAATGTAGTGGACGAAGGCGCGGACCACCACGAGGGCAACGAGGAAACTGACGACGAAGCCGACGGCAACCGTGCCAAACCCGACGCCGCTCGCGCCGGCGAGAAGGTCGTGGCGGTGCTTAACGAACTCGAGCGTGGTCGCGCCGAGCATCGTCGGGATGGCGAGGAAGAAGCTAAACTCGGCGGCGGTACGCCTTTCGACTCCAAGCGACAGCGCTCCCATGATCGTCGCGCCGGAGCGGCTGACGCCGGGGATCATCGCAAGGCACTGCGCAATGCCGATCCCAACCGCAGTGCGGACCGGAAGCTCGGCGACCCCGACCGTGTCCGTACGCTTCGCAAGCTTCTCGATGATCAGAATCGCGATGCCGCCGACAATAAATGCGATCGCGACAACGTAGGGTTTACGTAGCAGGGCCTCAATCTGCTTGATAAACAAAGCGCCGAGGATCGCCGAGGGCAGAAAGGCGATGAGAATATTGCGGACGAAGCGCCACGATATCGGGCTGCGCCGGAATAGCCCTTCCAGCACTGCCCAGAAGGTGCGCCAGTAAAGCACGACGATCGCCAGGATCGCGCCAAGCTGAATGATGACGTTGAAGGCATTCCATTGTTCATCGTTGTAACCGAGCAAAGTGCCCGCGAGGATCAGGTGCCCGGTCGAGGAGACCGGCAGGAACTCGGTGACTCCCTCGACGATGCCGAGGATGATCGCGATCAGCAGGATTGGCATCGGTTATCGGTCGATGCTCAGCTGGTCGCGGTCAAATGAATTCGCCGGCCGGCGAACTTGCCGCCTTTATGAAATCGGCCAAGCCACTCCATGCCGACGGCGGCTAGCGGCGTCGGCCTGATGCCGAACGCCTCCAGGCCCGGCTGCGAGCCCGACGGCACATTGCCGCGCTGAAGCATCAGCCATTGATCGCGGGTCAGCGGCGCTCCCGGAATCCAGCCGAAGCGCGACAGCAGGTTGCCGGCGAAGTCGGGCAGCGGCGTAAGGTCCGGCTTCTGCCCGGTAATCTCGAGGATCGCGCGGTGAAGCTCGACCATGCTCATCATCTGCGGACCGCCGATCTCGTAAGTCTCTCCGCCGAAGCGCCGCGGATCGAGCGCGGCGATGGCAATCGCCTGGGCGACGTCGCGGACATAGACCGGCTGGAAATTGCGTCTGGCGGCGATGACCGGAAGCACTGGCAGGCGGGCCATTGCGGCGAAACGGTTGGTGAGCTCGTCCTCCGGGCCGAACACCAATGACGGCCGGATGATGGTGGCGCTTGGAAACGCGGTTCGAACCGCTTCCTCGCCCTCGGCCTTGGTTCGGCCATAAGCGGATTGCGCCTCCAGGCTCGCGCCGATCGCCGACACCTGCACCAGCGCCTTGAGGCCCGTCTCGCGCGCCGCTTCGGCAACGTTGCGGGCGCCGTCGACATGGACCCGGCGCATCTTCGCGCCGAATACGCCGCACAGGTTCACCGCCGCGGTCGCGCCGCGAAGCGCCCGGCGAACGCTGTCGGCATTGCCGATGTCCGCGGCGACGAAGCCGAACTGCCCCACCTCGCCCAGCGGCTGGATGATATAGGCCTGCCGCGGATCGCGCTGCGCGACGCGGACCCGCACTCCGCTCTTGAGCAGGACTTCGCATACGTAGCGGCCGATGAATCCGCCGCCGCCGAAGACGGCGACCAGCTCTTCCGCGCGTTCGATCATGGGGTGGCGCACTAGCCGGTCGCTTCCACGATTGACAAGGCGGGCCCCCGCCTCTTAAGCGCCGCCGCCTGCCAAAATGAAGTAGGCCCCGTGCCCAGGTGGCGGAATTGGTAGACGCACCAGCTTCAGGTGCTGGCGCTCGCAAGGGCGTGGAGGTTCGAGTCCTCTCCTGGGCACCAGCCTCGCCCGCAGGAAATCCGGGGATGCTCGAGGACGAAGGTCCGAGCGAAGCGAGGCGCGGCAACTCTGACGCTCTTGCCACCCTGCCCTTCCCCCGCTTAGTGCGGGCCATGTCGCGTTCCCTCAACGCCCACGTCGTCGTCGACCAGCTCACGGCCATCTACGACGAGTCCGTCGCCAACCTCCGCCGGGCCGTGGGCGAATATGTCGAGGGCCGCACGGCGCCTGACGCGCGTGTTCGACGGCGGGGAGCGTTCGCCTACCCCGAACTACGCATCGACTATGCGGGCAAGCGTCCGGTCGCGGCGCCCGCGCGCGCGTTTGCCCGGCTCAACCAGCCCGGCGCCTATGCGACCAGCATCGCTCGCCCGGAGCTGTTCCGAGACTATCTCGTCGAACAGCTGGAGCATCTGGCGCGTGACTATGACGTGAAGGTTTCCGTCGGCCGCTCCGCCAGTGAAATCCCCTATGCCTATGTGATTGAGAACAGCGGGATCCAGGTCGGCGACATCGGCACCGGCGAATTGTCGCGCTTCTTTCCATCGAACGAGCTGGTCCACCTCGGCGACGAGATCGCCGACGGGGTATGGACCAGCGCTCCCGACCAGCCGCGGCCGCTGGCCCTGTTCGACGGTCCGCGGACCGACTTCAGCCTGGCGCGGCTGAGGCATTATACCGGCACTCCGCCCGAGCATTTTCAGCAGTTCGTCCTGTTCACCAACTATGTCCGCTATGTCGACGAGTTCGTCGCGGTCGCGATCGATACGCTGCGGCGCAAGGGTTCGCGCTTTACCGCGCTATCGGTGCCGGGCGCTGTCTATGGGCCGGGCGAACTGACCGATGCCGAGGCGCAGATCGCCGCCGGGCAGTGGCGTCGGCACCAGATGCCCGCCTATCATCTGATGGCCGAGGGGCGGACGGGGATCACGCTCGTCAACATCGGCGTCGGCCCGTCCAACGCCAAGACGATCTGCGACCACGTCGCGGTGCTCCGGCCCGAGGTGTGGCTGATGATCGGCCATTGCGGCGGATTGCGCCCGAGCCAGACGATCGGCGACTATGTCCTCGCCCATGCCTATTTGCGCGACGACCACGTGCTCGACGACATGCTGCCGCCCGAAGTCCCATTGCCGGCCATCGCGGAGGTGCAGCAGGCGTTGTTCGATGCCGCGCTGACCGTCACCGGCGAAGACGAGGACAGCGTCAAGCGGCGGCTGCGAACCGGCACCGTGGTCACCACCGACGACCGCAACTGGGAGCTCCGCTACGCCGCCTCGGCGCTGCGCTTCAACCAGAGCCGGGCCGTGGCGATCGACATGGAATCGGCGACGGTCGCCGCGCAGGGATACCGTTTCCGCGTGCCTTATGGGACATTGCTATGCGTGTCCGACAAGCCGCTCCACGGCGAGCTCAAGCTGCCGGGGCAGGCCAACGCCTTCTACGAACGCGCGATCAGCCAGCATCTGCGGATCGGCATCGAAGCGGTGAGCCTGCTGCAGCGCGAAGGCGAGGGTCTGCATAGCCGCAAGCTCAGAAGCTTCGACGAGCCGCCGCTCCGCTAGCCGACCGAAAGAATCTGCCCGGCGTGGGTCACTTCGACCTGGGTCGCGGTGGCCCGGCCGCCGGCCACCACCCGGCGCCTGACTTGGCCGATGACCTTCACCGTCTTTCCGACCAGCGCGGCCTTGAGATCGTCGCCATATTTCTTAGTCAGCTCGGGCATGGCCGAGGGGCGGATCATTACGCCAAGATTGGTGGCGGAATGGAAGTCCTTCTCGCTGTCCAGATAATATCCGCCGCGCGATTTGGCCGCGCTCGCCACCTTGAACTCGACGACCGCGCGCACCGCGTTCGGCGAGGCGGCGGCGG
>Ga0157369_10001966_pt1 | contig 24777 bp, 20 predicted proteins | sample C25metaG_FD_113461 | JGI IMG/M metagenome (GOLD analysis project Ga0157369, IMG submission 113461) | Corn rhizosphere microbial communities from Kellogg Biological Station, Michigan, USA - C2-5 metaG | ecosystem: Host-associated > Plants > Roots > Rhizosphere > Soil | place: USA: Michigan... | reverse complement strand
TCTCACAGCTTCAACTCAACGCGATCGCGAGACAATTGAACGAGAGACCGCGCAAGACGCTCGGCTTCCATACACCTGCTGAAATGTTCAGCGAATGTGTTGCATCGACCGGTTGAATCCGCCAGCGTATGCGGACCTTCGGTGCTGTGTACTCTACCCACGCTAAACGGAAGTAAGCAGTCATTCGGCTCGACTCCGACCTGCATCAGTGTCAGCCGTAGAAGGTGTGCCAGCAGGACCAGCCGTTGGCTGGTGAAGCCTTCGAGGTTACGTCGCGATGGCCGCCTTCCTGTCGCTTGAATCGGCGGTGCCGACCCGTAGCGGCCTTCGATGGGCGCCTTGATGTTCAGCCAAGGCAGGAACGCGAGCATCGGCATGCGTCATGCCTCTCCCGATCAAAGCGGCAGGACTCGGGCAAGTCGCACGTACAGCAATTCAAAGCCCTCGTGGAACTGCGTGATGTGGCCCACAAACTCGTAGGTCATGATGTCAGTCTCGGCGCGGTGACGGATAGCGAACACTGGCCCTCCACTCATGCCACCGATGGTGTTGGGCTCCGCCTCATATCCGTGCTTCACCCAGAACTCGCGTTCAAATGTGGACACAAGATGGGCTTCACTGACTGACGCTACCTGCGAGGCGCCGCTGCTGAAGCTTCCGAAGGACAGTTCATAAAAGGACGGAGCCTGGCGTAGCTCGCCAGGGAAGCCACCGAAAGCGACGAAGTCGCCCTGCTTCACTTCGCCCGGAGGCCACTGACCGACGTCGTAGAAGGACGTGCCATCGAACGGTCCGCCGGGTTTCGCGACTTCCTTGACCTGCGCCTCCGTCAGCCCGATGAGCGCGTAGTCCAAGCCCCTGTCCTCAACTTTCAACTGCGCCAACGGGTCGAGCGCGCAGTTTCCAAGCTGGAAGATACAGCCGCCCTCGCGCACGCGCTGGCGGTAGCCCTCCAGCACGTGCGAGCACGTCAGCGCAAACGGCTGCCCACCGATTCGCAAAAGCGAAGCAGTGCCGCTGTTGACCACCGGAGGTCGGCCAGATTGTGGCCGAGCGCCGAAGTAGGCCGGTATGGCGAATTTGAGTGGGAACCTTTCGAGCTCGACGCCTGCGGGGCCGGCAACTAAGTTCTTCGCCTCTTCAGGCGTCTTGGGCTTCTCCCACATGGTCCCCTCCGGTCAGGCGTAGTACTTAAAGTTGTGCCGCCACTTGTCCGAGCTGAGGCCCGGGTTGGCCAACAAGATTTCGCCAACACGGTCGGAGTACTTGACCGTGATGGGGCGGCCCTCGCCGAGCTGACACGAGTTGTAGTTGAGCTTCGTCAGCCCCAGGATGTCCTTAGCCACCTGCAGGATGTCACCATCCCCGTGCTGAATAGAGATGGACAACGGCACGGGTACCTCGAAGCCGTCGTAGGTTGCGATGCGCGGCTTAAAGCCATTGGTGTACAGGAGCCCATGGCGCGCGGTTCGTTGCCAAAACACGCCACGCTGAACGGGGTGCTTGCCGCGCTGACCCGACTCAGGATGCTCGTCGTGGCGATACAGGCGCATGCCGCCACGGTCCTGCCGGACCCGAATTGCGACCAGCTTGACGCCCTCGGGCAGCGCCCGCTGAAACCCCCGGTATTCCTCAGTGCTGATGCCGGAGTTCAAATGCAGGAAGATTTCCTTCAGAGGTCGGCCGTCCTGCTCTTGGTAGGTCGCAATCGTTCCGCGGAGCAGCGCCTCGGCCTTGTCTGGCGGAAGGTGGAACTCACCGTCCTTCGCCGAATACCACGGACCGAACTCACCGACAAAGACGACACCGTCGCCGCTATCCAAAAACATCTGGGCTGCGCAGCACGCTGTGCGCTCATCCTCGGCCAGCTTGTAGGCCAGACCGACGTAGCAGACACCTTCTCGGGCCCATGGCGTTTTCCACGGCTTGGCGCCGCACTTGTAAAAGATAGCCGTGCCGAAATTCCACAGTCGGTCGGACAGTGGGTTGGTGCCCTTCTCGCCGTTGCGAACCTGCGCAGTGATGAGCAGCGTCGATTCCTTAATGATCTGAACAGGCAACTCCTGACTCATCATCCGGCCCTTGAGTTGTCGCCTGAAGTCGGGCGAGTAGCCGCGCGCCTCCTCGAAGGCGCCCATGCCTTCTAGCACTGACGCGACGTGCGGGTCATCATCATCGAACAACCCGCCCTGGCCTGAGTCTCGGTTGGTGAGGGCCTTCTTGAGAAACGCTACTTCGTCCTTGCTGCGGGGCTCGTCGCTGCGCTTGGCCCGAGAGACGGTCGAGTTGGGGCGGCAGTTGTCGAATACTTCGTCGGGGACAATGCAGATAGCTAGGGCCGGGCGTGAATCCAGCTTGCCGAGTCGGTCGACCTGCTCCATGTAGAGATTGGTCACTTCGAACGACCGGTCGTGCCTGTCTGCCTTGCGCGATGCCTCTGACAGCTTTGCCGCGTCCACGGTGTAGCTCCGGACTGGTGACGGCCATTTGGCGCCAAAGGCAACATCGAAGCCGGGAAACGGCGGCCAGGCTCGATGCCGGCTCGGGTCTATGCAGGCTGCAGGCGCGTTCAACACCGCACACCAGTGCTTCCAAGCTTCAACGCCCTTCTCCGTGCCAATGACGATATTGTCGGGCAGTTGACCGCGAGAGTCTGCGGGCCCAAAAAGCGCCAGCCCGTCGTGCGGGTCTTCCGCGGTCTGTCCGTGACCGAACTCGAGAAGCGGCTCGCCCAGAAAGTGGAAAGTGTTCGTCATGCCAGCTGCGCCTCCGTCGCTGGCGCTGCGGCGTCACCATCGTCTTCGTCGTCGCGCGTGCGAAACGCCGCCAGTTCTTCCCCGAGGTCGGCCTGACCGGACAATGCTTCAACGTCCAGACCGACTGGGCACTGCCAGCAAAGTGGGGCGGTGTCGACGACGACCGCTCGCCTGCCTTCCCCTACTTCGATATGACCCACGCGGGTTTCCAGCGCCTGGACGATGCCGAGCATGCGCGCCAGGAAATGGTTGTTCCACCATCCCTTGGTGACCCCTTTGCGGCGCCTAGCGATCTCCTTGCCCTCAAAGATCTTGCCATTGGCATCGGTTACCCGGATGTAGATGTTCAAAACGACATTCCAGGTGCCATCTGCCTCCCGTTGCGGCCTGAAGCGCGGAGCCAGCTGATACAGCGTGGTCTGGACGGTGTCTCCGCGGGTCTTGTTGCGCTCACCAGTCAGCTGCACCTTCGTGGGACGTCCGTCGACGTGACGGAGGGGCTGGTTCCACTCGCTGTTCTCGGCTGGGAAATAGAAGACCTTCCGGTCGCTGCAGTACTTCAGCCCCTTCTGCAAGCACACCACCTCAAGGCTGCGTCGTGTGAGTTCCTTGGCGAGGTCCTCCGTCGGTTTCCCGTCTCTATGCGAGGCGTCCGACCAGGAAAACTCCTGGCGCTGGCGATGGTCGCGTAACGGAACACTGCCGGGAGGGTGCGGGCTGAAGGAGACGAGGCGCCCAGGGCTCAGTTCGACGAACGCCCATCGGCCTCGCAGCTCAGCCGTCTCGGCTGCCGTCAGCTGTCGGATGAGGTCGGTGATGAGCATCGCCGAAGGGAGGCGCAGCGAAAACATGTTTGCGTAGACCGGCTCGGGCTTCGCGACCGTGACGCGACTTGGTAGGTAATCCCGCAGCGCAATCTGCTTTCCGAGGTCGCCTTCTAGCTCTGGCCGGATGCCGAGCGTCGACAGCCGTGCAAGTGCTTGAGCAAGTCCTTCGTTCCATGAGCCAGCAAAGTTCGCTGCGGCTACTGATTTCAACCTCGACGGAAGGCGCGGGTCCACGCCCGCCGTGCTACTGCAGGGCAGAACGAATGCGTCTTTAGCGGCAGCAAGAGCGCAGCGTTCAAGGAACAGCCCGTCAGCAAGACTTGCCTCGGTAACTACAGGAACGTATTGGCAGGCCCGCAGGTCAATGAGCTTCCGCACGCTAGCGTCAGGGTCCTCGCCAGCCAATGGAGCTGTGCCCCGACACCAAGTGCGGTAGCCAGCGAGGGTCAGCCGGCGCGACAGCCAGGTGGCCAACGCATGGTCAACGTCGACGTGGTCGATGAGGATGGTGTCCCGACTCTCCGCCAGGGACTGTCCGCCGGACTGCGGAAAGAACGGAGGCGTGAAGATGCCTGCATGCTGCGCCAGGAGATATCGCTGTGGGCCGACCAGTTGCACACGGAGGCGCTCGAGGTCGTACAAGTCAAGCGTCCAGCCGTATTTCTCGAAGACCAGCTTGTGGGCGCGGTCTTTCTCGGCAGCATTCAGCGCTTCAGTGCAGACGAACACGAAGATGCTGGGGTCGTGGTTCTTCTCCTTGACCCGGTTGCAGTCCTTCTTCAGCTTGACTTCCCAGTCCCCGCGAACCGTATAGGCAAAGACGATACGTCGGCCAGCCTTGTCGGTCCGGATGATAGCGTCGCGCCCACCATCACCGGTTCCGCCCAACGGGTCGATGTTCGGGTAGTCAGTCCCGGCCAGGAGGGCGGAACAAAGGCGCTCGAAGTCCCTGTAGTCAGAAACGCGTTCCAGGCAGTAGATGATGCGGTCTGCAGACATCTGCTTAGCATACGGTACCAATCCGCTCTAGGGCTACGCTGAAGTAGCCCCCCTTTTTCTGCATCGAGCATGCTGCACGCTTTGGATTGCGCTGATCGGCACTCAGGGATGGCGGTTTTTGCCGTGTCTGTGCATCGGCGCGCTGCTTTCGGCGGCCTTCTGCGTTTTACGGGCGCACTCGCACCAACAGCAGCCCTCGGCTCATGTAGATGTTGGCCAGCGCAAGGGCCGTGAATGCCCTGGTCAGCCGCTGGCCCTCATCGGGCACTCCAGCAACCTTGCGTACACGCTCATTGGTGCAGTCCAGCGCCGCGGGCGCTTTGCTGGCGATCAGTTCCTGCTGGCCCGCGTAGGCGCAATCTCCGTAGACCTTCAACTCTTCGCCGTGCAGCAGTTCGGGCAGCGGGTGCTTGTCGTGCACGTTGGCCGCCGTGACCACCGCGCTGTGGGCCAGCCCCGTGCGGCTGTCCACGCCAATGTGCAGCTTCATGCCGAAGAACCAGTTCTTGCCCTGGGCCGTCTGGTGCATCTCGGGATCTCGCTTCTTGTCCGCGTTCTTCGTGGAGCTGGGCGCGCTGATGATCGTGGCATCCACAATCGTGCCGGTGCCTACCTTCATCCCATGGCCTTGCAGCACTTCGCCCACCTTGGCGAACAACGCCTGCCCAAGGTGATGCTTCTCGAGCAGCCGGCGAAACCTCAGCAGCGTCGTCGCATCGGGAACACGCTCACGGCCCAGGTCGATGCCCACGAAGCTGCGCAGGCTCGCGCTGTCGTACAGCGACTCTTCGCATGCCTCGTGCGCAAGATTGAACCAATGCTGCACGAACAGCATGCGCAGCATCCGCTCCAGTCCAACGGGAGGCCGCCCGCCTTCGCCTCTGGGGTAGTGCGGTTGCACCACCGCGCAAAGCTCCTCCCAGGGCATGATCTTGTCCATCATGTTGAGGAACACGTCGCGCTTCGTGGGGCGGCGAAATTGCTCAAAGCCTCTGTCAGCTGCCATCGCCAAGGTCTGTTGCTTCATGCCCTGATCAACGAATTAGCCGCGATGGCGGTGGACCTTTTTCAGCGTAGCCCTAGCCAGCGCAGGTGTTTAGTTGCTTGCAGATCCCATAGCAACGCTCCAGCTGAAGCGTCAGCTTATCCATTTTTCTCTCCCCAAGTTTCCGAGTTAGCGTACTGCATCTGACTGCTGCCGTGGTCACCCCTGAGCATCGGGAGATCACCCAGTCAGCGCGCTCGAAGCGGGGGCAGGGCGGCGTGTCCGGGATCTTTCGGACAGGCCAGCGAACCTGGGGGCGATCCAGCGCACCGGGGACTTAACGTGACCCGCGCCTCAGGATGTCCGTGGACATGCTGCAGCAGGTCGCAAACAGGGCGTCCAGCAAGGTCCTAAGCTTGCTGACGTCGTACGCGCCGGTCGCGATGGCCTCGATGCTGGCTGCGTAGAAGGCTTTTGCGTAGCTGTCCTTGAAGTCGAGCGCTCCCTGATAGACGCCCATCGACTCTTTGAAGTTGGTCCACGTGACCTGCGCTTCGGGTCGGCCGGCCAGACGGAGATCCAAGTAGCACTCGATGGCCGCAGCCCGACCGTTGATGTCGGTGCGCACAACACCGCTCGGGCCGCGTGCAGGGAAGTCGCGCAGTTGATCGAGATCGGGCAGCACCATCGACCGCATGTTGACCGGGAAGCCGAACCGCTGCAGGCTGCGATACGCATCGACGCCCTCGGCGTCGTTGTCGAAGATGAACACCACGCGGTTGTGGACGTCGATCTTGACGAGGCCTTCGGCGAACTTTGCCAGATTGCCGGTACCCGAAAACGGGTGCCGCTCCTCGATGTCGACGAATCTGAAGAAGTCTTCGACGTCTGGCCGGAGCAGCGAGAAGCCTCGCTTCAGGATGTGCGTGTCGGACGTCCCCTCGGTGGCAAGCAAGTAGGTCTGGGCACGGCGGGCGCCGGCGACAAAGTCTTCGTTCTTTGCCCAGCCGGCAGCCACGAACGCCCCGTAGTCCCAGACAACGTCCAGAGCCAGGTTTGCCGGGTTCTCGGCGAGGACGCGCAGCACTGAATAGGGCGACAAGAAGCCGATGAGGCCACCGAAATGGCTGCGTTCCGAGTAGCCATCGACGTCGCGGTCCTGATCACCCTGAGGCAACAAAGCCACGGCGGGATCGGCCGCCAATCGGGCGCGCCATTGCTCAGGGCCGGACTCAATATCCGGCCGATACTCGTCGTCGAGATCGGGTACGGGATACCTGCGGATGAACTCGACGAACTGTTCGAAGGGCAGCCGCTCGGGCCGAGTCGGCGACGGCGCGCCATCGTCCTCGTCGTCGTCGTCGGCGTACTGCTCCGCGTCCCGCGCCACCTGCACTTCGTATTCGGCCTGGACCGAGGCCAGCGTGTATCCGAGCAGCTCGAGCCGCGGCAACATCGAGCCGAGCGACCGGCAAAAGCAAAACTCGCTTTGTGCGAGATCCTCTTCAGGGTGCTCGTCGTAGTCGCTGTAGTTGATGTCGGGCTGGCGGCAACGCTGGCGATCAGATTCCTGAAATAGCATGCCGTGGTCGACGCCAATTTCCCACTTGTTGAAGGTGAGGGTGATGGCGCCCACAGTCAAAGTGATCGGTGTCGTCATTGGCGGCCGAGCTTTCGAAGGAAAGATGAAAGCCGACTATCGCCGATCATGCCAGGCTATCTGCCCCCGGCTCCTAAGTGACGGTGACCGCATCGCCGGCAAGTACGCTTGCGTAGACGAGAGTGGCGTTCACAAACAGGAACCCGGCGATGAGCACTTCCGTCACTCTAGCTCCAGCCGCGTCTGCTGACGCGCAGCTGCTGGCAAAATCTGGCAGTTCTACAAACTCGAGTCCTGGGCCTGCTCTGGGAAAGACGTCGACTCGTTGGGCAGGCTCGGGTCACTAGCGGTCAGCTAGGGGCAGGCTGCCGAAGGACCGCAACCAGTCTCCATCGGCCTGCTGCGAAGAGCTAGAAGGGTTGCGCGGCTGCGATCCGGAGGGGTGCGCACCGGCCACCAGCTGCCCTCCAGCGCCGTGGATTGAACGACAGGTCTGGATTTGATTGCGGACGGTCCTCGGATAGGTGATGAGCTGGCTTCGCGGTCGACACAGGACGTGGCGGCAGCAGCACGAACAACCAATCGTCCGAGAGGTTGGATTGGCGGATCCCATTGCAAAACATCCAGCGCCTGGTGGCAGAGGCCAGCGCCGCCCTGGGCGACTTCTACCCGGAGCACGACGTCATGGGGGCGCTGGGCTGGCAGTGGCAGGTCGCGGCACGTCAGGCGGGCATCATCGACTGAACTCGGGTCACGCCACCGCGCTGGTCACCCTGCGCGCGCGACCATCAAACTTGTGGTGCGCACGCACATTCCGATACAGTTGTTTTAATGCTTAGAGTTTTTCCGACTGTTGCGGAGGGTTTGGTGCTGATGTCAAGCCCAGCTTGGTCGATCCAAAAATGCGCTGACACACAAGGCAAGGGTACGCGCTGGCCATGCAATGCAAGGCATGACGCTTCCGCGGTCGCAACCCACGCGGTGAGTGCCCGAATCCTGGGCCGTCAGGCAGGTATGCCGAAATCATCGCCTCCCGGCGTGCTGACCTCAATTACATGAAGGAGTCCATCAATTTGGTCATGACAGCCGGCATTCACTTGGGCCAGAGGCCACCCTGTGCGGGAGAGTGGAATTGACGACCGAGGACTTGGAGTCCGCCGATGCTGGAGGCGCACTGCCCACGGCCCCCCTGCCTTTCAATGCGACAGATCTGTTCCAAGCATTGCAGTACCAGTTGGTGGTGGCCATCGACTATTGCCACGACCTGGAGCCCGGGCAGCGGCTCTGGATCGAATTATTAGGCGATGTAACGATCGAGGGCAGCAGGCAAGTCGAGGTCAAGCATTTCAGCGACGACCTCACAGACAGCCACCCCAATTTCTGGAACACCATCAAGAATTGGCTGCATGAGGACTTCCCGCTCAACTCCTATAGCCGCCTCACGCTGTTGAGCACTCAGGGCTATGGCGCCACGACCTTGCTCAAGGACTGGAACAGCTCCTCTGCGGCCGAACGGCTCGCGATCATGGAGAAGATCGTGGGTCGGAGAACGGCGGCAAAGGCATCTGCCAGTGCGAAAGCTGCCGCAGCACAAAGAAATGCAGACATAGAAGCCGAAACCAGCGAGTTTGCTGGCGAAGCGGCCGCCATGTCCAACGACGAGAGCTCCAAAAAGGTTGAAGACGCGTCCGATCCTACCAAGGCCTCTAAATCTCAGGCGCTCCAGGCCTACGTAATGGCAGCCGAGCGCCGTAACGCATTGATGTTGGTGCTGGAGCGGATGCAGATCATCACATGCGCGCCGACGCTCCAGGAGCGCATCCAGCAGTACATCACCCAGCATCTCAAGGCCATTCGGCCCATGCGATGCCAGCAGTATGTTGCCGACCTTCTGGGTTTTATGTGGAGTCCCGAGCGCCTAGCACGCGGGTGGTATATCGAATATAAAGAATTTACCGACAAAATTACGGATCTCACTAAGACATACATCCGGCACCCAACCTATTTCCCCCAAATCGACACGGAAGTCATAAAACAGCGCATTAATCTCCAGGAAGTCAAGGGGATGCGCTTTGCTCAAAAAATAGAGGAAATTGGATTTTCCGAGCATTTGATGCGCGCAGCGGTGCACCGGGCGATTGCCGAAAAAACGATTGCGGACTTCATTGACGAGAGCACAGCCTCCAAATCCGATTTGGATCGTTACTTCGACAACACCCGCGGGCAGCACCGCAACGTGCGAGAAAGCGCCATGCACAAATGCAGGCGTGTCCAGGATTCGGATGCCCTCAAAGAAATGTCCCAGGATTTTTATTTAGAACGGCTTGCATCCAGCATCGATCCTTTCTGCGGCATGGACAACACGACTCCTGATTTCCGCAATGGAGTCTTTCACCTGCTGGCAGACGATGAACCCAAAGACGCGGACGACGAATTCCACTGGAGACTGTGGAAATGAGTGCAGGCGCAGCAGATCACATCTACACGCTACACCGCAGTCCATTTGCATTGGCGCCGGTGATTCATAATTTTTACCAGAGCTGGGAGGGAACTGAGAGAGACATTCTCTTGAGTTATCTTGTCCTGCCACTGGTTACTTACAAGCCCATGTCGAAGTACCTCAATCGGGCCCTGCAGACAAGTTCAATCCGGACCATGACCTCTGAGAGCGCCCGCCTAGTAGGTCTTGCGATGCGGGTGGAGGAATTCAAGGAAATCACCAATGCGGCGCTGCTGATCCTGGGCTCGGAGAAGCGGATCGTCATTGAAAACAATCTCTCGGTGCGTCCAATAGAAAAACCCCAAGCTGTTAATGCCGACAAGAAACTGATGCGCTACTCTGAAAAACTGGCCATGGTCCTCAAAGGTGAAAGCGTTGTGACGACTTATCGCATGCTGGGACTGAAATCACTATGAAATGTTTCGTCCGATATATCGGAGTCGTGGACCACGAAAATAACACGCACTACGTACCGTTGAAACGGGGCCTGAACATCATCACAGGCAAGTCGTCCAAGGGCAAGAGCGCAATTCTGGATATTTTCGACTACTGCATGGGCAGTTCGGAAAACACCATACCGCACGGCATCATCACCGAGAAAGCCAAGCTTTTCTTCACCGTATGGCGATTTTCGACGATGGCCGTGGTCGCGGGCCGCATGGCGAACAGCAGCCAGTGCTATCTGCGTGAGATTGAGCGAGAGGATTTACTGCGAACGCGCAAACTGATAATGGATGTGGAGAATTTTTTCACACCCAGCCACCAAATGCACAAGAGCGAACTTACCAAAGCTCTGGGGCGGTATTTTTCCATCACCCTCAAGGATGTGGATGTCGATCCTTTGCACAAAATAAGCACCGGTCAGAAGAGCCCCACCCCGTCAGTGCGCAGTTTCGCCTCGTTCATGCTGCAGCACCAGAATCTTGTGGCCAACCGTCACGCCATTTTTTATCGCTTCGACGAAAAGCAAAAGCGTGATCAAGCGATCGACCATTTTAAGATCTTCATGAATATCGTGGGCGAGGAGTATTTCGACCTCGCCAAGCTGCACACGGAAGCACGCTACGAGCTCAGACGTGCGCAGGCACAGATTCCGAAGCAAGAGAGCATTCGAGCGGCCTACCTCGGCGACTTCCAGACCTATCTCGATGAGTACAAGGCCTTTGCGGGCACGGCGCTGACGGAGCTCAATGCCGAAGAGATCTGGGCCAATCCCAGGAATGCCCTGTCGCATCTGACCGGCATTGTGGTGAAGGTCGACGGCAGCGGGACGGCCCTGGAGGCGCGGCAGCAAGAGTTGCGTAGCCGCAAGACCGATCTGATGGTCGAAATCCAGAAGCAGCTCAATACCCGCCATGTGCTGAAAGTGTCCGCCGAGCAGGCGTCGGGCTTTGCCGACGCCATGGTCGCCCGCAAGATCCCGACGGCCGTCCAGCTCGACCATTCGGCGGTGTGCCCAGTGTGTGCATCGCCGACCGAGTCGGCCGAGGACGAAGCCAACAAGCTTACCGAAGCCATTCACTGGCTCAACGGGGAGTTGCGGATGTCTGCCTATGCGCGTGAAGGTTTCGGTGAAGAACGCCGGGCCGTCGACAGAAAGCTCAAGGAGCTCCGCGAGGAGATGCGCGAACTGGAGCAGGCGCTCAAACCGCTCAATGACGAGGCGGACCGCCTGGCCCGATCACGCTCAGAAGATGCGTCGGCCCTCAAGTCCAAGGTCAAGCTGGAACTGGCCATCGAGCGTTGCATCGCCAACCCACCGTCCGAGACGAAGGAGCTGGTGCAGCACTGGCAAAAGCAACTCGATGACTTGAACAGTCAGATGCAGGCTTTCGATGTGGACGCCAGAATCAACACCCTGGCCGTGGAGATCAACCGCAGCTTGAAGCGCATCGGTGCCAACTTCGACTTCGAGGCCTCCTACAAGCGTGGCCATCTGAAGTTCGATGTGAATACCTTCGAGCTTTGGCATGAAACCCCGAGTCCGGATGGCGGCGCTGGGTCCCGGGTATTCCTGCGTTCCATGGGCAGTGGCGCCAACTGGCTGTATTCCCATCTGACCCTGTTTCTGGCCCTGCACTACCAGTTTGCCTCGCAGCCCGACTGCAAGATTCCGCCCATCCTTTTTCTGGACCAGCCGACCCAAGTCTATTTTCCCTCGACCGACTTTGCGGAGCGCTTCATCGCCGAGGATCTGCGCGGTGACCGGGAAAAGGAAACGAAAAAGACGGTGGACGAAGATCTCCAGGTTGTTTCCGAGATATTCACCGAACTGGCGAAGTTCTGCGACGACACCGAGACCGACACCGGCAACAAGCCGCAGATCATCGTGTGTGACCATGCAGATCGACTTGATCTGGGCAATGGCTACGACTTCGACAGCTTTGTGCGGCGGCGCTGGCGCAGCGAAGGTCTCATCAGCGGAGTAGGCGTTGAAGACACGCCGAATGACGCATAGGGTGGCAACACGCCCAGCGCCTCCTTGACCACCTCGCGCGTATACGACAGTCATGGTCACGGTGCCTCGGAACACTTCCACGATGTCGATCACTTGCAGCTGCGAGCCCAGGTGGATCACCGCGAACACCTTGTGCGGCAGGCCCGCCATCCGGGCCCGCAGGTGGTCTTTCAACACGGCTGGGGTTCATCATGTGGACGCGCCGCACTCGGCACGCCAGCATCCCAAAGCGCATTGCGCAGACCATTCTTAGCACGCCCTTTCCCTTGTGAAGCCACGTTAGACTTTCGTCCGCGGATGCACCGTTGTCTTACCGGATGCATGTGCGAAAAATAATCGCAATGGGAGCACGCCTTGATTAAATCGAGTCCTGTCGAGATCGACAAGGATGTCTCAGGCCTGAATTGGGAGGTGGCGGACTTTCAGGAATTGGCGAAGATTGTGGCCGTTATAGCAGTCGGTCAGGTCGTACATGCCGCGCGGATCCTGGATCAGCTTGAGCAAAGTGCACCAGCGATTTCGATTCCACAATTAAACGAGGCTGCGTGTGAACAACTGACCATCAAGTCGGGCCTGAATCCAGAGCAAGAGAAAGCGGCGCGTGCCCACCGTGACGGTTTTCTGTTCGAGTGCATTTCCTGGATCGCAACACGCCAAGGAGCAAACGACCGAATCTTCCAGAAAGATCCCCACATAAGTGCTACTTCGCAAGGTCTCGACGGATTGGTAGTTGAGCTTGAACCGATGAAGGCAGAAATCAAGACGGTGACGATCTGCGAAGACAAGTGCACGGACTACCCACGGAATAAATTTCGGGACGAGGTGATGCCTACTTTCACTGAGCACCACGGAAACCAGGTGCGTGGACGCGAGTTGCTCGCGACAGCGGTGGACATCATCAAGTCCAAGTTCACCAACGGCACGGAGGCATTGATTGCCGCCCAAAGGGTAATGGAGCTAGGCCGCCGCCGCTACCGTGCAGCCTTGACCGTGGACGCCACCATCGTTACCCCGGCAAAGCGGGCCAAGCTGTTCAAAGACTACAACGGACTGGCAGGTATCGAGCAGTCTCAGCGAATAGGTGCCACCTTCGTAATGAGCGGGGACCTGCGCACGTGGTTTCAACAGTTGGCGGACGCTGTGATCGCGGCAATCAAAAGCGGGAAGGTCAAGAGTGTTTGATGTACAGACCGCCGAACTCCTGGAAGCCGCGCCAGCGGTTCCCGGCCTGGATCCGGCGCAGCTGCCGCAGCTGCTCACCCGCCACTACGCCCAGCTGGTAGCGCGCCGCTTGCGTGGTTCCCAGCGGGATGACGATGAAGGCACAGACTGGCCGCTTGAGCGCGTTGCGGACGTCTACGAAATCATGGCGACGGTGAGCGATGACCCGGAGGTGCGCCGTCCAGCCGCTTTCGTGGCAGGCACCGCACAACAGATCCTGGCGCGGGAGTCCGAGCTTACAGAGCCGGAGGGAAATCCCATGGCCGCGGTCGGCCGCGACCAAGTCAGCGCCACACTGTCCGCAGCGCTACTGTTCTTTATCGCCGAGCAGTATGCCGATGCCTACGAGGCCGGCGGGTTGATTAATACCGGAACAGGCAGTGCTGAAGTCAGGCGTTTGGCATTGCATGTCCGTGATCTGGTGTGCGGCCGGGTGGAGGCCATCCTCGGCCGATCGTCACGGCCGGGTGGCGCCAGGCCTGTGCGGGAAGGGCGCATCGAGGAACGCGCCTTCAACCGGCTTGCCGCCACGCTGGCCGACGGCATCGAGCACCTGGCCCGTTATGTATTGTCTGAACCCGTCGACGGTTCCATTGGGCACCGGCGGCAGGCGCAGCGGAACTTTGAGCAGGTGTTCCAGCTTTCTGGCAATGAAGCGAGCTGGAGGGGACTTGCCGGTGTGCTTCGTACTTCCTACCCCGGGCCAGCGCAGCTCGCCGCACTTCTGTTGGCTGCCAGCGGTGGGCTCGCGGATGCCTCTCTGACTCGGCTACCTCCGCCAACTGGGTCTGATGAAGATTTCTGGAAGGGCTGGTTGCGGTTCAGGGCGCAGAGCAATCCCTATGTGTGGCAAAACCACCGAGAGGCCATCGCCGAGGATTTTCACCAGGTTGGCCGCAACGCGGTGCTCGTGCTTCCCACGGGCGCAGGCAAAACCACGGTATCCACTCTGAAGATTGCCAGCACTCTTGCCAGCGGCAAGAAGGTGATCTTCCTGGCCCCGACTCATGCCCTTGCGGAACAGGTTACAGATGACCTCCAGGGCCTCTTCCCGGCCGACAGGTTCGGCATGCAGGTATCCGGGGAATTCGATTCGCTATTGCTGGAAGGCAGCACACTTCAAAACATCGAGGTGATGACCCCCGAGCAGTGCCTGGCGATGCTGTCGTATTCGCCTGATTCTTTCTGCGACGTCGGGCTGCTGGTTTTCGACGAGTGCCACTTGTTGAGCCCGCAGACGCACAAGATAGGGCGCGCACTGGACGGGATGTTGTGTCTGCTGGAGTTCTGTGCGCAAGCTCCCGACGCCGACCTCCTTTTCCTATCGGCCATGCTGAAGAATGCGCAGGAGTTCGGTGACTGGATTACATCCTTGACGGGACGCGACTGTGCCGTTGTGGAGTTGCTATGGAAACCGAGCCGCCAAGCCCGCGGTATTGTCGTGTATCGACGCAGCGATATCAGCACGGTGGAAGCAGCGTCCCAGGCCATCCAGTTGGCGATGGACGAAGATGCGGAAGAGCCCGCGGCGGGGCTGCGCGCTGCAGCGAGACGCGCCCTGACGGCGCAGCCTTTTGTGGTTTGGGGATTGCGCCACAATTGGGCGGCCGTACCCGATGCGCGTGTCTTGACTGCCTTGTCCACCGATACATTTGCGCTCTCTGGAAGGCTCAACAATGGTGGCGTTGTCGCGCTGCCTAATGCTAACGAGACTGCCGCCCGCATTGCTGTGGCTGCCGCAGGTACCGGCGCGAAGTCCATCATCTTCGTCAACACCAAGCCAGTATCGGTCAGCACCGCCAGAGATATCGCAGAGCAACTCGCGCTGGACGTGGTACTCAACGAGAGAGAGGCCGCCCTGTGGTCCACGATCCAGACCGAGCTGGGACATGCCAAGCACTCGGTTTTCGGAAATGGCGCCTTCGGTGCGGTGCCCCACAACGCCGCGATGCTGCGTATAGAGCGCATGCTGTCCGAGCAGCTGTACAAGCGTTCCGATGGAGCAATGGCCATCGTCGCGACGCCGACCCTGGCGCAGGGCTTGAACCTGCCGGCGCAGATCGCGGTGCTCGCCGGCGATAAGCGGGCAGCCGAAGAGGGGAACGGTAGAGAGGACCTTCAGGCCCATGAACTGTTGAACGCGGCAGCGCGCGCTGGACGTGCAGGCCATCTGGCCAACGGGGTTGTCCTCCTGGTGCCGGAGCCGTTGGTGACCTTCCGCAACGCCGCGCTCAATGGCCCTCGGCTGTTGGCGAAGTTGAGTTCGGTCCTTCCGGAGGACGACCGGTGCGTAACCATTGCCGATCCTCTTGAACGCATCCTGGACCGCATCGCTGAAGGCGAGACCGAGGACACGGAGGTGCGGTACACCGTCAATCGCTTGGCGACGCTGGCTGGGGTCGACGGAGATCCAAGCCAGATGGATGCGCTCATGGCGCGGAGTTTTGGAGCTTACAAGGCCGGCCAGCGTAGGCAAGAAGATGCTTACCTGGAAAAGGTCCTGGGCTTGTGGACTGAGGTCCAGAAAGCAGCAGAGGCCGAATGGGAGTCTGTGGTGGTAGGACTGGCGTCTAAGACCGGCCTACCGCTGGACCTGCTGGAGCGCCTGCGCACTAAGCTGGATGCGGCGGCTGAGGACCTGCCGACGTCGGTGGTCGATTGGGTGCACTTCATTTTCGGGTGGCTGCACGAGGACGTAGCAGCCCGTGATCACCTTCTGGCTGGTGTGCGGGAGGCGGCGCTCAAAGCAACAGGCGCAGCTACTACTAGCAAGCTCAAGAAGTCGACGCTGGTGGCTATCGAGCCTGCTGTGATGGCCTGGCTACATGGCGAGCCTCTCAATGCCATCGAGCGCATCCTGAAGGGCGATCCAGATGCGTCGGCGCCAACAAAGGCGCTTTGCCCGCGCGCGCGTGAGCTGGCCTCGACGTTCGTCGTGCGTGGCTTGTCATTTATTGCTGGCGTAGTAGCACGAATGGTCATGGACATGGACCTCACGTCGGATGACGACCCTGAGGCTTCTCAGGTTGTGCAGAGCCTCGCTGCGGCGGTCCGTCGGGGCTTTGATTCGCCCGAGAAGCTCGCATTCGCCAACGGCCATCCGCAAGTGTTGGGTCGGGTGGAACTGCACCGTCTGTACGCGGCGAAAAACTCAGAGGATGACCTTGGTTTCGAGGACTACTAATGCGGCGACGACTCCGTACTGGACAGCGTGCGCGCAGCTCTGCCAGCAAACCCGCAGCGCCTGGCCAACACGCTGATCATCACCGGGCAGTCACAAGGCTCAAGCTCAGCGCTGGGCGCCACTCGCATCTCGCCCACCTACGCGGCAGATCTCAATCTCGTCGCAACCCTCGTGAGCGCCAGTCCAACCATCTTGAAAGCCTGCTCGGAGCATAGGAGCCTAGTCCCCATCAACAACTCTTGGTGGACACGTGAGCACTATCCCCGATCAACAGGCCGGCACACGTCGGCGACGTCGCATTCACAGCGACGAATTCAAGGCGAACGCTGTGGCCGGCTGCATGCAGCCGGGCATGTCGATGGCGGCGGTGGCAATGGCCCAAGGCGTCAACGCGAATCTGCTGCGCCGATGGGTTCGCGACGCAGAGATGAACTCGGGAACCACCGTCGTCAGCACGACCACCGCCGAGGGCCCCAAGGCGCAAGAAGCCAAGACAGTGTTCGTCCCGGTCAGCTTGCCGCCACCGGTGCAGCCGGCTCATAGCCCGGACGTTCGCATCGAGCTGCGACGTGGGCCGATCGCGGTCACCGTTACCTGGCCGACGAGCGCCGCAAGCGAGTGCGCGGCCTGGATGCGCGAGTTGCTTCGATGATCCGCATCGACGCGATGTGGCTGGCGGCAGACCCCATCGACATGCGTGCCGGCGCCGAGCGCCTGTTGGCGCGCGTCGTGCGAGTCTTCGGCGCAGCGCAGGCGCATCATGGCTATCTGTTCGCGAACGCCCGCGGCACGCGCGTCAAGCTGCTGGTGCACGACGGCTTCGGCGTGTGGTGCGCGGCGCGCCGGCTCAACGCGGGGCGCTTCGTCTGGCCCAGCACCACCGATGCGACGCCTTTGCTGTCGCTCACACCTGCGCAGTTCGACGCGTTGGTCCTGGGCCTGCCGTGGCAGCGGCTTCCCGAGCTGAGCGTCATCACGCGAGCCTGAGGAGCCGGCGCCACCGCCACCTGCCCCAAGCGTTGACGGTGGATGTGCCGATGTTTGCATCGGCGTGCACTGGCATCATTCAACGCATGCTTGGCGTGCGTGGTCTTCCTGTAGCGAATCCTTCGGGAATGTCCGCCGAGACAGCAGCGCTGGTTGCTCAACTGCTCCAGCGGGTGCAAGACCAGGAGCAGCAGCTGGCCGAGCATGGCCGTGTCCTTGCGCAGCGCGACCAGGCGCTTGCCGAGCGCGACGCGCTGCTGCAGCGCAAGGACCGCGAGATCGCTCTGCGCGAGGCCAAGATCGAGAAGATCACCTTCGAGCTGGCTAGGCTCAAGCGCTGGAAGTTCGGCGCCAAGTCCGAGGCCATGAATGCCGAGCAGCGCCGCCTGTTCGAGGAGATGCTGGCCGAGGACGAAGCGGGCCTTCGCGAGCAGCTCGAGCGGCTTCGGCGTGAAGCCGCCGCGGCCGCAGCCGGCGCGGCTGCTTCGGACACAACGACCAAGGCGCCCCCGCGCCGGCCGCGCCGCAACCCGTTCCCGGATCACTTGCGCCGTGTGGAACACCACCACGAGCCCGAGCGCACCGACTGCCTGGAGCCCGGCTGCGGGCGCCCGATGACACGCATCGGCCAGGAGGTCAGCGAGCGCTTGGACATCGTGCCGGCCAAGTTCTTCGTGCACCGTCACATCTACGGCAAGTGGGCCTGCCGCTGCTGCCAGGTGCTGCGCCAGGCGCCCAGCGTGGCAGAAGTCATCGAGGGCGGTATCGCTGCCAGCGGCTTCGTCGCGCACACGCTGATCAGCCGCTTCGTGGACCACATGCCGTACTACCGGCAAGCGACCATCAACGCCCGCAGCGGCGTGCACACACCGCGCTCGACGCTGGCGTCCATCACCGGCCAGGCCGGTGCGGCGCTGGAGCCGCTGCACGAGGCGCACAGGCGCTTCATCCTCAGCTGCGCGGTGCTGCACGCCGATGAGACCCCCGTGGCCCTGCTGGACCCGGGCGCGGGCAAGACGCGACGAGCCTTCGTCTGGGCCTACGCCAGAAGCTGGCATGACAAAGTGCCTGGTGTGATCTACGAGTTCTGCCCGGGACGCGGGGCGCAGTACCCGTTGGCATTCCTGGGGGGCCGAGAGAGACACGGCAGGCGATGGTCGGGCACGTTGTTGACCGACCGCTACAGCGTCTACGAGACCGTGGTCGATCCGCGGCTGTATCCGGACCGCCTGGGCGCAGCCTGCGCCGCGCACGCGCGCCGCAACTTCGAAGAGTTGACGCACGACGACACCAGCGTGGTGGGCCTGGAGGCGGTGCGTCGCTTCGCGCGCATCTACGGCGTCGAGGCGCAGCTCAAAGACCTGCGCGATGACGAGCGCCGGGCGCAACGTCAGCAGCTCGCCAAGCCGCTGTGGGAAGAGCTGCGGCAGTGGCTCCAACTGGAGCGCCGGCTGGTGGCCGACGGCGGCCCGACGGCCAAGGCCATCGACTACACCCTTGGGCACTGGACCGCGTTGACGCGGGACCTGGACGACGGTGCGGTCGCGCTGGACAACAACCACCTCGAGCGCCAGATCAAACCCTGGGCGATGGGCCGCAATAAGGCGAACAGTGCGTTTATGCGAAGTCCTGCGTTCGTGTACGGCGGACGCGCAGCGACATCGGGTCCGGGCGCCGTTTTCAGGCGCCGATGGACTTCGCATAAGAACAAGCGTCTCCTGCAGTGGCAACCCCACTTTAGGAACTCATCATGGACGCCTTCAATTCGATCTCGGCAACATCGCGGGTGTGGCTGGACAACAGCCTCTTTGCGCAGCACATCCCCGCTTACGTCGAGCATCTGACCGCTCGCCAGTACGCGCCGAGCACCACGCGGGCCTACCTCGGCTGTGTTGCGCATTTCTCGCACTGGTGTTGCCGACGATCAGTCGACCTTAGCGATTTGCGAGGTCTCACCAGGGATTTCACCCAAGACCACTTGTCTCGGTGTGACTGCGCACGGCGCGTGCAGACGTGCCCTCATCAAGTTCGAGCGGCGCTGGGCCACTTGCTGACCGTCCTCGCCGATCAAGGCGTTGCCGCCGCCGCTGGTCCGACGACTCCCAACGACGTCGTGCTGCAGCGCTTCGATGAACACCTGCAGGAAGCTCGAGGCCTCGCGGTCAGCACACGACGTCGGCGACTCAAGATCGTCGAGTCGCTCATCCTGGGAACGACTTCGGCCACGCCCAGTGTGTCTGAGTTGCGTCAGTTCATCGCCACAGAGCTCACCCGAGTATCGGCGGCCAGCGGTGCGGCGCTGGCGAGCGCACTGCGAAGCTATCTGCGCTTCCGGGCGTTCGAGGGTGATTCGGTCGACCATCTGCTCCCCGTGATCGCATCGCCGGCCCATTGGCGGCTTGCACCCTTGCCGCAGACGCTGTCAGCGTCTGAACTTGATCGACTGCTTGGCGCGTTCCCGCCGAACTTGCCGTCACGCCTGCGCGGCATCGCCGTCCTCCGCTGCCTCGTCGATCTGGGACTTCGCAGCAGCGAAGTCATCAACCTCAATCTGGACGACCTCGACTGGGCCGCCGGCACGCTGTGCATCGCCCACGGCAAGTCGCGCCGTGCAGATGTGTTGCCCCTGCCTGAGGCGACCGGCCGTGCCATTGCCGAGTATCTTCATGCCGAGCGGCCCGCGACCACCAGTCGACGGATCTTCGTTCGGCACGTCGCACCGGTAGACCACCCGGTCGGCACCGATGTGGTTCGCAACACTGTGCGAGCTGCCTATCTGCGCGCCGGCTTGGCCCATACGCGTGTGCACATCTTGCGCCATACGTTGGCCAGCCGGTTGCTGGCAACGGGCGGCGCGTTGAAGGAGGTGGCCGACGTGCTGCGTCACCGCGAGCTCGACACATCGATGATCTACGCCAAGGTCGATCTGTCTCGGCTGGCCGCCGTCGCGATGCCATGGCCAGGGAGCGCGCCATGAGCGCCGCGGATTCATTAATGGAGGCAGTGCAGCACTACCTGCGGGAGCGAAGGCAGCTTGGCTTCGCGCTGATCTCGCCGGCCACGGAGCTGAAGCGGTTCGCTCGTTTCGCGGAGAGCCGTGGCCACGCAGGCCCGATCACTCAGGAGCTGCAGATCTCCTGGGCGCGGGAGCACGTTCGGCGTACCAGCGCAGTGACCGCGGCTCGCCGGCTCGAGATCACCCGCCCATTCGTGGCGTACTACAGGCAGTTCGAGGTGGCCTCAGAGATACCGGCAACCGGTCTGCTCGGTCGAGGGCATCGCCGGTTGACACCACACATCTACACGGACGACGAGATCCAAGCGCTGTTGCAGACCGCCGCCCGCCTGACGCCCAAGGGCGGCCTGCGCCCCCTCATGTACTGCACGCTCTTCGGCTTGATTGTTGCTGCGGGCCTCCGACTCTCCGAGGCCTTGCAGTTGAAGGTAGGCGACGTCAATCTTGACGAGGCGACCGTCACCGTTCGGCAGACGAAGTTCCACAAGTCGCGCTGCCTGCCTATCGCTGCCAGCGTGGTCCAGGCGCTGACCCAGTATCGAGATTGCCGAGACCGACACGCCAATCCGGGCGCAACCGCCCCGTTCTTCGTATCCAGCAACGGCGGCATCCTCCCCAAGCGCACGGTCGAGAACGTATTCGAGCGAATGAGGCCCAGTCTGCAATGGCAGGCCCGAGGCGACCATGCGCACCCACGCATCCACGACCTGCGCCACACCTTCGCGGTACGACGTGTTCAGCGATGGCACGAGGCAGGCGCATCGATCGAACACGGCATGTTCTGGCTGTGCACGTATCTCGGTCACGCGAAGATCAGCGACACGTACTGGTACCTCACCGGCGTGCCCGAGCTCATGGAGTTGGTCGGCTCGAAGTTCGAGCACTTCGCCTGCGCAGGAGGGCGCCATGAATAGGCCCTCCCCATCAACGTTCGCGAGCCTCGTGCAGCAGTTCTTCACCGACTACATGACCCAGCAGCGCGCGCTGAGCCCGCGAACCGTCGCCTCCTACCGCGACACGTTCGTCTTGATGCTGCGCTTCGCACACGAGCAGCATGGCAAGGCGCCGACCGACTTCCAACTGACCGATCTCAGCGCGAAGTTCTTGCTCGGCTTCCTCGATCATCTCGAACAGCAGCGCCAGAACTCAGTGCGCAGTCGCAACGTCCGCTTGGCGGCCGTGAGATCGTTCTTGAAGTTTGCCGCCGGGCACGATCCCGCCCACCTGAGCGTCATCGAGCAGGCTCTGGCGGTGCCAATGAAGCGATTCGATCGCAGGATGGTCGGCTTCGTGCCTAGGGAACAGATGTTGGCCGTGATCGACGTGCCAACAGACACCTGGGTCGGCCAGCGCGACCGCTTGATGTTGACGCTGATGTTCAACACCGGCGCTCGAGTGTCGGAGGTTGTCGGTGTGCGCGTCGTCGACGTGGTGCTCGGGCCGACGTCGAGCATCCGGCTGCACGGCAAGGGCCGTAAGCAACGGACCTTGCCCCTCTGGAAGACCACGGCCAAGGCCATCAAGAATTGGCTGCAGCTGAACCCCAATCTGCTGGCCAATTCGCCGCTACTGCCTCGCCGAGACGGGCTGTCGATGACGCGCGCGAACGTCGCCCAGCGCCTGAAGCTGGCGGTCAACGCCGCGACCCAGCGGTACCCCGAGCTGGCAACAACACCGGTGTCACCTCATGTCGTCAGGCACTCGACGGCGATGAGTTTGCTGCAGTCCGGCGCCGATCCCTGCGAGATCGCCTTGTGGCTCGGCCATGAGAGCCCCTCAACGACTCACATGTACGTCGAGGCAGATTTGGCGATGAAGGAAAGAGCCCTTGCGCGATTGAAGGCACCTGACGCGAAGCAGGCCCGATACCGACCGCCGAAGGCCTTGATGGCATTCCTGCAGGCGCTGTGATTATGCAAAGTAGTGGCGGAGAGCTCACGTCGTTCCGTCGAGGGCGCTCGGGAGGGCAAGACTTACGGACTTCGCATAAGCACGCGGTTCACCTTATTGCGGTTATGCGCAGCTGCGCATAACCGCAAGGCATGGATGTTCGTGGGCAGCGAATTGGCAGGCCAGCGCGCCGCCATCGTGATGAGCCTGGTGCAGTCGGCGCGCCTGAACGGCCATGACCCCTGGGCTTACCTGCGCGACGTGCTGCAGCGCCTGCCGACGCAGCGCGCCAGCCAGATCGAGGACTTGTTGCCGCACCGATGGCAGCCAGCGTGCGACGCGGCACCATGACCTTGCTCACGCAGGCCGTGATGGTGCGGGCGAACATCGACGTCGACCGCATGAGCGCACAACAGAAGGTTGAGCTGGCTGACGAAATCTACGCTCAGCAGCCGAACCTCCTAGCCTCTATCCTCGTGTTGCCTCGGTATGGTGTGGACATGCTGCAGCTTGAGGTGCCGATCCACGTTCTGCTGGTCGCCTTCCAGGCCATGAAGCACTGCGGGCACACCTTGCCGACGATCTCTGAAGACGTTCAGGAGACCTGCTTGCGGCGGCTGACGGCGACGATGCAGTTCACCGAGGGCGTGCCGCAAGACCTCGTCGCGCAGATGATCACGAAGTCCTGCCTCGGCCACCCCGAGCGCTACCTGCTGGCGTTTGTGTACGGCTATCTCGGCCAGCACGATGTGCTGCGCGTGCGAACTGACGCCGAGAAGTTCTTGTTGCTGGCCGCCCTAAACCTAGTTGAGTGCGTTGCTTACGTCGGAGCACAGCTGCAGTCCAAGTGACCCGCGTGCGGCTGGTCAAGATGGTCGGACTGGACGCTCACCAACCCTCGGCACGGGCGTGGCGTCATAGTTCGCGACCGGCCTCTATCAGCAGCCTGACTGGAAGTTCACGGCGCAGGTGCCTGCGCGCCTCACCATGCTCCGCCTCGTTGAGGGCTCCATTCCCGATAGCGGTCCAGCCGCAGAAGACCTGGTCAGCGCCAAGGGCCGCGTGATCCTGGAGAAGGCGCGTGAGGGTTGCGTCGACGAGATGCGAGCCACGGAGCAGCAATAAGGCGTGAATCTGGACAACGCTTTCACGAAGTCACCCACTGAACTGAACGCCGAGCTGACGACTGCCACGGACATGACGCCCGTGCGCCAGCCGGTCCCGGTGTTCCTTGCCACAGGGCTGGCCGACCGGACCATGCCAGCGCGGCGCCAGTACGCCGCGGCCGCTGCACTTTGCGCCACAGGCAGCAAGGTGGTTCGGCGCGCTTACCCGGGTATCTCGCACAACGGCATCGTCAGTGCGGCCTTTGACGACGAGCTGACGTTCGTCCAGCAGGTGTTGGGCGCCAAGCCGATCGCCAGCAACTGCGAGCAGCTTACCCCGCCGGGCCCACCCGAAAAAGCAACAGCTGGACTGCAGCTCAACGACTGAGTCCCTGGCTGTGCCAAGTCTAGATGTTGGGAGTTAGCCTGCGGCAGGGTTTGGCTGTCCGTTATTCCGAGCAGCGGTCGCTTGACATCGAATGGGCGACCGGCCGCTCACAGTCTGAAGCGGGCGTACCTGAAGGGCGGCTGCGCAACGATAGCCGAAGTCTAGCCTTCGGTATCCATAGCTTTCCAAGTCGTCAGGTGGGACGACCAATCGCATACCACTGCTTCGACGCTGCTCTGCTCCGTCTGCAACGGCCAGTAGCGCGAACGAGCGTCGACGAGGAGAGCCTTCTAAGGGAATACGGCTTCCGTATTTGTAGCCTACGACGCGGCGCTAACTGCCGTGGAAATTTCCTTACATAGACCATTACATCATTGAATATCAACCAAAAATAAAAATAGGTTGCTATGCAATCGATAGCAATCTCTACAGTAAACACACTACTCGGGGGTGGTAGGCCGTGATGGGCTTGAACCATCGACCAACGGATTATGAGTCCGCTAATCAGCTTCAAGAGTGGTCAAATCGATTATCCTGCACTTCAGCGACAAGTCTGAACTGCCACCGGCCTCTGAGTTCCGCGCTCCCAGTACTACGCTCCTACCGGCGGATGCTCTCCATAGAAGATTCAAGCGTTGCCGCTCCCCCGAGATGCCTCCGCTGACGCCGGGTGCCGGATCTGCAGATCGATCAACCACCAACCCTGCTCATCGCCCAACGGCGTTGGCGATCATGAGCCGCGAAGTCGCACGCGTCGCCCCGACATAGAACAGCCGCATCTCTTCCAATGCGTCACCGTCCTTCGCGGCCACCTCCTGACTCGGACCGATCTGGCGCGCCCCCATCACCGCAACCACCGG
>Ga0157369_10001964_pt1 | contig 24791 bp, 25 predicted proteins | sample C25metaG_FD_113461 | JGI IMG/M metagenome (GOLD analysis project Ga0157369, IMG submission 113461) | Corn rhizosphere microbial communities from Kellogg Biological Station, Michigan, USA - C2-5 metaG | ecosystem: Host-associated > Plants > Roots > Rhizosphere > Soil | place: USA: Michigan... | reverse complement strand
GGAATCATCGATGGAACAGCTTGAAGGCGAAGCTCGCGAACGGTTGATTCGCTGGCTGCGACGCCGCATGGACGAATACGGCATTACCGTGGAAGCCGTTGCCGAATCGATTTCCGCCGATAAGCAGGCGGAGCGGCCCATTCTTTATCGCGACGCGATGGGCAACACGTGGGATGGCTATGGCGATCCCCCCGATTGGCTGCGCCGCGCCGTGGCAGCCGGCCAGCACATGGACTTCTACCGTTGCGAGAGCTAGCGCGCGGCTCGAGTCATTCGTTCCCGGATGTCTCGGTAGCCGCCCGATCCGAAGGCCAATAATTCTCGAACACGCATTCGTCGATCGGCATCCGCTCGGCCCATTTTTCGAGTTCGAGCATCGGCCGCGAATAGAACGCTTCGACATGGCCCAGACATAAAATCGCAACGGGTTTCGCGCCGGGGGGCATGTGCATGAGGGCATGCACTTCGTCCACATCGAACAGCGATACCCATCCCATGCCGAGCCCCTCGGCGCGCGCCGCGAGCCACATGTTCTGAATGGCGCACGCAACCGAGGCGAGATCCATCTCGGGCATCGTGCGACGGCCGAAGATATGTTTGTCGCGGCCGTCCATCAGCGACATCACGAGTAATTCGCCGCAATCGAGTATGCCTTCCACTTTGAGGCGCATGAATTCGTCCTGACGCTCGCCGAGCGCCTCGGCCGTGCGCACGCGCTCGCGTTCGACGGCGGCATGCAGCGCGGCACGCAGCGCCGAGTCCGTGATGCGCGCGATGCGCCACGGCTGCATGAAGCCCACGCTCGGCGCATGGTGCGCCGCGCCGATCAATCGCGACAGCACCGCCGCGTCGACCGGCTTGCGCACGAAGTGACGCATGTCACGGCGTTCGTAGATGGCGCGGTAGACAGCCGCGCGTTCGTCATCGTCAAATTGCGTGGCCATGAAAGAGTGCGGCGATGAAAGCCGGGTTGGAAGGCCAATATCCGTGCAGGTACGAGGCGACGATTGCGCCAACGCGGTACATCGCCTCGCCGGGTGCGTCCGATTGCGCATAGCGCGCGATGAGCGTCGGCGCGAGGGGCGTCTCGACGTGCGAATAATGAAACGTATGGCCGCGCATTTCGCCTTGGACGCCGGCAATCGACTGCATGCCGAGCGCGGCGAGTCGCTTGCTCACGGTAGCGTGGCCGGGCAGCAGCCCGAGCATCGGTGTGGTCTGACCCGCGCTATCGGTTAGCGTGTCGAGCAGGTAAAGCATGCCACCGCATTCGGCGAACAAGGGCTTGCCTGCCGCTGCATGCGCACGGATCGCGCTCGACGTACGCGCGTTGCGCGCGAGCGACGGGGCATGAAGCTCGGGGTAGCCTCCGGGCAGGTAGACCGCGTCGGTCGCTTCGGGCAACGCGTCATCGGCAAGCGGCGAGAACTCCGTGACCCGCGCGCCCAGCGCGTACAGCAAGCGCAAATTGGCGCGATACACGAACGAGAACGCGGCGTCGCGGGCCACGGCGACATGCAGGCCGTCGAGCAGCCGCGGCAGCGGCGGCTCGGGCGGCGCCTCGAAGTCGACCGGCGGCGGCAATTGCGCGAGTGCCGTTGCGGCCAGCGCGTCGGCGGCGCGATCGATGCGTGCGTCGAGATCATCGATCTCGATTGCGGCGTGAAGGCCCAGATGCCGCTCGGGGAGCGAGATGCGTTCGGAACCGGGCACATGGCCGAGCCATCGTACGTCGTCGGGCAATGCGTCCTTCAAGAGCTGCGCGTGGTAGTCCGAACCGACGCGATTGGCGAAAACGCCGTAAAAATCGAGCGAAGGATCGAAGCGTGCGAGCCCGAGTGCGATCGCGCCGAACGTCTGCGCCATGGCTTGCGCGTCGACGACGGCGGCAACAGGCAGCCCGAATCGTGATGCAAGGTCGGCGCCGCTCGGCGTCCCGTCGAACAGCCCCATCATCCCTTCCACGATGATCAGATCGGCTTCGCGTGCCGCCTCGGCCAATCGTTGCCGGCAGGCGCTTTCACCCACCATCCACAGATCGAGCGAATCGACAGGGGCGTCGCTAGCGCGCTCGAGGATGGTCGGGTCGAGGAAGTCCGGCCCCGTCTTGAAGACGCGCACCCGCAAGCCGCGACGGCGATGAGCGCGCGCTAGGGCGGCTGCGACGGTCGTTTTGCCTTGGCCCGAGGCGGCGGCCCCGATGAATAACGCGGGACAGGAGGGCATGGTCAGCCCTCCCCGAAGCGAGGGCCGGGAGCGGCGGACGGGCGGACAAACGCTGACGAGATCGGCATGAAACGGGTGCTTGCGCGGCGGGTGGGCGATACGCGCAGTGTAAAGCGCCTGTCTTACGGTCGCACGACAAGCGCATTTCAGCGCTTGGCATCTTCGCCCGCGGCGGAGCGTTCGAAGTAGGCGGTGACGCCTCCGTCGTTCATCGCCACGTCGTCGGCCGCCTACCCCATCGCAGCGATCCTTGCGGCGAGATCCTCGATGGCCGATGGACTACTGCCCAACCGGTCGAGGCAGCCTTCGAGCAGCTTTTGTTGCGAAAGCGTTTCGTCGAAATGCTGCTCAATACGCGCTCGGAGTCTCGGATAGTGCTCGCGGCGTGAGACTTGGGCCTTGAGCATCGATTCGGCCTGCTTTTCCATTGCATATGCACTCCTTAGCCCGTCGGGCTGGTGTTCTTTAGGGTCGGTCTTTCTTCTCCTCCCTCCCCATATCGCGCTGAGCGGGGTCGCCGCACCGCGGGCGGTCGTGTTCTCAGTCGCAACGCCCATTCCCGGCAGCGTTGCGGGCGAAGCGGGAATGCTCGTTGCGAGCCTGTAACGAGCAGGGAAAGTGCAGAAAGTCCAGCCACTGACCGAATGGAGGATCGCCATGTCGCACGCGAAGCCGAGCAACACTGCCCCGAGCAACCCGCGTCAGCAACAGCACAGCAAGCCGATGGGGCAACAACAGCAAAATCAGCAGAAGATGCCTCGTCAGCAAGGCGGACAACGGCAGCCATAACGGGGCTGCGGCTGCAAAGCGCTGAGCCGAGCAGGTCGCGCGTCGTGCGAGCTTCTCCGAGACGAGGGCGCAGCGCGGCTCAGCAGGCGATGCAGCGAAGCGCTGGTGCGTAGTGCGTAGTGCGTAGTGCGGCGGCCGAAAGTTAGTTCTGCTAAGCAACGGCTCACTTGTGCAAGATCTGGCGCAGCGATGCCACGTCGTTGCCGGAGATCGGTTGCGCGACGTTGCCCCATGCGCCGCGAATGTACGTTAGCGCGTCCGCCATTTGCGCATTCGAGATGAGACCGGCGAACCCGGGCATCTGCTGGCGTGCAGGCCCCGTCAGCGTGGCGGGACTGTTGCCGCCTTCCACCACCAAGCGGATCAAGGATGTAGTGTCTTTCGCCAAAACCGACGGATTGCCGGCGAGGGCGGGAATGACATTGCGCACGCCTTGGCCGTCGTCTCCGTGGCACCTCGCGCAGAACGAACGGTAGACGACATAACCCACCGATTGCGCATCGGCGACACGATTGCCGTTGCTCGGCGCTCGCGCCGGCTGCGTGGCCGGCGCATAAGTGCCGGACGCTTGCTGCGGCGGGAGACTTTTCAAATAGTGGGCGATGGCGAGGAGATCGGCATCGGTCAAGTACTGCGTACTGTCCTCGATTTGCTGCACCATGCTGCCGTAGGCTACGTTGCCTCCCGCATGGCCGGTTTTCAGAAACCGTGCGATGTCGGCTTCGCTCATGCGTCCGAGGCCGGATCCCGCATCGCCGGTTAGGTTGGCGGCAAACCAGTGGTCATTGATTCCACCGGTGAGAAACCGCGGCGCCGTTTCATCGTAACCGCACTCCTGATAACCCCACCCCCGCGGTGTGTGGCACGCGCCGCAATGGCCGAGGGATTGCACGAGGTACGCGCCGCGCGTCCATTGCGAATCGGCAGGTGCGCGAGACTTGGATCCGCCGTGCGGCATGAACGCCCACTGCCAACCGAAGAGAGTCCAACGCTGATTGAACGGAAAAGCAACTTCGGCCGGCTCGTTCGGTTTCGCGGCGGGCGCTACGCGTTGCATCAAATAAGCGTATAGCGCGCGCATATCGTCATCCGACATCTTCGAAAACTCGGGATAGGGCATGGCCGGGTAGAGCGCCTTGCCGCTCGGCGCGACGCCGTGCCGAACAGCGCGGTCGAAGTCTTGCAAGGTGTACCGGCCGATGCCGTAGCGCGGATCGGGCGTGATGTTGCTGGTTTTGATCGTGCCGAACGGGGAAGCCATCCCGAGGCCTCCGGCGAATGGCGCCCCGCCGCCCGGCGCGGTGTGACAGCCCGCGCAGTCGGCCGCCTTTGCGACGTATTCTCCGCGTGCAAGCACGGACGCATCGACCGGCTGCGCCGGTGGCGGCATGCTATATTTCGTGCCGCCCATCGCGATTGCAAGCACCGCCGGTAGCGTCAGCGCCAGCAAATCCGTTGCCATGCGCGGTGGTTTGGTCATCGCGTTTCCTCGAGGGCGGGGCGCTCGTGGGCGCCCGGCAGCCAGCGGTGTCCGGGCCGCTCGCGCAGCCAACGCGAGGCCACGGCCAATGCGCCGATCAGATACGCGACCGCGCCCGGAATCCACATGATGAGGCCGCCCAACTGTTGATCTTGGAGCGGATCCATACCCAGTGCGCTCGTCGGTTCGATGTACGACGGATACCAAACGCCCGGCGCGAGCGCGATGAGCGCGCCCAGCGCACCCGTGTGAACCATGGTCGTGAACAGCGACAGCATCGCGGATCCCGCTCCGCGCCGCGTCGCCATTTCGCCGACGATACCGCGCCAAAATAGCAGCGCCGTGAGCAGAAAGCTCGCGTGTTGCAGCGTGTGGACGCCGGCGTTGGCCAACGCGGCTTCAAACAAGAGGGGCGCGTGCCACGCCCACAGCGCGACGGCGTGCAGCCACCATGCACACAGCGGTGAGGCGAGCCGCCGCCAGCATCGCGTCCAAGCGTGCGCGCGCAGCAGGCGGCCGATCGCAAGCCGCACCGGGTGCGGCAACGCCCACAGCATGACGCCGAGTGGCCGTCCGAGCACGATCAACGGCGCGCACAGGAGCATCATCGCCTCGTGCTGGACCCTGTGCGCCGAGAACAGCGCGGCGGTCAGCGCGTCGAGCGGCGAAACGAACACGAGCGTCAACGCGAGCCAGCCGGAGAAGAATGCGGCGGCGTGCGTGCGTCGCACGGCGCGCCCTCCGGCGCCGCGCCGCTCGAGGCGAACGAAGCCGATGCCGTAGAAGACGGCGCCGACCGCGAGCAGCGTCGACACCCAGAACGGAAAGCGCCAGCCGAACGTTTGGGCCTCGCCCGCTTCGAGTGGGACGACGTGCGCTTGTGCGGCGAGGCCATGCAGACCCAACAATGCGGCTGCCGCGGCGCGCGTCAGGTGGCGAGGGCGGGTGGTCAACTGCAGGGCGAGAGCAACCATTGGGGGAACCACATCGTCAATTGGATCAGCGTGCACAGCGCACCGACCACGGTTGCCGCGAACGCTAGGCAGGCGGGCCGCGCGGCACGTGCTTCGTAGCTCGCCGAAAACGACGCGGCCGTCGCGCGCCATTGGCGATAAGCCAGCGCCGTGGCGGCTGCGGAAAAAACGAATGCGATCGCGCTGATCGCAAAAAGCGGCGCCAGCGTGCGCCAACTGCAGGCGAACTGCACGAGGGCGTAATCGGCGCTCTGGGCGCCGAGCACGACCGCCGGCGCGGCGAGCAAGGCCAGCCATGTCTTCATCGCTGCAATGCCTCCTGGTCGTGTTCGCTCATGGATGAATGCGCGGCGCAATGTAGATGACCGCATAGATCGGTAGCCAACTCAATACGACGAAATACCAGTAGAGCGCGTTTTCGCTGACGTCGACGAAGCGCTTGCCTTCGAGCGGCCCGACATAGAGCAATGCGGCGAGCACGGCCGAATCGATGGTATCGGTGATCAAATGCGTCGTATGCAAGCCGAGCAGAAACCAAACGATCGAGCCGTACGCGTTTGCGTACCACGTGACGTTCAACGCGGCGAATTCGAAGCCTCGCACGACGAGGAATGCGACTGCGAACAGCAGACACACGACCAGCCAGAGGCGGCTGGCGCGCCGGTCCAATCGCTGCGCCGCGCGCTTGACGAGCTCGTTCGGGGCCATGCTGAGCACGAGCACGACGGTGTTGAGTGTGCCCCAGCGCCAGTCGGGTGGCGGGGCGTTGAGCGGCCAGGCATGATTGACGTCGTGCAGATAGAAGTAAATCGCTACGGCGATCGCAAACGCGGACCCCTCGATCAACATCAGACCGGCGGTGGCCCACCACATCAAGCTGCGCGCGCCAAAGCCGAAGCTAGGCAAATACCGCACATCCAGGGTATCGGGCGTGGGTGCCGGCGGCTTGTCGCTTCGCCGCGAAGCGGCGTTGCCGCCCGGTTCCCGATACACGGGCGCGCGGGGTTCTCCGGCCGATGCGCCTGTGCTCATGGTTTGCGCTCCAATGCGAGGGCCTGCGCCGTTTGACGCCGGGTTGGCCAAAACCACGCGGTCAATGTGACCGCCACGGGCACGGAGCCCCACACCATGGCCCACGGCGTGAACACCGACCCGATGAAGAGCACGGTCGTCGCGACCGCGCTCACGAACGGCCAAATCGACGGTTGCGGGAAAAGCGGCCGCATGTCCGGTTCGGCGTCGAGCGCCGTGGTGACGAGTACTTCGCGCGCATCGGCCGCGAGCCCCGAGACATACGCGGGATTACGCGGCGCGTCCCACAGCGGATCGCGCCCATGCACGACGGGGATCGCATCGAAGTTGTGCGGCGGCGGGGGGCTCGCGGTGCGCCATTCGAGCGTGGCCCCGCCCCACGGATCGCAGCCTGCGGCCTCGCCGCGCCAATGGGTGCGAACGATGTTGACGAGAAACAGCAGGATGCTGAGCGTGATCGTGGCCGCGCCGATGCTCGAGAGCAGGTTGAGGCCGGACCATCCCATGCCGCTCGAATAAGTCCATATGCGCCGGGGCATGCCATGGAGCCCGAGCCAATGCATGGGAAAGAAAGCGACGTTGAAGCCGATGAAGAAGAGCCAGAATTGCCAACGTCCGAGCCGTTCGTCGAGCAGTCGTCCCGTGACTTTCGGGAACCAGTAGTAGAACGCGCCGAACAACGGGAACACGGCGCCGCCTAGCAGCACGTAATGAAGATGCGCGACGACGAAGTAGGTATCGTGTAGTTGCAAGTCGAGCGGAACCGCGCCCAGCATGATGCCGGTCATTCCGCCGATCACGAGGATGAAGAAGAACGCGAGGACGAACAACAACGGCGTCTTCAGATTGAGCCGGCCGGTGACGAGGGTGGCGACCCAGCAGAAAATCTGGATCCCGGAAGGCACGGCGATCATGACGCTCGCGGCCGTGAAAAAGCTTTTGCCGAGGGTGGGTATGCTCGTGGCGAACATGTGATGCACCCAGAGCCCGAATGCGAGAAAAGCCGTGGCGATCAAAGCGAGGACGATGGCCGTATAACCGAAGATGGGCCGGCGCGCGAACGTGGGCAAAATCGACGAAATGAAGCCTAGCGCAGGGATGAAGATCAGGTACACCTCGGGGTGGCCGAAGAACCAAAACAAGTGTTGCCACAGCAGGACGTCGCCGCCGAGCGACGGGTTGTAAAACTGCGTGCCGACGAGCCGGTCCAGGATCAACGCGGTGCTGGCCAGCATGATCGAGGGCATGGCGAAGATGACCATGAACTGCGTGACGAGCGTGGCCCACGCGAACAGCGGCATCCGGTTCAGCGACATGCCCGGCGCGCGCATTTTCAGAATGGTCGTAATCAGCACGATGGCTTCGAGCAGGGCCGACAATTCGGTGAACGTGATCATTTGCGCCCAGATGTCCGGACCTTTGCCGAGTCCATAGTTGGGACCGGCAAGCGGCACGTAGCTGAACCAGCCGGCTTGCGGGGCGGCGCCGAGCAGTGCGGCGCCATAGAGCGTCAGGCAGCCGAACAAGAACATCCAATACGCGTAGGCGTTCATTCGCGGGAACGCAATGCTGCGCGCGCCGACCATCAGGGGAATCAAATAACCGGCGACCGCCTGCATCACGGGCACGGCGAATAGAAACATCATCGTCGTGCCGTGCAGCGTGAAGAGCGCGTCGTACGTGTCCGGGCCGACCACATGGTTGTTCGGCCGGGCAAGCTGCAGGCGCATGACGAGCGCGAGTAGGCCCGCGATCAGGAACGACGCGAACGTCGTGGCGATGAAGCGGCGCGCGATCGTTTTATGGTTGATCGCGGCGAGCGCGCCGAGCCAGCCCGGCGGATCGGCCCAAGTCAGCGCGAGCGAGCGGCGGTCGGCGTCGGACGTCTCGGATTCGACGTTGGCGCGCGCACTCGCACCGGAGGGAAGCGCAGCGTCGGGTTCGTTCATTTGAGCGTGGTTAGCCAGGCGACGAGCGCTTGCAGGTCGGGGGAGGACAAGTGAACGGCCGGCATTGTCGTGCCGGGTTTGACGGCGTTCGGATCGCTGATCCATCTCGCCAAATCGGCCGCATCGTTGGGAAGCGCGCCGGCGGCGAGCGTCTGCCGGCTCATCAAATGCGTGAGATCGGGCGCGAGCAAGCCCTGGGCGCTCGTGCCCCGCACGCTGTGACAACTCGCGCACGGCGAGCGTTCGAATACCTGCATGCCGCGCGCGGCGAGCGCGTCCGTCGGCACTGCGGCGCTCGCGCTTTGCGTCGCCGCCCAGGCGGCGTAGCGCGCGGGAGACTCGGCTACGATTCTCAACGCCATCAACGCGTGCTCCGTTCCGCAAAATTCGGCGCAGGGTCCGTCGTAGACGCCTTCGCGATCGGCGCGAAACTCGATCGTCGAAGCGATGCCGGGCAGCAAGTCCTTCTTGCCGTGCAGGTTCGGCACCCAAAAGCTGTGGATCACATCGCCCGCGCCGAGTGCGATCACCACCGGCCGGCCAACGGGTATGTGCAGTTCGTTGGCGGTGACGAAAGCGGGGCGCCCGGCGTCGGCCGCATAGTGCGCTTGCCACCACCACTGCCAGCCCGTCAGATCGATATGCAGGGCATTGGAGACGGGTAGCTTCGACAACGCGCGGTCGGTCGATACGTCGGCGACGATCAACCCGACCAGCAGCACGACCGACAAGGCGCTTGCACCGGCGACCGCTCGTTGGGTGCGCCGTTCCGGCGCGGCGTAGGACGTCAAATTCGGCGGCGTCGTGTGTTCCGCGCGGCGACGGCGCAACAGCGCGAACAAGACGCCGACCAGCACGCCGGCGAATACGACGCCGCAGACGACAAGCGTCAGATTCCACAGCCGCGCGATGTGTTCGGCCTGAATGCCCGCGGGCGCGAGTGCGCTATGTTCTAGCGGCGCGGTCGCGCGCGCCGCACTCGCCGCCACGACCGGCACGACGCTTGCAAAGGCTCGCCCGTACCGCGCCATGCCGGCACGGCGCAGCGGCGTTCGCAAGACGAGGAGTGGGAAGGCGCGCGACGTTTTCATGCGGATCGTCGATCGATCTGGCGGACGCGTTGCAGACAGCAGGTTCCATTCCCGCTTCGAGCGGCGCGTCGGCTCCGGCGGGCGCTGCCGAAATGGACAAACCCTGCCAAACTGGGCACCTGAGAGCAAAAGTTCGGACGAGCCGCAAGCACGGCAAGGAACCTCCATGGCCGTGCGCCGCGTCGATCGTTCGACTTTGAACGGGGACTGGCACATGAACGACACGCCGCTGTCCGAACGCGAACGAAGCTGGAGCGAGCGCACCGCATCGCAAGTGCGAGAGGCGCTAGAAGGCCGGCGGCGCGGCGTGCAACTGCTGTTGCCGTTCGCCGGTCCGGCCGTCGTCGTGTCCGTGGCCTACATGGACCCCGGCAACCTGGCGACGAACCTGCAGGCCGGCGCAGCGTATGGCTACACGTTGCTATGGGCCGTGCTGTTCGCGAACCTCGTGGCGATGCTGTTCCAAGCCGTTTCCGCCAGGCTCGGCATCGTGAGCGAGGCTAGCCTGGCGGCGCTCTGTGCACGCCGTCTGCCGCAGCCGGTCGTGCTGGCGATGTGGGCGGTGAGCGAGATCGCGGCGATGGCGACCGATCTTGCCGAATTCCTCGGCGGGGCGATCGGGTTCTCGCTGCTCGCGCATGTTCCCTTGTTGTTCGGCATGGCGGTGACGGCCGCTTTTACTTGGGCGCTGCTGCTGCTTCAAAGGCAGGGCTTTCGGCCGCTCGAAGTCGCGATCGGTGCGCTCGTGGGCCTGATCGCCATCGCTTATATCGCGCAGTTGCTGTTCGTCACCGTTCCGTGGGGCGCCGTCCTGCATGGCGTGCTGGTGCCGGCGGTGCCCGATCGCGAGGCGCTCATCGTCGCGGCCGGCATCGTGGGCGCGACGGTGATGCCGCATGCGTTGTTCTTGCACTCGGGGCTGACGGGCGAACGGGTCAGGCCGCGCACTGACGAAGAACGCGCAAAACTCGTTCGCTATTCGAATGCTGAAGTCGTGATCGCCTTGACGGTGGCTGGGCTCGTCAATATGGCCATGGTCATCATGGCATGCGGCGCTTTTCACGACGGGCATAGCGAGGTGACGGACATCGGCGCGGCGTACCGCACGTTGACGCCGTTGTTCGGCTCGATGGCGGCGGCGTTGTTTCTGACTTCGCTGATGGCGTCGGGCATCTCGAGTTCGGTGGTCGGCACGATGGCCGGGCAGGCCATCATGCAGGATTTCCTAGGCATATCGTTGCCGCTATGGTTGCGCCGCGTCGTGACCATGGCGCCTAGCTTCGTGGTCGTCGCGCTAGGGGTTGGCGTGGCGCGCGCGCTCGTGTTGAGCCAGGTGGTTCTCAGTCTGGCGGTGCCGGTGCCCATGCTTGCGCTCATCGGCTTTGCGAGCAGCCGGCGGATCATGGGCGAACACCGATTGGGCCGCACCATGCAGGTCCTCGCGGTCGCGGCGTTGCTGGGCATCATGGCCATGAATGCCATATTGATCGCTCAAATGTGGCCCTTCTGAAGCGTAGGCAGGCCACCCGCGCCGCGCGACGTGCGAATGCGACGGACGTGGACGGCGGCGGTCGGCATTCGGCATTCGGCATTCGGCATTCGGCATTCGGCATTCGGCATTCGGCATTCGGCATTCGGCATTCGGCATTCGGCATTCGGCCGACTTGAGGTGAGCATTTTCGGGAGCATGGACGGGTGAGGCCGCCCAGGTGATCGGCCCTCACGCAACCGGCTCATCAACCCGCCGAGCGGCCCATCGGCGCGGCAAAAAGGGCTATCCGCCGTGGCGCGGCGGGGTCTCGGGCCTCTCAGGTGAGACATATGATCATCAAGACTTTCACCGTGGCCGGGGGATCCTCGCCAAAGGTGAGAGTTTTCGGGAGCTCGCCGTCCCAGGATTTGGGCACCGTTGCCATCCTGCTCGCGAAATCCAGATTCATGCGAAGATCAGCGGTTCCGACGCGGCTTGGCCCGTCACCGCTATTGCGACTACTGCCGGCCTGCGAGCCGGCGCAAATTGGAGAACCTCACGATGCAGATCACGGGAGATATGCTGATCGGCGGCGCCTCGGTGCGTGGCACTGCCGGAACGCTGTGCGCGTTCGACCCGGCCCGTAACACCGAAATCGAACCGGCGTTCGGCGCCGGCGATGCGAACGATGTCGATCGCGCTTGCCGATTGGCGCAAGCGGCTTTCGATCCGTTCCGCCTGGCGCCCCTAGAGACGCGCGCCCGTCTTCTCGACACGATTGCCGAGCGCATCATGGCGCTTGGCGATGCGCTCATCGAGCGCGGCCATGCGGAGTCGGCGCTGCCCAAGGCGCGTCTCGAAGGCGAGCGCGGGCGCACGGTAGGGCAGCTGAAGCTGTTTGCGCAACTCGTGCGGGACGGCCGCTGGCTCGGTGCGACGCTCGACTCGGTGATGCCCGAGCGCAAGCCGCTGCCGCGCTCCGATTTGCGGCAGCAGAAGATTGCAATCGGTCCGGTGGCCGTGTTCGGTGCCAGCAACTTTCCGTTGGCCTTTTCGGTAGCGGGCGGCGATACGGCGTCGGCGCTGGCGGCGGGCTGTCCGGTCGTCGTCAAAGCGCATCCGGCGCATCTCGGCACTTCGGAACTCGTGGGGCGCGCGATTCAAGAGGCCGTCGCCGAATGCGGTCTGCCCGCGGGCGTGTTTGCGCTCGTGCTCGGCGCGGGCAATGCCGTGGGCGAAGCGCTCGTCGCGCATCCGGCCATCAAGGCAGTGGGCTTCACGGGTTCGCGTGGCGGCGGTATCGCGCTGATGAATATCGCCGCGCGGCGCCGTGAACCGATCCCCGTGTACGCGGAAATGAGCAGCATCAATCCTTGCTTCGTGCTCCCCGGCGCGTTGGCGGCCCGGGCCGAAGCGGTGGCGAGCGGGTTCGTCGAGTCGCTGACGCTCGGTGTGGGCCAGTTTTGCACGAACCCGGGCCTCGTCGTCGTGCTCGACGGGCCGCAGCGCCAGGCGTTCATCGACGCTGCCGCAAAGGCGCTCGAGAAGAAGGGCGCGCAAACGATGCTCACGGCCGGCATCGCAAGCGCCTACCGCGACGGCGTGAGCAAGCGCGCCGGCGTGGAAGGTGTGACGCGCGTCGCACAGGGTGCGAGCACCGATGCGCAACACTCGGCGCTGCCGGAGTTGTTCGCGACGACGAAATCGCAATTTCTCGCTGCGCCGCCGCTCGAAGACGAAATTTTCGGGCCGACTTCGCTCATCGTGACTTGCGCCAACATCGATGAAATGATCGAGCTGGCCGAGCATTTGGAAGGGCAGTTGACGGCGACCTTGCAGATGGAGCGCGATGATGTCGAACTCGCGCGCAAGTTGCTGCCCACGCTCGAACGCAAGGCCGGCCGCATTTTGGCGAACGGCTTCCCAACGGGCGTCGAGGTGGCGCACGCGATGGTGCATGGCGGGCCGTTCCCGGCGACGTCCGATCCTCGCTCCACCTCGGTGGGCACGCTCGCGATCGAGCGGTTCTTGCGGCCCGTCTGCTATCAAGACTTGCCGGCCGAGTTGTTGCCGCAGGCCGTGCGGGACGACAATCCGTTGAACCTCTGGCGCTTGCGCGACGGCGCGTTGGAGCGTCGCTGAGCGGCACGCCGGGCGGCGCCTCTTTTTAAGTCGCCGCCCACGCTGCCGGTAGCGACGCCGTGCGCGATGCGCCGCTCAAGCGTCGTGCACGACGGACCGCATTGCGGCCTTCAGCTTCCGACCCGATAGATGCGCCCGGTTTGGGCGCCTTCCACGCTGCGCGAGAACGCCAACGCGGCGCGTTGTGCGCTGACCGGTTCGAACCCGCGAAAGTACGCGCCGTACGCTTGGACCGATTCCTCTAGGATGGTCGGGCTCACGAGGTTGATGCGCAACCCCCTCGGCAATTCGATCGCCGCGCCGCGCACGAAGCCCTCCAACGCGAAATTGACGGTGGTGGCGTTGATTCCTTCTCGGATCGGTTCGTCTGCGAGGATGCCGCCCGTGAGCGTGAACGACCCGCCGTCGTTGACATGGGATTGCGCGGCCAGGACGACATTGATTTGGCCCATGAGCTTATCGCGCAGGCCGACCCAGAACTGGTCGGCGGTCATTTCGTGAAATGGCCCGAAATGAACCTTGCCGATGGTGGCGACGACTGCGTCGACACGGCCGATGTCGTGAAATAAACGCTCGACGCTCGGCAGGTTGGTCGCATCGACGTGATAGTCACCGCGCGTCGCGCCCACTTCGATCACTTCGTGACGTTGCTTCAGTTCTGCGCAGACGGCGCGGCCGAGCGTGCCGCTCGCTCCGATGACCACAACTTTCATTTGGGCTCCTAGGGGACGTTTACGTATGGAACGTACAGGCGAATGCCTGAAATCGCTCGCAGGGCAAGGGAGATGGAAACAGGCAATGTGCGGCGAAGCGCGCCGCACCAGCGCGCATTATGAGCGCGTATCGCGTTGCCTGCGCAGCGGCAACATCAAGAGCGAACCTGCTAGGAGCTTGGCTGCTAGGCCGGCCCCCGTCACGAGTGCGCCGAGCGGAAACGCGCGCCATTCGAGCGGGAGCATGGGCGCCACGAAAGCCGCCGAGACGAGACAGAGCGCGACGGTCGTCCACCGTGCCCACGCGTGCCGTAGCGCGACGAACGCATAGAGCAAGCCGAGCAGGACGCGCGCCACGAGCGCGGCTGCGAGCGTGGCGGCGGCCGGAGCGGCGCTGTCCGCCGGGGCCGGTGCGATTTGTCCGAGCGGCAATTCGAGCCAGGCGAGCGCGTAGCTCAGGCCGAGGCAAGCGAGCGCAATCGAGAAACGCCTGGCCGAACGCGGTTCGAGCGGCACCCTGCGCAGCGTGAGCGCACGGTGCGCATGCGGCGTCGGTGCGCCGGATATCGGGTGGCCCGGATGGCTCGCGTCCATGATTCGCTCGCAAGGTTGGTCGCGCCCTTGCATCCGCCGCGCGGATGCGCCGAGCGTGCGCAGTCGTTCGACAATCGTAGCGCAGCCACGAACAACTTCAAGCGTTTCGGGTGCGCCCGCGCACTATCGTGTCTAGCGATGGCGCTCGACATTGCGTCGCGGATCGACGCAAGAGCTGTTCCGGCCCAGGCCCGCTATGGCGCTCGCGCGCTTTCACCCATCTGCTGTAAAAAACCCCAATTATTTTCCGTAGAACCGGCGTTTCCTACAGAGTATGATTCGAATCCTGCAAGCTGGCGCCCGTGGGGAAAACGCAGTCAGGTGCTCGGCTTTCGCGGCTGCTCGGCGCATCGCACGACGAGGCAGCAAGCGTATCAAGGGAGGCAGGTGACGACCATGCATCACCCCGACGCCGCATTCACGCACCGCGGATACTTGCTCAACTGCGCACCCGCGCGGGCGGGCGACGGCTCTTACCACCCGTACGTCGTGATTTCTCGCTCGAGCGACGGCGAGCTCGTCGCGAATCGTTTCTTCCCGAGCGAACTGCGCTTCGAGGAGGAAGCCGCCGCGATCGCGCATGCCCGCGACTGGGCTGTGCGCTGGATCGACGCGAGCAGCCTCACTGTCTAGCGGGCGAACCGCGGGGCGGTATGTGCGCCCGCATACCCGTGCTTTGCCCGGGTATGCGCAAAACGCGGTAATCTTTCCGGATATCCGCATCGTTCGATGCGGCATCGCCGCCGTTTTTATCACTATGTCGAATCCGCTTTCGCACCATTGGGGCCTCGATCAGATCGTCGCCGACTTGCGCGCTTCGCGCGAAGCACTGCATCGCACGCGCCATCCGCGAGGTATTCGCGAGCTGCCTTCGCGCCATGCGATCGTGGGCGTTGTCGAGTGCCTGCGCGCGGTCATGTTTCCCACTCACTACGGCGCGCCGGATCTGACCGATGAAAGCGTCGACTATTACGTCGGACATACGCTCGAAAGCACGTTGCGGCTGCTTTGGGAACAAGTGAAACGCGCCCTGCGCTTTTTGCCCGAGCACGCCGACACGCCCGCGACCGAACTCGAAACGCTGGCCTTCGAGATCACACGCTCTTTCGCGGGACAGTTACCGAGCATTCGCGCCATGCTCGTGAGCGACATCCGTGCGGCGCACGCGGGCGATCCAGCTGCCCAGCACATCACGGAAATTCTGCTGTGCTATCCCGGCGTGCTCGCGATCATGCACCACCGGCTCGCACATGCGCTGCATCGGCTCGGCGTACCGCTGCTTGCGCGATTCATCAATGAGATCGCGCATTCGGCAACGGGGATCGACATCCATCCGGGCGCGCAAATCGGCCCCAGTTTTTTCATCGATCACGGCACGGGCGTCGTCATTGGCGAGACCGCCGTCATCGGAGAGCGCGTGCGCCTCTACCAAGCCGTCACGCTCGGTGCGAAGAGTTTTCCGGCCGATGCCGACGGCGCACTCGTGAAAGGACATGCGCGGCATCCGATCGTCGAGGACGATGTGGTCATTTACGCCGGCGCGACGATTCTCGGGCGAGTGACGATCGGGCGCGGCGCCGTGATCGGCGGTAACGTCTGGCTGACGCATAGCGTGGCGCCGGGCGCAAGCGTGGCGCAAGGCAGCATACGCGAGGGCGATCGCGGGAGCGAAGCCGATGTGCGAGGACGCGTGCGGAAATGAAACGCGGGCGCGTCGTCATGCATCGTTGCATCGTCGCAGGCGTGCAGGCGACGACGGCCGATACGACGCAATCGTTCGGCCGCCATTCGCACGACATGTTCGGCATTGGGCTCGTATGGCGCGGTGCGCAGCGCTCCGCGAGCGGTCGCGGGCCAGTCGAAGCGCGAGCGGGCGACGTGATCACCGCCAACCCCGGAGAAGTGCATGACGGCAGCCCGTTCGACGAGCGCGGCCGCGCCTGGCGCATGCTTTATTTTGATCCGGCGCAGGTGTACGAGGTCGCGCGCGACCTCGGCTCGGCCACGCCGACCTCGGTCGAGTTCGAGCGCCCCGTATTGCGTGACGACGCTTTTGCCGCTTGTTTCGAGCAGGCTTTTGCCGATGCGGCCGGAATCGCAACCGGTGCGGCAGGCGTGCATGACGAAGCGCTCGGGCGCGAAACGTCGCTGTTCGCATTGATGGCGAGATTCGTACGCACGCATACGAGCGTGCGGCAGCGCATGCCGGTAGCGGAATCGGTCGCGGCCGTGAGCGCGTCGATAAGACGGGCGAAAGCGCGCATCGACGACGATCCGTGCGTTCCCGTTACGTTGGCGGCGCTTGCCGACGAAGCAGGCTTGAGCCGCTTTCAACTTTTGCGCGGCTTCGCGCGCGATACGGGTTTGCCGCCCCACGCTTATTTGATCCAGCGCCGAATTGCGCTCGCACGACACCTGATCGAGCGAGGGGCGCCGCTAGCCGATGCGGCTGCCGGCGCCGGCTTTGCCGATCAGAGCCATATGACGCGCGCCTTCGTTCGCACGCTAGGCATTACGCCGGCGCAGTACGCAAGCGCCGTCCGTTGACGCCGGGTTGCGCTTGGCGGCAGGCCGTGCAATTTCATTCAAGACCGGTAGCGCTCTCCCGCCTAACCTCGCTGCATCTTCGACGACGGGGCGATGCAGATGGGGCGGCACTTCACAGGTTATCTTTATTGCGCGCTGGCGATGGTCGGCGTGGGCAGCACGGTGGTCGCGAGCAAGCTCATCGTCCATGGGTTGCCGCCGTTCACGGCGACGGCGCTGCGCTTCGGGATCGCGCTGCCCATCTTCCTACTCGCGATGGCGTTGACCGGCGAGCGTTGGCCGCGCGTCGGCTGGCGCGAAGCGTCGTTGTTGATCTTGCAATCGGGCTCGGGCAGCGTGGGCTACACGGTGTTGCTTCTTAATGGCGTGAGGCTCGCGACCGCGACGGATGCAGGCCTCATCGCCGGGACGTTGCCTGCCGTAGCGGCGCTCTTTGCCGTCGTTGCGCTGCGCGAGCGCCCGGGGGCGATGACGCTAGCGGCCATCGCACTCGCGACGGCCGGCGTGCTGGTTTGCACGGTCGGCGCTCCCGATGCGCCGCCGCTTGACGGTGGCGGACGGGCGCCTGCTTTATGGCTTGGAAATCTCTACGTGTTGGGCGCCGTGTTATGCGAGGCGGTGTTCATCCTGTTGAACAAGCGCTTGCGAACACCCGTTTCGCCGTTGCAGATGTCCACGCTGATGACCGGCATCGGCCTCTTGCTTGCGCTCGTCCCTGCGCTGCTGGAACGGCCATGGACTGCCGCTTTCGATCCGGCCGCGATGCTCGGGGTCGTTTATTACGCGCTCGTGCCGACCGTCGTCGGGTTTTTCCTTTGGTTTGCCGGCGCCTCTCGCATTGCCGGTGCGCAAGCGAGCGCGTTGACCGCTTTGGTTCCGATTTCGGCCGCGGGGTTTTCGGCCGTGTTTCTGCACGAGCATATGAGCCTCGCGCATTGGTGGGCCTTCGCCTGCGTATTGGCGGGCGTCGCGCTGATCGCGTTGGAGGGTAGGTATCGAAGCGGCCGGCTCGCGCGTTCCTAGCCGCTTCGCGGGCTCGCGCGCCTGTGCGCTCAAGACGGTTGCGTGAAGTTGGATCGCGATATTCGTTCGGTACGCTAACTAATCTCTAGGTGTGATTTCGAGGCTCGGATGTAAAGACCGATCATCTTTCGTCAGCTTAGACATCCATTTTTTTAGGCGGGAGAGTATCCGTCGAACAAATCGGCGGCGCAGTAATCGTGTGTTGGAAAATGTAACTTCGATGGGGGCAAAAATATCCTCATGGTAGCGTTCTCTGCTGATCTGGTATGGATTGTCAAGAACCCGACCGAATGGGCAAAACGCAATGATGACTTCTTTCGATGAATGGCTTATTCATGCCATGAGCCGTCTCGACATTCACTCGCCCTTATTCGTCCGCGCAGCCACAACGCTCGCGGAGTTCGATTTGACTAGAGGACTCCCGCTCGTGACGTTGCTCTGGTGGATTTGGTTCCGCCCGGAACGCCAAATTGGCGCGCAGGGCGAAGCTGCACGACGCCATGCTCGCGAACTCGTGATTGCCGCGATCGTCGGCGGCCTCATTGCGCTGGCGATCGGCCGTTTGCTCGCGCATGAATTGCCGTTCCGCTTGAGGCCGATCTTCGAGCCGCAGTTGCACGCGCTGTACCCGCCGCCAAATTCAAAGGTGTTGCTGCCGCGAACGTGGAGTTCCTTTCCGAGCGACCATGCCATGCTGTGGGGCGCCGTGGCGACGTCCATTTGGTTCGCGTCGCGGCCCGCCGGCATCTATGCGCTGCTGCATGTGATCGTGCTGATCTGCCTGCCCCGCCTTTATCTCGGCCTGCACTATCCGACGGATCTACTGGCGGGCTTGGCGCTCGGTGCGGGCATCGCTTGTCTCGTCAACGTGCCGCGGATTCGCGCGCTCGTGAGCAAGCCCGCGCTAGCATTCGCCGAGCGCTCTCCGGGGCTCTTTTATGGCGCGGCATTCCTGCTCAGTTTCGAATTGGCCACGCAATTCGACGAATTGCGATTATTGGCATTCGGTTTGACCCACATCGGCCACTACGCGCAGTAGCGCGATTCATCCCTGCGCATCCTCAAGAGACGGCAGCGGGGCGGTTTTCCGCATCCGCTCGCGACGGCGAAGCCAAGTTCCAGCGCAGGCAATCGTGGCCTGCCGCTGTGCTCCGCAGCTCGCCGCCGTTTGCCGCGCCATCGCTATACGCGCCCTCTCTGCCGTTGTCATTGACACGTGCTATATGCGCCCCGCATAACTGCGCCCGGTCCAAAAATATCTGAGATCTCGGAAAGTGGCGCAAGCCCCTCCGGGGGCTAAAAACAGTGACGCTTTGCAGTGCCACGAGCCGCTTTATTCAAAACACGGTTGGCCTGCTTTCGGGAAGAAGAATAATGAACCGCATTTATCGATTTCCTCTCGCAAAAGTGCCCCTTCGGCTCGATCGGCACGTCCGAGGGTGATCACTACGGTCATGAATTCACGGTCGCGCTGCGGGCGGGCATGCCGCTGGCGGTGGGTGGCCTGACGGTGACGCCGCGCGCCGGGCTGCGCTTTGCCTACTTCCGCGGAAACGGCTTTGGCGAGAGCGGTGCGCAGGGCCAGAGTCTATCGGTCGATGCCGACAATACGCGAAGCCTTCAGCCGTTCGTGGCGCTTGCGATCGACACGTCGTTCGGCGATGCGATGAGGCCCATCGACGTGCAATGGCGCGTGGGTTACGCCTATGAGACGTTGAGCCACGGCCGCGCTTTGGCCGTGACGTCGCAGGATGGAACCACGTTCTCGGCGCCGGGCACCGACCTGCCGCGCGCTTTGCTGACGACGGGGGCAAGCGTCGGTTTCCATCCGACGAAGGCTATTTAGGTGGCCGTTGGCGTGGATGCGCTCTTGAATGTGGGGCATGCATCGGCGCAGTCCGCTTATGCGAGATTCGATTACCGGTTCTGAGCGCCGATCAAGTATTGGGAACGCTGAATCCGCCGGAGTTGCCGACGATGGCCAAGAATTCGCGCCGCGTCGACGGGTCGTCGCGGAACGAACCAAGCATGCGCGAGGTGACCATCTGCACCCCGGGCTTATGGATGCCGCGCGTCGTGATGCATTGATGCGCGGCTTCGAGGATCACGCCGACGCCCTTGGGCTGCAAGATCTCGTTCAGCGTATCGGCGATCTGCACGGTCATTTTTTCTTGAATCTGCAGCCGCTTCGCAAACGCATCGACGAGCCGCGCAAGTTTGGAGATGCCGACCACGCGGCGATCGGGCAAATAGGCCACGTGCGCGCGCCCGATGATCGGCACCATGTGATGCTCGCAGTAGCTCTCGAAGCGAATGTCCTTGAGCACGACCATCTCGTCGTAGCCGTCGACTTCGGCGAAGGTCCGCGCCAGAATCTCTCGCGGATCGTGCGAGTACCCTTCGAAGAATTCCTCGTAGGCGCGCACGACGCGTGCCGGCGTATCGAGCAGGCCTTCGCGCGTCGGGTCGTCGCCGGCCCAGCGCAGCAGCACGCGCACCGCATCTTCCGCTTCATTGCGGCTCGGGCGTGCCGGCGCGGCCGTCGATGCGCCGGCTGGCGCTGGCTTGGCTCGCTTGCTGGCTTGCTCGGCTTTGTCCAGTTTCTTGGCCCGGGATCCTTCCTTCATCTTCGCTCCTAGTCTGCTCGCCTACGCGCCATTCGAAATGGGGGCATTGTTCCACGATTCCGGCGTATTGCGGTGGTATTGCGGTACTGCGTATCTGCCGCTGCACGTAACGCTGGCCCGTAGCACAATACGAAGCACCTTCGCCACGCGCTACCGAACGTCGAGGAAACCCGCCATGTCTTTCGCCTACGTCGATGACCTTCGCCTTCATTACCGCATCGATGGCGCCGAGCGCAGCGATGCCCCGTGGCTCGTGCTTGCGAACGCGCTGGGCGCCGATGTGACGATGTGGTCGCCGCAGATTGCGGCTTTCTCGTCCCGATTCCGCGTCTTGCGCTTCGACACGCGCGGCCTGGGGTGCTCCGATGCGCCGCCCGGCCCCTATACGATCGAGCAATTGACCCGTGACGTGCTCGGCTTGCTCGATACCCTTGCGATCGAGCGCGCGCACTTTTGCGGGCTGTCGATGGGCGGGCTGATCGGCGTGGCGCTGGCTGCGCGGCACGGCGAGCGGCTCGAGCGCGTCGTGCTGGCACACACGGCGGCCCGGCTAGGCACACCCGACGTATGGCACGCACGGGCGCGCCAAGCGCGCGAGCAAGGCGTGCGCTCGCTCGCCGACGCCACGCTTGCGCGTTGGTTCACGAGCGAGTTCGCGGCGCGCGAGCCGCTCGTCCTGGCGGCGACCCGCGATGCATTCGCTCATATGGACGACGAAGGCTATGCGAGCAATTGCGAGGCCATCGGCGCGGCGGATTTGCGCGCCGAAGTGGGCGCGATTCGAGCGCCTACGCTCGTTCTGACCGGGCGCGGCGATCCGTCGGTCGCGCCCGAGCACACTCGAATGCTGGCCGAAGGCATTGCCGGTGCGCGCTTTGTCGAGTTCGAGGCGCAGCATTTGTCGAACATCGAGCGAGACGGCGACTTCACTCGAACCGTGCTCGAGTTCTTGACTGGCCCGTCTTGAAGCGTATCGCGGCTGCGGCGCCGCCTGCCTATTCTTCGGCGTCGTGCTCCGCGACGAAGCGCAGCAGATAGGCGCGTAGCGCGGCTTCGAGCGCGCGATGATCGGCGACGCTTTTCGAACCGGCATCGGCCTCCTCGCCGAACAGGCTCGGCGGGGCATCGTACATGCCCACTTCGAACCCTTCGCGCAGCACGCGGATTTCATGCGTGGCTTCGAGATATTCGGCGACCCAGTGAATGCCTTCGATGTGCGCGCCTGTACGAACCGATGCCGTCATTCGAGCCTCCCCTCACGTATCGGCGTCAGCGCCAATGAAAGCAGGGTACGCCAGTCTCGCGCCTGGCGCACGCGGCGCGTGTCGCGTGCGCCAGGCCGCCGCACTCAGTGGCTGATCGATTCGAGCGAGCGGCCCTTCGTGGACGGCCCGAGCAAGATCATGCAAATGCCGACGACCATCGACGCGCCGATGAAGACGGCCACCCCCGGCACGCCGTAGTTGTGCAGCAGCACACCGATCGCGAGTCCCGCGAAGGCGACGGCCAGGCGGCTCCACGAATAGACGAAGCCGACCGCGCGGGCGCGCACGCGCGTCGGAAACAGCTCGGCTTGGTAGCCATGGTAGGCATAGGACATGACGTTCGAGGCGAGCGTGAAGAGCACCCCGAGCACGATCAGCAGCCCTGGCGCGGACGCTTGAGAGAACAGCGCGATCACGATGCCCATGATCAGCAAGCCGCCGCAGATTTGCGTCTTGCGCTCGATCTTATCGGCGAACAACGTGCCGAGCAGCGGGCCGAATGGGTTCGCGATGGCGATGATGAAGGCGTACTGCAGGCTCGTCGTCACATGGACGCCGCGGCTGATCAGCAAGGTCGGCACCCAGGCGGCGAAGCCGTAGAAGCCGATGGCCTGCGCCATGTTGAAGATCGAGAGCAAGATCGTGCGTTTGCGGTAGAGCGGGCCGAAGATTTCGCTGAAGGTGCCGTTGCCGTCCGTTTCGTTGCCCACCGCTTGGGGCGGCGGCAGTTTCACGCCTTTTTCCGCTTCGACGCGTTGCTCGATGTCGGCGACGATGCGCTCGGCTTCGTCCACGCGGCCGTGACGTGCGAGCCAGCGCGGGCTTTCGGGAACATTGCGGCGGATGATCCAGACGAACGCGGCGCCGAGCGTGCCGATCAGGATGACGACGCGCCAATAGTCGAGCCCGAACGGATGCGTGTCCTTGAGAATGAACGCGAGGAACGCGACGAGCGGCACGACGCAGAACGTGATGAACTGGTTGATCGCATAGGCGCGGCCGCGCTCGGCGCTCGGGATGAGTTCGGAGATGTACGAATCGATGGTCACGAGCTCGACGCCGATGCCAATGCCCGCGATGAGCCGCCAGATGTTGATGGCTTGGCCCGAATGCTGAAACGCCATGATGGCCGTGCACACGACGTACCAAATCAGCGACCACGTGAAAACGAAGCGTCGGCCGAAGCGATCGGCGACGAAGCCGAAGACGAGCGTGCCGAGCCACAAGCCGGCGAAGGTCGCAAAGACGAAAGTGCCGAAGCCTGCGACGGAGATCGGTGCGAGCGCCGCGAAGATACCGAGCGATTCTGGCTTGAACAGGCCCGATTGCACCATGCCCGGCGCGACGTAGCCGGTGAAGAACAGATCGTAGAACTCGAATACGCCGCCGAGCGAAATGAGCATCACCATCGTCCAGACGGTGCGTGAGGGCGGCAAGCGGTCGAAACGTGCTGCGATTGCTAGGGATTGCTGATTGGTCATCTGTGCCTCTTTCGATTCTTTTATGTTTTGCCGTCGAAAGCCTTCGAAGACCTTGCTGCGCGTACTGGCCCGAAGGCGTGACCATCGATGCGGCAATCGGGGTGGGGAATACCCGGCCGCACGACTGTCTCATGTCGTCAACTACTTAACAAGGGATTCGGATTAGGATTTTCACGGAGGCGCGCGGTCAGGCTCGCGCGCCAGCGCAAAAAAATCAGCGGCCGATGTCGAAATCGTCGTTGCTCGCTCGTCGTCAAGATGGAGCCTCCCGCAATGCGAACGCAAGCGGGACGGCGCACACGTTGCGCCATGCCGCCCAAGAGGCCCGCCTAGTCCATTCGTTATTCGTTTACAAAACTTTGACAACGGAGCGCAAACCATGACCTCATCCGTCAAACCCATTCCTGAAGGCATGCACACGATTACGCCGCAGCTCGTGTGCGCCAATGCCGCGCAGGCGATCGAGTTCTACGCCAATGCGTTCGGCGCGATCGAACTGTTCCGCATGCCTGGGCCCTCGGGCAAGCTCGCGCACGCGCAGATCAAGATCGGCGACTCGGTGTTGATGTTGACCGACGAAAGCCCGGAATGCGGCTCGTCCGGCCCGAAGACGCTCAAAGGCACGCCCGTCAGTCTGTACGTCTATGTCGAGGATGCCGACAAGGCGTTCGATCGCGCGGTTTCCGCGGGCGCGGCGGTGAAGATGCCGCTCGCCGACATGTTCTGGGGCGACCGCTGGGGCCTGCTCGAAGATCCCTACGGCCACTGCTGGCACATCGCGACGCGCAAGAGCGAGCCGACCATGGAGCAAATGCAGAAGGCCATGGCCGAGATGCCGGCGCCTCAGTCCTGAGGGCGCAGGCGCGTTACTGATGGACGAGCGCCTCGGGCGCATCGCTGCGGACGCGGTGCACGCTGGTGCGCTGCCAGTGGTGCGCGCAGTCGCCGTCCAAGCGCGGGCGCCGGATTGGCGAAACGGTGACGTCCGGCGTGGCGCCGGACGCGCTGATCGAGTAGCGTTACGGTAGACGAGAGCAGGTCCGTCTTGCGGCAACGATTCGCCGCATTGTCAAACCCATCGACCGAGGAGCAAGCGTGGCCGCTTACATGATTTTCGATATCGAAGTGCATGACCCGGAGCAATACGGCGAGTACCGGAAGCTCGCGACACCTACGGTGGCGCAGTACGGTGGCCGTTACATCGTGCGCGGGGGGGAAGCCCAGGCGCTCGAAGGCGAATGGGAGCCCAAGCGCGTGGTCGTGCTGCAGTTCGATAGCCGGGAACAAGCGCTTGCTTGGTATGGGTCGACGGAGTACGAACCGGCTAAAGCAATTCGCGAGCGTGCGGCAACGAGCAAGGCGATCATCGTTGAGGGGGCTTAGGCGC
>Ga0157369_10001963_pt1 | contig 24794 bp, 24 predicted proteins | sample C25metaG_FD_113461 | JGI IMG/M metagenome (GOLD analysis project Ga0157369, IMG submission 113461) | Corn rhizosphere microbial communities from Kellogg Biological Station, Michigan, USA - C2-5 metaG | ecosystem: Host-associated > Plants > Roots > Rhizosphere > Soil | place: USA: Michigan... | reverse complement strand
TGATGAAGATGCCCTCGATCCGCGCCGGCACGTGCGCAAGGGCGAGCAGCGCCATGCTCATCTTCGCCGTCAGCGTCTGCATCGGCGGCACCAGCTCCTCGCCAGCGGGGATGAGGAACAGGGCGTAGAAGAGCGGGAAGAGGAGGCCGCGCGCCACCGCCTTGCCGAGGCAGGCGACGACCGCCCCCTGGAGCATGAGGACGAGCCCGGCATGGCGCGCGAGCGAGAGGCCGCCCGCCTCGCCCAGCAGCCAGCCGAAGGCGCCCGCGGCGACGAGGAGGAGGCCTGGCGCCCAGGCAACCGGGGCGAGCTGCCGCAGCTCGGGCCAGCGCTGCGACACCAGCCAGCCGATCAGCGGCACGATCAGCAGGCAATGGTTGAAGGTGGAGCTCGACCACCAGATGCCGACGATGTCGGCCGCGTCCCGGCGGAAGAGGAGGAGGAGCGCGGCGGCGAGCGCAGCGAGGATTCCGAGGTGCAGCCGCCAACCGGCGGCGACGGCGGGCTCGCCCCTGCTGATGGGGAGAACTGCCGTCATGCCGCCGCCTGCCTTTCGGGGATGCCGATCAATCCGGCGAGCGGCGCAAGCCGCGAGTCCCAGCGATAGGCTTGCTCCATCCGCCGCCGGGCGGCGGCGCCGAGCGCGGCGGCGCGGTCCGGCTGCGCAAGGAGCGATGCGATCGCCCCCGCCTGTTCCGCTGCGGTCTCGGCGACGAGGAGGTCGCGCCCCGGCTCCGCGTCGATCCCTTCGAAAGCGGCGGCGCTGGCAACGACGGGCCTCGCCATAGCCATGGCTTCGAGCACCTTGTTCTGGATGCCTCGGGCGATGCGCAGCGGCGCTGCGACGACGTCGGCGGCGGCGAGCCAGATGCGGACGTCGCGGACCTCGCCGGTCACGAGGACGGTGTCGGAGGCGAGCCTGCGCACCGCCTCGGCGGGATTGCGTCCCACGATCGCGAAGGTGGCGCCGGGAAGCTTGGGCAGCACCTCGTACGCGAACCAGGTCACCGCGTCGACGTTCGGCGCATAATCCATCTGCCCGGTGAAGACGATCAGCGGGTGCGGCGCCTCGGCGGGTCCGACCGTGCCGGGTCGGTAGACATCGAAGTCGACGCCGTTGGCGAGTGCGCGGATGTCGGCGTGCGGCAGGTCCGCGCGGGCGCGGAACAGGCCGGCTTCGGCCTCGCTGACGAAGAGGCTGACGTCGGCGCGGGCGGCGACGGCGCGCTCGAAGGCGAAGAGCCGCTTCGCCTCGCGCCGGTGGACGCTCGCCAGCGGACCTCCGCCTGCGGCGTAGTCGGCGAACTTCGCCGAATCCATGTCGACGAAATCCATGACGAAGCGCTGGCGCAGCGTTTCGGGGACGAACTGCGCCATCTGGCCGGAGAAGGCGAAGACGGTTTCGACCTCCCGCCGCGCGAGCATGCTCTCGGCAAAGGCGCGCATCGTGGGGCTGTCGAACAGGGTGAGCGAGACCGGCTTGCCTTCCAGGAGCGCCCGGGCCGCGGCGGCGGCCTTGCCGGTGCGGCGCGTCTCGACGTGCGCCTCGCCGAGCCGGTCCCCGAGGGCTTCGCGCAGCGCCGGCAGGTGGGCGGCGTCGGCCTCGTCGTCGGCGAAGCAGGCGAGGTGGACCCGGCCGAGCCCGGCGAGGTGCCGAAGCATGTGCCACGAGCGGATCTTGTCGCCGCGATCGGGCGGGAACGGGATGCGGTGGGCGAGGAAGAGGATTTCGGACATCAGCCGAGCCCCCGCGCGATCGCCGGCCCGAGGCGGTTGGCGGCCCAGAGCGGAAGCTTCTTCCAGAGCGCGACCTGGAGCCGGTATCTGGGCGAGAGCGGGTTCGTCTCGCGCGCTTCGCCCTTGACCGCGTACACGAGCGGGCGCGGCTCGAAGCCCCAATTCTTCTTGAAGGCGAAGGCGCCGGTGCCGCCCTTGGAGCGGCCGAAATCGAAGCGCGTGCAGCCGCGGCGCACCGCATGGCGCATCAACTCGTAGTAGATGAGCTCATTGGCGCGGGCGGAGCGCGCCTCGCGGGTGCCGCCGCCCCAATAGGGATAGACGGTGCCGCGGAAATAGAGGCTGAGCACCGAGGCGAGCGCCCTTCCCTCCCGCCGGACCGTGAGGATGTCTGCGTCGAGCCCCTCCAGCACCGCCTCGAACAGCCTGCGGGGGAAAACGGGCGAGCCGAGGTTGCGGACGCTCTCGGCATAGACGCGATAATGCGTTGCGACGTCGCGGCCGACCTCGACACTGAGCCCGGAGCCGAGGGCTCGGCGGACCTCCGCGCGCTGCTTTCGCGGGATGGACGTGAGGATCGCCTCGTCCTCCTGCGGAAGGTCCCGCGCGAAGCCGAAATAGAGGCCTTGGCGGGGCCGCCAACCGGCGGGGACCGGCCCGCCGCGAAGTTCTACCGAGGCGAGGTTCTCCGCGCGCGCCAGATCCCAGGCCGCGTCGGCGAGGGCGTCCGCGCCCTCCCCCAGAACGCCGCCCCCGACTCCGAAGCCGGTGGAGACGAGTGCCGACCCGAACAAGGCGGAGCGGACCGCCGTCAGCGGAAGCAGGCCGGCGACGCGGCCGCCGCGCTCGGCGACGAGGGTGACGCTCCTGTGCCCCGTCGCCTTCTCGACCGCTTCGCCCCATTCGGGGAGGTGGAAGGGCGTGGCGCCTGGATGCGCCTCGACGAAGGCGCGAACGGCGGCACGGTCGCCCGGACCGGCGGCGCGGACGGTGAGAAGGGGGGCGAAGGCGTTCATTGCAGCCTCGCCGCCTCGGCCGAGGCCACGGCGTCGGTCCGCCCCCACCGATGGTCAGCAAGCAATTTCATGAGCTTGCCCTGCATTCCTTCAAGGCCGCTATAATGCCGAAGGCGCGACTTGAGCGGCGCTCCCGCGACCCGCGGCTGGTCCGGATCGATCTCCCACGGGTGGAAGTAGAAGACGGCGGGGCGGTGCTCGCTCTCGTTCACCCTGCGGATCGCCCAGCTCGAGAAGCGGTAGGGGAGCAGGCGGAAGAAGCCCCCTCCCCCGGCTGCGAGCCGGCGACCTGCGACCTCCACCGTCGTCACAGGAAGCTCGATCAAGGGCGAGTCGGCGAGCGGGCGAAAGGCGAAGCGGGGGGCTTCGCGCCAACCGTAATGATCGTGGGCGATCGGAGCGACGCTGGAGGAATAGGCATAGCCTTCCTCCGCCAGGATCGCGTGCGCCCAGGGCGTCCGCGCGTCGATCGAGAAGCTGGGAGCCCGATAGCCCTTCGGCTCGGACCCGGCGGCGTCGGCGATGGCGGCGTGGGCGCGGCGCAGGTCGGCCCGGAAGGCGTCCGGAGTGAGGGTGAAGACGCGGTCATGGTCCCAGCCGTGGCTGGCGACCTCGTGCCCCGCCTCGGCGATCCGGCGGATGACGGCCGGATAACGTTCGGCGACCCAGCCGAGGGTGAAGAAGGTGCCCTTCACGCCCGCTTCGTCGAACAGCGCGAGGACGGCGTCGGCATTGCGCTCGACGCGGTGCTGGAGCCCGTCCCAGTCCGACTTGGCGATGACGTTCTCGAAGGCGCCGACCTGGAACCAGTCCTCGACGTCGCAGGAAAGCGCGTTCAGCATTGCGGTCGCGCCCCCCTCAGGCGGCGTTGGTGTAGCCCGGCGCCTGCTGCCCGTTCTCGACCCACTCGACGAGGAGCGTCAAGACTCGGCGCACCGCCCGCTCCTGCTCGTCGGCGCGGGCTTCGAGCGCGGCGAGGCGGCGGTCGATCTCGGCGTCGCGCCGCGGGTCGGCGGCGGGCGCGGCGCCGGCGGCATGGACGGCGTGAACGCGCGGCCGGGCGCGTTGCGGCGTATCGGAATCGAGGTCGGCGACCACCGCTTCGACGGTTTCGCCGCCGATCGTCTCCAGCCGCTCGACGCCGGCGTGGAGGAGAAGGCGGGCGGCGAGCTGGTTCAGCCGCCGCGGGATCCCGCCCGAATGGCGGTAGAGGGCGGCGAAGGCGTCGGCCGAGAAAGCGGGTCGGCCGGTCCAGCCGGCGATCGACAGGCGATGGACGAGATAGGGCTCGACCTCGTTCGCCTGAATCGCCTCGAGATGGTGGCTGGCGATCACCCGCTGGCGCAGCTGCTCGAGCCCGCCGTCGGCGAGCTTGTCCCGGAACTCGGGCTGGCCGAGGAGGAAAATCTGAACCAACGCACGGCCTTGGCTCGTGAAGTTCGAAAGCATGCGAAGCTCTTCGAGCGCCGAGACTGAGAGATTCTGCGCCTCGTCGACGACGATCAGGGTGCGGCGGCCGCGGCGGGCTTCGTCGATCAGCTTGTTCTCGACCGAATCGAGCAGCCCCGCCTTGGCGCCGTCGGACTCGAGGCCGAGGCCCTGCGCGACGAGGCGGAGCATGTCGTCGCCGTCGACCTGGGTCGAGACGAGGCTGATCGCGTTGAGGCGCTCGCGATCGATCGAGGCGAGGAGGTGCTGGACGAGGGTCGACTTGCCCGCGCCGATCTCGCCGGTGACGACGATGAACCCCTCCCCCTGGGCGAGGCCGTAGCCGAGATAGGCCATCGCCTTCTTGTGGGTGCGGCTGTCGAACCAGAAGCGCGCGTCCGGCGTCAGCTGGAAGGGCGGAGCGGAGAGGCCGAAATCGTCCGTGTACATAGGTCTTTCCTCTCTCCGCTCAGAAGCCGTAGCGGAGGCCGAACAGGACCGACCCGTAGGTGCGGTCGAAATCGCGGGCGTGGCTGGTGTAGACGCCGGCCTGCACCGTCCCCTGGATGCGGTCGCCGAAGAGGGCGCGGTAATAGCTCGCCGTCGCCCCCGCCGAGGTGCCGTCGCCGCGGCCTGCGAGGCCCGAATCGTACCAGCCGGCGAAGGCGTCGAAGTCGATGCCGGACTGGCGGGTCAGGCGGCGGCCGAGCCGGGCGTCGACCGTCAGGCTCTGGTCCGTGACATTGTGGAGCAGGAAGTCGGCGCCCGGCGGCGCATAATAGCGGCGGTTCGAATAGACCGCGCCGAGGCCGAAGTTCCAGACGCCCCGCTCGCCGGAGAAGCGGACCTGCGCGCCGCGGTTGCGGAAGTTGAAGTTGGCGACCGACTGAAGCGCGTCGTCGAAGCAGACGCCGCTCCCCTTGTCGCCGAACACGCAGCCGCCGAGCCCGCCGATGCCGCCGAGGCCGCTGCGCGGCACCTGGAAGCCGCGGGGGACGCCGGAGAGGTCGGCGAGCATCAGCCGGCCGAAGCTGCTGACGTCATCGTAGACCGAGGCGGTGAGCAGGTAGCTCTCGCTGATCCGGTGCTCGAGCGACCCGGTATAGGTGGTGCCGCCGTAGCGGTGGCCGACCCGGGCCTGGAGCTCGGTGCGCGGGTTCGGGCGCCAGATCACGCCCGCATCCCAGATGAGGCCGCTTTCGTCATAGGTGAGGAGTCGCGGCTTCGACGGGTCGCCGTAGACCTCGCCGCCGGGGCCGATCACCGGCAGGCCGGCGGAATCGCGCAGGATGTCCTGCATGGAGCTCTTGTCGCTTTCGTAGCCGGCGCCGGCGGTGAAGGCGAGGGTCGGGCCGACGGGGACGACGATGTCGCCGCGCACATATTTGCCCTCGAACTTTGAATCGAGGCGCTTCATGTCCTCGCGGACATAGCCGCCGGCAACGGTCCAGCCGAAGGGCAGCCCCTCGCCCGGCGCCATGCCGACGGAGGCGGTGGCGTTATGGACGACGCTGCTCTTGTAATGCTGGACACGGGGCGCGCCCGGGGTCGCCGGCGGCGTCGGGCCGTAGGCGAGGCTGTGGTCGTCGACGTAGACGTAGCCGAGGCGATAGGCGGCGCCGATCTTCACGGGACCGGCGTGGGCGTTGAAGGTCGGCCCGGCATAGGCGCTGTAGACCTCGGCCACGGCCTTGTCGTCGACGGTGCGGGTCGCCGCGAGCGGCGCCGAGATGTCGGCGTGGGTGCGGGTCGCGATCGCGCCGGCGTCGAACGACAAGGTTCCCGGCACCGCCTCGATATGCGCGGCGGCGAGGCCGGTGTGGATGTCCTGGTCCTCGATATGGCGGTTCCAGGCGATGCGGCGCTGATAGTCGTAGCTGATCGTCGCGGTGACCCGGCGCGAGCGGATGTCCGCCTGAACGCCGCCGCCGACGCCCGTGTAGGTCAGCACGTCGCCGCCGTTGAAGTCGGCGGTCAGCACCTGCTGGACCTCGAGATAGGGATGGATGCTCGAGCGCGTCTGGCTGTCGCCGGGCGTGCCGAGCACGAGCGCACCGGCGGCAAGGGCGAGGAGCCCGGCGCCGCGGCGCTTCACGAAGTGGGTGGCGCGGTTCATTGGCCGTATCCGTAATAGGCGCCGAAGCGGCGACCGCCGGCGGCGAAGCCGGCCCCGTTCAGCAGGAGGCTGACACGCTCACAGCCGGAGAGGAGCTCGAGCGCCTCCCGGAGATCGGTCTCGCTCGTCCGGTCGGCGCGCACGACCATCACCAGCTGGCCGGCATGGCCGGCAAGCACGGCGGCGGGCGACGCCATGAGGGCGGGCGGCGAGTCGAAGAGGATGATGCGGTTGGGCCGCGCGTCGGCGAGGCGGTCGAGCACCTCCGCGGCGCGCTCGCCGGCGAGAAGCTCGGTGACGTTCGCCACCTGGCGGCCGGCGGCAAGGACCGAGAGGCCGGGAAGGTCGGTGCGCAGGACGAGGGCCTCGGGATCGAGGCGCGGCTCGGCGAGGGCGTCGACGAAGCCCGCCTCCGCCTCGAGGCCGAGGGTCTTGAGGAGCCCGGGCTTGGCGAAGTCGCCGTCGACGAGCAGCACCTCGGTGTCGGACTCGCCCGAGAGGGAGAGGGCGAGGTTCAGCGCGCAGAAGCTCTTCCCCTCCCCCGGCTGGGCCGAGCAGAGGAGGATGGTGCGCCGCTTCGCTTCCGCGACCCCGGTCATGGCGCGGACGTTGAGGAGCAGCTGGCGCTTGACGATCCGGAACTCCTCGGCGAGCGCGCCGACGGGCGCTTCCGGCTCGATGAGGGCAGCCTGCCTCAGGCGGCGGCGGTCGATCGGGTGGACCGGCCCCGTGGGCGCCGGCGGCGGCGCGGCGCGCTTCGGTGCAGGCTGCGGCGCGGGCTCGGCCTTCGCCCGGACCGGTTCCGGGAGCGGGACGGGATCGGGCGCGCGCAGCGGTTCGGGCGCCGCGACCGGCGGCGGCGGGGCGAGGCCGAAGCCGTACAGCTCGGCGGCCCGTTCGAGGAGGGAGCCGCGGCGGCTCAGGGGGCTGTGCTCGTTCATCTCACGCCCCTCATGCGACCGTGCTGCGCTGCCAGAATTCGACCGCCATCAGCACGGCGTAAGCCGCGCCGAGCGCCCCCGCCCCGCCGAACAGCCAGACGAGGCGCTGGCGCGCCCGCGAGCGGCGGGCGGCGGTCCAGACCTCGGTGACGGTGCCGAGCACCGGCAGGCCGGTGACGGCGGCGAGGCGGTTCTGGGTCGGGAAGGTCGCCTGCAGCTGGCCGGCGACGAAGGCCGCGCCGACGCCCGCGGCGAGGCCGGCGAAGAGGATGAGTGTGAGGAGCAGCGGCCGCTTCGGCGAGACCGGGACGGTCGGCAGGCTCGGCGGATCGATCACCCGGAAGGTCATCGACGCGGTCCTCGACTGAACGTCGCTCCTCAGCCGGAGCTGCTCGCGGTCCTCGACCAGCTTGTCGTACTGGCGCTTCAGGACGTCATAGTCGCGGTTGAGCTGCGCCTGTTGGGCGGCGACTCCGGGCGCGGAGGCCTGCTTGGAGGAAAGCTGGACCATCTCCGCCTGGAGCTGCGCCTTGCGGGCGGCGGCGGCCTGGACCTGGCCCTCCTTCTCCGCGATCGTCGTCTTCAGCGAGACGTAGGACGGGTTGGGCATTCCGCCCGCACCGGGAGTCTCGCGGCTCGCGAGCGGGCGAAGGCGCGCGATCTGGGCTTTGAGGGCGATGACGTCGGGGTGCGAATCGGTCCAGCCCCGGGCGGACGCCTGGGCGAGCTGGGCCTGGAGCGCGTCGATCTGGGCGGTGACCGGCCCGGCACTGGAGCCGCCGAGACCGGGGATGGTCGCCGGCGTGCTTCCGAGCTGGCTGCGCAGCGCGGCGAGCGAGCTCTGCGCCTGGACGAGCTGGCTCTCGACTCCGGAAAGCTCGGCGCGGCTCGCGGCGAGGCGGGATTCGACCGAGCCTTCGCCGGGGAGGAGGCCGAGATAGCGCTGCTCGAACTGGACCCGGGCCTGCTCGGCGGCCTGAAGCTGGCCTTCGCGGCGCTTCAGCTCCTGGTCGAGGAAGGCGATGCCCTGGGTCGCCTCGTCCCCGCCGCCGGCGCTCGGCGCGACGAACAGGTCGAGGAGGTTCTTGACGACCGCGCTCGACAGGCGGGCGTTCTGGGCGTTGGTGAAGCCTCGGATGCTGGCGGTGGCGCTGATCTCGAACAGATTGTCCTGTTGCGCCGAGACGGTGATCGCATCGCGCAGCTTCTCGACCTGGGCGGCGAGATCGCGGTCGCTGCCGACGAGCTGGTTCAGCTCGGTGCGGCGGACGACCTTCTCGAGGTTGGCGGTCGACGTCAGCGTCTGGCGAAGGCGGGTGAGGTCGCTCTGCCGCTCCTGCGCGGTGATGCCGACCTGGTTGGGAAGCACCGACTGCATCTGGACGAAGACCTTGGCGGTGCTTTCGTATTTGCTGGGGATGAGCGCGACGACCAGCCAGCCGGCGAGGCACAGGCCCCAGGCGACGCCGAGCGCGAGCCAGCGCCGGCGCCACACCTGGTGGAGCGCGATCCTTGCCTGTTCGTAGAGTCCATCCATCTGGAAGCTGTGTCCTGGCTTGGGGGCTGGCGTTCGCGGCGGCGGCCGCCCGTCAGAACATGCTTTCCGGGATGATGATGACGTCGCCGGGCTCGAGCCGGACATTGGCGCGCGTGTCGCCCCGCTTCAGAAGGCGGGCGATCTTGAGGTCATATTCCTTCTGCTCGCCGGTCGCGCGGTCGTGGCGGATCAGCCGGGCGCGATTGCCCGCGGCATATTGGGAGAGGCCGCCCACCTGGATCATGGCGTCGAGCAGCGTCATGTTGGCGCGATAGGGGATGGAGGCCGGCTTCTCGGTCGCGCCGACGATGCGGATCTGCTGGGCGAAGGTGCCCTGGAAGCCGTCGACCATTACCGAGACCCGCGGATCCTCGACATATTTGGTGAGCGCGAGGCGGATGTCGTCGGCGAGCTGGGCCGGGGTCTTGCCCGCCGCGCTCATGTCGGTGATCAGCGGAGTCGTGATCATCCCGTCGGGGCGGACCTGCACCTTCGCGCCGAGCTCGGGGTTGCGCCAGACGAAGATCTGGAGCTGGTCCAGCGGCCCGATGACATATTTCTCCGCCTTGACGTCATCGCTTCCGACGAAGGTGGCGGGCGGCAGGACGTTGCCGCTGGAGCCGCCGGTGGCGCAGCCGCCGAGAGCCGCCGCGCCCGCTCCGAGGAGAAGGGTGATCCGGGTCTTGTTCAGTGCGCGCATCGCGAATGTTCCTCTTGGCTCGAACCTCACGAAGCCGCTCCGGCTCGGCACCGGCGCAGCTTTGGGTCTGCTATTGGGCCCAAGAGGTAAAATTACCGTTAGGAACAACGGCGTTCGGAGCGCCGTCCCGCAGCGGGACTGAGCGTGCGCGGCGGGTTAATCGCCGCCGCCGACCACCATCTCGCGCGCCGGCTCGTGGCCGAGGAAGGCCTGCGGGCTCGCCGAGAGCCCGTAGGCGCCGGCGAGGAAGACGGCGACGACATCGCCGACGTCGGCGCGGGGCAGCATGACGTCGTCGGCCAGCCGGTCGAGCGGCGTGCAAAGGCAGCCGACGATGCTCGCCTCCTCCTCCGGCGCCGCGGCGAAGCGGGTGGCGACGGCGACGGGATAGTTGCGGCGGACGACCTGCCCGAAATTGCCGGAGGCGGCGAGCTGGTGATGCATGCCGCCGTCGGTGACGAGGAAGGTCTTGCCGTGGCTCACCTTCCGGTCGACGATCCGGGTGAGATAGACCCCCGCCTCCCCCACCAGCCAGCGGCCGAGCTCGATCGCGAAGGCGCTCTCGCCGAGGATCGCGGGGCGCGCGCCCAGGGTTTCGGCGAGGGCGCGGCCGACCGCCTCGACGTCGAGCGGCTGCTCGCCGTGGAAATAGGGAATGCCGAAGCCGCCGCCGAGATTGACCAGCGGCGGCGCCGCGCCGGCCGCCTCCGACAGCGTGGCCGCCAGCGCCACCGTCGCCCGCTGCGCCTCGATCAGCGCGTCGGCGGAGAGCGCCTGCGAGCCCGCGAAGATGTGGAAGCCGCGCCAGTCGGCGCCGGAATCGCGGATCCGCCGCACCAGCGCCGGCACCCGCTCGGCATCGACTCCGAACGGCCTGGCGCCGCCGCCCATCCGCATTCCGGAGCCCTTGATCTCGAAGTCGGGATTGACCCGGACGGCGAGGCGCGGCGTGACTCCAAGCCGCTCCGCCGCCTCGATCGCGCGGTCCGCCTCGCCCTCGGATTCGAGGTTCAAGGTCACACCCGCGCACACCGCCGCCTCCAGCTCCGCATCGGTCTTGCCCGGGCCGGCGAAGGAGAGTGCGTCGCCGGGGGCGAAGGCGAGCGCGGCCCGCATCTCGCCGGCCGAGGCGACGTCGAGGCCGTCCACTTGCTTCGCGATGAACTGGAGCAAAGGCCCGTAAGTATTTGCTTTTACAGCATAGTGGAGCTGAAGCCCGTCAAAAGCTGAGCGGAAGCGGGCGACCCGCTCGGCGACCAGGCCGAGATCGTAGACGAACAGGGGCGTGCCTTCGGCCTCGGCGACGAGCGCACGCACGCCGCGGCCGCCGACGAGCAGCGCGCCGTCCTCGCCTGCGCGGTAGCCCGCCGGCACTGCCCCCATCGGCTTCGTCATGCCATCAGCTCTTGCTTCAGCCTTTCCCGGTCGAGCTTGCCATTGGGTCCCCGCGGCAGCTCGTCGCGCCAGAGGATAGCGGAGGGTTGCATAAAATTGGGTAACTCCCGCTTCAGGTGAGCACGCAGCGCCGCGTCGGCCTCCTCCCCGCCGCCGCGAACGACGAGCGCGATCGCCTCTCCCAGGCGCGCGTCCGGATAGCCCAGCGCGACCGCTTCGGCGACGACCCCGCTGGCGACCGCCGCCTCCTCCACCTCGGTCGGGCTGACCCGGTTGCCGCTGGTCTTGATCATCGCATCGCCGCGGCCGACGAAATAGAAGAGCCCGTCCTCGTCCCGCCGAACCCGGTCGCCCGACCAGACGGCGCCGCTCCGGAACCGCTCCGCCGTCCGCTCCGCATCGTTCCAATAGCCCTTCGCGACAAGTGGACCGGAATGGACGAGCTCGCCCTCCTCGCCGGGGGCGCATTCGGTGCCGTCTGGCCGTGCCGCCATGACGTCGGCGAAGGGGATGGCGGCGCCGATCGAATCGGGGTGCGAGTCGAGCAGCGCCGGGTCGAGGAATGTGGAGCGGAAGGCTTCGGTGAGGCCGTACATCAGGAAGATCTCGGCGGCCGGAAACAGCTCGCGCATGCGGCGCACGACCGAGACGGGCAGGCGCCCGCCCGAATTGGTGAGCCTGCGGAGGCTGTAGGCCGCCTTCGCCGGCCACTGCGCCTCGATCAGCTGCACCCAGAGCGGCGGCACCCCCGCGAGCGTGGTGATGCCATGCGCCTCGACAGCGCGGACGACGTCGCGCGCGGCGAGATATTCGATCGGCACGACGCAGGCGCCGGCGGCCCAGGTCGAGAGGAGCTGGCTCTGGCCGTAGTCGAAGCTGAGCGGCAGCACGCCGAGCACGCGGTCGGTCGGGACGAGGCGCAGGTAGTGGGCGACGCTGACGGCGCCGAGCCAGAGGTTGGCGTGGCTCAGCATCACCCCCTTCGGGCGGCCCGTCGATCCCGACGTATAGAGGAGCTGCACCAGCTCGTCCGGATCGCGGTCGCTCGGAGCGAACTGCTCGCCATAGGTGAGGTAGCCGGCGAGCTGCGCGTCATCGGCGATGAAGCGCCTGTCCTGCAGGTCGCCCTCCTCGAGGGAGGCGAGGCGAGCCGCGTTGGTGATGAGCAATGTCGCGTCGCAATCGCGCACGATGTGCGCAACCTGTGCGCGTTTCAGGAGCGGATTGATCGGTACATGGACCAAGCCGGCACGCGCGCATGCCAGCGGAAGGAGCGCCGACAGTCGATTCTTCGGAAGCCAACTGGCGATCCGTGCACCGCTGCCGAGACCGTCGGCGGCAAGAGCAGCCGAGAGGCTTCCAACGGCCCGCTCGAGCCCCGCATAATCGAGCAGCCCCTCGCGGGTGAGGAGCGCCGGCGAGTCGCCGCGGCCGCCGAGCGTCAGGTGGTCGAGCGGGCGTGGCGTCGGATCGGGGGCTTGCACCTGGGCTCCTCAGTGCGCCACATCCTGGCGGCGGCGGGAGGGATAGCGCGTTGGCCGGCGAGGTGGAACTGTTCGAGTCGCTGGACGCCGTCGCCGCGGCCGCCGGCGGTGCGCTCGACCGAGGTGCGCAGCCCTCGCTGTTCGACCGCCTCTCCTGGTTCCGCCTCGTCGCCGCGCATTGCCCGCCGGAGGGCCGGCTGCTCGCCTGCCGGGCGGGCGAGACCTGGCTGTTCCTCGCCGTCGGCGGCGGCAAGGCGGTGGCCTATGCCGCCTGGTACAGCCTTCGCGCCGGTCTGATCGGCCCGTCCGAGGGCGCGGAGCCGATCGCAAGAGCGCTTCGCAAGCGCCTGTCGACGCTCGTGCTTTCACCTGTCGAGGACCCGTCGCAGCTGGCGGCGGCGCTTCGCCGCGCCGGATGGATCGTCCGCCTGTCCCCGGCCACGGCCGCGTGGCGGAGCGACGTCGCCGGGAAGAGCTTCGAGCAATGGTGGGCGGAGCGGCCTTCGAAGCTGCGCGCCACCGCCGCCCGCAAGGGACGCACCGCGGGCCTCGACGTCACCCTCCACCGCGCCTTCGACCCCGAGGCGTGGGAGGCCTATGAAAGCGTCTACCGCGCCAGCTGGAAGCCGGAGGAAGGCTCCTTCCCCTTCCTGCGCGCCCTTGCCGAGCAGGAAGGGGCGGCTGGAACGCTCCGGCTCGGCATCGCCTCAAGGGAGGGCGAGCCGGTCGCGGCCCAGCTCTGGACGGTCGAGAACGGCACCGCCTGGATCCACAAGCTCGCTTATCGGGACGATGCGAAGGCGCTGTCGCCCGGCACGATCCTCAGCGAGGCGATGTTCCGCTCCGCAATCGAGGAGGACCGCGTCGACGTCATCGACTACGGGACCGGCGACGAAGGCTACAAGGCCGACTGGATGGACCGCCGCGAGACGCTGTGGCGGATCGAAGCCTTCAACCCCCGCGCCCCGGCGGGCCTCGCCGGCGCGGCGCGCGCGGCGGCCTCGGCGCTTGTCCGGCGTTTACGAAGCGGTTAGGCGGCGCGTGGAACAGGGGACCCATGGCGACGCACTTTCCCGACGAACGCGAGGTCGAGGCGACTCTGCGCGCCGTGCTTGCCGACGTGCTCGGCCTGGACCGCGGCCGGGTGGCGGCGTTCGACGGCTCGACGGAGCTGTTCGGAGCGCTCCCGGAGTTCGACTCCATGGCCGTCGCCGGGCTCCTCACCGAGCTCGAGGAGCGGCTCGGAATCCTCATTGAGGATCATGAGATCGACGCCGATCTGCTTGAAAGCTTTGGCTCCCTGCTCGCCTTCGTCAGGATGAAGGCGCTCCGGTGAGCGGCGGCGGTCTGCGCTACGGCCGCTACACCGTCGACGGGCGCGAGGAATGGCTAGCCGCGACCGGCGAGGACGACGCCCCTACCCTCCTGTTCCTCCCGCCCTTGTTCGAGGAGCTCAACCGCACGCGCGCTTTGCTCGTCGCGACGATGCGCGACCTCGCGGCGAAGGGCTGGCGCTGCGTCCTTCCGGACCTTCCCGGCACCGGTGAAAGCGAGACGCCGCTCGAGACGGTCGAATGGCGGCACTGGCGCGATGCCGCCACGGCGGCGGCACGAGGCGTGACAGCCTCTGTCAGCCTTAGGGGCGGAGCGCTGCTCGACGACGTCGCGCCGCGCCGGTGGCGGCTTGCACCGGCGGCCGGCGCCGTTTTGGTGCGCGACCTCGAGCGGAGCGGCCTGTTCGGCGCAGGAGGCGGCTACACACCCTCGCCGTCGCTCCTCGAAGCCTTGCGCGCGGCGACGCCGCAGGGCGAGGCTCGGACGGCGCGGCTGGAGAGCGACCCGTCCCCTGCGGACATCCGTTTCGACGCCGCGACGCTCTGGCGTCGCTCGGAGCCGGCAAGCGCGCCGGCGCTTGCGTCGGCGATCGCGGCCGATATCGCCGCCTGGCTCGGCGATGCGTAGCCTCCTCACCTTCGCCTGCGAAGGCGCCGAGCTCGGCGCGACGCTCGACGCCGCCGGCGGCGGCGCGGGCGTGCTGGTCGCGGTCGGCGGGACGCAGACGCGGATCGGCTCGCACCGCATGTTCGAGCGGCTCGCCGCCGCCCTCGCCGGCGCGGGATACCCCTGCTTCCGGTTCGACCGGCGCGGCGTCGGCGACAGCAGCGGCGAGGATCCGGGCTGGCGCGGAAGCGGGCCGGACCTCGCCGCCGCCGCGGCCGCATTCCGCCGCGAAACGCCGGGGCTCCGCCGAATCGTCGGCCTCGGCCTCTGCGACGGCGCGGGCGCGCTCTGCCTTCACGGCGCCGGCGCGGGGCTGGATGCGCTGATCCTGGTCAACCCGTGGCTGGTCGAGGCAAGCGAGAACCAGCCGGCGCCCGCGGCGCTCCGCCGCCACTATCGCGAGCGGCTGACGTCATTGGCGGGATGGAAAAAGATACTCACAGGATCAGTGTCTTATTCGAAGGCCTTGAAAGGCTTCGCGAAAGCCGGGGGCCGGAGTGCGAGCGACCTGTCGATAGAGCTGGCGGACGCGCTGCGAGCCTCCGCCCTCCCCGCGGCCTGGATCCTGGCGGAGCGGGACTCGACCGCCGTCGCCGCCGCGCACGAGCTCGGCAGACCGCACTGGCAGGGCCTGGCGGAACGACGCCACGCCATCGCCACCGATTCGCACACCTTTGCCCGGCCTGGCGACGGCGAGGCGTTGGAAAAGGCGGTGAAGGCAGCGCTGGGAACGCTCTAGGCCGCTGCGGAGGCTTCGAACTCGGCTTCGGCGAGGAACTTCTCGGCATCGAGCGCGGCCATGCAGCCGGTGCCGGCGGCGGTCACCGCCTGGCGGTAGACCTTGTCCATGACGTCGCCGCAGGCGAACACCCCCGGCACGTTGGTGCGCGTGGTCCCGGTCTCCACCTCTATGTAGCCGTCCGGATCGAGCTTGAGCTTGCCCTTGAACAGCTCGGTCGCGGGCGAATGGCCGATCGCGACGAAGCCGCCCTCGACGTCGATTCGGCTGATCTCGCCGCTGCGCGTGTCGCGAAGGTCGAGCCCGACCAGCCCCTCGGGCTCGCCGCCCGCGACGAAGCGGTCGACGACCTTGTTCCACAGCACCTTGATGTTCGGGTGGGCGAACAGCCGGTCCTGGAGGATCTTCTCGGCGCGCAGCGAATCGCGGCGGTGGATCAAGGTGACGTCATGGCTGTGGTTGGTCATGTAGAGCGCTTCCTCGACCGCGGTGTTGCCGCCGCCGATCACCGCCACCTTCTTGCCGCGGTAGAAGAAGCCGTCGCAGGTCGCGCAGGCCGAGACTCCGCGGCCCTTCAGATGCTCCTCGCTCGGCATGTTCAGCCATTTCGCCTGGGCGCCGGTGGCGATGACGAGGACGTCGCCCGTGTAGATGGTGCCGCCGTCGCCGATCAGTCGGAACGGCCGGCGGGAGAGGTCCGCCTCGACGATATGGTCCCAGACCATCTGGGCGCCGACATGCTCGGCCTGGGCCTGCATCTCCTCCATCAGCCAGGGGCCCTGGATGACGTCGCGGAAGCCGGGATAATTCTCGACGTCGGTGGTGGTGGTGAGCTGGCCGCCGGGCTGGATGCCCTGGACGACGATCGGCGCCATGCCGGCCCGCGCCCCGTAGATCGCCGCCGAGAGCCCGGCGGGGCCGGAGCCGAGGATGAGCATGCGGGTGGAATGGGTCGCGACCATCGTGACGGCTTTCGAGGAGGAATTGAACCGGCCGGAGATAGGGGGAGCCGCCGCCCCCGCGCAACCCATTTGCCGCCCCCCGCGCCTGTTGGTAGAGGCGGCGCGACGCTTTCCCACCCGGAGTTGCCGCCATGCCCCACGACAATCCGCTCGGCCTCGACGGCTTCGCCTTCGTCGAGTTCACCAGCCCCGATCCGGAGGGGATGGGCGACCTGTTCTCGAAGCTCGGCTTCTTCCATTGCGGCAACCATCGCGAGAAGAAGGTCCGCCACTATCGCCAGGGCGACATCCATTTCCTGCTCGACATGGAGGAGAAGGGGCAGCCGGCCGAGTTCCGCGCCGCTCACGGGCCGTCGGCGAGCGCGATGGGATTCCGTGTCGCCGATGCTGCAAAGGCGCACGCGATGGCGGTGGAGCGCGGCGGCACGGCGGTCGAGGGCGTCTACGACCTGCCGGCGATCGAGGGGATCGGCGGCTCCTACCTCTATCTCGTCGACCGCGACTTCGTGGCGGAGGATTTCGAGCCGGTGCCGGGGGCGGAGGAGTCGGCGACGCCCGGCGGCCTGCACACGCTCGACCACCTCACCCACAATGTGAACCGCGGGCGGATGAACCATTGGGCGCACTTCTACGAGCGCCTCTTCAACTTCCGCGAGATCCGCTATTTCGACATCGAAGGGCAGCAGACCGCCCTCGTCTCCCGGGCGATGACGGCGCCCGACGACAAGATCCGCATCCCCTTGAACGAAAGCCAGGACGAGCACAGCCAGATCGAGGAGTTCCTGCGCGAATATAAAGGCGAGGGAATCCAGCATCTTGCGCTTGCAACCGACGACATCTTCGCAACCGTCGACCAGCTTCGTGCCAACGGCATCCGCTTCCAGGACAGCCCCGAAACCTATTACGACATGATCGACCGGCGCATCCCCGGCCACGCCCATTCGGTCGAGGAGATGCGCAAGCGCCGGATCCTGATCGACGGCTCCCCGGAGACCGGCGAGGGCCTCCTCCTCCAGATCTTCACCGAGAACATGGTCGGCCCGATCTTCTTCGAGATCATCCAGCGCAAGGGCAACCAGGGCTTCGGCGAGGGCAATTTCAAGGCGCTGTTCGAATCGATCGAGCTCGACCAGATCCGCCGCGGAGTCCTCCCGGCTTCGAAAGAGCATGCCTGACACCGCGGCGCCGGGTCTCGACGGGTTCGAGCCGATCGCCATCGTTTGCTCGATGCCGGAGGCGTCGGTGCTGGCGGCGACGCTGCGAGCCTACGGAATCCACGCGATGGCCCGCAACCAGTGGCACGTCTCGATCGCGCCGCCGCTGATGCTGGCGCTCGGCGGGATCTGCGTCGCCGTCCCGCCGACCCAGCTCGATGATGCCGTCGCCCTCCTGAGCGCGATCGACGAGGGTTGGACGTGTCCGCCGCCGCCGCTCGCCCGCAATGGGTTCGTGAGCGGCCTGCTTTCGGCGCTGATGACGGTCTTTCTTGGAGTCCCGCCGATGCCGCGCGCACCGGGCCTCTACCGGTGGCGGCGCATCCCGGCCGGGGAAAGCTGAGGGCTCACCCCTCCTCCACGAGCCGCTCGAGGGTGAGCGCGTCGGCGGTGGCGGCGGAGGAAGCGGTGTTGTCGAAGATGCACCAGGCCTCGCGTCCCTCCGCGGCGCGGCGGCCAAGCGCGGCGGCATAGGGGGCGAGCCGCTCGGGGCCATAGGCCGAGCGGTACATCACGGGAGAGCCGTGCAGCCGGTAATAAGCAAGGCCGGTCCAGCCGCCCGGCTCCGCCAGCCCCTCCGCGCGGGCGGGGTCGGCGCCGACTCGGGCGGCGCGGTGAGCGGCGAGCAGCGCGTCCGCCTCCGGCTCCAGCCAGCTCGGGTGGCGCGGCTCGCAGGCGACGGCGCCCTCCCAGTAGGCCCGCAGCGTGTCGAAGAACGGCGCGGCGACGGCCGCGTCGAAGGCAAGGCTGGGAGGAAGCTGGACGAGCACGACCGCGAGGCGGTGGCCGAGCTGGCGCATCTCCGCGACGGCCGCGGCGACGAGCTCTTCGCAGCCGACGAGCTTCGCCTTGTGGGTGATCGCCTTCGACAGCTTGGCGGCGAAGCGGAAATCCTCCGGCACGCTGTCGGCCCAGCGCGCCCAGGTCTCAGGTTTGTGGGAGCGGTGGAAGGACGAATTGATCTCGGCGCAGCGGAACCGCGCCGCATATCGCGAGAGGCTGCTCCCCTCGTCCGGAAAGCGATCGGCGACGTCGCGCGGGATCGTCCAGCCGGCGGTTCCGATCAGGAGCGGCGCATGCGCGGGCATTCCCGCTCAACGACCGCGCCGCGGCCGCGATCCTCAGGCGCCGTCGCCGGTCCTGTAGCCGTCCCTCGGCGCGTGGACGGTGCGGGGCGTCCCCTCGAGCACATGCTCCCTGAGGCCCGCCGACAGCGCCAGCACGACGCGCTGCAGGTCCTCGGGCAGGCAGAGATAGGCGTTCAAGAGCTCGCTCGCGCCGGCGCTCAGCCAGGCGCCGTCCATCCTCTGGCCGGTGAGCACGTAGACGACGTCGACCTTGGCGCCGGCGAGCCGCGCGAGATAGTCGGCGCGCAGCTCGCGCCGGTCGTTCTCGTAGAGGCTTTGCTTCGGCACGTCGGTGCCGACCATGGCGGCGAACTCCGCCTGCTTGAGGCCGAGTCGCTTGCGTTCTTCGGCGAGCCGCGCTCCGAAACCCATCGGTTTTGCAAACCCCCTGTCCACGACTTTCCGGAAATCGATGATTTCGCTTCACAATTTGCTCGGAAAGCTATAAGCCTTCATTCCGTCTCCGGGCCGAAATTGCAAGCTGCGCGTCGCGCCGCCTGTTTGCGGCTGTCGCACGGCCGGGAGCGCCGCGGTGGCGGAGTACCGGCAGGCTGTGCCATAGCCCGCGCGTGGAGACGCTTCGGATCCTCTATCGGGCGATGAGCCGGCGGCGGCGGCTGCAGCTCGCGCTGACCTTCCTCGCCATGCTCGTCGGCGCTGCGGCCGAGCTGGTGACGATCGGCGCCGTCTTCCCGTTCCTCGCCCTCCTGACGCGCGGCTCCGGCGCGCCGGCCCGGCTTGCGGGCATCACGAGCCCCGCGACGGCGGCCCTCCTCCTCGCCGGCGCGGCCGTGCTCGCCGCCGCGGTCCGGCTCGGGCTTCTCTGGATCACGCAGCGGGTGACGACGGGCCTCTCGCACGACATCGCCCGGAGCCTGTTCGCGCGCATGCTGCGCCAGCCTTATTCCGACTATGTGCGCCGCAACAGCAGCGAGGCGCTCGCCTCGATCGAGCGGGTGCGCGACGTCGCCGGCGCCGTTCTTCAGCCGCTGATGCAGGGCGCGATCGGGACGATCATGGCGCTGTGCATCGGCGCCTTCCTCTTCATCCTCTCCCCGGTCGCGGCGGCGGGCGCCGGTGCCGCGGTCGTCCTCGCCTATGCGGCGATCAGCCGGGTGACGCGGGGGCGGCTCGACCGCAACTCGCACGTCATCTCGGCCGCTGCGGCGGGGCGGCTCAAGGTCGTCCAGGAGGCGTTCGGCGGAATGCGCGACGTCATCCTCGACCGCTCGCAGCCGGTGTTCGAGGAGGAGTTCGCGGCGATCGACGGGCGCCTCCGCCGCGCGCTGGCCGCCAATGCGATGATCTCGCAAGGCCCGCGCTTCGCGATCGAGGCGGCGGGGATCGTCGCCATCGCCGCCGTGGCGCTTTGGATGAGCCTCAAGCCCGGCGGCATCGTCGCCGCCATCCCCGTGCTCGGCGCGCTGGCGCTCGGCTCGCAGCGCCTGCTCCCGCTCGTCCAGCAGGCCTATGCGGGCTGGAGCAGCGCGATCGGCAATGCCCAGGTCCTTCGCGACATCGCCGCCGTGCTGCGGATGCCGGTCCTGCCGGACCCGCCGCGCACCGGAACCCTGCCCTTCCGCGAGGCCATCGCCATGGAGGGCGTGTCGTTCGGCTACGGCCCCGGCAAACCGGTCCTGCGCGACGCGACGCTGACGATCGCGCGCGGCAGCCGGATCGGCGTGGTCGGGCCGACCGGCGGCGGCAAGAGCACGCTCCTCGATCTCCTCATGGGCCTGCTCGAGCCGGACCGCGGCGTCCTTCGCATCGACGGGCGCGCCCTCGACGAGGCGACGAGGTCGCTCTGGCAGGCGCAGATCGCGCATGTGCCGCAGTCGATCTTCCTCCTCGACGACACGATCACCGCCAACATCGCCTTCGGAATCCGCCGCTCGGCCGTCGACATGGAGAGGGTCAGGGCATGCGCGGCCGCGGCGAGGCTTGGCGACTTCCTCGACGAGCTGCCGGAGGAACTCGAGACGAGCGTCGGCGAGCGGGGTATCCGCCTGTCGGGTGGACAGCGCCAGCGGATCGGGATCGCGCGGGCGCTCTACAAGGGCGCGCCCGTGCTCATCCTCGACGAGGCGACCAGCGCCCTCGACGAGGCGACGGAGGCGGCGGTGATCGATTCGATCATGGCGCTCGAGCGCGGCACGACCCTGATCATGGTCGCCCACCGCCGCTCGACGCTCGCCGGCTGCGAGCGCATCCTTCACGTCGCAGGCGGGCATGTGGCCGAGGAGGGCGAAGGAGCGCTTCGCCAGGCGCGCTGAGCCGATCCTGCGGCCAAGTGTCCGCAGTGTCCGATTTTAGAGAATTGATCTCAGCCGGTTTTTCGGGCACTAGCAGCGCCCGACGCGGCGGTGGGGCCGGTCACAAATCTGGAGATGAGAATGCGCGCCTTCACCCTGCTGGGTTCGTTCTGCGTGATCGCGGCAATGGCCGCGCCGGCCGTCGCGGGCGACCAGAAGCCTGCCAAGGAAAAGCGGATCTGCCGCTCCGAGACCGGCACCGGCACGATCATGATGAAGATGGTCTGCCACACCGCGTCGGAGTGGAGGGAGATCGACCAGCAGCGCTCGCGCAGCGGCGAGGACGCGATGGATCGCACCCGCAACGGGCCGCTCAAGAGCCCGAACGAGGGCTGAGCCTCCGGCGCAGCGCGACGCTGCGCCGACCGGCCTGAAGAAAAAGCCCCGCCGCTCATGGAGCGGCGGGGCTTTTCTCGTTCCGCCTTCGAAGGCTATCGAGAAGGTCTCAGCCGACGATCTCGTCGGGCGCGAAGAAGAAGTCGATCTCGATCTTCGCATTCTCGGCGCTGTCGGAGCCGTGGACCGAATTGGCCTCGATCGATTCTGCGTGGACCTTGCGGATCGTCCCCTCGTCGGCATTGGCGGGGTTGGTCGCGCCCATCACCTCGCGGTTCTTCGCGACCGCGTTCTCGCCCTCGAGCACCTGGACGACGACCGGGCCGGAGGTCATGAACGCCACCAGGTCGTTGAAGAAGGGGCGCTCGCGATGGACGCCGTAAAAGCCCTCCGCCTGCTCCCTGGTCATCCGGATGCGCTTCGAGGCGACGACGCGCAGGCCGGCCTCCTCTAGCATCGAGGTGATGGCGCCGGTGAGGTTGCGCCGGGTGGCGTCGGGCTTGATGATCGAGAAAGTGCGTTCGGTCGCCATGGCCGGTTCGAAGCTCCAATTCGGGGTGGGAATTTTGCCGGCTCTCTACGGAGCGCGGCGCGGCGGCGCAAGGTTCAGGGACCCTGCACCCATTTGCCGCGCTCGTCCTGCTTCCAGTAGCGCGCTTCGGCCTCGGGCATTGCCTTGAGGCCGCGCCAGGCGGTGCGCGCCTCGTCGAGCCGGCCGGAATCGAAAAAGTAGAAGGTGCGGGCGAATACGAGCGCCTCGTCGCGCCAGCGCCCGTCGGCCAAAGCGAGGTTGGCGGCGCCGTTGGCGGGCGCGACCTCGGGGGAGAGCAGGATCGGCTGGGCGGGCGCATTGTCGCGCCCGTGCGGAAGGAAGGAGTCGCGCCCGTAGGTCCACAGCTGCTCGTCGAGGCGCGGGAGGAGCTCCTCCTCCGCCACGACCAGCAGCCGCTCGCCGCTCGCCAGCACCTTTTCGCAGATCGCCGGCAGGACCTTCTCCAGCGGCGAGGCGGTGAGGTGGTAGAAGTCGACGATCACTTCTCGAAATTGGCGGCGACGAAGCGGTCGAGCAGGCCGACGCCGAAGCCGGTCGCGCCCTTGTCGTAGAGGCTCGCCGCCTTGTCGGACCAGACCATCCCGGCGATGTCGAGATGCGCCCATTTGACGCCGCTCTCGATGAAGCGCTGGAGGAAGACGGCCGCCGTGATCGAGCCGCCCTCGCGCGGGCCGACATTCTTCATGTCCGCGATCGGCGATTCGATAAGCTTGTCGTACGCCTCGCCGAGCGGCATCCGCCACAGCCGGTCGCCGCTCTCCGTGCTCGCTGCGATCAGCTGGTTGGCCAAGCCGTCGTCGTTCGAGAACAGGCCGCCATATTCATGGCCGAGCGAGATGATCATCGCGCCGGTCAGGGTCGCGAGATCGACGATGACGTCGGGCTGGTGCTCGCGCTGAACCCAGGTCAGGGCGTCGGCGAGAACCAGCCGCCCCTCGGCATCGGTGTTGATCACCTCGATGGTCTGGCCGGACAGGCTGGTGACGACGTCTCCCGGTCGCTGCGCGTTGCCGTCGGGCATGTTCTCGGCCAGCGCGCAGACGCCGACGACGTTCGCCTTCGCCTTGCGCGAGGCGAGCGCGACCATCGTGCCGGCCACCGCGCCGGCGCCGCCCATGTCCCATTTCATCGATTCCATGCCGGCGGCCGGCTTGATCGAGATGCCGCCCGTGTCGAAGGTGATGCCCTTGCCGACGAGCACGACCGGCTTGGCACCGTCCGCGCCGCCGTTCCAGCGCATGACGAGGAGGCGCGGCGGGCGGACCGATCCCTGGCCGACGCCGAGCAGAGCGCCGAAGCCGAGCTCCGCCATCCTCTTCTCGTCGAGCACGTCGATCGCGATCCCGAGCGGCTCCATCCGCTTGCGGCAGCGCTCGACGAAGCTCTCGGGGTAGAGAATGTTGGCCGGCTCGGTGACCAGCTCGCGCGTGAAGGAGAGGCCGTCAAGCAGTGCGGAGCGCGCGCTCCACGCGTCCTCGGCGCCGTCGCCCGCGCCGACGATCACGATCTCCTCGAGCGTCGGCTTCTGCTTCTTGGGCTGCTTGGTGCGGTAGGCGTCGTAGCGCCAGCTCCGCGCCGCCGCGGCGAAGGCAAGGCGAGTCGCCGATTCGGCGGAGGCGCCGAGGCCGGAAAGGTCGACGACCAGGCGGGTCTCCCCCGAGGTGAGCAGCTTCGCGGTCAGCCCGCCGCCGGCCCGCTCCCAGGCGGCGGAGTCCTCGGGGCTCGATCCCAGGCCGACGAGGAGGAGGCGGCGGACTCCGTCCGCTTCGGGGAGGAAGGTCTCGGCGACCGCGCCGAGCTCGCGCTCGAAGCGCTGGCTCTCGGCGGCGCGGGCCGCGAGGGTGCGGCCGGCCTCGGGCAGGCTCGCCAGCCGGTCGGTGAGGAGGTCGTCGCCGCGGACGAGCAGGGCGAGGGCGTAGGCGCCGGTCGGGCGCTGGGAAGCGAAGCGGACGTTCATGGAGGTGGAAAGCTCCCTCGGGGAAAAAGGTCCACGCCGTCTACGCACAGCGCGCCCGGCTTGCAAAGGCCGCTCTCGGCGAGCGGTTGCGGCGGCGCGGTTCCGGTGCGATAGGCGCGCCTCGCGCGTACCTCCTTCCGGCAGGCCAGTGAAGAAGATCAATTCCCTCTGTCTGACCGCGCTGCCGCTGCTGATGGGGCTCAGTGCGCCGGTCGCCGCCCAGACGGAAAGCCGGCCCGCGAGCCAGGAGGCGGAAGGGGCGTCCCACGCCCCGACGTCCGATCCCGCGCGCCCCCAATCGCCGGCGACCAGCCCGCCCCACGCCCCCGCGTCCCCGGCCACCGGGCAGGCCGGCGACGTCCCCGACACGCGCGAGGTCCGCTTCGCCGCCGACCAGGTCGCCTATGAGGAGAGGTCCGAGATCGTCACCGCCAGCGGCGACGTGCGGATGAACAGCGAGGGCAACAACCTCAAGGCCGACAAGGTCGTCTGGAACCGCAAGACCGACGAGGCGCGGGCGATCGGCAACGTCCGCATCGTCACGCCAGAGGGGCACGTCCTCTACGGCGACGACGTCGTCCTCACCAACGCGATGCACGATGCGGTCGCGAACAACCTCCTCCTCGTGCTCGAGGACGGCGGCCGGCTGGCGGCGGTGAAGGCGGTGCGCAAGGACGGCTTCACCACCCTGTTCCGCGCCGCCTACACGCCCTGCGCGGTGCTGAGCCCGTCGGGCTGCCCGAAGAATCCGACGTGGGAGGTGACCGCGGTCAAGGTCGTCGACGATCCCAACAAGCACCGCATCTACTACGAGGGCGCCGCGCTCGAGCTGTTCGGGCGGCGGATCGTCCCCCTCCCCTTCCTGTCGCATCCCGACGGATCGGGCCATGCGAGCTCGGGGTTCCTCGTCCCCGACTTCAAGTACAATTCGCGCAACGGCCTCGAGCTCGCCGCGCCTTATTACTGGCGGATCGCGCCCAACCGCGACCTCACCTTCACGCCCCACGTCTATACGGGCGTGCTGCCGATGCTCCAGGCCAACTACCGGGAGGTGAACCATCTCGGCGCCTTCCAGGTCGGCGCCTGGCTTACCTACGGGACGCCCAATGCGCTGACGGTGACGGCGCCGCCGCCGAGCGGGCAGCGCCTCCGCCTCTATCTCGACGCCAGCGGCAAGGTGCAGCTCGACCCTTATTGGAGCATCACCGCCTCGCTCCGCTACGTCACCGACAGGACGTT
>Ga0157369_10001959_pt1 | contig 24807 bp, 36 predicted proteins | sample C25metaG_FD_113461 | JGI IMG/M metagenome (GOLD analysis project Ga0157369, IMG submission 113461) | Corn rhizosphere microbial communities from Kellogg Biological Station, Michigan, USA - C2-5 metaG | ecosystem: Host-associated > Plants > Roots > Rhizosphere > Soil | place: USA: Michigan... | reverse complement strand
CCCTGCGCTGCTTTGTCCTCATCACCCTGCCGGGTCTTGAAGAAGTCAACCTGCTGGCCCTGCTCGATGCGCTTGTTCTGCTCGCCCACCGCATGTTCCCGCATCCGGGCCACTTCGGACTGGAGCTTGGGGTTCATCTGCAGCGGAGTGAGGCCCGTATTGGGGTCCTTCTGATCGAACACATCGAATAGTTCAGGACGGCCGCCAGCCTTGAGGGACAGGTTGGTGACCTTATCCAGCGCTGCATCCCAGAACTCAGGCCGAGTCATCGTACCTAGCTGACCACGGAGCGGCTCTGCCACTGTGGTGAGTCCCTTGTAGATGTCTGCGGGACTCGCTGTGGGGCTCATCACGGAGTCCATAGCTGCCGAGATGTTCCCGTTGGCGGTCTCCTTGAGGCGCGTGAACTGCACCTGAGCGAAGTCCTTACGCACCGCTTGGGATGTCTCCGCTACGTTCTTGGATACCTGCTCGATGATTGCGGGGTCCGTGAGGCCAGCCGTGTGCTGCGCTACCTGCTCGTGGAGGAACTGTTCCGGGTCGAATCCGTCCTTGTTCTTGTTCTCCGCGTAGGCCGAGGTGATGTCATTCTGGACCTGTGAGCCAATCTTGACACCCACAGAGTTCCGGTAGCCAGCCGAGAAGGACTGAGCGAACGCTGGGTCCACCTTGTAGCTGTCGTCCGGGGGAGGAACTTTGATGCCACCAGTCTGTGCATCGACCAGCCCAGCGTCAGCCAACTGTCCCTGCGCGGTGCCTGCCTTGAATGCCGAGGTGGCCTCTTGCTGCTCCTTGAACTGGGTGTATCGCTGCAGCTCAGGGTTGAAGGACTTCAGGCCATCCACGAGACCCATGAGGGTGGCATCGTTCTGCCCTGCACCCGCGTAGGTATCGATGGTCCTCTCTTGGGGCTGGAAGGTGGCCGACTGCTGGCCAGGGGAACCCTGACCGCGCTGCGTGATTTGCTGCTGGTTGTTCGGTGGCATTCCTATCCTCGGATAGTGGTGTTGTTAAGTTGCGCCTTGGTAAGCGGGAATCTTCCCTGCTGCCAGAGCGTTGGCCCGTTGGAGGCTCGTAGCGGAACTGAGGCCCGCCCCTGCAATTGCCAGCCCGGTGCCGATGAGGCTAGGCTGTTGGATGCTGGACATACGCTGGGATGCTGTGGCGTAGGCTCCCTGTGCTTGGCCCGCAAGGGCGCGCTGCTGGGATGCTGCGGTGTTCTCCATCGTTGCGATGTCAGTACCCGCGTTGAAGTTGGCCTCGTTGGTGACTCGATCATTGGAGCCACCACCGTTCGTGCCTGATTCATTGGAGAGGGCCTGGAGATGCCCTGTCTCTACCATTGCCTGACGAGCTCGCTCGGACATCTGGGCAGAGGCAGCTTGGCTATCTTCGACTTGTTGATTCTTGATTTGCACTACGTTCGCGTCATAGGCTGCCTGAGCGGCATTCGTTTGACGACTCGCGGATTGCGATTGGGCCACGTAGGAAGCCACCGAGCCCGCTGCTGCGGTAGCTGCGGATGCGATGGCCAGCGTGGTTGCCGAGATGGTGACTGGTTCACACATGGGGACTCTGATGGAAGAAGTAGAAGGGGGCTTTGCCAGCCCCAAACTCGGGAACCAGTTCGCCAATCGTGAAGCCCAGCTTGCGGAGCCAAGCGATTGACTTGGTGTTCTCCGCGTGGACAAAATTGAACAACATCGGGTAGCGGAGGAGCAGGCCCTTAACCCACTCCCTGCCACCCTTAACGAGGGCCTTGGAGTACCTATAGACCTCCGGGGTGGCGAGCATCCACGGGCCGCCCATGCCGTTCACGTTGGCTACCCCGTAGATGCCCAGCAGTGCCCCATCGTCCCCCTCAGCCACCCACGCTTCCTCTGAGACCTTCAGGGAGTCCAGCAGCACCTTCACTGTGGAATCCCCGGTTGCCAGTGCAATCTCCTTACGGTCCCCCTCACGGAGGAGCGGGAAGAGGCGAATGCAGTCGGCTACTGTTGCGGGTCGGACAATCACATGCGCCTCCCGAAGGTGACGAACTCCGCATCCCAGCCAGCGGATTGGAAGCTGGAGGGAAGGTAGGTATCGTTGATGACCTCAATTCGCACCCCAACGTTGGCGGTGAGCACGGGGAAGGAGAATGTACCTGACTGGATAGAGGGCTGGCCAATGATTGCTGCAGTTGTCCCCAGGGCCTTACCTGTGAACTTGTAGGTGTAGGTGTCCCGGGCCTTCGGCTGCACCTCTGCACGGAAGTACCCGCTATTGGTGTAGTCAAGGAAGAACCTACGGAGCTTGAGCTTCCCATTGGTCATGGCCACTTGGTTCTGGTCCTTAGCGTACTGCTCGGAGAACCTGTAGCGCATCGCGTAGTCCTGCCCGAAGAACACCGCCCCTGCATCCCAGCGACCCTCTGCGGTAATCACATAGGTGGAGCTGAGGGTGTACGGGACAATCTTCCCGACCTTCCCTATGAACGCGGAGCCAAGTACCAGGGTGTGCCCAGATGCCTGCGCCGTATAAGGGAGGGTGAAGTTCGTAACATCGTTGACCGCATCATAGACGCCAGTTACGGACACCCGGTGATCCATCAGTACGTCAAACCCCATGCCCCCTGCGGACAGGTCAGGCTGCAGGTCCATTACCTCAAGGTAGGTCCCATCCGTGCGGGTGATAATGAAGTAGCACTTGTTGTTAATGAACTGTGCGCCCAGAACTTGCGTATCGGGGGCAAACACGAACCTCAGCCACGCGGACTGGGATTTCGTCTGTCCCGACCAGAAGAACTTGTACACATAGACCGAGCTCGGCTCATCTCTGCACAGCGCGAATATGACATCCTCGGACGAACTTGCTGCCAGCTTATAAATACTTGCAGGGAGGTACGTGGGCACATGGGCGGTGGCATCCGTTGCATCGTTGGTGAGCGTAGTGGCGTCCACGTAATACTCCCTGAGCCCCGTGTGCTGCCCTTGGGTGACCCCGAAGTACACCGCCTGACCAATACCTACTGGGCGCGCATCGGTGCCACTATCGAACTCCGTAGCCACATCCGCACGCACACTCTTGGGGGTCAGTGCATCTCCACCAGTGAGTTGAAACTGGGTCTGGTCAGAGAACAGCAGGAGGCTCTTATCGAAGGGCACTGCGTACTTCAGCAGGGATACCTTGTTGGTCCCAACGTTGGTGTCGATAGGGTCCGTGTCGATGACCGCTGTGGCTGTCTTGGCCCAGAAGCTGTAATACTCCCCAGAGCGGCTCATACATACGTTCTCATCTGCCAGGAACCCCAACCGCCCCCGGAAGTAGAAGATGTCGGCTATCTTGCGGCCAACAAACGAGGGCTTAGGGTTGCTCGTATCATCCCCCACCAGTCGGTCCGCCCAGTCCACCTTATCGAAGATGAAGGAGCCATCGGGTTGGCGGACCAGTTTCCACGGCATACTCGCATCAGTGAATGAGTTGACCAGTCCCGGCTGGGTGGTCTCCTGCCATGTGACACCATTCCAGCGAACGTAGTAGTCACTAGTGCCCCCAGCGGGTTCCCCCGAGATATGCACAGTCCAGTTCGTGGGGCCGGATGCGGGCAACTTCGAGAAACTGGAGACTGTCTTAGTCATATCGAGGGTGGCCGTGTTGGCGTACCCATCGGTACACCCCAACCCAGTCAACGCCCCACCAGAGAGATTCTGCACAGCGATGATGGAGGTGTTCGGGATGACACCCACAGTGAACCCCCCGCCCAACTTGGTTTGCATATCGGTTGCCAAGAGGGAAGCGATGTTGTTGCTATCCGGGGTCGTGCTGGAGAGCAGGCTGGAAGTCTGCCCGTTGACGCTAATTGAGTAGTTGATCTGGGGCTCTGCCAGGACGATGGCGAAGTAGGCAAAGTTCACAGGGTTGGCCGGGGACGCTGTGCCCGCTGCCACCATGACGGTCCTATTCAGGACGAACGTGTAGTCAGCCACAGTGACCATCTCGAAGTCAGTCCGGGGGCTGCTAGAGGCGAGGTATGCAGTCCCATTGGGAAACGTGACGGTCCGTGGGGTTCCATCGAGGAGGCTGAACACCTGCAGGTTCCCGCTGGAGGCGAACACTGCGTACCGCTCGGTGGCGTCCCGGTTGATGATATGTACCCCCGAGTCACTGAGGGCGGTACTGGAGAGCTTCGCCAAGAAGGTCAGCGGGGGCCGCTTACGGAGACCGGTGGCAATCGTGGGATAGGCGTTCTCGCAAACTTCAGCCTGAGTGTCGTGGCGCAGAGTTGCGGGCTGCTGGCTGACACCATTGAACAGGCTGGGGATACTCTTGTTGATGAGGGCCATCAGTACACTTCACCCGTGCCAGGGCGCATCCACACATTCGCTACGCTGTAACTATCGGTGAACATGTTGTACTGCCCATCGTCCCCTTCAGCATCCTTGAGGGCGATGAGGGCCTTCACCTCATCATCTTCAGTGAGCTTGTCCAGCGTATCGGAGCTGAGGTTGTTACCTTGGAAGGACCGCGAGGCACAGATAGCGATGTACTGCCGTGCAGCCTGCGGGAGCTCAGCCCAGTCCAGGAAGAACACGACGGTGGCCTTCAGGTCCTGCGTGAAGGTGTACGTGTGGTTGACCTTGTCATAGAGCTTCTGGCCTCGGAGGGCCACCTGTGCGCTGGAGATAGCGCGGTCGATGGAGACCTTGAGGGCGTTTAAGGGGGCCGTGATGGTGCCATCGGGGGCACGGGAGAGCGGGAACTGTTCTTCGGTGTTAAAGGCCCAGCCCGTGGATTGGACTGTGCGGCTGAATTCGAGGAGCTTAGCGCGGGCACTGGCTACATCAGCGAGGCCGGTGTTTGACAGGGTATTGACCGGAGACTCTCCGATGGCAGCCAAACACATGTTGACTGCTTCGAGTTCCGTCATTAATGCGGAGGCCATTGGGGAATCCCTTCGTGAAAGGTAAACGAAAAAAGGGGGACCCGCAATTAAGCGAATCCCCCTAAGGTATTACGATGTTCGCTGCAGGTATTGCTGGGCAGCTTCGAGAAGACTTATCGAGTCTTTAAATTGGCCTAGGCCGGTGTTGCAGTTCGTACAGAGAAGACCTCGGACTTTGCCAGTTGTGTGGCAGTGGTCGATTACAAGGCGCGTGAAGGATGCATGGTCAGAGCCATCCGAGCCGCATACAGCGCAGCATCCGCCCTGTTGTGTGGCCATCTCTTTGACTGCTGCGGGGTCTACTCCATAGCGCTTTGCAGCCTCTCCGGAGTTTCGGCACTCTTTACACTCTGTCCGATAATTACCTGAGGAGTGTTTGTGGAAGTCACTGAAAGGCTTCGTTACTTTGCATGTACGACACTCCTGGTCATGGCGCACCGGAGGTGTGTATACCATCTCTCGATGGCCTGCCTTGTAGAAGTTCACGCACTTGCGGTTACGATACTTAGTAGTCTCCCCACAGTGACCACATGGGGAGCCTTGATGCGTCTCTCCCCTAACCAATTTACGTGGTCGTGGCGAGTTCTACGCTGCACTCAGGGCGAAGAATGCCGTGCCCAACAGCATATTTGCTGACGATCAGCGTGCCCAGGCGGCGCTCGTCGTACGACATCCGCATGCTCAGGTCCAGCAGCTTCACCGTGCCCACAGCTTCCTTCGTCGTGACGATTGCAGCCGTCTTCGTGAAGTCACCTTGGTACGCGGTCGGGCCCGTGTTGACAACCGTGCTCGGAACATGGTTCGTCTTGACGATGGTTGCACCACCAATCTTCAGAATCTTGCCCGTGCCATAGTTACCATTGCCTTCTGCCCAGTCGCGGTTCACCAATGCGGTCGATTGCGCCAGGAGGTAGTACTGAGCCGGACGAACCAGCGCGCTGCGTTCCGAGGTCGAGGGGATGTCCTTCTCGTCCATCGCCTGAACTGCAGCGTAGATACCAGCAGCGAGGTCCGTTGCCGAGGTCTTGTACAGCGTGGTGGCCGAGGTGAGAACCGTGCCGCCAACAGCACCCGTAACCGTAGCCGAAGCACGGGCTGCGAGGGCCATAACCTGCATCACGTTCTTGTCCCAGTTCGCTGCCAAGAAGCGGCCCGTTTCCTGCGAGTAGACCGAGCGGTAATCGAAGTGCGACTTTGCTTCATCGATGTCAGCAATGAACACGCTCGATACGAGCAGGTCATCGATGACGATGTTGCGTTCGTTCAGGTTCGAAGTCTGACCAACGATTTCCGTACCCGGGGTGTGGTAGCCACCCGTTACGCGCCACGTTGCCGGGAACTGAGCCGACTTGCCCGAGGTGATGGTGCGGACCGTGTGGAGGGGCATGACCACGTTGTTTTGGTCGAATGCCGTGAGAACTTCACCGCCATAGACCTTGAGGAACAGGGCATCAGTTGCGCCTGCACCGTTAATCTGACCAGCGGCCAGGACTGTTGCGTTTGCCATTTGAGGTAAATCCAGAATGAAATGAAAGAGCGGCCAGAGGGTGGCCTTGGAGGGTTCACTTCAGAGCAGACTTAGGCGTGGACGTGTGCATGGTTGTCCTCCTCAGAGGGCCAAGTGTTCCTTGCGTGGAATGCTTAGAGATGGGTACTGCGGGTAGATGACCCTACCGTGCGTGCAGAGGGCAGGGTCGTGTGCGGTATTACTTGGTGAGAACCGTAGGCGCCGTAGCCCCGTTCAGTTCAACCAGTGTGTCACTTGCGTTTCGCGCCAGGAGGCCCATTGCGATGGCCGTCTTGACGTTGATCTTGAGGTTCCCATGAGGAACAAAGGTGTGGGCATCGTTGACCGCCTTCGTGGTATCCAGCTTGCCACTGCCGAGTGCAACAGCAGCAGCAATCTTGGTTCCAGAAGCGTTCACCGAGGAGCCCTTATTGGCATCCAGAGAGGGCATGTTAGAAGGCCGTAGTGCGTGAGAGTTTGGCTTCCACTTGTTTGCGGAAGGCTTCATCCTTCGAGTAACGCGGGTCCGACATATCACGCACCATCTCAGCCGTGGAGCCATAGCCAGCATTCCCAGCGTTGGCATTGCCTCCACCGAGGAGTTGCGGTTCGCGGCCATTGGCTGCCTCATAGCGCGCCTTGAGACCGCTGATAGCCAGCTTGGCTTGATCTACGGAGCCCGTGGTGACGGCTTGGTCATAGGCAGCAATCTCGCCAGGGGTGAGGCCGTTCTTGGCCCACGAGACCATCGCATTGAAGTTCTCTTCACCACCTGCCAGTTCGAAGGCTTGCGAGCGGACTTGCGTGGCCAGAGCTTGCTGACCAGCGATGTACGCATCAACCGTACCCTTCGGGATGCCTGCGGCTTCGAGAGCTGCATAGGATGCTTCCGAGAGGGCACCGGCTTGGGCGAACTCAGCGCTGAACGTATCGAGCTTCAGGCCCTTCGACTCCAGCGCTTGTGCTGCTGCGTCCGGTGCTGCAGGAGCTTCAACCGGGGCTGCCTCTGCAGGCTTCCCTTGGGATTGCTTCTGTTCCAGTTCGGTGTACGAGCGCGCCCACGCTTCGGTGTCTACTGCACCAGTCTCAGGGTTCCAGAACTTCTCGGGAACGTGAGCGGGGCGCTGCGGGGCTTCTGCTTGCGGAGCATTGCCCGTGGCTGCATCGTACTTCGCTGCCATCGCTGCATCGTACTCGGGGGTCCCCGGTGCCGGTTGATTGGCGGGGGCTTGTGCGGCTGCTGCGTTCTCTTGGCTCATCAATTGTCTACCCGGTAGGCTTCGTGCGAGTCCAACTGAACTGCGCCTTCAGGAATCGAGAAACCATCTTCGAGGACCTTAGCCGGAGCCTTGGCCTTCTTCGGGGCTGCCTCAACGGGAGCTACCGGCTCACTGCCGAGGGGAATTGCGTCTGCCATGTTACTGTCCTTGTGGTGCGGGGGCCGCTTGTTGACCCTGCATGTGTTGTTTAGCGAGACCACCCATCTGGTTCACAGCGTTGGGTCCCAATGTCTGAAGCATGTTCTGCATCTGAGCCTGTTGCTCTGCTGCTGCAATCTGCTCATCGGTCTTGATGAGGCCGTTCATGTCGATGCCCAGTGATGCCCCGGTGCGCTTGATAAGGTCACCCATGTTGACGTAGGTGGGCGCCACTTGCGGACCAAGTTGCTCAAGGGAGGTCATGAACTGCTGGAGCTTCGTGAGGTCATTGCCACGTCCGATGGCCTCAATGCCAGTGGTGATGGCAGGCTTAACGGTTCCTTCAGGCAGCACAGGGAGTTTCCCCTGCTTCTCCATCTGGAACATCACTCGCTGTACGAGGGGTAACTGGAATTCCTGGCTGAGTGTCGAGTAGACACCGCCCAGTGAGCTTTCCAGTTCGTTAGCCATGTATCGGATTTCCTCGGCTGTCACTCGCTCACCGTTACGCTGGATGGCTGTGTTCAGTAGGAAGGCAAAGCTAAGCTCTTGGGTGATCGTGTCGCACGTCTGCTTGGCAATAGCGAAGTCGGCCTGCTTCTGCATCTGCAGCACGGTCACATCTTCAGCGTTGCCTTCCTTCACGGCACCTGACTCGCTCTCAGTGAGCACGCGGAGCTTGGTGGTGGAGTTAGGCTTGACCAGGAAGAGGACCTTGGCTGCAGCAGCGGAGCCCTGAACGATGGCCTTACGGAGAGCGTTGAGGGACTTGATGTCACCCAGGTACTCTTCCACAAAGCTACGGCCATAGTCTTCCCCATCGACTGCGATGAAGCGGAGGGGAATCCACGGGGACTTACCCAGCGGATATGAACCACGCGTACCGGGAATCTCGATGCCATTGGCTTCTTGATAGACCTCCCAGTTCTTCGGGGTGCGCTTCACGCTGGTGTAGACATCAACCACATCTTCGTTGTCGTCAGCCTTCTTGTTGGCCAGTACGGACTCACGGATACCCTCAGGGAGTTCCATCGGGGACACACACTCTTTCGTGATGTGTTCCAGGACGTTGCCCATGGGGTCCCGCTTGACCACGTAACGGTCCAATCGGAAGGTCTTCATGCCGCCTGTAGGGGCCAATAAGAACAGCACGTTGCCCGTAACGAGGAGTAGCTTGATGCCTTCGAATGCAGAGGTGCGGATAGTGCTTGTTTCGATGTTGGTCATGACTGACCGCTCCATCCCGCTCAGCGCATTCTCAATCTGGGCGCGCATATCTTGGCGGCCAGTGAGCTTCTGCATGGTCACATCGTCCACCACGAGGCGGAAGAACGGGGAGTTCGGGGGGAGTAATGCTAGGAGGAGCTTAGCTGCCAAGTTGTTCACTGCACGGGCACCGAAAGACTGGTACGGGGTGGGAAACTTGGTGGAGCTAGTGGAGCCCTCCGGGGGGAGTAAGGTGGGGATGGTCAGCTTCGCACAGTCCCGGCTACGCTCCAAGAACGTAAGGCGGTCAGTGCTGAGCTTGTCATACCGTGCCTTGAGACTGGCGGTAACGTCACCCATTACTTCGGAATCGTCAGGCCAGATGCAGCCGATGCTGCGGGAGTAGCGAGGTCGATACGGAGAGCGTTACGGCCCGTTGAGGCAGCCCGTTGACCACCTGCAGTGTTGGTGCTTGCGGTGTTCTCTGGGTTGGCCATCGGAGCCGGGGTCTGGGCGGGTGCCACAGTCTGCTGCTTCGGGGCGCTGGGGGCGCTGCACATGGTGGGGATTACCTCAGGAGGGGTCGTTCACCTCTGCGTACTTCGCGTGCAGGGTTTCGATTAGACGGCGCTCACCAACTTTGATCCAGAGTTCCGCTGGGGAATCTTTAGGGTCGGGGAGGCACAGGGGATGCAACTCATCGAGACACTGAAGGAGCTCAGCGGTGATGAGGTTGCCAATGCGTTCGGAAAGGTTCATGGATGCCGGGACTCTCTTAAGATAATCTTATATAAGTTTTTTCGGCATACTGCGAGAGTGAGGGTTAAGACCCCTAAATCCCGCAGAAGCAGAGCCAGTAAGCATCTGCGGGAATCGAGTTAATCCACCAAAGTGCCGTCTTCGATGAACTGCTTCAGCAACTCGATGGAGTGGATTGCCTTGTCCAAGTCCTCCAAGCGCTTCGCCTTATCGCCCTTCTTCCGGGTGATGTACTTGATGGCCGTGTGCTCACATGCGTTGAGGCCATTGGCAACCGAGTATTCCATCGGTTGAATCTTCAGGCCCTTGTAGTGGGCCCCACCGATTTGCCGATGGAGGGCGTCCAGCTCCAGCGCCTCCGGCTTGGGGATGTCGTGGACAGCCTGGGCTGGGTGGAACTCAATAGGCTTCCACTGGGGCAGCACCTGACCACCGAAAGTCTCCGATGCGGTACAGGTCCAGCACTCTGCGGGGATGTTGTCCAGCGCGCATTGCACATGGTTCGCACACGTATTGCAATCTCGTTCCATCAGTTCACCGCCTTCGCAATTTGGTGGAGGGCATCAATTAGGAACGTTGCGCTGCCGTATCCTGCGAAGAAGGAGAAGGCGTATGCCTTGGCCCTTTGGAATTTAGTCATGCCGGGTCCTTATAGTTGAGGCAGCTTGCCGGGGTAGAAAACCACTGGACCACATGCTTGTCATGCTGGGTGCAGCGGACGCCACCATTGGCTACATCGACCTTCCCATGTACACAATCGAGGCACGTCTTATCGTTCTTTACGGGTTCCACAGAATCACTTCCTGAGTTTTGAAGTTGTAGTCATCAGCCCTGCAGATGCGGGCCAGTTGTGCTTGGAGGATTGCGTCATCCTCGGTTAGTCCCTTCTTCTCGAATGCAGCCACGATGCCCGCCCATGCCATGTCATCCTCGAACACGGAGTCATGCTTGGTCTCGTGACAGTGCGCCTCAAGAATCCCTTCAGCCTTCTTCGGGCCAATCCCCGGGCAACCCTTATAGTTGTCCGTGGAGTCCCCCACGAGGGTCTGGTAGAAGTGGTAGTAGTTGGCGCTGTGCTCATCCACCAGACGCGGCTTGCGGTCCTTAGCGGGATTCCAGAGCCACCCGGGGATGGTCTGCATGTCCTTGTCTTCCGATACGATGATCTTCTTCCCAGGGACCAGCGTGGGGTGCGTGGAGAGAATCCCCATGATGTCGTCAGCTTCCATCGTGGGCTTCCGATAGCTGCGGTAGTTCTCAGCCATGTAGTCCTTGACCGCTGAGAGGTACACGGGGCGCTTCGAGTAATCCCGGTTGGCCTTGTAGTCTGGGTAGATGGCCTTGCGCCAGCCTTCCTCGGTGGGGCAGGAGAGGCAGATGATTAGCTCATCGGCCTTCGTGTGCTCCAGATACTCAGCCAGTAGGACATCGATGCGGGGCGTGGTGTCCTCCCACTCCTCCACATCAACACACTCAAGGGTCTCTCCGGTTTCATCATCGAGGAACTTGTGGGTCTTCTGTGCCGTGGAGGCAATCTTGAAGGCCACGATGTCCGCATCAATCAGGAGGGTGGTCTTCATACCTCGAAGACTTCCCCATCTTCATAGCCGTGGTCGTAGTACCAGTCCTCAGCGTCCAAATCAAAGGCGATGTCGTTGGCTTCCTGCTCCGACTGCGCTTCGACAATGACATGTGCGGAATAGCGGCCCCAGCGGGTTACTTGGTATTGAGCCATGTGGCCTCCTTAGGCGTAGGCGAAGTGTTTGAACTTGGGATAGCTCATGCGGAACTCAGGGAACCGCTGGGCAAACTTTCCGGTCCACCTGCGCACCGAGCGGTCGAACTGCTGCTGGTCCTCGCAGTGGTCAAGGGTGAACGTCTTGAATTGCATGTCCAAGTGGAACGCTTCGGTGTGAGCAAAGAAGTTCCGGTTCAGATACCACACTTGGCAGATACCAAAGTCATGATGCTGAGCGCGCTCAATCGGGTCCAGCCCTGGTGCCAGTACGATGACCTGAACGGGCACACGCTCCAGCGGATGGGGAGCGAAGGGGTCCGCGTCTTCCTCTTGAATCTCGTAAACGTGCTCCACCTCACCACCCGCACCTGCGTACTCTGCAGCGATGATGGGGCTAACGTTGAAGGCTCCAAAGGCTTTCGCCAGCTTCACATCAATGTTCGGCTGCGAGGGCACGAAGACATCGATATCCTTCACAGGGCGGCCCAGGATGTGGTCACGGCAAGCACCCCCCGCGATGAGGGCTCCCGTGATTCCAGCGTCCTTGAGCTTGCTGAGGATTTCTTCGAATTGATCGAACAGGTTCATTGCATAGCCTTTGTAAGTACCGACTGTGTGGAACCCCAGGCAACCAGCGCTTCCCTGACGAGGGCACAGCGTTGGCTGATGGAGAGGCGTTGACCATTGACCTCGTGCTCAATGCCAGCGATGTTCAACTGGCGGTGGGCCTCGTAGAGTTCCTGGGTGTGGAACTTGAGGATTTCGTCTTTATTCACTTAGGCTCCTTCTGGAACTCTTCAATGCTCGCCTTATCGGCATTGCACGAGAGCAATTGGTTGTCATACGCCTTGATGCAGTCCACTAAGTCCCCATTGGTTTCCAGCCTGCAGATAGCGGGCTCAGTGGGGGAGGTCAGTGCTTGCGGTATTTGGACTGTCTTGGTCTCGGTGACAATCGGAGCTACGGATTGCGGTGCGCTCACACAGGCTGCCAATGACAGCAGCAGGCACAGGAGCGGTAGCCCAAGCATCAACAGCCACGCTCTGTACACCAAGCTGCTTTCGCTCGGTGACGAACTGGGCAGTGTCTTGCTGGAGGTGTTGTTCATTCGTTGCCTTCTTTTGGATGATGGTGTCGAACTGCTGGAGCTTCTTCACGGCCACTTCCGTAGCACTTGAAGCCTTCGCAGAGTCAGCCTTCAGGGTCACGTTGGTGGCCTGCAGCTGCCCGTTCTGTTGGACTGTGGTGGTGTAGGTGTGGACTGAGAAGTAGCCGATGGCGAGGATGAGGAGGGCTAGGAGGCCCCCAGCAATCCACTTGAGGGGGAGCGATAGGGGGAACATCAGTTCACCTCCAGGTAAGCCTTACCTTTCCTTGTAGCCAGCCACTTGCGGCCAAACGAGCCACGCTTCTGCTCGGTCGTGATATACCCACAGGAGGCAGCCATAGCCACCACCTGAGCGTTGGTCCGTGCGTAATCGTTCTGGAGACTGAAGCCCCCGGATTGAGCACGCTGGATGACTTCAGTGAGGACATCCTTGGCATCGAGGGCCTTGGGTTCCTGGCGCGGAATCATCGCCTGCGCCTCCCACATCGAGAGGCTCTGGAATCCCCGGAGGAACCCCTTGAGTTTGTTGAACATGCTTGTCCTTTGGTTAGTGAACGTCAGCCCAGGTAGGTCCAATGTGGGCCTCTGCGGCAATGTGAAGGCGCATCTTGAAGAACTCGCCAGCTTTGGTTGCTGCTGCGGTTGCGATGGCCGCTACCTGCTCAGCCAGTTCAGGAGGACACTCGATGGAAATTTCATCGTGGCACCACAGGACTTGATGGCATCGCTCCCGGATTCCCGCAGCCTTCATGGCAATGTCCACCTCTACTAGCCACCGCTTGGAGATGAGAGCCCCAGCGGATTGGAGTAAGGTATTGAGCGCTGAGTGCGCGGAGCGGACGTGGAGTTGCCGACCATCAAGACCAATGAGAACGCCAGCATCCTTCGCCTTCTTCTGGACCGCCTTGATGAGGCTGTCGAGAGCAGGAAGGGAGCTCAGGAACTTGGACTTCAGGGCAGCACCCGCAGCCCTGCCCTTACCCACGATGGAACCAATCTTCTCTGCACCTGCCCCGTAGAGGAACCCGTAAATGAAGGTCTTGGCGTTCGCACGTGTGGGCAGGCCAGCCGCGTGTTGGTTCGCAGTGTGGATGTCTCCGTTCAGGAGAATCTCCCCATACGCACCTTGGTCCCAGCGAGCCATGTAGTGAGCGAGACAGCGAAGCTCGATACCTGAGAGGTCCGTACCCACCAGCACCATGCCGGGGGTTGCACGGAACAGCGCACGGCATTCCACTCCGTACCCGCCTTCCATGCCCAGCAGCTTGTGGTTCTCCTTGTTGACCTTCACGCTTGGCACTTGAGCCACGTTAGGTTTGCTGTGGGTAGCCCGCCCAGTAACCGCTCCGTTGGTCATCACGGACCCGTGGATGCGCCCGTTCTTCTCATGCCGCAGCCATGCTTCCTTGCCCTCAGCCAACTGGCCTAGCCGCTTGCCAATCATGAGGTACTTCACGAGCACCTCAGCCTCCTTGTAGGGCAGCTTTGCGAGAACCTCTTCGTCCACCGTGGGCTTGCCATCCTTGCCGAACTCCAGCGGCTTCCATCCGTAGAGGCGCTTTAGCCAGAGGGCGATGTGGTCACGGCTCGTAGCGTTGAACTCGGTGAGCTTGATCTTCTGGAAGGGAACCCCAGGCTCATAGCCACGCTTCTTGTCAGCGCGCTTCGGGGTGAAGATTTTCCCATCGCGCATCCACATTGGCTTGAAGACTTCGGTGAGCTCCTCTTCCATCTTGAGCTTCTCCTTGACCAACGTAGCGAGCAGCTTGGCGGCCCCGTCCTTGTCGAAAGAGAACCCCCTGCGCTCCTGTGCGGTGATGATCCAGGCCACCTGATGCTCAAGCTCAATAGCCATTTGGGAATAGTTCTTCCCCTCCAGCTTCTTGAACAGGGCCTCGGTTACATCCGTGTCGCCGCAACAGTAGTCCTCCATCGGCATGTTCCAGCACTCCCACGGGTCCAAGCCCTTGGCCTTCATCTCAGCCGAGTAGTCCCCCTTATGGAGCCCCAGACGGTGACCCCATGCCTCCAGCGATTGGCGCTTACGGAGATTGCCAGGGAGCTTGCCCTTCTCGTAGAGGGCCGTGTCGATGTCCCACAGGTCCGGGTAGATGAGGCGGGCCATGACCAGCGTATCGAGGACCTTGGATTCATCCAGAGTGAACCCGGGGTGCAGCTTCTGGATAACCGGGTAGTCAAAGGAGATGCCGTTGTGCATCACCACGAGGTCCGCTTGCTGCATCAGGGCGAGACCCTCTTCGATGCTGCGGTGTCCCGGTTGGTGGTTGAAGCGGTGGTGTTGTCGCGTGTCGAGGTCCTTGAGGACCAGACAGTGAATGGTGGTTACCTTGTCCAGGAACCCATTCGATTCGATGTCAGCGATGAAGCGCAATCGGCCTCCTGTTGAGTGCCTGTAAATGAAAAGAGCCACCCGAAGGTGGCCCTGTGTGTCATGCGAGGAACAAGTCCCGCTCTGCTTTCCTGCGTCTGGTCAGTCCAGCGAGAACCTTCCCGCCAGCCTTATCCCATCTCAGGAACTCTTCCGCTGCCCCTTTGATGTCCCCAGCGTTGAGCTTCTTGAGCAGCGTGGAGCTACCCAGATTGCCCAGGCCGAGGTTGAACGAGAAGTCCACCAAGGCATCGAACTGGTTCTGGTTGATGACCGCTCGGACCAACTTGAGAACGCCAGCTTCGAACTTGGCGATGTCTGCGAGGAGCAGTTGGTCAGCGAAGGCTTGCGTGATGGTCTTGCCTTGTACTGCGAAGGTGCCCGTGTGGCCGTAGCCGATGGTCCAGACACCCACTGAGTCTTGATACGCGGTCAGCTTGCACCCTTCGAATTGCTTCGTGAGTGCCAAGCCGTTCTTGCTATACGTGAAGTTCACTTACGAAGCTTCCATCCATCAGCCGCATCCTCAACGAGGAGCACGAACCAGACGCCCATGAGGAAGCATTCAACTGCAATAAAAGCGGTGTGTGTCATGTGTCGAGTTTCGGTTGGTAGTAGTTGAAGCCTTCGAGTTGGTAGACCACTTCCACAATCTGGTACTGGTCCACGCTCACGGCCGGGTTGTCACGGAATGCCTTCGCTATGTGGGCAGTAGCCATAGCGCGGGTGGTCCACGGTCCCGCTACGGTTTGCTCACGGTGCCTGACGGTCCACTGGCTAATCTTCTGTTTCATCTTGGTGCTCAGAAAGGTGCGTCTTCATCCCATTGGGACTTCTTGCCCTGGGTCTCGTCTTCGAATGGGTTGCCATCAATCGGGAACAACATGCCAGTTTCGGCCGTGTACCCTAAGTAGAGAACCTTCCCGGTGGCTTGGCCCGTATAACGGTCCTTGAGCCCTCTGAGGGTGGTAACCTGCTGGAGTCGCTCTTCTTCAGCCTGCTGGTCTCGCTCTAAGCCGAACAGGTAGTGCGCCCAGAAGCCAATCGCACGGGAGCCCTTGAAGTGGCGGATGGTTACCCGTCCACCTTCCTCATGGCTCTTCCCCTTCTCAGGGGTGGTCAAGTGGGACACAAAGATGATGATGATGTTGAGCTCCTTAGCGAGCCCCGCCATCTCCTTCATGATCTGCTCTAGGCTGCCCTTCTCATCAGCAGTGTCCGCCATCGCTGTGAGGTGGTCGATGTAGACAATACGGATGCCATCGGAGACAGCCATGAACCGCACCTTGGCCTTGACCACATCCCATTCGGTCTCCCCGAAGGAGTCGTACAGGAGCAATAGGTCTTCCGCCTCCAGCCGGTCAGCGGCCTCATCGAGTTCCCCCTGAGTCCACCCAGCGTTGGGCACATGGAACCGCTTGCCGCACATCTTTCCCGCCACCCGCCTGACAGTCTCATCAGGCTGCTGCTCCAGGAAGATGGTGCCCACCCGCTGCTTGAGCACGTTGATGTCGTAATCAATCTGTTGGGTGAGGAAGTCGGTCTTGCCTACCCCCGTACCTGCACCAACCCCATAAATCTCCCCATAGCGGCGGCCGTAGGTCCACTCAGTGAGTTCGGGAAGGAACCAGGGGAGGCCCATCACAACGGGGGTGCGGAGCTTCTCACGGAGGTCTCCAATGCGCACAAGGCCATCAGGGCGGTACGTCTTGGCGCCCCATACAGCATCGATGACTTCGGAACCCCTACCTGCCAGCAGCATCTCGTTCGGGTCCTTGAAGCCGTTCGGGAGGCTGGCCACCTTGCACTTGCCGGGAGTGAACAGTGGGGCACATTCGGCTACCGCTGCTTGCCCCGGTTCGTCCATATCGAACAGCAACACAATTTCCTCGAACTGCTCCAGCCACTCAAGGTGCTTCTGCAGGGACTTCTTGGCCCCCTGTGCTCCATTAGGTACGGAGACCACAGGCCACTTGTTTCCCTGCAGCTGGCTCACGGTCATGCAGTCAATCTCACCTTCCGTGACTACCACCTTCTTGCCGCCATCGCGCCACAGTTGCTGACCGAAGAGGCCAGCGGTCTTGAAGTCTCCGAGCGTGACGAAGTTCTTGTCAGCGTCCCGCATCTTCTGGGCAACCATCTGCTGCCCATCAAAGTACGGAGCCAGTTGAACCGTGTTGCCCTTGCTGCTGGTCCCTACGGTGTACCCGAACTTCCTACAGGTTTCCTCGGTGAGCTTGCGCTTGCTGAGGGCCTTTACTTCTCCATCCAGAATCAGGTCTTTGGCCATTGGCTTCCTTGGGGTGTGTTCTACAGCCCCATCTTCGGAGCCCCTCTCGCGGTGCTTACAGACGAAGCAGTACGCGTGGTTATCGGTGTATCGAGCGAGCCCATCCGAGCTACCACAGGAAGGGCACGGCTCATGTTGGAGGAACTCGCTTTCAGTCATCAGCGGTCGTATGCCTCTTCAGCCGCCTCAAGGTCCCCTTGGAGTTCCTTCAGGACCTTCTCAGCGTGCTCAAGCATCTGCGAGAAAATCCACGTATCCCCGCCTTCCTCCGCAGCTTCACGGATGGATGCCTTCAGGTCCTCTACTTCCCACTCCGCTTCAACGATGGAGTCTTCGAGTTCGGAGATGTATGTAGCTTGGGAGTTGGTCATTCCAGTACCCCTTGGTTCTTCAGTTGGCTGTACGTGCGGAACCCGATGGTTGTCGAGTAGCCGCGTTGGTTGTCACGGGATGTCTTAGGCTTCTTCAGGAGGGCCTCCCAGATGCGCACACTGAGGTCCGTGGGGACCGTGAGTTCAATGGCGTCTTCGAAAGCGGTGCGGAGGGCGGTCATTAGATGACCTCCAGTTCATGGGGGGTCGTGTACCACTGGCGATTGGTGGGGCAGAACGTGGCCGCGTGGCCTTTGTCAAACAGCACATCAACGGAAGTGCCCTCGAAATCCGTCACCGCACCTTCATCACCTCCCCTGTAGAACCTACAGTCCGCACCAGCGATCACGCGAACCCGAGCGCCCACCTTCAGTTCCTTCTTGGGGGCCGATGCTTTGCCCAGCACATAGCGCGCATAGGTCTTCCCGTTCGGGTCCTTCTTCATCTCCGTTTCGATGGGCAGGCCACGCTTGCGGAGCGTATCGATGGCCGTAGCCAACCGGAAGATGCCGAAGTTGCTCAGGGCCTCCAGCGGGGTGATGCTGCGGCCCGACTCCAGATAAGCCTGGATGTTCTCGATGCCGGTCTTTTTCTTGTACACGTTGGTGCTGACTGACTTGCTCATGGTTTCAATCTCTAAAAGATGTTTGTGCCTACCGCTAATCAGCGGAAGGAGAGGACTAGCGGGAGGTCAAACAGCTTTCGCAGTTCTTCATCCAGCCAAGCTCGGAAGCGGTTGTACATAGCCAGCCTCGCTAAGGAATGACTTAACGCTGAACGAGGGGCATTCAGTGTTGGAGTTGGGGAGGTCCATGTGGCCTACAGCAATGGCCTGTGGATACAAGGTGTGGAGGTAAGCGATGAGTTGAAGAAGGGACTCACGCTGGTCTTTCGTGAAGTTGTCTACACGGTCTCCGTTCTGGTCCACCCCACCTGCGAGGCAGATGCCGATAGACTTGTTGTCGAATCCCGGTGCATGTGCGCCAACTTGATCCAACGCACGGCCCTTTTCAATCTGACCCTTGCGGTCGATGCAAAAATGGTAGCCGACCCATAGCCGCCCCTTAAGGCGGTGAACTCGTTCCATATAGGCGAGGTTCACGCGCTGCCGAGGCTTCGTGTTGCTGCTATGAATCACCAGATACTGAACATCAGCCGGTGCCATCAGATGAGCAGTTCGATGCCCGATTCCGCCAAGAGGTCATCCACCTCATGTGCTACATCGTGCGTAACGTCAGAAATCCACGCCTCTGCGTACAGGGGGCAGGCTTCGACCAGAATGCTGCGCAAGTGGCCAGCCTCTTCGGCGCTCAGCGTCAGCTTCACGTTGCCATTCAGGGTGTGTTTGAGCTTCATTTGATACCTTTGATTGGGTTAGGGGACTCGTGTACCCAGCTTTCAGGCACGTACTTGTCCGCGTATAGGAACCCCTTCTTCTCACACCACGCTGCATATGATGTCTTAGAGGAAGGGCTAAGCGTCTTTTTAGAGTTGTCGAACACAAAGCGCACATCCAAATCGGGGTTTTGCTCCCGAACTAGAAGGTGCTTGGTGCGGTCCTCGGGGAGGAAAAGCCCCTTGACCTCGATGTAGATACCGTTGGGGAGTTGGAAGTCCGGAAGGTAGTGCCTAGATTCCACGAAGGGGACGCGCACAGGCTCCCGCAGAATCTCGATACCCAACCCCTCCAGATGGGCGGCCACGCGCTCCTCGGACTTACTGTCCATCCCTGCGGTGAGCACGTGCTTGTTGGGGAAGTACCTACGAGCCATTTGGGTGGCCCGTTAAGTGTGCCCAGCTTTTTCCGCTTCGGATGTAGGCGACCGCCTGTCGAGTAACTCCGTAACGAGCGCCCACTGCGGTGTGGGAGCCCAGCGCTTCGTAAATTTCCAGAACTTCTGTGTCAGTAAGCTTGGAGGTGCCAACCCCCATTCCGCGCGCGTGGCGGCCACGAGAAACCTTGTCATCGGTGTTGTCTTGCGTGGTGCCCACGGAGAGGTGGGCAGGATTCACGCACGTCTTCACATCACAGGAGTGGCGGACACACAGCCCCGAGGGGATGGGGCCGTTGAACGCTTCATAGGAAAGGCGGTGTGCGCTTGTCTTGTTGCGGTTCTTAGCGCCAATTCCATATCCAACCGCATCGACACATTGAGTCCAGAGCCAGCAACCGGAGAACGGAACGGGGATGCTCCGGTCTTCGATGTAGCCCTGGGGGTCTTGCGACCAACTACGCATCAGAACTCGTCAGGACCTGCGGGAGCAGCACCAGCGGAACCTTCCGCGCCTTCCTCAGCATCAGCAGCCGGGAACTCATCAGCTTCATCGTAGCCTTCCTCTTGACCGAAGCCATACGAGGATGCCGACTTGGAGCCTTCCGACACCAGTTCGAGAATCTGGACAGCCTGGAGGCGCAGCGAGATGCCTGCCTGACCCTGACCAGCGATGAAGTACGGGCTGACCTCATACGAGACCTTGCCTTCTGTGCCGCCCCAGATGTTCGGGGGGTTCTTCAGCGCTACACCCTTGGCGTTAAAGATGCCCGGCTTGCGGGTCCAGCGCTCCTTCTTCTTGTTCTCGCCCGAAGCCTTCATCTTGAACTTGAAGATGACGTAGCCGGTGGGCTCTTCCGTTTCCTTGTCGTACTCCGTTTCGTACATATCGTTCATCTGGAAGCCGTTCTTCAGCTTCTTGCGGTTAGCCACCGGGAGGGCATCGAACGCCTCTTGGCCATCCTTCTCGGCCTGCTCGTAGATGGGCGTGAGCTTGGCGATGAGCGGCTCAGCTTCCTCTTCGGTGAGCTTCAGGTTGACCTTGTAGACACCATCCGGCTGCGGGAAGCTCTCGTTACCGTAGTCCGGCTTGGTCAGTGCGGGGTAGACGAACGAACCGCGCGGGGTGGTGCCCTTGATGAGCTTGGGTTTCTTGTCGGTTGCCATTTAGATGCCTTGGTTGGTGAGGTTGAACATGCGTTGCTCTTGGTCCACATTGATGCCCTCATTGAGCATCGTGTGGAGCAGCGGTTGGGGGAGTGCGCGGGCTGCTGCCCAGTGGGCTTCGGCTTGGCAGATGAGGTAGTCGCGGTAGGTCATGCTTGGTCTCCTTGGGGTTCTTGTTCGGCGGCTTCGAGTTCCAGTGCGAGGACCGAGCGGTACTCATAGAGAGCATCGATTTGGCCGTCCACGCGCTGCAGTTCTTGCAAGATGCCGGTAATGAGCGGTTCGTTCACTTCAGTTCACCTTTAACGTAGTCACGGAGGGCCTTGGTCTCCCGCGTAAAGAACCCATCGGCATCATTAGCCACCCTCGTGGCCTTGCTGATGAGTTCGCTGGGGTCCAACTTGAGCTCCTCGCAGATGACCGTGAAGAGCACCGCTACGCCAGCCACCTGCTTGTGTCGCGGGTAGCTTTGGATGGCCGATACGGCTGCGTATGCGGACTCCACGGCGTGGAAGGAGATGATTGAGTTGAGTTTGTCCTTGTCCATCAGTTGATGAGTCCTTGTGTGCGCAACTCGAAGTCAGCCTTCATAGCCACGAAGGTCATGAAGCCGTGTTTCCGAGCAAAGCGGTTGAGCTTGCGGGTGTGCTTAGCGCCTTCACGCTTGCCGCCTACGGTGTTCAGGGTGCGGACTACTGCTACAGCGTTGGATTTCATGAGGTGGTCCTTGGGGGAAATTTGGGACGGCGGTTTGGTTCTGCGAGAGTGAGGGTTTAGGCCACTGACTCGATTCGGTCCTTGGCAATCTGGAAGTAGCCAGGGTCCCGCTCGATGCCGATAAAGGCGCGGGAGGTGTTCTTGCAGGCAACTCCTGTGGTCCCTGAGCCCATGCAGTTGTCCAGCACCGTTTCACCTTCGTTCGTGTAGGTGCGGATGAGGTACTCCATGAGGGCCACTGGCTTTTGCGTGGGGTGAAGGCCGCGCTCTCGGTTGATTTTTTGCACGGAGGAGGGATAACGGAGGTCCGGGCGGTTAGATGTCAACTCGTTGTGCAGGCCATCCCCGTACACATCTGTCTTTGTCGCGTACTTAACGGGGGTCTTTACGCGCGCCTTACCTGATTCAGCGCGCTCCTGCATGATTGGGTTGTAGGTATGCTTGGAGGGGGCGAACACCAGCACACTCTCGTGCTCCTTCATCGGCTGATATTTCACAGTCCCGAAGTTGCTGCCTGCGTTTTTCTGCCAAATCCACTCAACACGAAACCAGGATGGATTGCTCGAAACAAGCGTGCTTGTAAACGGCTGAGAAGCTGTTAGGGCAATGGCACCATTCGGGGCCAGCAGCCTTCGGTATTCCGCCCACAGCGGGTCTAGCGGAATCACGCTGTCCCACTTGCAGGCCGTTGTGCCATACGGCAAATCACAGAGAATCAAATCAATGCTGTTATCGGGAAGCGTTGCCATAACCTCAAGGCAATCGCCGAGGTGAAGTTGGGATGTGTTCATGGGTTCTCCAATTGAAAAACCCCCATCCGAAGATGAGGGCCGTTTGGTTCTGCGAGAGTGAGGGTTAAGCCATTGCGCATCAGAAACACATACGCAAGTGGAACGCCTCAGGCAAAGAAATACTCCGATTGGAGGACCAAATTCAAATCCAGGTTACCCATCGGGGGCAGTTCGGGAATCTCAGCGGCCAGCGCTTCGGGCAACTGGGCAACCAACTGAGCCTTGAAGTCCGCCAGCACATCACCGCTGTACTGGTCCACGAATGCCTGACGGAGACAATCGCGGAGAGCCTCAGCGGAACCCGCATGGCTGCCATAGCTATCGTGAATCATTGCGAAGTCCGAGATGCCTGCATCAATACAGTAGGCCACCGTGCGCATCATGTGGGCCGCATCGAGGGAGTGGATGAAGTTCGGGGAGATGCCTGCAGATTGCTTACGGCCATCCAGTTTGTCCCCATCGCTCTTGAGCATCAGCTGCACACGCACACCTGCCACCACCATATCCAGGCGCTTGCCCACCTGTTCGCGGTAGCTCTGGAGCACCAGCAGACCACTCGGGGTGTTCCAGTGAACCGGAAGGCCGTTCGATGCTGCTACCCGAGCGGCCTCCTTCAGCCAGTCCATAGCCAAGTGAGCAGCCACCACTACCTTGCCGATTGCCTGATAGTTGGTGTTGGCGAGGTACTGGCAGTCCTTCAGGTCCGCAGTGACTTCGGCGCCGTCAGCCTTCATCTTCTGGAAGACACCTTCAATCTGCTGGCACATCCCACGCTTGGTGGCCCCATAAGGCGTGGTCATGGTGTTGGGCTTGGAGAGCTTGCGGGTCATCTTACCGGCCCACTTCTGGCCCAGTTCGGCGCCTTCGTCAGCATCAGCCTGCATCAGCACGTTGGCAGCCTTCGCCACCTCACTGTAGATGTCGCTCGGTTTATCGCTGGGGACCAAGCCAACCGCAGCACCGCCCACTTCATCCCGCAGGAGCGCGGAGAAGTTCTGCAGGCCATTGCAGGCGCCATCCCACGAGCACGGGAGGTGGCTGATGAAGTCCTCTTGGTCCTTGCCGAGGTCCGTGTGCATCGTGAGGGCGAGCCACTCATAGCAGAAGGCCAAGAACATGTACGGGCTATCAGCATCAGCCCACCAGCGGGAACCGTCCAGCGGGTTGATGGCGGCCTCCAGGATTTGGTCCTGATGGTCGATGACCCACTGCACCCGCTCATCGAAGGTCACCTTGTCGATGCCGAAGGTGTTGGCACCGTGGATAGCCAGCCAGCGAGCACCATTGTCCCCCAGTGCTTTCCCTTCCGAGAACTGCAGGAGCGCCTTGTCGCTATCAGCACCCTGCGGATTCAGGAAGGTAGCCACCGGGTACGCACGGCCGCGCCAGTCCAGATTGTGAACGTAGTAGAAGGCTTCGATGTTCTCGAACTTCTCAGCCATCCACAGCTTGCTGGACATCGAGGCGCGCTTCGAGGCTGCGCGGATGTTGCCCTCATACACCTGTGCTGCCTGCTTCTTCCACGCCTTGAGCTCCTCCGGGTCAGGCGTTTCGAGGTCGAAGGTCTTCGTAGGGAGAGGCATCGGGTCCCGGTGGGGGAGCTTACCGAGGCGGCCACCGTTGTCCCAGACCTCCTTCATCACATGCAGGATGGCCTTGTTGATGGCCCACGGGGTGTCCTGAAGAGCATTGACGGCCTTGTAGACCATCGGCATGGAGACCTGCTTCAGGTCCTCCAGGTAGTTCCGGTTACCAGTCTTGATGAGCGGGAAGCGCATCGGCTTGGTCACGTAGCCACCACCGAACGGGCTGGTCCAGGGACGCGGCTTGACCACCATAGGCATAGCCATAGGGGACATAAGGGCACACCGAGCGTGACCGTTGGCGAGCCACTTGGCGGTTTCTTCAGTGGGAACCACGATGTGCGGGGTGTCATTGGCGCCACGGACGAAGGTCTGGACCTCCACGAGGCCCGTAGCTTCCTGGAACATCGAGATGAGGGCCATGCCAAGGCGCACCTTCTCGGACTTGCCCCACTTCACCGGAGTAATCTTCGCGTACTTTTGCTGCACCCGCAGCACGATGTGGCGATGGCGTTCGTCCCTCGAATTCTCAATCTTCTTGATGAGTTGGCGGTACAGCGCAGGCTCGGCCTTCTTGAGGTCATCGAAGTTGAGGCAGTCTTCGAGTCGATTGGCGATGTCTCCAGCAACCGCACCGACCATAGACATACTGGAGATGTGATTCATGACCACCTTGGCGGTGACAAACGCTACCAACTTGCGGTCGGGGAATTGATCCAAGAATCGCACCACGCCTACCGAACGGTTTGCCTTCCCAGACAGCCCTTCCTCGATGAATTTGTCAATGACAAGCGCAGTCGGCTCTACCGCAGCCTTAATCATCTGAAGCCCAGGCGGCATCGTATCTTCCCCCTGCTTCAGCGCTTCGTTATATCGCTTCATTCCGAGCCCGATGCTCTCTTCTTCAAGTTCAATCTGGAGAGCGTTCAGGTCGAGGGTGGAAGTGTTTGCGGTCATGATGGTATTCCCTAGTGGATGTCGGCAGCCAATAAAAACGCCTCCTGCGTCGAACGCGGGAAGCATTGAAAGTTACTTTCCTACTACGGTAAGACTATACCGCAAGTGAT
>Ga0157369_10001957_pt1 | contig 24813 bp, 19 predicted proteins | sample C25metaG_FD_113461 | JGI IMG/M metagenome (GOLD analysis project Ga0157369, IMG submission 113461) | Corn rhizosphere microbial communities from Kellogg Biological Station, Michigan, USA - C2-5 metaG | ecosystem: Host-associated > Plants > Roots > Rhizosphere > Soil | place: USA: Michigan... | reverse complement strand
TCATCACCATCGAAGAGTCCAAGACCATGCACACCGGTCTCGAGACAGTCGACGGCATGCAGTTCGATCGCGGCTACCTCAGCCCCTACTTCGTGACAGACGCAGAGCGCCTCGAAGCGGTTCTCGAAGATCCCTACATTCTGATCTACGAGAAGAAGATCAGCGCGATGAAGGATCTGCTTCCCCTCCTCGAGCAGGTTGCGCGCGGCGGCAAGCCCCTCCTCATCATCGCTGAAGACGTCGAGGGCGAGGCGCTGGCCACTCTTGTGGTCAACAAGCTCCGTGGCACGCTGAATGTCGCAGCGGTCAAGGCTCCCGGCTTCGGCGATCGCCGCAAGGCCATCCTTGGCGACATCGCCATCCTCACCGGTGGCAAGGCCATCACTGAGGATCTCGGCATCAAGCTCGAGGGCGTCAAGCTCGAAGACCTCGGCAAGGCGAAGCGCATCACCATCGACAAGGACAACACCACCATCGTTGACGGCGCCGGCAAGGCATCGGACATCGAAGGCCGCGTAAAGGAGATCCGTTCGCAAGTCGAGAAGACCACCTCCGACTACGACAAGGAGAAACTCCAGGAGCGTCTCGCCAAGCTGGTTGGCGGCGTTGCCATCATCAAGGTTGGTGCAGCTACCGAGACCGAGCTGAAGGAGAAGAAGGCTCGCGTTGAGGACGCTCTCCACGCCACTCGCGCAGCAGTCGAGGAAGGCATCGTTCCAGGCGGCGGCGTCGCCCTGGTTCGCACCATTCCCGCTGTAACCGCGCTGCTCAAGACGCTCGAAGGCGACGAGAAGACCGGCGCCCAGATCGTTCTCCGTGCACTCGAAGAGCCCCTTCGCCAGATCGTGGCGAATGCCGGCGAAGAGGGTGCGGTTGTTGTGGGCAAGGTGCTGGAATCCAAGGAAGCTCACTACGGCTACAACGCGGCCACCAGCAAGTTCGAGGACCTGGTGAAAGCCGGCGTCATCGATCCGACCAAGGTGACCCGCACTGCTCTGCAGAACGCTGCTTCGATCGCTGGCCTGCTTCTGACCACCGAGGCCCTGGTTGTCGAAATTCCGGAGCCCAAGGCGGCCCCGGCCGGCGGCGGTCACGGCGGCGGCATGGACGGCATGTACTAGGACCAGACTGGGTGCCCCGGTGCTCGCTTTCGAGACTTGGGATAAGCTCAGCAGTTCAAAAAGACCTCCAGTTTAAGCTGGGGGTCTTTTTGGAATAATATACATTCCTAGGAACAGATGGTAGAATACCTAAAATGGAATGTGGAGGGATAAGTGATGGCCGTCGCATTATCGGAACTGCGTCTCGCAGATCGCATCTGGCTTGCTGTTGCTATGCTTCATCAACTGCATCCACAAGCGGTGGCTTTCTCGAAACTTGAAGTTCGAGAAGAACTGAATAAATCGGGGCTTGGTGACGGAACGAATCCCGCTTCTGTCAACGCACATTTGAAGCAGCACCTCGTCGCCAATGTGCCACCCTCAACCGGGAAATACACAATGTTGTTTGAGACTCGGACGGGCTACCTGCGCCTATACCGCCCAGGCGATTTGATCGATCCCCAAAGAAGATCGGCGAGGGGTACCAAACACATGCCGAAGCGTGAGGAGGTCCCAACGCAATACCACGAGCTTCTCGACTGGTATGAGGAATGGTCTAAACAAGGGGCCGCCAGTGGCGTTGTTGATTGGGAGCATGATCCACTGATTCAGCTCATTGGCTCCGGCAAACACATTTGGGCTGACGAACACGCTGACGAATATGTCGACAACCTGCGGAGAGAAGACGTATGAGCAAGGTCTTCTTCGACACCAACGTCTTCATCTACATGTTCGAGGGCATTGAGCCCAATCGCAGCCGGATGCTCGAAATTCGAAAGAGAATGCTCGAGCGCAGCGATCGCATTGTCACCTCAGCCATGACTCTGGGGGAAGTCCTGGTTAAGCCCACGAAACTCGGCCAGACCTCGTTGATTGAGCAATACGACCGCGCCATTCGCTCTACGGCTCAGGTAGTGAGTTTCGATTCATCAGTTGCGTGGCGCTACGCTTCATTACGCGCCACGCACACCCTGAGAAGTGCAGATGCAATCCAGTTGGCCTGTGCAGCGCATCTCGGCGTCGATCTCTTCATCACGAATGACAAAGCCCTGCACAAATTAAATGTTCCGGGTATCGGCTTCATCGCATCGCTCGAAAAGGTCCCGCTATAGAAGAGCGGTCAGCTCGAGTCGAAACCTACATTCGCAAAAACCAGAGGCCTCCAGCTCTCGCTGAAGGCCTTCCGGTACAACACTCTGCTCTGACGGCCAGATCGACTCAGCCGCCTTCAACCCACCTGAAAATCAAGCGATGTGCCGCCGAGCTTCGGTAATCAGAGTCGGCACGCTGACCGGCGCCTTCCCCTTCTGCGGGTGCAGCCATCCCGCCGAAAGCCACTTCTCCGGAACCACAAACTCGGCGTTTCCACAGTCCAAACAAATCTGGATGTCCGGCTGGGGGGAAAACGGTGGGTGGCTCATGGTGCGGGGAGCGTTGCGATAAAGCCGAACTTCAGCAGGAACTGTCGAGAGGGCGCCCGACTTGCACTTGGGACAGACCATAAGACTCTCCAGAAATAAGTTGACCTGTGGAAAAATCAACAATAATCCCGACCTTAGAACAATCGCAACAAAAAATGTGCACACCCCCTTACTTTTGGATTGGCCATGCCAGGACTTCCTGTGCCGACCCCTCTTTTGCCAGCCGGCAGAGAGAATGGGTTTGGGAAGGCATCAGTCCGATGGAATCCAGAGGTATTCACTCGTGAATCATGCATAAAGCGCCATAAACCGGCTTTCTCTACCGATTCGCTGAAGGCGTCACGTTTGCCTTTTCCCTGCCCCACTGGAACTTCAGCCCCACCCGCACGCTTGTCGGCAGGCTCACGTATCCGATGGGTGCGATGTGCTGATTGTTGGTCAGATTCTCGGCCTGGACGTACGCGCCGACCCAATCGCGCAACCGCAAGCTTCCTCCCAGATCCACCTTCGCATAACCGTGATCCAGATTGCGGTTCGGCAGCAGCAGGCTGTTTCCGCCGTTGGCGTCATACCCGCCCAGAAACGTCGAGTCATCTGACCGGCTCGCAAAAGCCGAGTTGAACAGTACCGTCACCCGGCTCCGGGAATAGCTTGCCGAGAAGAACCCCGTATGCGGCGGTCGCCGGAACGGCCGGGCCCCCACCAGCGGCGAATACGTCCCGATCGGAATGCCGTTGTAGGTCGGCACTGGCCCCAGCAGAGCCACATCGGCGTTTGTGTACGAGCGCTGGATCATGGCGTCGAGATACGTGTATCCCCCGCGCAGGAAAAGATACCGCCCGATCCCGCTCTCCATCGTGGCCTCGACGCCCAAGGCTCGATAGGCTTCCGTATTGAGCGTCAATTCGTACGCCCCATCCGTCTGCAACTGCTGCTCGAGCGCATTCTGCTGGGCCGCCGTCAAATTCGGCAGCAGCGCCGGAATCAAATTCGATCCCACATACTCGATCTGTCTTCCAAACTGGTTATGGAAAAAGCTGGCCTTGAAAATCAAATGCTCGCTCATCAGCGACTGTTCAAACCCGCCCTCATAGGTTCGGGCGGTCGGAGCCTGAATCGGCGAAACATGCATCTGCTGAATCGTGTCCTGCCCGCCATACGTCTGCAGAAAGTTGTAGAGCGAGTAAAACTGATCGGTAAGCGAAGGCTCCCGAACCGCATCGCCAAAATTGAAAAGAATCCGCGTCCCGCTGAACACTCCCCTGCGCGGCTTCAGTACATAAAACGACACACCCGCCCGAGGCGTAGTCTGCACGCCGAACAACGAATAGTGCTCCAGGTCCCCACCCAGCGTGTAAAACAACCTGCTCTTGAAATCTCCATGAACCGCTGCGCGATAATCGTAGTTCGAGCGCTCCACCGGCGGGTAATACGAGCTCCCCGGCTCTGACCCGCGCTCATTCTCATATTGAAAGCCGATCTGCGCCACAAGGTGCGGTGTCACGGTGTAGTTCCCCTGCCAGACCAGGGCGTCGCGGTTCGATACCAGTTGGTACCCCTGCGGATAGGTGCCGGCATAATCCATCAGCACCGCCCCACTCGCCGAATACCCGTTGGCTCCCGAAATCGTTACCGGATAACCAAAACTATCTCCAAATGCGTCGAACTGCCCCGACCCGCTCTGCTGCCAGAGGTGATACTGTTCGCGTTTCCGCGTCGCCCCGTATCGCACCATGTTGTGAAAATCAGCAGTGGTCTGGTTGTCGATCGACCCACTGATGTACAGATCCTGATCCTTCTCCGTCGCGTTTTCTGAGAGATCGTGAAACGCAAACGTTCCCGGCACTCCCGTGGCATCCACGCCATAGTGCAGCGTCCCCCGCAATTGTGTGGACCCCGTCAGCGCCATGCCCACATTCGCCGCCACCGTACCCACGTGAAAGGGATCATGGGGCAAATCGTTCTCCGTCTGCAGCCAACTGTATGCGCCCAGGTAGTCCACCTTTCCGAACGTCCCCGCAGCAGTGAGATCCTCGTGCGAACTCTGGAACCTCCCCCAGTCGCCATGAAACAGCAGCGACGGAAAACTCGTCGTTCCGTGCTGTGTCGACACGTTCACCACTCCGCTCTCCGCATCCGCGCCGTACAGGCTCGAATTCGGTCCGCGATACACCTCGCTCCGCTCCATCGCCGTCGTTGCCAGCGGCCCGAAATCAAATCGCCCACCCAGGTCGCCCGCATTCACGCCATCTACCTGCACCAGGTTTGAATCCGAATCACCCCCGCGCACAAACAACGAAGTCTGGCTTCCCTTCTGTCCTGCCTGCACCACAAAGGTTCCCGGCATCTGCCGAAGCGCGCTCACCAGGTCCGTGCTTAATTCCAGTTCCTGTGGCCCGATCACGCTGGTCGCCGCGCCAGTCTGCTGCTGAGGCGTTGGGGTCCCTGTCGCCGTTACCACAATCGACTCGTGCACCCACTCCGGTTCCAGCACGATGTTCCGCTCGATGTTGTCCAGTTGGCCCGCGTAGAACCCCGGCGTCTCCAATTGCCTGAACTTGTTTGCCGCCACCACAAGGTAAAACCTGCCCCGCAGGCCGGTAAGGATTTGAAAACTCCCGTCCGCCCCCGATACAGCGGATCCAACAACCGAACCGTTCAGAATCAACTGCACCGCCGCGCCCGTAACACGCGCTCCCGAGCCATCCGTAACCGAACCACGGATGGATGCGGCCCCGGCTGCTGCTGCGTAAGAAACAATCAGGATGGCTGCAAGAAGGCGACCGGCCACACCTCGGCCGAAAATGATGTGATCGAACCTATTCAAGAAGCGAAATGACATAATCGGCTCCTCCGTCCCCCTCGGAACGCAAGCTGGTTGAGCATCAAGACCGGTCTCCTGACTCGCGCCTCGGCGGGGTCCCCAACGATGGGTGTTCGTCGTTGAGGTGCTCGAACCTTCCCGGAGCCATGCTCCAGTGGTTGAGCGAAATGCTCTAGCCGGGTCCCTGCCTCGGTTCAAGACCGAAAAAGGGGGCGCTCACAGTTGCGGGGCAGTGGCGGAATTTCACCGCCTTCCCGAGCATCCTGACGATTGAAGTTGTAACCCTGATCGCCCGAAGTTGGACGGCAAGGATGTCATGAAATGAGTTTCGATGACATCCACATTTATAGAAAGGCACACCTCGTGATGTCAAAACAGCTCATCACAATTAGCCGAGGCTGTTGGCGCAATCATCTCGATCTTTATTGCTCCCAGCAACGGTGAACGCTAAACTTCTCCCCATGAAATTCCAGCTTCCCTGCACTCTCGCCTTTGCCACACTCTTTTCACTCCCCCTCGCGCTGCAACCCGCGACCATACAAGCGCAGGACTGGGCCAAAACGCGGCTGGAAGCCTCGTCCCGTCACCGCGAGTATGTCCCTTTGAAGGTCGACAACCGTACCGTCCAGGCCCTCGTCGTTTACCCCGAAACGAAAAGCAAGGCCACGGTCGTCGTCCTCATTCACGAGATCTTCGGCCTCAGCGACTGGGCAAAGGAAATGGCAGATGAACTCGCTGCCGAGGGCTTCATCGTCATCGCGCCCGACATGCTCAGTGGGCACGGTCCTAACAACGGCGGCTCCGATTCGCTCGCCACCCAGGACGACCGCATCAAGGCCGTCTCCGCCCTCGACCCCGCTGAAGTCCTCGCCGATCTCGATGCTGCCGCCGACTACGGCAAGAAACTCCCAGCCTCCAACGGCCAGATCGCCGTGGCCGGATTCTGCTGGGGCGGCTCGAAATCCTTCGCCTTCGCCACACATCGCAAAGACCTCAGCGGTGCCTTCGTCTTCTATGGCACCGGGCCCTCCGACGTCTCCTCCATTACGGCGCCCGTCTACGGTTTTTACGGAGGCGAAGACACGCGCGTGGACGCCACCGTCCCCGCCACGAAAGACGCCATGAAAGCGGCCGGAAAATCCTACGATCCCGTGGTCTATGAGGGCGCAGGCCACGGATTTATGCGAGCTGGCGAAGACCCCGGCAACACAAACCCCGCGAACAAAACCGCCCGCGAACAGGGTTTCGCCCGACTCGTGAAATTGCTAAAAGACATGAAACCCGCGCATGCGGCGACCGCCACCCGGTCTACAGAAACAATGTCGCAGAAGTCTGCTCCGCAAGCCCCCTGCCACGACCCTGAAACAAAGCCTGCGATCTAGGGAGAATCAGGGAGCCCCATCGCGCATTTATTCCTCGCGATGGGTGGGAAACGGTATCAAGTGAACCCGCCTCCGCGGAACACTCCATCCTCGTCCACGTATTCTGCAAACTCGGCAAAATCCATGTTTGCGATCGACAGATTGTTTTGAATGCTCTGAATCTGCGCCGGAATTGCCCGGAACGTGCGCCCACGCCGGCAATTCAGATCGATCACAAGAATTGGATACTCCGGCGATCGGACCGTAAACTTGTCTACTACCATCAGAAAGCTTCCAAAATCGCTGGGCACCCGGTCCAGCAATTCCTGTACCGCCAGATCCCGAAATGCAGGATCATTCACAAACGTCACGTAGGCGTAAAACTCCCCACCAGCACCATCCGGTTGTGGCTGCCGAATTAGCTCACAAACCTTTTTCCACGCAGCTTCATCCTCGAAGTGCGTCCGGATAACCGGCGAGTCCTTCGTCTTCGGCAGCATCTCCATAGGGGCCTAATCCTGAGATAGAATCGGAACTCGATCGATGGTCAATCGCGCGATTCCGGGGAGTTGTTTCCAATCCTGCTACTCCGTTCCCTGCCTCTGACCTACTTCTCAATCACCCCACAGACAATCCGGTCGCCCGAGTTCCCCGAAGGATCCGATGTCAGATCATCCGCTTTGGCATGAATCACCAGCGCCGTCCCGCCGTCATGAAACAGCGAGTTCTGACCTTCCCCGAGCGTAGCCCCGCTGATCAGGAACGTCGCGCTCGCCTTGCCGTTCTCGCCCACCTTGAGATTCTCAAGGTCGCCAAGATGCGGATGCGGCTCCTGCGCGTTCTTCACACCATGGTGTGCGCTTGTCGGGTTGAAGTGGCCGCCCGCCGTCGTAAACGCCGGTCCGTCGCACTTGCCCACATTGTGAATATGAATCCCGTGCTCACCTGGCGTCAGTTGCGAAACCTTCACTGACACCTTCACTCCATTCGCCGCCGACGTAATCTTCGCAGTCCCTACCTTCGTGCCTTGCGCGTTCACCAGGTCAGCATGAGCCGCCTTCGGCCCAGCTGCTCTCGCCACCAGACCACCAGAGATCAGCACCACACCCGCTACCACAGCGCCAATTCGCATACCTTCTCAACCTCCTTTAAACTGAACCATCTTACTAGCCGCTGCCAGGTTCTGAATCGCTCAGAAAACGTAACCGCTTCACTTGACCAGCAGGTTCGCCCCGAACGCCAGCAGTCGACCGTCGCAATCCTTCGCAACAAACTCCCGTGAGTTCCAAGGCATGTTGCTGAGTTCCCGCGTAAACTCCACGCCCTTTGCGGCATACTCCGTATAGAGAGCGTCGGCATCCTCGACATACAAATACGCGTCCAGCAGTTCCTCCCCATACTTCTCTGGATTTGCTACCGGTGGCTCAGCACATCGAAAATGAATCGCCTGTCCGTCCCGCGCCACAATCGCGTACACCGGCGGATCTTGCCACGTGCCCAGGCACTCAAACCCGAGCCTCTCCTTGTAATAAGCGACCGTCCGTGGAATATCCGTAGTAAAAAACAGCGGCACAATCTGTTGAATCATCCACGAAGTCTACCGCAGCAAGCGTGTGGGCTGGCTACACGAGACTAACGACTGGAAAGTTGAAGAGATCCCGGATTCGCGGAGAAAGGAGCGATGAGGGTCAAATGGTGACCCCGGGAAGATTCGAACTTCCGACACGCAGTTTAGGAAACTGCTGCTCTATCCACCTGAGCTACGGGGCCACTTTTAAGATCATTACGGGCATGTTGTCGCTCTGTCACCTTGAAAATACTGCGCTACAACTTCGCTTGCCCCGTCTGCAGAAACTTCCGAACGGCGGTACGGGGATGCGCATTGCAGCAGCCCAAAGCGACGCTATCAACAGGGTAGCATTCAGAAGCTCCAAGCGCAGCAGGGCTTCATCTGGCGTGCCTGGCAATTCTCAGATGACAGAAGTCGAGCTAGATGCCCGGAACTGGCGGACAACCTGGGAACTGTGGCAAATAGGTGTTTCCTTTGTAGCCCAGGTATTTGATTCCGATCTTGCTGGTGAAGAACCCGTCTGCAGTCAAATTCCTCAGGAGTGAAAAGAACTCCACTCCAGGTCTCACGCTTTCGTCCTGCTCAGCATTTTTGCGATAGGCAATGAGACCGAGGATATTTCTCTGCTGTTGCTGTGAGCACTCGAGAAAGGCCTTGCTGAAGCGGGTGTTGCACGTCGACTCGAGCCACTTCAGCCCGCCACCCAGCGTGGATTGATATTCCGCATTCTCTCTTGTCAGCAGATCGATGAACGCCGGCGCACCCGACTCGATTGCTCCGCCTGCATCCGCGTCCGCAGGAAGGATCGTTTCGCACAATGTCTCTAATGTCTTATAGGAACTTGCATCGAAGAACTTCGGAGTGTACGTGCCGGCGCTTTCCTTTTCCGCCTCAATCATGTGATGCGCTTCTTCAGCTGCTTCGAGCGGGATTACCCGCATTACAGAACCAGCCACCGCTCCTATTGTGAGCGACTTCAGCAATGCGCGACGTGATACCGAGTGGGTAGCCATATGATCCTCTTCAGAGCTCACCCTTTCTGGCCTGGTGAAGGAGATGCTCTGATGTCCTCCAGGCCAGCGCCATGATTGTCAGCGTGGGATTCTTGTCCGGATTTGACACGAAAGGTGCGGCGTCGGCCACAAAAAGGTTTTTGATATCGTGTGCCTGACAATTGCTGTTCAAAGCGGACGTCTTTGGATCTTTGCCCATTCGCACCGTACCTAGTTCATGGATGATCGCGCCACCCGTCGAAATTGTGCTCGATTGTTGCTGCACGTCTCCGCTTGGTTTTGAATGTCGTCGGGCCCCCACCACAACTGTGCCGCCCGCCCCCTCGATGATGGACCGGAACGTCTCCTGCATATCCGCGGCCATCTTCGTTTCATTCTCTCCCCATTTCCAATGGAAGCGCAGCACGGGAATTCCCCACTGATCCTTCACCTTCGGATCAAGATCGCAGAAGCAGCTTTCATTGGGGATCATCTCGCCCCGCCCGCTGAATCCAATGAAAGTACCGTAGGAACTTCGGCATTTCTGTTTCAGGCTGATCCCGTATCCCTCATGCTCTTCGCACACATAATCGAACTCGCCCACGCCGGGCATATTGCGTCCACCGCCAAACTCGATGTGGTATCCGCGCAGGAATTCGTTCTTCTGACCGAACCGCCACCACGGCATGTAAAGATGCATACCACCCACGCCGTCATGATTGTGTACCGGCATCTTTTCAAGTTGAGGAAAATACCCGACAAGATCGCTTCCGACCGAATCCGTGAGATAACGACCAACAACCCCGGACGAATTCGCGAGCCCATTGGGAAAGCTCGCCGACAGCGAATTCAAAAGGAGTCGGGCTGATTCGCATGCGCTTGCCGCCACCACGACAGCTTTTGCATACACGCGCGCTTCACTCTTTGTGGCTTTGTCGACGTAGGACACCGCCTCTGCTTTTCCACTGGGCCCGACGACGATCTCACGTGCCATGGCGTTGGCAATCATCGTGAACCGCTTCGTCGCCTGCGCCGGCGGAATCATCACCTGGCTGGAGCTGAAGTTCGAGGCTGTCCTGCATCCCCGTCCACATTGCGCACAATAGTGGCATGGATCGCGCCCGTTGAGTTCCTTCGTCAGAATTGCAAGCCGCGACGGAATGCACGTGATATGCAACTGATCGCAGGCCTTCTTGATCAGCAACTCGGTGCAACGAGGACGCGGCGGCGGCAGAAACACTCCGTCTGGAGAGTTGGGCACATTCTCCTTCGTCCCAAACACCCCAATGTAGCCTTCGACTTTGTCATAGTAGGGCGCAAGTTCTTCGTAGCTGATCGGCCAGTCATCGCCCATTCCGTCCGTCGAATGCGCCCTGAAGTCCGCGGGACCGAAGCGCAGGGCTATACGACCCCAGTGATTTGTTCGCCCACCCTCGATCCTCGATCGGAACCAGCGAAACGATGAACCCGGTGCCGTGGTGTAAGGTTCACCATCGATCTCCCAGAATCCGTTGGGTGCCATGAATTCGTCGCCAATACCCCGCTGGCGGCCGCCGATACCTACGCCTCTGTGGGGCAGTTGATACGGCCACATATGTTCTTTGAAGTCCTTGTCGGGATCCAGTCTCGGGCCCGCCTCAAGCATCACGACATTGAGTCCGCCCTCAGTGAGCACCTTTGCTGCGGTTCCGCCTCCTGCACCGGATCCAATGATGCAAACGTCGTAAATCTTTCTGGTCGGACTTACTTGCAGCATGGCACTCTCCGGGGAATTGAATATAACGCTGTTCGCGATCAAGCGACAGACCAATATACCGCCCGCTTGGCACCGCTTGCGATCTATTCCGGATGTTCCGATTTGGATGGTTTTTAGAAGAAGGGGCAGAGAACAAACCGAATGGGAGCGTCTGCTCTGATCAACAATCTAAATCGGCGTGTGTCGCCGGCGTGGCAAATCCCGTCTGCTGTTGCAAATATCGAACTTCATCTTTGTTCCCGGCCGTCGCTGCCCTCGATCCCAGCGATACGAGTTTGCGGACCTGTTCCGTAAAATGTTGCTCATGGATAGACGAGACTTCCTCAAGGAATCAATGGTGGCGAGCGCAGCCCTTCCTTTATACGGTGCCTCGGTACCCTTCTATTCCAGTGTCCTTGAGACAGCAGCAGAGCCGCGAGTCACTGTCCTGCTCGTCGATACCGACAGGGCGACGACTCCGATTGATCAGGGCATCTACGGGCAGTTCCTCGAGCACATCAACCATTCCGTGGTGGACGGCCTCTTTGCCGAACAAATTCGCGGCGCCGGCTTTGAGGGCGAAGATTTCAAAACATATTGGCAATCATCTGCGGAGCGCGGCGAGGTTGAGATTGCGGCAGTTGACTTTCAGAATGGTACAAAAAGCGTGCGTCTACGGGTCAATGGCGGTAGCGCGGCGATCCGCCAGGGGCGTCTGTTTCTAGACGCGGGAGTAAAGTACGAGGGCTCGCTCTGGTTGAAACGCGAAACGGGCCTGCTTCATTTGAAGCTCCTGGTAAAGACCTCCAAAGGCGAACAGATTGCGTCTCTACCGCTCGTGGTCACGGGTGCGGAGTGGCAAGAGGTTCCATTCGCATTCACCAGCCCGGTACGGGATACGCAGGCCTCGATCGAGATTGCTGCAACCGGTAGAGGTGCGATACTGGTCGATTTCGTTTCGATGATGCGCGCTGATTCCCGGCGGGACGGCATGCTGCGGCCTGACCTGCTGCAGGCACTTCGTGATCTCCGTCCATCGTTCATCCGGTGGCCCGGCGGATCGTTTGCTTCTACGTACAAGTGGGAAGACGGCATCGGGCCGCATGTCGGGCGCCGCTATCATCCCAATCTGATTTGGGGAGGCTACTCAGACTACTACGGCTTTGGAACAGATGAGTTCATAGGACTTTGCCGCAAGATCGGCGCCGAACCCCTAATCGTGCTCCCTGCGCCGGGGAAAAGCCCAGAGCAGGTGGAATATGCCATGAACTGGGTCCACTATCTCAATGACCCGGCATCGACAGAGTGGGGGCAAAAGCGTGCGATCAACGGGCATCCCGAACCCTATGGGGTAACACTGTTCCAGATCGATAACGAGCCGATGAATAATGGCTTCACGCCAGAGACGTACGCCGAAGTCGTCAACGTCTACGGCAGCCGCCTGCGGAGCATCGCTCCTAACGCGCGCATCATCGCGTGCGGGCAGAAGCGTTCCAATGACATGGAGTGGAGCGAGAAGGTCATCGATCTCGCGGGAGAAAACTTTGATATCCTAGGCTGCCATAACTACGAGTACGAACCCGATAATTTCGAGACCGGTCTCAGGCGTATCCGCGATTACCTCCGAAAATTACGGGAGTACGTTCTCGCCTCGAAGCACCCGCACATCGAAATCGGCGTCCTGGAGTGGAGCCTGCAGCATACTTACGATTGGCGTGCGGGACTTCATACCGCCGGAAGCCTGATGCTATATGAAGAGCTCAGCCCAGGCCTCACAATGACCTGCCCCGCCCTGCTGATGCGAAACACAACAGACGATCCAAAATGGACTGCTTTCATCTATCACGATCATGTCTCCTGGTTCCCCGGGGCTGGCTATGTGGTGGAGAAGTTGTTTCGTGAACACTACGCTGAGCGATACCTTGCTTCTGCTACGGGCTCGTTTCGCGATGTTTCCAATCGCAGCAGTTTGTTCGACAAGATCTCGACTCTCATACCGGAAAAATGGGTACCCGGATCCGCCGATGCCATCGCGGCCATGAGCGCTGACGGACGCCGAATTGTCATCAAAGCGGTCAACTATTCGGCGCAGCAAAGTGCCTTGCTCGTTCGGCTGCTAGGCTCCAGCATTCCGAACAAGGGGGTAGCGACATTGCACACCATCAGCGCAGCCCTTACAGGGTCAGCATCTCTCGAACATCCAGATGTGATCGCGCCAAAAACCCGGACGATTCCGTACGCGACGGATCTCAGCATGGATCTGGAGCCCTATACGGTTGCCGTTGTGGAGATTCGAGCCGAGTGAAGCAGGATACGCAGGGATCAATTACGATAACCCTGCACCAAGGACCACTCCGAAAATGAACACAAGATTTGCGTTCGGCATAAGCGGTATCGAGCTATCAGTCCCGGATAATCACGATTGTGCCGTCATCGAGAGCAGGCATGTAGAACCGCTTGCGGATGCGAACGGCGCGCTGCAGTATGCTCTCGATCATCCGATGGCATCTGCTCCCCTTTCTGAACTTGCTAAGGGCAAAAAGAAAGTCGCCATCGTGGTCTGTGACATCACGCGCCCTGCTCCCAATCCCATAACGCTGCCGCCTCTGCTCGATCGGTTTCACAGGTCGGGCGTCGATCGGGACGGAATAACGATCCTGATCGCGACAGGCTTGCATCGCGCTGCCACGCAGGCGGAAGTGGACCTGATCGTTGGCTCCGAGATCGCGAGATCTTACCGCGTCATCAGCAACGATGCGCGTGCCATAGGGCAGCATCGTCATCTCGGAACCACAAATCGCGGAACGCCCATCCACATCCACAACGACTTCGTAGATGCCGACCTCCACATCACGCTCGGCTTCATAGAGCCGCATTTGATGGCGGGCTATTCGGGAGGAAGAAAGCTGGTTGTCCCCGGCGTCGCAGCGGAGCCGACCATCAAGGCAATTCACTCGCCCCTGTTCATGCGTGAGCCCCTCGCAACAGAAGGATCCATCGAAGGCAATCCCCTCCATAATGAGTTGCTCGAGATCGCGCGCATTGCGCGTCACGATTTCATCCTCGATGTCACGTTGACCCGCGACCGACAGATCTCCGGTGTATTCGCAGGCAATCCCGTCGTTGCCCACGCAGCAGGCGTTCGTTTTGTTCAGGAATCCTGTCTTGCATATCTCGATGAACCCTGTGACCTCGTGATCACCAGTTCAGCAGGCTTCCCTCTCGATCTTACGTTCTATCAGAGCGTCAAGGCCGTAACGGCCGCTCAGCACCTGATCAAAAAAGGCGGAAGGATCCTGGTAGTCGCGGAGTGCGCTGAGGGCGTGGGCTCAAGCGAGTTCGCGACCAGTCTGAAGAACATTCAATCATTCGAGGCATACCTCGCCGAGATCGCCAGCTCTCCGGTACAGATCGATCAATGGCAAGTTGAAAAACTGGCCCTCGCCGCGCTTCGAAGCGAACTCTTCTTCTGCACTCCCGGGGTACAGGCAGAAGATCTCGGAATCCTGAAAAACCGATACTTTGCCACCCTGAAAGGTGCTGTCACAGCTGCGACTGCCAATCTCCCGCGCGGCGCAAGGATTCTTCTAGTGCCCGAAGGGCCGTACACGTTCGCGAAAGTACGCCAACCTGCCGGCGTGACTCAATGACCGTGCTACACTCACCCTGCATTGCACCCACATCACTAACGCAAGCCGCGGCTAATGCCCATACCGATTAAGCGCTTCGTAGATCGCGTGCCCGGCGGCATGATGACGTTGCCCCTTGCCGCAGGCGCACTGCTCGCCACTTTCGCGCCGAATGCGCCAGGTTTGTTCGGGTCCTTCACTGGCGCTCTCTTCACCGGCGCGTTGCCAATTCTTGCGGTTTTTTACGTCTGCATCGGCGCTACCGTTTCAGTTCGCTCTCTTCCGGGCGTACTGAAAAAAGGCGGAGTACTGCTCGGAACGAAGGTGCTCCTCGGAATTGCGGTGGGAGTTCTCGTCGGGCATTGGATCGGAATCGAGCCTGTAGCGGCCGGATGGTTCTCAGGATTTTCAACCCTTGCTGTCGTCGCTGCCATCAATGACACCAACGGCGGATTGTACATGGCCCTGATGAATCAGTATGGCCGCGCGGAGGATGCAGCCGCCTACTCTGTCATGTCGCTGGAATCGGGCCCGTTCCTCACGATGATCACCCTTGGTGTAGCAGGCCTGTCGGCCTTTCCCTGGCAGGCCCTTGTTGGCGCGATCCTGCCGCTCGCCATTGGCATGATCCTCGGCAACCTCGACCCCGAGCTGCGCGATTTCCTCGGCAAGGCAGCACCGGTGCTCATCCCATTCTTCGCATTTGCGCTGGGAGCCACCCTTAACCTCAAACTTGTCTGGAAGGCGGGCCTCTCCGGGCTTGCTCTTGGAATCTCCGTGTTGATCCTGTCCGCCTTTTTCCTCGCAATCGCAGACCGGCTGACCGGAGGCAAAGGGACTGCCGGAATAGCGGCATCAACAACTGCCGGCAATGCGGCGGCTGTTCCTGCCTTGGTGGCTGCGGCGAACCCTAAGTACGCTGCTGCAGCTGCTCCCGCAACCATCCTTGTAGCATGCAGCGTGATCGTGACCGCAATGGCAGCTCCGCTCCTCACAGCCTGGTGGTATTCGCGGATATCCTCAAAGTGAATGACTCTGGAGTTCGACCTTGGCTAGGATGGTGGTAATTGCGGATGACCTGACCGGCGCCGCCGACTGCGCAGCCCCATCTGCTGCGCTCGGCTGCAAAGCCACCGTCCTTCTTTATTCGTCGGGGGAACAGGGGTGGGATGCAAGTTGGCCAGATGCTGACATCCTCTCCATCGATGCAAATACCCGCTGTCTTGCTGCCGAACAAGCGTCCGAATCGATAACGCGGTTGGTTCATCTCTGCCATTCGCGAAATGCGCAGCACCCCGGATACGTCCTCTACAAGAAAATTGATTCAACGCTGCGGGGGAACGTGGCAAGTGAACTCGCTGCTTTGCTGCACACTCGCCGCTCCAACAACGCTGAGAGTGCAAATCTGTCGATGCTTATGGCTCCGTCGCTGCCCGCGCAAGGCCGCACAACGGTAGGCGGGCGCCTCTTCGTGCATGGAGTTCCTCTGGAGAAGACAGATATCTGGCAAACGGAGGCTTGCGCTCCACCATCGGATATTTCTCAGCTTCTTGCCGATGCCAGCCTTTCCTGCGGATTGATCGACATGCAGATCGTCCGTTCGGGTTCGACTGCCCTCCGCCAGGCCATCCTGCAATCCGCGAAGCAGAACGATGTGGTTCTCTGCGACGCGGAAACAGACGGCGACCTTCGTGCAATCGCAGAGGTATCCGTGGGAGAACCCGCACTCACCGCATGGGTGGGATCTGCTGGTCTGGCCGCTCAAATTTCGTATGCAATCGATATCGTGCCGGAGCCCAATCGTCCTGAAATCGGCTTCGCATCAGGCCCTACGCTGCTCGTGGTAGGGAGTGCCGCATCCATTTCGCAGCACCAGGCGCGATTACTTGAAGCCATTCCGGAGGTGGAAACTTTCCATGCAACGCCTGCAGCCCTTCGTGATTCACCCGCCATGCACACACAGATCTTTCAGAGCCTTCAGTTCAGGCGCGATGTGCTTCTCATGCTGGACGGAGGCGAGCTTCACTCGATGTACGAAGTGCAGTTCCTCACGCAGGCGCTGTCAGATCTAGTCTCAAGATCCGCGCAGTTCCTCGGCGGACTGGTTGCCACTGGCGGAGAGACGGCGAGGGCGGTTCTGGATGCTTTGGGAATCCATCGATTATGGCTGCTCGGTGAAGTTGAACCGGGGTTACCATTTTCGGTTGCCGACTGTTGCTCTCGTCCGCTGCCCGTCATTACCAAAGCGGGTGCATTTGGCTCGCCGCAGGCTCTCATTCGCTGCCGCGATTTTCTACGAGAGCTCGAACGTGCGCCCGCGCGTCTACACGCAAACAATCCGTTGATGGATCACGAGAGTTAATATGCAAAAACCAATCGTTGCAATCACGATGGGCGATGCTGCCGGGGTTGGTCCCGAAATCATCATGAAGAGCCTGTCGAACCCTGAGGTCCACGAACTGTGTTGCCCGCTTGTGATCGGAGATGCAGACCGGTTGCGCACTGCGGGAAAGATCGTCGGCACTCAACTCGAAGTCCGCAGTATCCCGGAATCGCAACTGGAAAATGCGAACTTCAGAGTCGGCTTGGTCAACTGTGTTGACCTGAAGCTTTTGCCGGCGAACCTTCCGTGGGGTAAGCTTGCGCGCGAAGCCGGGGACGCCGCCTATAGATATCTCGAGTTAGCTGCTCGCCTCGCCTTGGAAGCGCGAGTTGCCGCCATTTGCACAGCACCTCTGAACAAGGAAGCACTGCAATCTGCCGGGCACAAGTTTCCCGGCCACACGGAAGCTCTCGCATTCCTCACAGGAACACCAGAAGTCTCGATGATGCTTACCACCCCGAAACTGAAGGTGCTCCACGTGACCACGCACATCGGGCTCATCGACGCCATCGCTCGCATCGAGTCGGGCCTTGTAGAACGCACGATTGCACGCGGGCACGAGGCGCTGGAAAAGACCGGCATCAAGAATCCTCACATTGGGGTCTGCGGCATAAACCCGCACGCCGGAGAGAACGGCCTCTTTGGACACGGTGAAGAGGAAGAAAAGATCGTGCCGGCAATCCAGGCGTGTCGCGGCCGTGGCTGGAACGTGGAGGGCCCGCTGCCCGCGGACACGCTGTTCTATCGCGCTCAACGCGGCGACTTCGACCTGGTGATAGCCATGTACCACGATCAAGGCCATGGGCCCGTAAAGGTCCTTGGACTCGAGTCTGGCGTAAACATTACCATCGGTCTGCCGGTGGTGAGAACATCGGTCGATCATGGAACCGCGTTCGACATAGCAGGAACCGGAAAGGCCGATGAACGTAGCCTGATTGAAGCCATTCACCAGGCAGTTCAGCTCGCACCAAAATGGAAGCCGGGCTCGCCTGGATTTAGATAAGGCTCCGAAGATTCAACTCGATCTGATCGCGGTATGATCTCTCATGGTCCGGTTTCAATCCGCAGTTTTTGTACATGCCATCATCCTGGTCATTTTGAGACCGGCAATCTCGCCGGAAACTCCGGTTCCGCAGACTCATGCCACCCCGCCCGTGGACCAGATTATCGAGCGAATGCAGCAACACGAAGCGAATCAGTCGAGAGAACTCAAACACTACGAGGCGACCCGTCACTACCAGGTCCAGTACAAAGGGTTGGGAACATCCATCGCGGCGAAGATGGACGTGAATATTGATTTCGACAATGTCTCCGGCAAGCACTTGCGGATCGTGTGGCAGAGCGGCTCGAGGCTCCTGTGCGACAAAGTGCTCAAGCGGGCAGTGAGTAGTGAAGAAGAAGCCTCAAAGGATAGAGCCTCAACCGCATTGACCCCCGCAAACTACCGTTTTCAACTCGCCGGGAGCGAGCAGCTTGATGGACGACCGACATACATACTGCAAGTTGACCCCTTGAAACCGAGCAAGTTCCTCTATCGTGGAAAGGTCTGGGTGGATGCTGCCGATTACGCCGTGGCCAAAATCGCGGTCCAACCGGCGAAAAACCCTTCCTTCTGGATTTCCAGCACCCAGATAGAGAGCACTAACTCAAAAACGGATGGCATATGGCTGCCCCAGAAGAATCGGAGTGTGTCCAAGATTCGCATCGGAGGCGCCGCAGTGCTCACTATCGATTACGGAACCTATCGCCTCGCCGTAATTGGGCAGCCTCAAACAGCTGCGAACGGCGTAGACCGAATGCGCTCCAAAGTTACGGAAGCAGTTTTCTGAGGCTAAATAGCGTCGAGTGGCGAATCGCTTTCGCGTGCTTGTGCCCAGGTTGGGTTCCCGCATTTTCGCTCGGACGCTCGGGTTCTGTCCCGCGCTCCTGTAGTTCTTCTTCTCCTTCAGGTCCAATAGTTCTCGGATGCGCTTGATCGGCTCGCCAAGATTCTATTTAGGTTCTCTTCTGAACGGGGGTCGTTGTCCGACGGGGATATGACAGCGCGTTCATCTTGGCGTAAGATGCTCGGCAATCTCACAAGCAGGAACAAAACTCGTGACAGGAATGCCGGTAGATCTGGTAATTTGCGATTGGAATTGATTCAGCCGAGCCCTTTCTTCTATTCTTCAAGGCTCCAATCCCCATTTGCATCGAGTCCGGCTCTAAGTTTGCTGTCTCAACAGAACTCTGATCGTCCGTGCCCCCGGTGCTACCCGGGTCGAAGGGAAGGCAGTGGAAACCAGTTCAGTTTCGTACCATTGGCGAAATCGAGAAGTGACAGCGGGCTTTCGGTGTGGGGTTTCCCTACACAGCCATACCAACCAGTCCCGAGAGACACTGAAATTCCTGGCGATGCTTGGCACCCGCTATCCTTTTATGCGCCGGCTGATGCAGCGGCTTGAGGAGCGCTCTGAGGCCAATCACGGAATGCGAGTCGATTACGGGTTGAGCTATTGGACTCCGCCCATGCCGCCAAAACTGGCCTTCGATTTGGAGAGTGATCAGATTGAGGAATTGGGGTTGGAGCCGATAGTCTCTCTTACTGATCACGACTGCATACAAGCGGCGTTACTGCTTCAAACCGTTCGGGGCAAACATGACAGTCCAATTTCCGTTGAGTGGACCGTCCCGATTGGCAAACAGGCCTTCCACCTCGGAGTTCATAATCTGCCCAGCGCGACAGCCTGCGACTGGATGGAGATTCTTGCGGCGTATACTGCTCATCCTTCCGGACCGCAGCTGAAAGAAATCCTTGCTGCGCTTTGCGGCGAGCCGGGAGTGCTGGTCATCTTCAACCATCCAATTTGGGATCTCTATCGCGTCGGAGAAGAACTGCACATTCATCTGGTGAACGAATTCCTGCGAGAAAACAAGCCCTGGATTCATGCGATCGAATTGAATGGCCTGCGAAACTGGAGAGAGAATCGGGATGCATTGCGGTTGGCTGAAAAGTGGGGCATGGCGTCAATCTCGGGCGGCGACCGCCACGGAATAGAGCCGAACGCAAACATCAACCTCACCAACGCCAGTTGCTTCGATGAATTCGTCCGGGAGATCCGCGAAGACAAGATAAGCAAGATTCTTTTCATGCCCCAGTATGCACAGCCTTGGAAACATCGAATTCTTCGGTCAGCTATCGATGCGGTAACTTACTATCCTCACTTCCCTCAAGGTTCACAGAACTGGGACGAGCGCGTTTACCATCCGGATGCAAACGGAGTAGTTCGGCCTCTGGCATCACTCTGGCCGGACGGCACGGCTCCCCGGGCGATGCGCTGGGGAGTTGCAGCCGTCCAGCTGATGGGACGCGGTGTCTTTTCAGGCGGTCTGCGCATGGCATGGAGCGAAGAACATGAGTTGCGACTCGCCTTGGGGGAGAACGAAATCTAAGGGAACACCGCCAATCGAGACGATTCTTCTGAATCCCTTCGTACCCCCATTCTCTGCCGTCTATCCCCCGAGATAGTAGAATTCCCACGCGAGCCTTACCCTTCTTCCGGAAGAGCCCAAAAATGAAAGCCTTTTCACGTTTACTGCTGTCGCTGGCCTTGGTCGTCTTCACCGCTTTCATTGCGCAATCGCAGACTTCGGTACCTCCCGATTGGGAGAATCCGCATGTGTTCGGGATCAACAAAGAGCCTGCGCGCGCCACCTTCACGCCCTTCAGCGACGAATCCAGCGCCCTCCGCGGCGGACATGATTCTCTCTGGGTGCAGTCGCTCAATGGCACCTGGAAATTTCACTGGGTCAAGCAGCCAGACCTGCGTCCAGTCGACTTCTACAAGCCGGACTTCGACGTGAGTTCGTGGAAGGAGATCCCTGTTCCTTCGAACTGGGAGATGGAAGGCTACGGAACGCCGATCTACACGAACATCACCTACCCCTTTAAGCGCGATGCCCCGCGCGTCACCGATACTCCAGACGACCACTCGTGGACCGCCTACGAGCAGCGGGACCCTGTCGGCTCCTACCGGCGCGACTTTGAGGTCCCCGCCTCATGGAACGGCCGTCAGACTTATCTACTCTTCAATGGCGTCAACTCCGCCTATTACGTCTGGATCAACGGCCAAAAGGTCGGCTATAGCGAAGACACACGTATGGTCTCTGAGTACAACGTCACCAAATACCTTCAGCCTGGCAAGAACACCATCGCCGTGGAGGTCTATCGCTGGTCCGACGGCAGCTACATGGAGGACCAGGACTTCTGGCGAATGAGCGGCATCTTTCGCGACGTGACGCTCGTCTGTCGTGCTCCCCTGCACATCCGCGACTTCCAGGTTCTGACGCCGTTCGATAGCGCCTACGAGAATGCGACCTTCAAACTGCATTTGAGCCTGCAGAACACCGGAGCCGCGAAGAGCGCCCCGGCGTCAGTTGAAGCGAAGCTCATCGACGCCGCGGGAAAGCAAGTGCTCTCGGTGACCAAAAAGCTGAATGTATCCGGCGGCAAAGAAGCCGACATTGATCTTCAGCAGCCCGTAAGCAAGCCCAACAAGTGGTCCGCGGAGTCGCCCTATCTCTATCAGCTTGTGCTTACGCTCAAAGACGCGAAGGGTGGCGTAGTCGAGGTAGTCCCGTGGAAGGTTGGCTTCCGCCAGTCGGAGATTAAGGGCAATCAGATCCTCTTCAACGGCAAGAAGCTGATGATCAAAGGCGTCAATCGTCACGAATTCGACCCCGATCGCGGCCAGGTAGTTACGCGCGAAATGATGATTGAAGACATCAAGCTGATGAAGCAGAACAACATCAACGCCGTTCGCACCTGCCACTATCCCAACGTCCCGGAGTGGTACTCGCTCGCTGATGAATACGGCCTCTACATCCTCGACGAAGCCAACGTCGAATCTCACGGCTACGGTTCTGGTGAAAAGCAACCCATCTCGGATGGACCGGATTTCCGCGAACCCATTGTCGATCGATTTCGCCGCACCATCGAACGCGACAAGAACCACCCCTCCATCATCGGCTTCTCGATGGGCAATGAAGCCGGCTGGGGCGCAAACTTCATCGCAGCAAAAGAATGGGGTAAGACGCACCATCCTGAATTCTTCATCACCTACGAGCCCCACGACAGTGTGCATGGGGACGCGCTCTCGCCGATGTACGCCAAGCCACAGAATATCGTCGAGTACTACAACACCTACGGCCACGGCCGCCCATTCTTCGAGATCGAATACGCGCATGCCATGGGCAACAGCACCGGCAACTTCCAGCAGTATTGGGACCTTTTCGAGAAAGAACCCTGGGCGCACGGCGGCTTCATATGGGACTGGGTGGACCAGGGCATTCGCAAGAAGGGCGCGAACGGCAAAGACTTCTGGGCCTACGGCGGCGACTTTGGCGATAAGCCAAACGACGATAACTTCTGCACCAACGGCCTCGTTCTGCCGGATCGCACCGTTCATCCTGGCCTAAGCGAGGTAAAGCATTCCTACGCAGGCATCAAAGTTGAGGCCATCGACTTACCCACCAGCAAGCTTCGCATCCACAACAAATTCAACTTCATCGATCTCGGCTTTGTCCGCGGGTCATGGACACTCGATGAAAACGGCAAGACCATTCAGAGTGGCGAATTGCCGGCGGAGGACGTTCCTCCCGGAGAGACCAAGGAAGTCACGCTCGATCTCAAGAAGCCGGATTCCACGCCCGGCGCCGAATACTTCCTGACGGTTACCTTCAAACTGGCGCAGGACGCCTCTTGGGCTCCGACCGGGCACGTCGTAGCGTGGGACCAATTCGAACTGCCCTCCACAGACGGCGCCGCTCCCGAACGCAAAGTTGACGGTCTTCCTGCGGTGAAGCTCGCCGAGATCCCCGATCACCTCGTCATTTCCAACGATAACTTCTCCGTCGCCATCGATCGCAACTCCGGCTCCATCTCCTCCTACAACGTAGGCGGAAAGGAACTGCTCACGGCTCCGCTCGAGCCGAATTACTGGCGTGCGCCAACCGACAACGACCGAGGCAACGGCATGCCGGCTCGCCAGGGAGTCTGGCAACTCGCAGCCGCGAATCGCGGCCCCGCCAAGGTCAATGCGGAGCAGGTCGATCCAGCAACCGTGAAGGTAACAGCAACATCAACACTGCCTGCCGGAGATTCAACGCAAAGCTACGTTTACACAATCCGCGGCGATGGCTCTATCGAAGTCGAAAGCTCATTCAAGCCCGGCGAAGGCAGTCTGCCCGATCTGCCCCGTGTCGGCATGCAGATGCGAGTCTCCGGCGCGCTCCGGAATGTCCGGTGGTATGGACGCGGCCCGCAGGAAAACTACTGGGATCGCAATCTCGGCGCAGCGGTCGGCATCTACAAAAACAAAGTTGACGAAATGTGGTTCCCCTACGTCGAGCCGCAGGAAACCGGCAACCGCACCGACACGCGATGGGTCACCCTCACGGACGACAGCGGCTTTGGCATCAAAGCCATCGGCATGCCTCTGCTAAGTTTCAGCGCGTGGCCCTTCCGCATGTCAGAACTGGAGCACGAGAAAACTCCGGTGAACATCGGGCACAAACATTCCGCCGAAATCGTCAACTCCGACGACATCACCGTTAATCTCGACTACCGGCAGATGGGTGTAGGCGGCGATGACAGTTGGGGCGCACCGATACACAAGGAGTTCTCGTTGCCTGCAGTCGCATATGAATACAAATTCCGCCTGGAGCCGATCACTGTTTCATCGAGTGGCCTTAAGCAGTGAGGACTCTCGTCGCGCCGAACAACGAACTCAGTTTGTGTAGATCCTCACGTAGTCAACCTGCATATCTCCCGGAAAGACCGTTGTCGCATCCGGGTTGCCCGGCCAGTCGCCGCCAATCGCCAGGTTCAGAATGATGAACTGCGGCCCCTGATCGAACGGCCACGTACCCGGGAAGTTCGCCGGCGTGAACGTCGCATAGACATTCTGCGGATCATCGACGTAGTACTGCACCTGCCCCTTGCTCCAGATCATGCCGTACCTATGCCATGCGGCCGCTGAGAAACCGTCCGGGTGATATGTCTGGCTTCCATTGGCTTCCTGTGCGCCGCTGGGTCCGCCATGCACCGAGCCCGCAATCCAGTCGTACCCGGGAGGCTGCGCCCCAGCATAGGCAGGCGGATTATTGCCGTCGATATGCTCCATCACGTCCAGTTCGCCGCAAGCCGGCCAGCTCAAGGTAACGATGTTGTTGCCCAGCAGCCAGAAAGCGGGCCACATCCCCTGGCTCTCTGGCAGCTTCATCCGCGCCTCGATGCGCCCGTACATGAAGCTGAACACACCCTGTGTCTTCAAACGGGCCGACGTGTAGGTGCTGCCCGAAGGATTCCGTCCGGCAACATGCAGAATTCCCGTCGTATCGATATAAGCATTCGGATTGCTCGGATCGCACGGCGCCGTCGCAGAACCGGCCGCGCAGTACGTCTCAAGTTCGTTGTTCCCGCAGCACCGGTATCCCGTATCGTAGGTCCAGATCTTCGAGTCCGGCAGCGCATTGGCACTTCCGGAATTCGCGAATTCATCGCTCCACACCAGCGTGCCCGACGCGATATTCAGCGTGAAACTCTTCGAACTCACCGAGCTGTTGGTGTATCCCGATGCCGCGGCAATTGCTTCCACCTTGATATTCGCGGAAACCAGGAACGGTCCCTGATACTGCTGCGATGTGGTCGTCGGCGTCGATCCATCCAGCGTGTAATAAATTTTAGCGCCCGGCTCGCTCTTCAGGCTGACTTTGACCGGCTGCGAAAAATTTCCGCCGTGCGGTGAAATTTCCGGCG
>Ga0157369_10001956_pt1 | contig 24819 bp, 25 predicted proteins | sample C25metaG_FD_113461 | JGI IMG/M metagenome (GOLD analysis project Ga0157369, IMG submission 113461) | Corn rhizosphere microbial communities from Kellogg Biological Station, Michigan, USA - C2-5 metaG | ecosystem: Host-associated > Plants > Roots > Rhizosphere > Soil | place: USA: Michigan... | reverse complement strand
GTGATGGAGCTGCCCGCCCCGGCAAGGGGCGGGCATTACCCTGATGGCCAAATCTCAGGATTCGACGCAGCGGTGGTGCGTGACGGCGGCAGACCTTGCGTGGGCAGAGACCTGGCCTCCCCGGCCGGCGCTGTCCCGCGATGAGTGCATTGCCTGCCTTCACTTTGTTCCCGACACCATCAATCCTGCGGGTGGGCTTGGTCGTTGTCGCACACGCCCGGAAGTGAGCGTGTTCCCTGGCGTGGATATGCGGTGCAACCGGTGGACGCAAGCGCAGGCCTCGCCCGGATGAGCGCTGCGGGTTGAAATGGAGATCTGCTTTTGGCAGGATTTTTGGAAACCGATTGGCCATCCAAACCCATCCGTTTTCGATATGCCTCTTCGTCGCTTTCCCCGCATTGTTGGATTCGAGGTTCCACCGCTGAAATCCACGGTCGACGTGGTGCGTGACCCTCCCATTGTCGGCCTGCTGAGCCTCCCGCCCACGCGCCCTTGGCTTGATGCCTTCATCATTGAAGCGGCGCTGAGTCGGAGCACGCTTGGCGATGCGCTGGTATCGGTCGATGGCAGCCGGGTCACGTTTTACGCCTCATCGGCCACTGCCCGCGCGCGGTGCAAGGCGGTGCGTGACATGGTCGAGAAGGTGAGCCGCCAGGTCTTCACAGGAAAGTCGCCACGTCATCCGGACGAGCCAAGTCCGCCGTCCTTGAAGCCCGCATCCCGGCGCGCACTGCTCGTCGAGGATGACGAGGTCCTGCTGGACATCACGGCCGAGGTGCTGCGGGACGGAGGGTGGACGGTTACCGCAGTGACCAGTGCGGCCGGGGCGAGGGCCGCACTCGATGAGGGCTCGTTCCACGTCGTGATGACCGACATCGACCTTGAAACACCAGGGCAGGGCGTGGTGCTCGCCGAGGCCGTCCGCCAGCGCTGGCCCGATGCCGGGATTGTTGTGGCGACCGGCCTCCGGAGTGATGTCATTCCATCCCTGCCGGAAGGCGCTCTCCTCCTTGCAAAGCCCTACCAGCGCCGACAACTCCTGGCCGTGCTCAATCTCGTGGCGAGGTCGGGGACGGCATTGCGCTAAACCTCCGGCGCCTTCGGATTCCGGTCCAGCCAGCCTGGCGGACGGTTCATGGCCCACTCGATTTCGCGTGCCATGGCGTCGCTGACGTCGCCGCCCTTCCTCAGTTCGGCCAGCACCCCGGGACGAAGGCCGAGGACCTGTCGATGAGCAGGTTCGACTCGATGCCATCGGATTCCAGTTCGACGAGCAGGCGGCGGAGATTGGCACGCCGCTTGGCCTGCACAGTCTCCGGCAACAGGCCCATCAAGGCTGGATTGTGGCCGGCCATCAAGAAAGCTCCCCACGCGTGCGGGCGGCGTCAACGGGCCGCGAGGTGTGCTGGTTCATGTCTCGTTGATACGCCATTCCGCTCACGGCTGCCAGTCCAGACCCACGCCGTCGACAGGCGTGCAGCTTTGGCGGGCGAAACCAAGGAATCACCTGCTTCCTTCCGAGGCTGACGTTCGTTGGTCAGGCGATTGGGTGGCTCGACTGCGGCAGGTCGACACCGGTTGCATGCTCAGGAACACCACCCCTGTCCTCACCGTCGAGCCAACCTGCGGGCAACTCCATCATCCACTCGATGTCCCGCGCCACGTCCTCGGGAATCGCCCCGCCGAGCGCATAGGTGCGCAAGGCCCCGCATGGCAGACCAAGGCGGATAGCCTGGGATCGCAGGGTGGAGTAGCCGCGTGCGTTCATCCGGACAAGCAGCTCCGCAAAGCGGGAGGCCGAGGGAAAGGAGGGAATTGGCATGGATGTAGGGAGCGTGCAGGTGCTGACGGTGACCACGCATTGTTTGGTCAACCGCAGCAAGGTCTGGTGAAGGCGGAAGGGACGCAAGCCGGCAGCAGGCAAGGGTGTGGCAGCGTCGATGCCCTGCTCACGGGGAAAGCCATCGAACGCCGCCGGAGTGTCGCAAAAAGAAAGGAATTCTCATTCAGACATCCGTTGTCCGGGCGGCGCATGATGCGCCCATCAAAGCGGGGCGCCCCATGACCCAGACATCACCCGTAAGTGAGCCAGGCACAGGCCCGACGACCCGTTACGGACTCAATATTCCCGACGAAGGGCGGACGTATTGCCACGTCAATGTCGGGGATGTAGTCGCATGCCTGACCGTCCATGGCGCACACGTTGCCGACTTTGAGGGCCTGGTGTGGTCGGGGGGCAGGGTGCTGTTTGAATTTACAGGCACGGTCCACCTGCGTGGGCGTCCCCTCGAACTGGCGCTGGAAGAAGCGCTGCGCACGCGTCTTCGCGAGGAGTGCCGGCGCAAAGCGTCGGGATAGGCATCTGAGGCCCTGCGCTCTTGCGAGACCGCTCTCTCGCTGCATCGAGCCCGTTTGAGGCCGTGCTGCGGCGCATCGATGGTTTGGGACTGCCACGGGCCGGCGCCCCTGGCCGGGGAGAGGGCATGAGAGAGCGGGTCATTGAGGTCGTGGACGAACACGGGGCGCTGCTGCGCGCCCGGGTGACCTATGCGGTCCTTGGCCGTGAAGTGGTGTGGTCAGCCGAGATCCCGGGCGCAACGCTCTCGGTGCCCCTGACTGGCACGGCGGGCAATGAGGAGAGCATTGCCGCCTCTCTGCAAGCCACCGTGCTCCGCCGGGGCACTACCGCCGGCCCGCCGGCCGCTTTATCGCGGTATCGTGCACCTGCATGGCGTGGTTACGGACGGTCACGAAGCGGCGCAGAACGACGAGTTTGTCCTTTCCAGTGCCGAATTTGGGCATGCCTACTTGTCCGACGGCTGGGCGACGCGTTACATCCAAGCTCTCGTACAGCGCTACATCATCGTTTTTGTTGGCTATTCAGCCGACGACCCGCCGGTGCAATACCTGTTGGAGGCGATGAATCGGGCATCGCCAGGCCGAGAGCGGCTCTTTGCGTTTCACGAAGGCACCGCTGAGCAAGCCGACGAGCAGTGGTCCCACCGTGGCGTCACACCGATTCCGTTCCAAGGATTCGATGCGCTGTGGACCACCCGGGACGCTTGGGCGCGGCGTGCCCGTGACGTCGAAGCGTGGCAGCGTTCGGTGGTCGACCTAGGTATGCAGGGGCCGCGTGCATGCGCCCCGCATGAGCGGGGTATGGTGGCTCACTTGGCTAAAACGGTCGATGGCGCCCGGTTTCTAATCGTCAGCCAGCCATCGCTGCCTGCCGAATGGCTCTTCGTGTTTGACCGTGCGATGCGCTACGCACGTCCGCTGGGCTTTATGGACGACGGCAACGACACCGATCCCTTCGACGCCTTAGGTCTCGACGACGATCCGCCCCCTGAAGCAGCGCAAACGCAAAACCCTTTCTACCGTCGGTCTGTGCCCTCGGAGGCGTGGGATGCGTTTGAGATCACAGCAGCTGATCGGCGCGCACTTACCGCAGCTGCCTGCGCTCACCTCACGGGCCGAGGCTCGGTGACCGCTGGCTCTCTCCCGACGCGCTTGAGCCATCTTGCTGGTTGGTTCAACAAGGTTGCTTACCAGCCGGCAGCGGTGGCCTGGCTCGCCGGTAAGGGCGGATTCCATGAGCGGATCCGCCAGCGCCTGGAATGGCGGTTGCGGCAAGAACCTGCGCTGTTCTCACCTAGCGTGCGGGAAGCATGGTCACATCTGCTAGTGTCCGAGCCTAGCGGCAACGACTGGCAGCAAGGTCCCGGACCGGATTTCGCCAAAGCGGAATGGACGCCAAGGCTCGTGCGTACGGCGATCGATCGATACCGTCCCCGCGTTGTCGTTGAACGTGGCCGTGAAGCCCCCTGGTTTGAACCGTGCGCTGACGCGCCCCTCTCGGCGCTCCTGCAGGCGGACGTCGATTACCCCGGGCCGCACATGCCCATCAAAGTACCTGCAGAGCACTTGGCGTATGCCGTCCGCCTGCTTGCGGGGCACTTGGAATTAGCCATCCAACTGGAGCAGGAACTCCAAGGGCCATCGGCCCTGTACTTCGACACCGTCCGCGCCGAAGGGGATGGGAGACCTGACGAAGGCGCCTACAAGCTGACTGGCCTCATGGCTACGGTCGCCAACTGGACGGATCAGCTCGGCGCGTACGAGCCGGCGGCGGCGCAAAGCGAAGTGGCCAGTTGGTCTTCGCGGGGTGATCGTGTATTCGGCCGATTGCGTATATGGGCCGCCGGTCAGGCTAACCTGATGGTAGCGGAGGCTGCAGCGCGCTATCTGCTGACGCTGCCGCCGGACGTCTTCTGGTATAGCGGCGACGAACGGGACCTGCTGTGTTCGCTGCGCGACCGCTGGAGTGATTTCTCGCCGGCACGCCAGCGCGAATTCGAAGAGCGCTTGCTGGAGGGGACGATCCCCTGGCTTGAAGGTTATCCGGATCGGCCCGAGCGCAGTGGCCGGATTCGGCTCGGTCGCATCGACTGGCTACGCAACGAAGGCGTTCGCTTTTCCGACGATGGCGCGAAACGGGTGGATGCCCTGCGCGCCGACGTGCCCGGATGGGACGAAAGCGACACAAAGCATGTCGCTCAGCCCCGAGTACGGAAAGCACGCTGGGTCGGGCGCGACGAGTCCGAAGGTGTCCTATCAGGTGTCCCCCTCGCGGACATGGTGGCCACCGGCGAGCAACTGGCCGGCTATGATTTCGACCGCGGGGTGGAGCGTAATCCGTTCGCCGGGCTGGTCTGCCGTCAGCCGGACAAGGCGTTGCGGGCCCTCGTGCTCGCCGCTCGCAAGGGGCACTTTGCGCCTGAGGCCTGGTCGTCCCTGCTGTACGCCCAAACGCAGGCGGATGCCCCGCCTAACGTGTCTCTGTTGCGTCGGACCGCGCGCCGTCTTGCCGCGCTTCCGGAAAATGCACTGGATGCGATCGCGTATCCAGTATCGGATTGGATGTTGCGCCTGGGGCACGAACTGAAGCGGTCGGAGCCCTCTGTGGCGGCGCAACTCTGGAACGCTCTGATTGGGATCATCCGTCACACGCCGCAAGAGGCGACATTCGCGTCCCACGACTGGGTTGATCAGGCCATCAATCGCCCAGCCGGCAAGCTCACCGACTGGTTGTTCACCGCCCCTGTGCTCGAAGGACTGGCCAAGGGCGCCGGCGTACCGGCCGAATGGGCGGCACGCCTGGAGGCGCTCCTGCTCCTTCCGGAGCCGCATCGTTTCCATGCCCTGGCGGTCGCCTCGCGCAATTTTGTCTATTTGAACTACGTCGACCCTCCCTGGGCAGCGCGATGGTTGCTCCCGTGGGCAGAGGACGCGGGCGATGGTGGTGAGGCTTTTTGGGCGGGCTTCGTATCGGCGGGACGTACGCCTCCACCCGCGCTCTTTGCGCGCATGAAAGCGCCACTGTTGAATCGAGCGATCCGCGGACCCTCGACGCGTCGTCACCCCCCGAATTCTCGCGGGCATGCTCCTCGCCGGGTGGCGGGGCAACGCCCGAAATGCATCCACTGGACGCGCCGTTAGCCACGCGGAGCTTCGTGAAGTGCTTGCGCTGGGTGATGATGAATTGCGTCGGCAAACCCTTTTGCAGCTGGGCCAATGGGCGAAGGATCATCCCGGGGACTGGCAGAACAGTGTCATACCGTTCTTGCAGAACGTCTGGCCCTTGCAACGTGTCATTAGGTCAGCGGCGTCAACGTCGGCACTGATCCGCCTGGCGTTTGAGGTTCCTGAGACACTTTTCGACCGCGTTGTCTAGGCGATTGTGCCCCGCCTAACACCTGCCAACGGCTCGGTGATGCTTGAACTGTTCCAGGACGATGCGCTTGAGCGGTTTGTCGAGGCGCATGCTGACGCGCTGGTGCGGCTATTCTGGGCCATCCTCACCGAGGACGCACTGGATTGGCCGTACGCTGCTCGCGCCTTTGTTGCGGCGTTGGAAAGGGCCGTGGGCGTAGCGGCTAACCCGCAGCTTGCTGAGCTGATCCGACGTCACCATCTGGCGTGAGGAGTAAGGATCCTCATGCCACCGCCAAGCGACGGTCCACGGCACGCTCCAGCACACGACGGCGATGATGAAGGGGGCTGCAGCGTCAAGCCGGACGCTGCAAGAGGGCGCCGCTGCACTTGTTGCGCAGGTCGGGGGGGGGGGGCGCATCCGCGCCTGACGTGCCGCCATCCGCGCGCCGCTGAGGCCCACGCGGGGCCCGTGCATCAGTAGATGCCGTGCTGGGTCCGTCGGATACGCGCCGCCAGTTGTGCGCTGCCTCCGGGCAGCCCCGCCCAATCGCGAGGCGAGTGGGCCGGTGTGCCCGGCTCCAGGGAGAGTGGCATGGCCCACCAGCGCCGGGCTTGCTCTTCCGTGTCGAAGAAATCCACCGCCATGGCGTACAGGGTGACCGTTGACATCAGCACGGTCGCCCACGCGGGCGGTAATGCATCGCTTGCCTGCAGCTGCAACGGCGTTACGGCGTCGTCTAGCGCCACCGGCGTACCGATGGCCATTCGTACATGTGCCCAGTCCCCCACCGTGACAATGGGTGCGGGCCCCTCGGCAGTGGCCCGCCGCCAGGCGTCGCGCGGAAGCAGCGCGCGGATCGCGGCCGCCGCCTTGGGCGGGAACGGGTCAATCTCGGATGCCATGCCGCCTCCGCTGGCCAGATGCAGCCTACAGCCTACGCCGATTCGGTCCTGCGCGCTGCGGGGGAGCGCGGGAGCTCAAGCTCGCTGCCGGCGGCCGCTAACGGGCTGTCCTCATGTGTTCACCAGGATTCATCATGGCTGGAAGCGACCGCGGCGATCCACGGTAGGTAAGGAAACTCCTTCGAGACAATTGAAATCGCCGGATGCTCAGGGTATAGATTTTCGTAAGGGGCGCTCCCACACTCGCAACGCTTCTTCCGCCGCGACCTCACAAGACGCACAATCGCCAAATCCCGTACCGCCATCAACGACCGCGTGCGCTCCCAATAATAGCCACCACCACGTCTCGTTCGAATTTTTTCCAGTCATGGTGATCCAGCTCCTCAAACTGGGTGCTTCTGGCGTTGAATCGCTCACATGAATTCTGCCGAAAGCGAACCGCTCACGCTCGAAGTTGCCCGAACCCTGATTGCGGAGTGTCGCGGCATGGTTGCGAGCGCACTAATCGCTGCAGTGGATACCTCTCCGACTAATTCCGAGCTAGTTGCCAAGCTTCTGGACCAGCTTGCCACCTTGCGTGCGCAAAGGGCGGCAATATTGAATGGCAATCTCGACGCGGCTGGCGAGGTTATTCGCATCTACGGTCGGAGGCCCTTCCAACGAAACTAGCTTGTCAAAAAAAGGCTCTCGCCTCGAGAGAGGTACGTACAATGCGGCTAGGTGCCCAGGTTTAATCTTGCAAAGCCGTTCTCCGTCACGAGGCTAGCTGCGTCTGACCGTGAGGGCTCCAGGTGGGCTTCTCAGAAAGATCGATATTGTCGATCGGATCTCCAGCGCAGACGCGCTTAGGAATGCCGGCGGCTGATACGACAGATGCTCCAAGATCGAGCTAATGGTTCGGTAGGCTTGTTGTATGTCGGATCTCTTCGAGTGGCTAGAGGGAGCTGCCGCCGGCCTTTTCGGCCGCCTTGAGCAACTTATCTTTATCATTAGAGCCGAGGCGATGAAACGCGCTTACAAGGCGTGCCAATCGATCATCAGAAGCGAAAAAATACGCTGCAGGTAGATCCAGGGCAGCCGCCATCCTCTCAATCGTCGCGAGATCGGGTTCGTGGACACCAGTCTCATAGCGATTGATTCGAGTGCTAGCCACGAAAGCATCCAGCCCGGCCTTAATGCCAAGTTGCTTCTGCGATAGCTGTGCAGCTTCGCGTGCAGTCCTAAGCCGATCGCGAAAGACAGCCCTAATGTCGACTTTGGCAGGCATAGTTTGGGTCGGCGTAGTCGGAACTACGAGACTCGTAACTTTGCCTTGTGCCCGATACTACGAGTTTCGTAGTATCGGGGCAACCAGATAACGAGCGGGGCAGGGCAGCATGTTCGTGCAGCTCATTCTCGAGGACGGAGAGGGGATACCTATTGCCCTCTCAGAAGCCACGCGGGAGGCATGGATGCTCCAATATGAGCGAGCAGCGTACGCAGGATTGCTGCCCGGGCTGCGAGCGCGACTGTCCGCGTGCGTCGAAGCGGGTATCCAGGACTGCCTGGACGTCGACTTGCGTCCGCCCACGCCCGCACAGGTCCGCTATGCAACGAGTATTGCTCGGGACCTCGGCATACCTCTACACGCAGAGGCATTACGGTTCAGAGGTCCCATGGCGGAGTTTATCGAGCGCCATGTAGATGCATTCAACAAGCTCCGTGAGCGCCGGCTTCAACGCTCCATCGACTCTCGCGAGCAATGACGACGTGACCGTAGGCGAGCTAAGCTTTGTCTAGGACGGTCCATGATCTAGACTACTTCGCCGTTTACAAGCGCTTCCAGGGTACCTCGTCTTAATAGTCGCTCCGTTGCAGGCAAAGTAGGCCTCCACTATTCCTTGGCCTTTAGGTTGACGATGTCGCCTGACGGTACTGCACCGAGCAAAACTAGGCTGTCTCGCGCAACAACTGAAGTTTCGAAGAAGCGCGACCATGCCCGGAACCCACCCGACTCACCCAGCGCACGGACCATGGCGATGTGGGAACCGGTCAGTATCTGGACTTGGGCTTCGAGCTCTGCGATACGCGCATCCTTATCAGCAAGGATTCTTTCGAGTGATTTGCTCGAATTCTTCTGAGTTCTCTCTGCCCAACGTCGCATCTCCTGCTGCCTTTGACGATAGACGATCACAGCCTCCCGCCGATTCACGTCCCGGGTAATCGACGACGCCGCTTTGAGCGTCGGGTGGCGCCTTGCAACCTCCCGTGCGGTGATGTCGATATCCAATAAGAGGAGCTCCTCAAGGATAGCTTTGACTAACGGATCTGACTGGGCAACGCTCACTTCCGATTTCACGGTTCGTCTCCGCTTCGCAGCGAAAAATCTGTGCCATCCGGGAATGCGTGGGTTCCCGGCTCTCCAGCTAAAAGTGTACGAACGCCTGCAAGTAGTCGCTCGGCATGCATGAGCTGGTTATGCGCGCCGACAGTTTTCCTGTCGCGAGCACGGCTGTCGTCCAATGACGCAACCAGTTTGATTTCCAAGTCAAGTAGATTTCGACGGACCTCCGGGCGCTCGCTTCGCGTGAGATGGCGGCATCCGTCGAAGCACTGAAGATGCTTAGGGCAGGGGCTGACGGTGAAACTTGATACGCAGGTTCCGTAAGGCGTGGCATGAAAGCCATCTGCCTCTGCGCGCAGAAACGCGAGTGCCGCGTCATAGCCTTCCTCTCGCTGGATTCGCTTGAAGTCCTCGACAATTGGCCCCGATGCCTTTCCCGCATTGATCATCTTCAGGACGGTAGCCGTTTTCCCACCCAAAGAAAACTCAACATCTGGCGGGATTTCTTGGCTATCCAGTTCCTCAGCGAGAGTGCGGTGGTCGTATTCATGACTCTGTGCAACACTTGTCCGACCGAATCTCTTCGATATGATTGAGTCGGCGATCCCCAACCGAAAAAGTTCGTTGTTCTGCATGTGTCGAAGCGAGTGAGATACAAGCTTCAACGCACGGTCGGCATCGGTCCTACCGTAGCGTTCGAAAATGGTGTCGTTGGCACCAGTCTCGCCCAGGGCAACAGCTAAAAACGTGTTCGTTGGCTGAGATATGGACGAATAGCGCGTGATATCGCAAATAATGCCGTCACGCTCTTCGGCTACGGATCGCTTCGGGTGCAGAAAGAGAAGGCCGGTGGCTTCCATGTTGGATCCGTCTACGAGTAGCGATCCGGCGTCGGATACCTTTGTTGACTTCGCATGTCTGAGGTAAGGCTCGAGCTCGGAGATCAATAAGTGCGACTCACCCCAGCGCATTCGCTCGCCATCCCCAATAGCGCGCCCGTTACGATCGTAAATCCGAAGGCCGCCGTCGACGTTGCCCTGCCGCCTCAATCTGTTAAAGAACACATATGCGGTCGGATTCACGGGACGAGACGAACGCTGAAGGTCGCGCACCTGAAGGTTGTAAAGGTCGTCAAACTGGGTTTCCGGATCGCTTCGACACCTTTCGATCCAGTACTTGGTCTCTAGTCCATCGAATTCTAACCAAAAAGGATTACCCGATAGATAGGTATACAAGTGCAGAATCGGAACCAATTCGTTGGCTTGAAATTGAGGCAGGAGGCGGCCTGACGAAACTTGCCGAGAGAGAGTGTCCCTCAAGGGCCGGGTCAACGTAGCTGCGCGTTCCAACGTGTCCTCAACCAACTCGACGAACATACTGGGTACGTGTTGAATCGCTTCGCGCAGGTTGACTGACGATCCGCCGTCCTTATTCTGCTTCTCGGCGAAGTACCGGATCATAAGCGAGCGGTCTACACCGCCAAGGACGCTCGGCTGCACTCCCGCCGGCGTCAGATAGTTTCGCTCGCGCCGCCAGTCGGTAGGTAACGTTACCGCCTCCCCCAATCTGAACCCGGTCACCAACATTAGGCGGAGGGACAGGAAACGAAGCTCGTCCATGTACGTTCGAGGATCCTCCGTCATTACGATGCGAACTAACTCCCAGAACGCCCTATTCGAGGGGAGGCGCTCAGCCCTTTTGCGCTCTTCCAAGCTATTCCGCATTGCCTCCTTCGACTGGAGGAATTTTGCCTTCCGTTGCGTGCCAGGCGTCAACCGTGCTGAGGACAGGGCAGGGTAGAGAGGACCTGCGTCCGATAGGTGGTTATGGTCGAAGAGGATTTTTGTCAACCCGGCGACCAGGTCACCGAGCTTTCCTGAATCTTGTGCCTTCTTGGCAATTTCGAAGCTTGCCAGGATGTCATCTAATGTTAGTTGCCACGGCTGTCTCGAAGGGCAGCACGTTGCGATAACGCGAAGCGGCCTGATGATACTCAGGGCGATATACGCTGGCGTGTTCTTGCGAACAAAGATTTGCTCCACCACGGCAGCTTTAATCAGGTCTTGCCATGCTTTCGACACAATCGCGTGGTCAGTAATTGCGCTACCTGAGTGTGCAGACGATTCGTTCAATAAGCGTCGGGCGGATTCCTCGAACCCAAAGTTATTGAGGTACTGAATGGGTTTCTTTGTTCCGCCGGACATCCTTGTGAGGTTCCACGCGGTTTGACCGACCGCTTTTCCACGGTGGTCCAGGTCGATATCCCATGAGAATCCCGCCGAGGCCAGGATCGCTCGGTGGGTGGCAATGAACGCTTCGAAATGGCTATTCACCCCAACCTCCTTCTATCTCAGAGATAATGGACTGCACATTCGAAATGGTGCGTTGAAGTTGAAGGAAGGCTGGCGTTTCCGGCTCTTCGCGGCCCTGACTGGCAAAGAAGGCCACTACGGTTCGAAGGTTTGCCAACACCTCACGATGGATATCCGCTGTGTGAAGCGGCATGAACCTTCTACATCCATAGCACGACAAAACCGGATTGTACGGGCATGCTGACTGACCAGAGCTACATCCGCCGATCCCGGCGATGGCGATTCCGTGTGGAACTGCACCTATCTGTTGGTCGCCTTTGAGCCTGACCAGTTCGTCGTCATCGATAAATCGTTCATGGGCAATCTTAGCCAGCTTGGAGTAAACCTCAGATATCCCGAATGCGCGGTTGATACGGTCCGCATGGGATGAGGATGTACGGAAGTACACCATACCCGTCGTAATGTCGGAATGTCCAAGAAAGGCGGCGAGCTCCTCGTGGCTCGCACCTGCATCGACCATTCGTTGCGCTGCCGCGTGTCGAAATGTCTTCGCTGAGATTTCCGGCGTGTCCAGTATTCGCTGTGCCAATCGCGTGATTCGCACGGCCGCTTCTCTCGCCGATTCTACGTCAAATATTCGCGAGTCTCCCTTGATGCCGATGGCCTTGACGCGGTTGCTCATTTCGATGAACACCGGGCACCATTCTGACTTTACGCGACGAACTAGCGGAAGCGTTTTACTATCGTTACGCTGCTTCACCATCGGAAAGGATAGATGAACAGCTGAAGATTCCGCGCCAGACACCTCGATGCAGCGGCAGTCTTCGACTTTGAGGCGAGCAATTTGAACCGGCCTCAGGCCGAACTGGTAAGCGCACATCAGCATGGCTAGGTCGGATAAGCTCTCGCGCGTCCAGGAAGATGCGCACTGCCCAATGCTTAGGACCGCATCGTCGATGTGCCAGACGATGGAGGCCTCCTGGGATGTCGAGAGAACACCCTTTCCAGCTTTGATGAAGGCGTATTTATCAACGAAGGGGAGTGGTAGGGCATCATGAATAAAATTCGTATAGCTCGGGTTCCACCCATTGAGCAGGTGCCGACAGAAGAGTCTGAAGATCTCTTTGACGAGCTCAAGTGTTCTCGCGGGACGCTGCGTCCCGCGGAGGATCGACCATACTTGAGCAGCGCTCTCCGGAGTCGCGCGAACTACACGTGATAGTTCGTCCGAGGAAAGGTGGGCGACGCTGACAGCTCGCTGCGTTGCTGCAGCCACCCCCACATTGCGCAAAATTTGTTGTGCCAGAACATGCCTAAGGAGTTCGGCAAGATTTGGTGAGAACCTGGCGAGGTTGGCGGCGTGGGTCGACCCGTTGCATAACGTTTCTATCGACATGGATGTCGAAAAATTCGGTATCGATCGTTGCTTTTCATCGAACTGATCGTAATAGCGGATCACAGACGGAAGTCTGGGAAGTTTCGATAGAATTTCGACCTTCAGATAGTTTTCTTGGTCGGGTTCTAAGTGCAGAGCGCGTAGCATAGACGTACTCCGTCATCGATCGATGCTGCGGATGAGTTCGATCTGACTATCGAAACGTGCAGTCCACACCTTCATTAGACGGTCTTCGAACACCGCTCGCGCGTATCTAAGCGGCATCGTTGACTCTCTCGACCATCCGAAAAACGACCGAAGATTTTGGATGGCCTCGTCCATTGGATCGCCTTGACGGAGCAGCTGATGGAGTCGAACGACGGCGCACGTGTGACGAAGATCATGCGGTGTTACTGAGGTTCGGCCTGTTCGATCCGATAGCGCCTTGATCAAAGGGGAGGGGAGCGCCGATGAGAGCTTCGAAAACATCTTTGTCAGCGATTCTGTGGATAGCGGAAGCTGGTGTTGTGAGTTGACCAGATAGGCGTGGTCCGGTCGACCGCGAAAGTTCTCCACGTAGGTCTGAACGATGTCGGCTACTGTAGTGCTTACTGGTATTTGCCGTACCGATGGCGCTGTTTTGATTCCGGGGCGACTGTACCTGGGGTCCGTGGATTCGTCCTCATAAGGGTTTGTGTCAACGTTGATCCAGCTTCGCACTCGCGAGCTAGTGCGGTCGAACTCACTCTTGACTGCATCAGCTGGCAGGAGCAACAACTCGCCTCTACGAAGACCTTGATGCAAGAGGATGATGAAGCAGGTGTACACGAGCCACCGTGTGCGCTCTCTTGGAAATGGGTTCTTGGTGGAGAGCGGATCGACAATGTTGTAGAGCTCCTCGACAACGTCTGACGGCAGTGAGCGAACGCCGATGACTTTTCTTGGTCCGGTCACGTGTAGCTGGCCGTAGAGGTTTGAGAGTCGATGGACTGTGTCCTGGAGGGCGTAGACCTTCTTTTCCTTCGGCGCCGTCTTCGTCAACCAGAGGAGTACCGTCGAGACAAACTCCAGGCCGGTGCGCCACCTTGCCTCATCGCTCATGGTCTGGGTTGGGCGATTAACTATCGAGACCAACCAGGATTCGAGAATCTCTTGGAGATCAGGCTCGTTGAAGCGACCTATGGCGGTGTCGAGCGCGTTCGCTCCGAAGTTGAGGTCGCCATGGGAATACAGGCTGTCGATGTAGCGGAGTTTCTTCTCACGCGTGGACCTGGCCACGTCGTTCAGGCACATGGTCGACCAGACAGTCGCCCAGTACCGCGGCACACCATATGCGTCGGTGATGACTTCTTGGCGTAGCGACGCTGGAAGCGCGGAGTTCGATAGCCGGAGAAACACAGGCGACCTCCGAGAGCAACAGGGGGAATGACCAGACGCTAGCCTAGGAAATGGTCAATTGCGAGGGCTCGGCGCCCGTAGCGCAACAGCTAAGAACTTACCATCGATGCGCATAATGTATATTATGTAAGATTTAGACTACATGAAAATCAGCCGTCCCTTACGTGTTGCGGTTGCGCGGGACGCGCTTAGACCTGACCGAACTAAAGATCGAAGTTTTATCCCTCTGACGCTCGTGATCTAACTCAAAACGAACGAAAATTACCCGCCTACGACTTTTACTTCCAACGATAGCGATCTGAAGATCGGCTCCAGTGCAATTACTCAGGAACTAATATTCGACTCTGCCGTGGGCTTGGTAACTCGCGGTTTGCGGGTTAACGTGCCTCCATGAGCCTTCCCCCATACCTGGCTGCGGGTGCTTCCCACGGACCGACAGCGCGGACCGCAAGGAAACATTCACTTCTAGCCCTCCACTGGCCAACGGCAGCGGAGCTTCATCATGAGCCTGCGTGCTCGCCAGCAGACCGAGCCGCCTGGGCTACAGAGCAGCAGAAGGCGGGAAAACTTTTCGGCGTGTGGGACGACGTTGCCGGACTATTTAGATACCCCACATTCCAGTTTGGTTCGGAAGGGTGCATTTACCCTCGACTGCCCGCCCTGCTCGTTGCATTGGCGGAACATCCTGATCGAGCGGCCGAATCCGATGAGAGTGGTTGGCGACGCGCTTACTGGCTTTACCAGCCGGATCGGACTCTGAGTCGCAATGCATTGAGCAACCAGGACAACCGCCTCATCTGCGGCCTAAGTGAGGAAAGGACATGGGAAGTCCTAGACGCGCTCATGAAGAATGATGAGTCGCCGTCCGACAGGAAGGGCCGAACACCCGCGGAAGTGTTTGCTGAGTATCCTGACGCTGTGATCGCCCTCGCCCTCCGCTCAGCAAGGATGGCTTCACCCGACGCTGATGCAGAGGGCAATCGCCTTGGCCACCGAGGTCCGAAATATTGAGACTGTCTTATCGTCTCAGTGCGCCCGTGAGCGCGCGGCTGCAACCTTAGCCTTTCGACAGCGTCTAATTCGGGAGGCGCCCCGATGCGTTTATCGGCGTGCATCGATCGTAGCTGTCGGTGGGTACGCACGCTTATCGCTTGCTACCAACCGACCCATTACGGCTTGGAAAAGACATGGCCTAGCTTCTTGTTAAGGAGCATGGTCAGGATGAGATAGTTGAGTACAGCGTCGGCGGCTATCGAAAGAATGACTTGCCCCGAGATGATCAAGATCGTCTCCCCGATCATGCCGGAAAATCCGACTAGAATCGCCACGGCAGCATGAACCAAATCACGCATCACGTTCTTGCTTCTTGCAAGGACGAAGACGATCATCGTTATAGCGAAAGCAAAGCCGATCACTAGTCCAATAATTGGGAGTGAGAGCAGTACTGAGTACAAAATCAACTGTACCGTACTGAGGCGATTGAGGCTTTCTTCCGCAGAGATGGTCCGGTCACCCAGGCGTTGGTCCATTCGAAATATTTCTCCTTTGGCTTGATTGGCTGGTTCCAAGAGTTAGTGATGCATGTCCATCCGTGGGTCGCCACGGTAGCGGCAGTCAATCCAAATACTTTAGCCACGCGTTCGAGGACGCACTGATCGGAAAACTTCGCGCAACGAAGTCAACCAGCGCACGCATTCCGAGCGCGGCATCCAGCTCGACACGCGCGGCTCGCACATGATGCTGACTTTGCGTAGGTGGTTGTTTGCCGCTGTCGCGTATCCCTTAAACATGCCGCAGTTCCCTTAAACGCGCTGCACCCCTTAAAGGCGCTGTCGACTGTCTCTGCGAGGCGAGCCGGCACATCCGTTTCGTTATTGGCAGCGAATGCCATTGCTTGATCCTTAGGCGTGTCACGCCCCTAAGCTGGAGAGCCTTCCCGTCTTTCCGGTTCACGCCTTCTTTCCCAAAGGCTTCTCCTTGGATTTGGAAGAGCGGCTGCTCAACTTCGCTTGCAAGGCAGCTTCGCGCTTCCTCGACGCTGCCAGCGCTCTCTGCGCGGCCAGTAACGCTGCCGGCAAGCCATCCATTCTGGTCAGTTGCTCCTCGAGCGCACTAGCGCGGGCGCCCCGTTCTGCGGACATCTGCTCGGCGGCACGTGCGGAGGCCAGGGTGGCTTCAAGGCGAGCAATCCCGTCAGCCAGTTCTCGTTCCCGTCGGTGGAGGGTTGCCTGGAGCGATTTTGCTTCTTCCCGGGCCCGGTCGACTTCGGCGTGCGCGCGGTCTTCAACAGCTCGGACATGCGCCGTCTGAGCCTGTTGTTCGCTTGCCCTTCGGTGCTGGTAGCTCACTCCTCCATCAGCAGCTTTGTGGAGCCAAAAAATGCCCCGCGCGTGCTCTTGCTCGTCGCTGCTTACCTTGAGCAGCCCGGCGAGGTTGTATGCACAGGTCGGATCACCGTTATCGGCGCCGATCGTGTACCACTTCAAACTCGCTTCCCTATCACCGCGCACGATGAAGTGGTAGGTTGCGAGCTTGCGTGCCGCCTCAGGCGAACCTTTCATCGCTTGGATTGCGAGCGACGACTGTTGCGCGCCCGTGAGATCGAGGTCAGCAGAAAGTCGAATGGGTACCTCGTCGGCATGCGCGGCGAACGACGGCAACCACGGTCCAAAAGCGACCAGAAGCAAAGCGGCCTGAGTGGTAAGCCAGGTGGTGCGAGTCATGGAGCTTCCTCGAAACAGCGCTTTTCCGGCGTCCGTGCCCGATCGATTCATGTGCAGAGTAGGCGGGCCACCTTCACGTCAGCAATTCGCAAGTCGGATATAGACGCCAGTAATCGCGCTGGCCCGCGCTTCTTCAATCTCTGCCCACGGCGGTGGGTGTCAGCTACGGCATAGTTACGAATCACCCCTGTGATCACGTACGTCTGCACAAGCGCTTGCGCCGGTGCCATCTTCAGCGGTTCTCTGCCCGTTTGCCGCGCGAACTTTGTTGCCAGTGTCTTAACCACCTGACTGTAAAGCGAAGCAAACGCTGTGCCTCCTCCACGGCTCAGCGAATGCGTCGCAAGAAGCACAATGACGCGTTCGGCGCCCCCGGGCTGGCACTGTGCCCGCCCACCCTCAATAATCATCCCGTATGGCTTCATCACGATAGGCTATCCGCTTTTCTGAGTTCGGAGTCGCAGGTGTCGTAAGAGGTCGCCATCTGGCGGCAGGCGCTATTTTGCGTGTTGTACTTTCTCGAGATCCTGGAGTTCGCTCTTGGCGCGACTATCGCCAGCTGCAGCTGCCTTTTTCAACCAGAATTCAGCGCGCAACTTATCCAGGTCATCATCGCTGTTGATCAAGTCCTTATACAGGTTGTACTGAGCCACTGGGTCCCCGTTCTCAGCGCCGACAACCACCCATCGATGCTCCTCAGTGGGATTAAGTGCGACAAAGCCATAGAACAGAAATAGCTTTGTTGCAGCCTCAGTCGATCCGCGCATGGCCTCGACTGCCAATGCCTGTTGCTGCTTCGCGTTCAGGACGAGGCTTTGATTAAGATTGATCTCCTGCCGCGAACCTGTTTGCGCCATGGCCGCTTGAGTAGCGCAAAGAAACACAAGCATAGCTACCGCGCCGTACTTTTTCATGCGTGCTCCTTACGGCTTAAATTCCACAATTGTGCCTGGATCGGAAGGATTCTTAGTCAGTCCATTTGGCACAATATTCTGGCTATCCCAACTTACCGATTTACCGTTCGCCTGCGCACCGAAGCTCTCGAAACTACCTGGGCCCAACCACCCGAAGTGATCGGGCGCCTGAACCGGTGCTTGAAGTATATGTGCCAGTATCTGGGCGAAAGATCCACTCTTGTGCCAGACGCGGCGGTCGGGTGCCAGCCCCGTGTTACAGGCGAGCAAGAGCACCGTCTCGCCTGAACTGTAGTTGGGGTCCGACTGGATCAGCTTTGCAAGATCCTGTGGCGTAACCTTACGATTGGTGTTGCCGTCGACGACCTCCAGTGGATTGCCATGTGCCCCGACGACGAATGTTCCTGGCGGAGAGACAAAGCTTTGTGCGTTCCTATATTCGTTTGTGCCGGACTTGAACAGATTTAGATCGGTAAGGCCCAGCGGATCATAGAAGCTCAGCGGATTCGTGCTGGCGTACGCGTAGGTATTGACGCCCCCCTGTAACCCGATGGGGTCGCTCTGGACGTAACGCCCGGTTGCCGCCTCGTAATCGCGGTGAACGTTGTAATTTAGTCCGCTTTCGGCATCAAAGTACTGCCCCGGAAAACGTAGATTTAGGGTATATCCCGTCGGGGCGACCGGAGCACTTTCACCAAACGGGTTACGAAGATACGACCAGGACCACACGATTGCACCGGTCGAATCGGTCACTGCGCGTGGAGTGTTCAGGCCGTCCGCATGGATGAACGTCACGCTATTGGCGTCCGCCACCGCCACAGGAGTGGCGTCCATCCACACGTAGTCTCGTGAAGTTGCACCGTACTCGCCTAACAGGCCCGACGATCCATATCCGTAGCGTGTGCGGGCTATCCCGATCGTCTTGGCGATGCGTCGTCCAGTGGCGTCGTATGCGTACGTGGCGACCGTGTTTCCACCCTCTATAAGTGCCGTGAGGCGACCGCGGCCGTTGTATCCGTACGTCCAGGTATTGCCGGCACTCGCGCTGGCGATCGTGGAGCCATTGGCATCGTAGGCCCGTGAAGCATTCCCTATGCTGGTTAGCCAGTGCGTGCCTGCCTGATAGCCGTAAACGCCGGTCGCCAAACCAGGTGCTACCTTGCTGAGGCGGTCGCCGGTGCGGCTGTAGGTGTAAGCCTCGATGGCAATCCCACTGGCATCCTCGACCGACAGCAGTCGAGAGAGCGAATCGTAACCGTAGGATTCGGCCGCGGGTGAAGCACCCTTGGTGTTTCCCAGGGCAGTAATATTGCCTACCAGGTCGCGCAAAAAGTGAATATTCAACGCAGGGCTAACGACGTCGGTTATCTGATAATTGGCATCGTAGGTGCGCGTGATCGTCTGACCGTTCCCCAGCGTGTAGCTCGCGACCGGTCCAAATGGTAGATAGGTTGCCGCAGTTACGACCGCCGTGGATATGCCCGTTGGGGGGGTCACGGTCACGGTTGTGATTTGGCCTAGCACATCCCGTCCGTACTCCGTCACCGCCCCGCTCGGGCTGCCAATCGCCGTCAGGCGACCCGCCCGCGAGTAGGCATAATCCGTAATGTCCGTGGCATCGCCTTGGACTTGCCGTTCCTCTGTGATCCGTCCTTGATTGTCGTAACAATAAATCGTGGTAACTGAGGCTTCGACGACCTGGGTCAAGCGCCCTATCGGGAACGAATTGGCGCATCCTGTATGCGCGTTATCCTCGTCGTAGTGAAAGGTGACGTTAAGGGCGGTGTCGGAATACGAGGCAGTCACCCTTCGCCCGAGGGCATCAAATGTCTGCGACATCACAGTGGATTTCGCGTCTGTGCGTGTTGTAACGTTACCGGCCGCGTCAAACGTCGCGAGGCTCTGACCCGAATCCGGGCTGGATTGCCCAATCTGGTTTTGCAATCCGTCCATGTCGTATGAAGTAACAAGACCGTCAGCGTCGGTGATGGTCTTCAATTGGTCTAGCGCATCGAGAGTGAAGGCACTCGTCGTCGCCTTCGTGGAAGGATCCGAGCCGTTGACGTTTGCGATGCTTTGAATCACCCGGCCAAGGGCATCGTAACCACTCTTGTACGCAATGCCAGCTGCGTCCCTAGTCGTCACAAGATTTCCGTTCGCGTCATAGCTTCCGCTAGCCGTAGCATCGAATACAACGTGACCACGCCCGTCGGACACGCTAATGAGTTGCCCAAGTCCATTGAATTTCTGAGTTTTGCTTCGACGTGAAACGCCTGAAGCATCGAATACCTCTTCCTTGACCACGCTTCCCACCGCATTGAGCGTGTAGTGAATATGGTTTCCCTGGCTGTCGGCTCGATCGATCATGCGATGCGCATCATCGTACGTAAAGATTATCGCCACCCCATCCGGGTCAGTCACGGATTTCAATGCCCCGGTCGGCTCATACGCTAGGCTCGTAACGGCATCGTTGGGAGAGTCCGTGCCGTCGGCTTTTGCGCGCACAATCTTGGACGTGATCCATCCGCGCGGACCATAGGCCACGTCGGTGATCACGCCATTTGCATCGACGGATCGCGTGGCTCGGCCGCCCTTGTCATAAGTCGAAATCACCAGTGAGCGCCCAAGCGCATCAGTTATGCGGAGCAAATCACCCTTTCGATGGCAAGTTCCCCCCGGCGTCCCACAACCACTTTCGTCCGTCGTCAAGTAGTACGACATCGTCGTGACATCGGTGACATCGGTGCGGGGGCCGTCGATCGTCAGCAGCAAGCCTACGATCGGACACGCCGACGTATCCGCCGCGTCGCAGTACGTGTAGCGAGTCTGTCGAACACCCGAAGGCGCATTCACCTGAGATCCGCACGCATAGCCAGCGGCGACCGTTGGATCGATCGCGCACTCGGCCTTCACCTGTCCACGCGCGTTATACGACCACACACTCTTTGCGACGACCTCGCCCTGTGCATTCGAGATCGTCTGGACCAGCGGCTCGCGGTGTGCGACGTCCCAGGAGGTATTCGTCGTTCGCTGCACATTGGTTCCGAACGCTTCGACGAGCGTGGCAAGTAGTCCGTTCCCGTCATAAGTCGTAAAGCTCTGCACGCCTAGGTAGTCCGTGTAGCTCGCCGGATAACCATTTGAGTCGTAGGTGCGAGCCTTGAAAGGTTGCGGGCAGGACGCGCCACACAAGTTGTCGCTGGAGACTAGGCCTGGGCTACCCAGATTGTCGGTGTACTTTATGCTCGTTGTGACGCCCAGCGGCGTCACAACGCCCGAGGATATCGTCGAGTAGTAATGGACGCTATAGCCATCAACGCCACCTGCAAAACTCGTGGAGTTCGCCTTGCCGGTGTACTCGTACCAGGTCGACTCGTACCGAGTGCCTTTTTCGTCCACGACGCCGGTTAGCGCGCTCGGATACGCATGCGAGTCGATATACCCTGACTCCGCGTAAAGGTATGAACGGGACGAGGCGTCCGGATAGGTCACTTTTGCCAGATTGCCGTTGGCATCATAACCATAAGAGAGCATGCCGCCTTCTGGCAGGCTTACAGTGGCAATTCGAGACGATGCATCGTATGCGAAATGCAGCGTTCGTCCTGACGCCGCTGCGACTTCCAGAAGAAGGCCAGGTAGCGGCGCGACTGACGCATCGGTCGACGTATCGCTATAACTAAACGTCGTTACGCGCCCGGACTTCGCAGTAATGGTCGATAAAGCGCCGAGCGGCGTGTAATGTTCGGTTTCACCTGTTCCGCCCACGTATAGATCGTACCCGGTGATCAAACCGCCAGCGTCGACGGTTTGCGCGAGGCGGTTGATACTATCTGGTGCACTCGCCCACGATGTGCCTTTCAGCCGGAACTCATCTCTGGACCCATCGGGACGCTCGGCGGAAACGACTGAGGTCCCGCCGATTGCACCTACCAGCGGATTATCGATTTGCAGGTGTCGGTCAAAGACGTGCCGCCACCGTGATCCAATGTGAGCTGGCACCGGCGTGCCAAGGCTGTTATAGAATCGGCGAAACGCGAGGCCGTCGTCGCTCCGGTAGTCGGTATCGGTTTCGAATTTATTTCCGGTTGCTACGTTGATTGGATCGCCGGCGAACAGGGCGCCACCAGAGAATCCTGAATCGTGCGCAGCGTCTGCCTGGCTCCCCTGGGCTTCGGACGAACCGATCCCGGACGTTCCTCCGCACATGCGCTGGCAGCCCCCAGTAACCTTCCGGCTATCGACGGAAGACTGAGATGACCATACCGACGCGAAGAACTGGTGGGTATTGTCGGAGACATTGATAGCCACCTGAGTCTGTTCGGCGGACTGGTCATGATAGGTAATAACGGGAGTACCTGATGGGTAGTCCCGATGGTAAAACGCGAGAATCGCGTTCAGCGCCTCGGACGCTGACTGAAACTGGCCGTCCGTTGCACCGCCGGTATTGTAGGGAGGCCCATAGTACGTCGTGGCACTTGCGATGCTTGATGCACCGAGGGCGACGGCTAAGGCCACAATGCGCCGTACTATACGCTGTCGGCTTTCGTACTCCACAGGAGCTCGCTGCGCTTCCATACCTTCCCCTGGTCTGTTGGACGCGGCATGGTAGGTCGTGAATGCTGTAGGCGTGCGCCGCTACTTTGTGTAGGCCTTCGCCTACAGGTAAATGCGATGTGGCGGACAAAATCATTGTGAAAACATCGCTAGCGATTGGACGGCGAAGAAGATGCCTGTCGGCGAAGATTTACAGCCTATAATCGCGATTCGATATGCGACAAAGGCGGGCGGCGCCGACTGAAGGTTCCAGCGCCCTACGTCTCCGTAGCCTCATGCTGATGGGCGCGCTATGGCCGCTGTGTCGCGGCGCCCGTTGATAGAACGGCTGCAAGGCTATACCTAGGATGGCTGCATGGTGCGTCGGCTCATCTGGCAGGAACCGGACGAGAAATGATTCTTCAGCACCTGCTTGTCGAGCGGCGACGGTCAATCACCAGGCAAGGTTGGGGTCCGCAAGTCCATCGAGTGCCAGTGCCAGCGTTCGCCGGCATTCGTATCCGGCCGATCCGCTGTGTAGAGGTGGGCTGTGTTAACACGTCCGTTCTGGATGAACCAGCGTGCCAGAGCCTCGGCGATGGGATAGGCGTCACGTCATCTGGCGGGAGGCGGAACGCCCACGGCGCGTCGGGTCGGGGCTGCTCTGTATCCAGCCCTGCCCTGCCAGCACGGCCCGCATGGCTTCACATTGCTGATCGGTAAGTAGCCATGAGCTTCCTGACAGCGGGGTGACCATCAAGGGTGGATGACCGGCGATGCTGAGGAGCTCGCGCATTGGCACCCGCACCAGAACGCTTGGTGGTGGCAAGGCGTGGGGAAACTGGCGCCGGCGACGCGGTCCAGGACGCCGAGTTCAAGAGACGGTGGGACAAAGCAGCGCTTCAGCGGAACGTGTGCACAGAGCTGCGTCGCCATCCGTTGATTGGCGCGGATCTGAATGAGCACGCCAATACCGCCGGCAGCATTACCGATCTGTCGTTGCACGGAATACCGATCGAGCTCAAGGCCGTCGACACGCTGATCAACTCGCTCGACCAATGCGAACCGTTCCTCGGCCAAACCACCAGCTATGCCATCGCCAAATCCAAGCGCACGGCGACCTTGTGTGTCCTCGACAGCAGCAATAAGAAGACAGCGCCGATGCCGACCGAGGCGGTGCTGGACATCCGCACCCAGGCCCAAGGCGCCGTGTCGATCTGCGTGCTGGTGATCCACGGCGATCTGGCGCTGCCTAGGGCGTTGTCGCGCGAAGGAGGCGTCGACAAATCCGATATTCTAATATGGGTCGAAAGCGGACGTGTGCCCTACCCCCGATAACCATCCCTAATCGCCGACCTCGGTTATAACACCCCGAAAGCCCTACCAAACCACCCTAAAACTCCCCATCACCGACCGCGACCGATCCCGACTGGCAAAGCGCTGATCAACACCCAACGCCAGCTGCGTACGCTTACCCATCTCCACCGCCGCATTCACGCCCAGGGTAGCCGCCCTCTGCGAAAGCCCAATACCCTCCACCGGTGCCCAGGTCGAGAACGCGGCGTAACGCGCGGAAAGTCCATCGCCACGGGTGGCAAATGCCTGTTGCCACGCCAGCGTACCGTCCAGGTGCAACGTGCCACCCATGAGGCCCCATGTGGAGCCGGCACGCATTCCCAAGCCGCCTTGCCAGCGCGACATGCCCTGCCCGCGCGTTGCCAGTCCGAATCCCGTGGCTTCCGCTTCCTGGAACCCATCGCGGTGGATGCGCGCGTACTGCATGCTCACGAAGGGCGTCACATCGAATGCGCCGGCATGCGTGCGCAGGCCGAGTTCGCCGTACCCGGCGAGGTAATGACCGTCGGCATCGCCACCCGCGAAGGTCGCTGTATCGCCGAAGCGCAGCAGGCGCCGCACATCGCCACGGAAGTTGCCTAGCGCGACACGACCGACGCCGTACCAACCACTGCTGCGAATGCCGCCGTAAAGCATGCTCTCGGAAGAGCGGCTTCGCTGGTTATCGAAGTTGCCAGCGAGTCGCGCGTTGCCGGCCATGCGGGCGAAAGCCACGCCAGCGAAGCCCTGGTTACCCAGCGCAAGGTCGTGGCCCACCATGTTCCCGCTCATCTGCGCGGACACGCCATCGAACCCGCTTCGCGCCATCGTATCCTGCGTGCCCAGGGCGGTGACCCACGCGCCGACGCGGCTGTCGTCGGTGATGTGGCGTGCCAGCGCCTGGTTGCCTGCGTCGATGTTCGCCAGCGTGACCGCCGTTCCTGCAGCGTAAAGCTGGCCGGAAAGCGACGCCAGCGAGCCGCGTGCCGCCCCTTCGTCAGCGGCTTGCTGAAGGCTGCCAGCGGCGAGAAGCGTTCCCACGCTGGGCGACACGGCGCCGCTCGCAGCAAGGCTATCCATCGCCGCGTCGATCCGGCCGGCGGCGTTCAGCGCAGCAGCGGATTGCGCAATGTGTGGTGTTCCCGCAGCGACCGCCTGGACGCTGAGGCGCGTCGTGTCGATCCACACTTCATTGGCGGAGTACTGCAGCGAGGTGTCGAGGAACATGCCCGCAGCGAGCTTCGTGACCGCGAACGCGCCCGTGACCGACGCCGCGGAGATCACCGTC
>Ga0157369_10001954_pt1 | contig 24822 bp, 16 predicted proteins | sample C25metaG_FD_113461 | JGI IMG/M metagenome (GOLD analysis project Ga0157369, IMG submission 113461) | Corn rhizosphere microbial communities from Kellogg Biological Station, Michigan, USA - C2-5 metaG | ecosystem: Host-associated > Plants > Roots > Rhizosphere > Soil | place: USA: Michigan... | reverse complement strand
CTCGGGGAAGGCCCGGCCCATCCCGTCGGCGTCGACGACCGGCAGGCCGATGTGCGCCGCCCAGTTGATCGGCTGCATCCCGTTCGCGCCGCCGATCTCGCCCGCCATCAGTGCCGCCACCCGCCCGTTCCGCACCTGTTCGAGCCCGTCGCGCAGCCAGCGGCCCTCCTCGCCGGTGCCGAGCTTCTCGATCGAGACGACCGGCGCCCCGATGCCCCCGCAGGGCATGATCAGGGCGTCGTCGGGCAGGTCCTCGAGGTCGACGAGCCGGACGGGCCCGAACCGCTCGATCGCGTGACGGGCCGCCAGCAGGCTCGTGTAGGTGTCGCCGCCGCCGCCGGCGCCCAGCACGGAACAGCCCCGGGCCATCGGGGCGAGATGCTCGACGTCGATGCGGGTGATGCGCCCGCTCAGGGCTCGCCCTCGACTGCATGCGGGAAGTGGCGGCTGACGTAGGCCTGCGAGACGTACCCGTCGCGCAGGTCGCGGCGGACCGCCTCAGGATCGCGCTCGGAAGGGGGGCCGTACCCGCCTCCGCCGCCGGTATGGAGATGAACGGTGGCCCCCTTCGGCACCTTCAACCGGGTGACCTTCGAGTAGCGGGTGCGCGTCCCGTCGGGGAGCTCCACCACGACCGAGTTGGGGCGGGCCTCGCCGCCGCCTTCGAGCCCCCACGGCGCGTTCTTCGTGCGCTCGACCGCCGACGTCAGCCAGGCGTCCTCCAGCATATGGAACGAGAGGTCGAGGCCCAGCCCGCCGCGCTCGCGGCCCGGCCCGCACGAGTCCTGGGCGAGCTCGACCCGCTCCAGGAGCCAGGGGTTCTTCGCCTCCCACACCTCGATCGGCGTGCACCGGGTCGACGCCTCCGACACGTGCATCAGGCTGCTGGCGCCGTCGCCGCGGACCGAGGCGCCCTGGCCGATCGGGTGCGGGGCGCCGTCCGTCCACGGCTCGCCGGTGTCCTCGCGCGTGCCCCACCAGACCAGCGCGCAGATGTCGCCGCCGCTGCACGCCGGCACGGCCGTCGGCAGCGCCTGGCCCACCGCCTGGTAGATCGCCTCGATCGACTGGTCGCCGATCCAGCCGTACAGGAAGCACGGCGCCGGATGCAGCGGATGGAACACCGTCCCGGGCCGCGTCACGATCTCGATCGGGCGGAAGTGGCCCTCGTTTGGCGCCGTGCCGCCGCCGGCCAGCATCGAGATCGCGATGCGGCTGGCCGACACCGTCGACGGCAGCGGGCAGTTGATCGGCCCCTCCTGCTGCGGCGGGCCGTCCGAGAAGTCGAGCCGCACGCCCTCGGGGGAGATGTCGACCGTCACCTCGAACGGCACCGGGTCGTCGGTGACGCCGTTCGAGTCCATCTCGCCGCGGCCGATGTAGCGCCCCTGCGGCAGTCGCGCGAACCAGTCCTTGACCAGCGCCTCGCCGTGGTCGTACATCGCGGCCACCGCCTCGTCGAAGCGCTCGAGCCCGTACCGCTCGACGACGCGGACGAGACCGGCGGCGCCGGTGCGAACGCCGACGACCGTGGCATTGATGTCGCCCGCGACCATCTTGGGCACCCGCGAGTTCGCCGTGGCGAAGCGGAAGATGTCCGAGACCAGACGGCCGCGCGAGAAGAGCTTGACGCCGGGGAAGATGGTGCCTTCCTGGAAGACATCGACCGTGTCGGTCGAGTAGGGCTCCTTCCCGCCGATGTCGAGCCAGTGCGCCTTGATCGCGGCGTAGCCGACCAGGTCGCCGGCCGGCAGGAAGACCGGCATCACCATGGCCGCGTCCTGCGGGTGCGAGCCGGTGCCGAACGGGTCGTTGTAGAGGATGATGTCGCCCGGCTCGAGCGCCGCCTCTCCGCCCACCGCGTCGATCGCGCCCCGCACGCAGAAGCTCATCGTGCCCATGAAGACCGGCAGCGTCGGCGCCTGCGCGAGCAGGCAGATGTCGCGGTCATACAGCGCGGCGGCGAAGTCGAGCACCTCGTAGATGACCGGCGAGAACGACGTGCGCACCAGCGCCCGCTTCATCTGGTCGGCCGCTGCGTTCAGGCCCTGGCGGACGATCTCGGTCGTGATCGGATCGGCGTCGGCGACGCCGCTCGTGCGGCCGGAGCCCGCCCGTGAGACGACCGTCTGGGCGCTCATGCGTCCCCGCCCCTGCCCAGCATCAGCGCGCCGCTGCGATGGACCGCCGCCCGGAACCCGCGGTCGACGTAGGTGGTCGCCGTCTGCTCGCGCACGATCGCCGGGCCGTTGATCGTCGCCCCGGGTGCGAGGTGGGAGCGGTCGATGACGGCGAACGCGGTCAGCTCGGCGCCGGTGAACGACCAGGCCTGCACCGACTCGTTCCCGCTCGCGCCGTCGCCGTTGCTGGCGACGGCCGAGGGAGGCACGGGGCTGTACTCGAGCGGGGTCGTCGCGAGCGCGCGCACGCACACGATCTCGAGCTCCTCGTCGAGGATCGAGCCGAACGTCCGCTCGTACTCGTCGAGGAATCGCTCGGCCACCGGCTCCGGGTCGCCCTCGACGGCGCCGCCGGGCGCCGGGACGGGAACGGTCAGCGTGTGCTCCTGTCCGACGAAGCGGATGTCCATGTGCACCTCCCGCACGGTCCGCCTCGGCTCGCCCGAGCTGCGCACGTCGAGCTCTCCGAACAGCTGCTCCGCGATGGCGCCGGCCTCGGCCAGCCCGTCGGACGAGAGCCGGGTGACGCGCGTGCGCGAGACGCTGCGGGCGAGGTCTGCTCCGAGCAGGCCGACGGCCGAGAAGTTGCCGGCGTACGGGGGGACGATGACCGTGCTGACGCCGAGCTCGTCGGCCAGCACGGTGCCGAAGAGCGGCCCGGCGCCGCCGAAGGCGACGAGCGCCGCCTCGCGCGGGTCGCGGCCGCGCTCGATGGTGACGCTGCGGATGGCGTCGGCCATCTGCGCGGCGACGATGCGGATCACCCCGCAGGCGACCTCGGTGACCGAGCCGAGGCCGAGGGGCTCCGCCAGGCGGCCCAGCGCGCGCTCGGCCAGGTCGAGCACGAGCGGCACGTCTCCCGCGATGTGGGCGGCGGGGATCATCCCGAGGGCGAGCGCCGCGTCGGTCACCGTGGCGTGCTCGCCGCCCCGGTCGTAGCAGGCAGGTCCCGGGTCGGCGCCTGCGCTCTGCGGGCCGACGCGGAGCAGGCCGCCGGAGTCGACGTAGGCGATCGAGCCGCCACCGGCGCCGATCGAGCGGACGTCGATCCACGGTGTCTGGATGGGCAGGCCGACGACCTCGCCCTGGTACAGCACCGGCGGGCGGCCGTCGTCGATCAGGCAGGTGTCGAAGCTGGTGCCGCCGACGTCGGCGGCGATCGCGTGGCGCAGGTCGAGCTCACGCGCCAGGTCGGCGACGGCGCGGGCACCGGCGACGGGGCCGGAGAGGATCGTCTCGAACGGCCGGCCCGACGCCTCGCCGAACGTCATCGCGCCACCGCCCGAGCGCATGATCATGCACCCGCCCGTGAAGCCCTTGCCGCCCAGGCCGCCCTCGACGCGGGCGAGGTAGTCGCCGAGACGGCGGCGGACGAAGGCGTCGATCACGGTGGTGCACGTGCGCTCGTACTCGCGGTACTCGCCCGAGACCCGGTGCGACAGCGAGATGTCGCCCGTGAAGCCCGCATCGCGGAGCAGCCGCTCGGCCTCGAGCTCGTGCGCCGGGTTGGCGTAGGCGTTCATGAAGGCGATCGCCACGGCATCCACGCCGTGGTCGATGAAGGAGGCTGCCGCCGCCGTCACGTCGGCCGGCTCCAGCGGGACGTGCTCCGCGCCGTCCGCGCGGATGCGTCCGCGGACGGGAAGGCGCAGGTGACGCTCGACCATGGGCGCCGGCGCCCGCCAGAACAGGTCGTAGGGATCACCGCGGTCTCCCCGGCGCACCTCGAGGACGTCCCGGAACCCGCTCGTGCACAGCAGCCCGACCAGCGCCCCGCGGTTCTCCAGAAGCGCGTTCAGGCCGACGGTCGTGCCGTGCAGGAAGTATTCCGAGGCGGCCACGTCGCCCGCCGCCAGCACGGAGCCGAGCACGCCCAGCACGCCCTCGTCGGGCGCGTCGGGGACGGTGGGCATCTTGCCGATCACGATTCGCCCGGTGTCCTCGTCGCTGAGGACGAGATCGGTGAAGGTGCCGCCGACGTCGACTGCGATCCTGGTTGGCATGCCGACCACTCTGACGCCCCGCGACACCCCCGGTCAATGTGTCGCGAGACCAACATTCGACGGAATGTTGTGTCCATGACATGATTGGGCGGTGCGACTCGACGACGTCCTGCGCAAGGATCCGGGCCTCGACCTGACCCTGGTCGCCGGCCCCTGGGACGCGCGGACGGTCGAGGGCGTGAGCCTGGTCGACGAGACGGCGCGAGTCGGAGAGGCCCGCCGCGGCGAGCTCGTCCTCCTCACCCGGCGGGCGTCGCGCAGCGCGTCGGGACGCGGTCTGATCGACCTGCTCGGCATCGCCGGTGAGCGCGAGCTGGCGGGCCTGGCGCTGTACGGGCGGGCGACGACCTCGCAGGCGGTGATCGGGGCAGCCAGCGGCGCCCGCGTCGCGCTGCTTGCGATCGGCATCGGCGAGGACCCCGCCGCCCTCGTCGCGACGCTCGACGAGGTGCTGCGGGCCGACGCCGACGCCGTGCTGCTGCGGCTGGCGGCGGCGGCGACCGCGATCGAGCATGCCGAGCCGGAGGGCGCCGAGGCGATCCTGATCGCGGCGTCGGCGGCGCTCGGGGCGCAGGTCAGCGTCCGCGACGGCCTCGTCGTCGCCGACCGCAAGGACACGGCGATCCGCATCGGCTGCCGGCTCGTCGCCGACGCCCTTGCGCGTGCCGGCGCGCAGGCCGAGCCGCCGGCCGAGGGCTCTGTGGTCGTCCACCTCGAGCCCGTGGGCCGTGACGGTGGCGACCTCGTCATGCTGGAGGCGCTCCGGGTGGCCCGCACCGCCGGATGGCACGCCGCCCGCGAGGAAGCGTCGGTGCGCCTGCGGGGCGACGGCGACGGCGCCCGGGTGGCGGCCGCGGTGATCGAGCGCCTGCCGGTGCCCGTCGTCTGCGGCGTCGGCCGCGACGCCGGCGAGGCGCGGGCGGCGCTGGCGCGGGCGCGCGCGAGCGGCGCGTGGGACGTTCCCTTCCCCTTCGACGCCGCGGATCCCGACGGCCTCGTACGGGAGCTGGCCGGCTCGCCGGCCGGGCAGGCATCGGCGGCCGGCCTCCTGGCGCCGCTCGTGAAGCTCGGAGACGCGAAGGCCGCGACCGCGATCGAGACCCTGCGCGTCTACCTTGACTGCTGGGGGTCGCTCTCGCGCAGCGGCGCTGCGCTGCACCTCCACCCGAACGCGGTCGCGCACCGGATGAAGCGGATCCGCGCCCTGCTCGCGGCCGACCTCGACGACCCCGGCCAGCGGCTGGCGCTGCAGATCGCGTGCCGGGCCTGGAGCGGCGGCCATATCCCGGCGGAGCCGTAGCGGTCAGGAGACTCCCAGCATCTTCCGGAGCAGGGCCGCGAGCTCGGCGAAGGCGTCGCGGCCACCGACGGCTCTCGCGATCCGGTCGTCGATCTCGGCCAGAGCGCCGCGCGCATGCGCGAGCGCGGCCATTCCCTGTGCGGTCGGGGCGATGATGTAGGAGCGGCGGTCGAGGGCGTTCTGGCGGCGTTCGGCCAGACCGCGCTGCTCGAGCGCGTCGACCAGCTCGACGACGATGGTGCCGCTCACCCCGAGCTCGCGTGCGAGCGACTGCTGCGAGCCCGGCGTGTGGGCGCAGATCGCGAGCGCCCCGAAGTGGCGGGCCTGGATGCCGGCCGGCTCGAGCGCGCGCTCGAACACTGTCCGCAACCGCAGGTGCGAGCGGGCGAGCAGGAACCCGGGCCGGTCCATCAGCGACGCCGGCAGCCTGGTGTCCTCGAAGCCGGCGAGCAGCCGACGAAGCAGCTCGTTCAGCCGCGCCCGCTCGTCCGTGGACAGCCGCCCGAGGATCTCGCCTTCGCACTGGCGCAGCACCGGGCCGAACCGGGCCAGGGCCTCCGCGCCCGCCGGCGTGACGACCAGCTGGTAGGCGCGCCGGTCGGCCGGGTCGCGCCGCCGCTCCACCAGCCGCCGGGCCTCGAGCGCGTCGACGATGCCGACCATGGTGGTCCGGCCCAGGTCGAGCCGCGCGCCCAGCTCGCCCTGTGAGATCGGCCCCTCGTCGATCGCCCGCAGGACGACCAGCAGCCGCGGGTGGAGCTCGCCGCGGAGCGCCGCGACCGCGGTGCGCTGCGCGTGCATGAACGCCGCGAAGACCAGGAACCCCACGTGGGGCGCGAGGGCGGCCGGCACCCGCGTCGGCCCGTCGACCGCGCTACCCGCTCCCGGAAATGATCCATCATCAGGATTATCAACCTTGTTGACGTTCATATTGGCTGATGGTAGTCTACGCGACTCATGCTCCGGGGGATCGGCAAGATCATGCTTCGCCACCGCAAGGTGGTGGTCGCCATCTGGGTGGCGCTCACGATCTTCGGCGCCTTCGCGGCGCCGCGGGCGACGAGCCGCTTCCTGACCACGTTCTCCATCCCGGGCTCGTCGTCCTACCAGGCGAATCAGCAGATCGTGAAGACGTTCGGGAACGGCGACCAGCCGCCGCTGGTGCTGGTCTTCCACGACCCCTCCGCCGACGTGACCACGGTTCCGGGAATCACGCGCGCGATCGCAGCGGCAGAGCACGTGAACCCGAACGCCCGGGTGAGCTCGTACTTCACGACCCATTCGGACGCCTACGTGTCGCGCGACCGGCACACCACCTTCGTCGAGCTCTACCCGACCGGGGCGAACGGGTTCGGGTCGGGCGGCACCGTCGACGCGACGCAGGCCGCAATCGCGAAGGCCGCCCCGGCGGGCGTCCGCGCCGACGTCACCGGTACGACCCCGCTCGAGCTGGCGGCCGGCAACGGCGACACGGGTGGGCCGAGCATCCTGGTCGAGACGGCCATCGGCGCCCTCGGCGCGCTGATCATCCTGCTCTTCGTGTTCGGCACGCTGCCGGCCGTGATGATGCCCCTGCTCGTGGCCGCCGCGTCGATCCTCAACACCTTCACGGTGCTGTGGGTGCTCACCTACGTGACCGACGTGTCGGTGATCGTCGAGTTCCTGGTCGCCCTCGTGGGTCTGGGCATCGCGATCGACTACTCGCTGCTCTACATCTTCCGCTTCCGCGAAGAGCTCGCGAAAGGCGAGTCGGTCGAGCAGGCGACACTCGAGACGATGGAGCACGCCGGCCGCTCGATCATCGTCTCGGGCTCGACGGTGGGCATCGGCCTGCTCAGCATGATCATCCTCCCGATCCCGTTCATCCGCTCCATCGGGGTCGGCGGCCTGCTGATCCCGACCGTGTCGGTGATCGCCGCCCTGACCCTGCTGCCCGCGATGCTGTCGATCCTCGGCCCGGGCATCAACCGCGTGCGCGTGCTGCCGCGCCGGTTCGTCAGCGGAGGCGACCCCGACCGTGGCCCATGGGGCAGTTGGGCACGCCTCGTCACCCGGCACGCCGCGCTGATGGCAGGCATCGGGCTCGCGATCGTGGCGATCCTGCTCGTACCCGCCTCACAGCTGAACCCCGGCGACGCCCTTGCCAAGGACCAGCCCGGGGCGGGCCCGGCGATCGTCGGTCGTGACACGCTCGCGGCCTCGGGCATCACCTACGGCGCGATCGACCCGTTCGTCATCACGGCTCGGGGCCTGACCCCGGCGCAGCGCCGCCAGGCCGCGGCGGAGGTCGCGGGAACAGCCGGCATCGCCGGCGCGGCGGCGCCCGCCGGCTGGTCGCGCGACGGCCTCGCACTGATCGAGGCGTTCCCGACCGGCGACGCGGCGGGCAGTCAGGCATACGACACGATCGGACACCTCGAGAACACCGTCCTGCCCGCAATCCAGCGCCGGCTGGGCGCCACGGCCGAGCTGCGGATGGCCGGCGACGAGCCGCAGAGCCGCGACTTCAGCCGCACCGTGTACGGCAATTTCCCGTACATGCTCGCGTTCGTAGTCGTCCTCACCTACGTGCTGCTCGCCCGCGCCTTCCGCTCGCTGGTGCTCCCGCTGAAGGCCGTGCTCCTGAACCTGGTCTCGCTCGGCGCGGCCTACGGCATCATCGTGTTCATCTTCCAGCAGGGCCACGGCAGCCAGACGATCTGGGGCGTGCCCGGCACCGGAGTCGTCATCTCCTGGATCCCGCTCATGATCTTCGCGTTCCTGTACGGCATCTCGATGGACTACGAGGTGTTCATGCTCACCCGGATGCGCGAGGTCTACGACGAGACCGGCGACACGAACCGCGCCATCGAGGTCGGCCTCGAGCGCACCGGCAAGCTGGTGACGAGCGCCGCGCTGATCCTCATGTTCGCGTTCCTCGTCCTCTCGAGCAGCCCCGGGCTCGACATCAAGCAGTTCGGCATCGGCCTGGCGGCCGGGATCATCTTCGACGCGACCGTCATCCGCGCGCTTCTGGTGCCGTCGATCATGAAGCTGATGGGGCGCTGGAACTGGTGGCTGCCGCACCCCGCCGCGCGCCTCCTGCTCGTCCCGCCCAGCGCGCCCGTGCCCGAGGGCGAGTAGGCACGAGGACGTTCCCGTCGGAGCGGGTGTCGTAGAGTCGCGGGAGCATGTCCCACGTGAAGGTGGCCGTTCGAAGCGATGCCGGCGCGACGGCGCTCGTGGCCGGGGTGATCCCGCCGTTCGCGGCGGCCGCAAGCCTGGCGGACACGGACGCCCGACGCCTGGGTGAGGTCGTCGAGGGGCTCGTGCGCTTTACCCTCGATCACGCGTACCCGAACGACCCCTGGGGCGAGATCGAGGTGACCCTGGAGGCGGGTGACGGGGTCACATCCATCGACGTCCACGACTGGGGGCTGCCGCTCACCTCCGCGGGCGGCGAGCTGGGGCCGCTCCCATCCGGACTGGCATCGTTGGCAGCGGACGTTGACGACCTGCGGCTGATCAACCTCGGCGGCGACGGGAAGCGGGTGACGGCTCACCTTCGGGCCGCCACGACCACCGCACCGGCGGCCGATCCGCCGCAGCCGCGACACGAGCGCGTCTCATACTCCGCTGCCGCGAACCTTCGCGACGCCATCCAGATCCGCGAGGCGGGCGCGGAGGACGCCGAGGGGATCGCCCGGCTCCTGTACGAGAACTACCACCTGAGCTATGTGCACCCGGACTTCTATCGGCCCCGCTACCTCGCCGGCGAGCTGACCGCTGGTCGGCTCCGGTCGACCATCGCCGTCCACGATGGACACGTGATCGGACACCACGCGATCATGACCGCGGGCGACGCGCCGTCGGCCGAGACCGGCGCGGCGGTCGTCCACACCGCCTACCGCGGCCTCGGCATCTTCGGCCGGATGTTCCCCCATACGGTCGACCGAGCCCGCGGGCTCGGCCTGGCGACGATCTACGGCGACGCCGTCACGATGCATCCCTTCAGCCAGCGCGCCGAGCACGCCCACGGCTACCGGGCCTGCGCAGTGATGCTCGGGATGGTCCCGGCCGCGGTGACAATGCGAAGCGTCGAGGCCGGCCATCCCGATCGCCGGACCGCGGTCATCCGCTCCTACCTGCTCTTCGACCGTGCCCGGCGCCCGGTCACGCTCCCCGGGAGGTACGAGGCGCCGCTCGCCGCCCTCTACGGCGAGCTTCTTCTGGAGCGAGCGCCGGCGGTCGAGATGGACGCCGAAGGCGACGCCGTCACGGGCGAAGACGACTCGGTGCGCGGCCTCGCCTTTCTCCGGGTCCGCCGCTGGCATCCCGGCGCAACGGACGCCCTCGTTCACACCGTGCGGCACCTGCTCTCCCGCCACGCCGACGTGCTCTACGCCGACGTGGATCTGCACGCGATCGGCGACCCCGGCGCCGCCGTCTCGTGCCTGAACGATCTCGGTTTCTTCCTGGCGGGTCTTGTCCTGCACGGCCCCGAGGGCCACGACCACCTGCGACTCCAGCGGCTGAACTCGGAGCGCCTGGAGCTCGAGACCATCATCTGTGCCTCTCCGGCCTCCGAGCGCCTCAAGCAGCAGGTCATGGAGGACCGGCTACGAGTGGAACCATCGCCGTCCTGACCGCGGAGTCCCGAACAGCCCTCTGCCCCCCGCCCTCCAACGTCACGTGCAGCCCGGGCGTCGGCCAATGGGCCGTCACGATCGCCGGGAGCTACCGGGGCGAGGCGGTACACCGGCGCTTCGGGTCCTGTGACGGCCAGGTGTTCGCATGGATGCTGCTCGCCCGCTACCGGCCGTGCCCGGCGAACTTCGCGTACTTCGGGAGCCCGTGCACCCACGGCCCCTATGCCTTCGGGAAGGCCCACATGCGGGGCCTCTCCCCGAGCGTCCCCAGGGTGGTGGGGATGACGGCCGCCGCGGCCCGCCGCGCCCTCCGGCTGCAGGGCCTGCGGGCGCGGTTCACGCCGTCGTTCGGGGCGAACCGCCGGGTGATCCGGCAGTTGCCGCGGCCGAGGCCTCGACCAGGGTCTACGCCTTCGTCACCCTCACGGTCGCCCGGTCCTGATCCTCGGGCGGATAGTCCGCTGCGTCGTGGGCGCGATGGGCGGGGAGGGCGAAGGTGACATGGGTGCCCACTCCCGGCGTCGAGACGAGCGTGAGATTGCCGCCCGCGAGCCGGAGGCGCTCGACGCTGTTGTCCAGGCCGAAATGGTGGGTCGCCCGGGCGCGGGTGCGAGCCGAAGCAACGTCGAAGCCCGACCCGTCGTCGATGATGGTGCCGGTGATGAGCCCGTCGACGTCCCGCACCTCGAGGCACACACGCCGAGCGTTCGCGTGGCGCTGGATGTTGATGAGCGCCTCGTGGATCGTCCGGAAGACGAGCGACTCGATCACGTCGGAATAGCGCGCCAGGTCGAGGTCGAGGTCGAGCCGGAAGCCGGAGTGGTGCGCCGAGTGGTGAGCGAGGTCGGAAACCGCGGCGGTCAGCCCTTCGGCCTCGAGCAGCTGCGGGCGCAGGTCGAAGGTGAGCTTGCGGGTGCGTTCGATCGCCTCGGCGAGGGTGTCACGGGCACGGGCGACGCGGTCGTGCGCCTGCTCGCCGGGCGTGAGCGCGTGCCTGGCGCTGTCGAGGCGCAGCAGCGCCGCCGTCATCGCCTGGATCGTGTCGTCGTGCAGGTCGGCGGCGATGCGAACGCGCTCCTCCTCCTGTGCCTCCAGCAGGCGTGCCAGCGCCTGATCCCGACGGTCTTCACTGATGCGGAGCGCCTGCTCGGTGCGGTGCTGCGCGGTGATGTCCTCGCTGATCAGCGTCGTCGCGACGACGCCGCCCGTCTCGCCCCGCAGCGGGATCAGGTTGACGTTGATCTGGCGGCCTCTCAGAGCGAGCCGGTCGCGCACGGCGATCCCGGCGAGCGACCGGCGGATCAGGGGCTGGAGGGTCGCCACGGTGGCTGCGTCGAACGCCTCGGCCAGGGTGACGCCCTCCACCGCCGCCGGGTCGATGCCGATCAGGTTCAGGCCCTCCCCGCGAACGAGCAGGAGGCGCAGGTCGCGGTCGAACATGACGATGGCCCCGTTCGGGAGGTTCTCGGCGATCACCTGGGCGAGGCCGGCGTGGGCCCGCTCCAGATCCTGCGTGCGTTCGGTCACCCGTCGCTCCAGCTCGCCGTTCGCGCCGCGCAGCGCCGCCTGCGCGTCGTCACGCTCGGCCAGGACGGCGACCAGCGTCATCCCCACCAGCGCGGCCACCGCCAGGAACAGCTCCAACGCCGCCAGGCGGTGGTCGACCGAGCCGGTGGCAAACGGGCCGCGATCGTGCACCGTCCGGGTCACGACCACGGCGCAGACGACCGCCACGGCCCAGGCCGAGGCTGTCGCCCCGAACCGCAGCGCCGCCCAGATCAGGAACGGGAACACGACATAGAGCGCATGCGGTGACCCGGTGTCGAACACCGCGTCGGTCAGGGTGACGTTGACAACGAGGACGAGGCCGCCGGCCAGGGCCGCGCCTTCGAGCACGCGCCGGCGCGACGGGGGGGTGGGCAGGTGCGCCGGCCAGGTCAGGAGGAGCGGCGCGAACAACAGGATCCCCATCGCGTCGCCGACCCACCACAGCGACCACACCGACCGGTACGCCGACCAGCTCACGAGCCCGTGGGCAGCCAGGTTGGCCACACCGTTCGTCGCGCTCACCAGCGGCGTCAGCCCGGCGACGGCGACAAACAGGCAGACGTCGCGCACCCGGCGGAATCCCGGCTCGAACGCGAACCGGCGCAGGATGACCGCGCCGAGGATGCCGGAGCAGGTGTTTCCGACCGCGATTCCAAACGCCGTCGCCAGCCCTTCGTACGCCATCATGTTGACCGCCAGGGCGGCGACGAACACCCCGGGCCACACCCGCAGCCCCCACAGCAGAAACGCCACGAGCGCGATCCCGGTCGGCGGCCACACCGCCGTCACCTGCTTGGTCGTGAACGCCAGCGACAAGCCGAACCGCGCAGCCGCGAAATACGCGACGCCGACCACGCCGATCCGCAGCGCAAGCCGACCGTGCAGCGCTCCCGGCCCACGTACCAACATCGCCCAGCGCGGCTCGCGAACGAGCGGAGTCGCCAACCTCACCCAACGACCTCCTGGCCCAACCACCGATCAGACACCGTAACCCGCCCGCGCCGACGCGGCCTACCCAGATCCGGCATCGCACCCTCCCCGGATTGAGGTAGGCCGGTCGGCGTGTCTACCTAGCGCGGCGGGCCGCTTCCGAGCGCGACGTTCGCGGTCTGGGTCGCGCCGTACTGATCGACGTACGTGGTCGACACGGGCGCGCCCGGCCTCTGGGTCGCGACGATCTCGGTCAGACCCTCGGGCGACGAGACGGACTGGTCGCCGAGCGCGGTGATCATGTCGCCGGGGGTGAGGCCGGCGGCGTCCGCGGGGCTCCCGGGCACGACCGAGGTGACGACGGCACCGGAGCCGCCGTAGCTGTCAGCCTCGACCTCGACCCCGAGGAAGGCAGTCCCGCCGATATGGATCGCGGTCGATGCCTGGCCGTGCGTGATCTGCGCGGCGATGGACATCGCCTTGTCGATCGGGATGGCGTAGCCGGCGGTGGCGGCCTCCTGCGGAGAGCCGTTCGCGACGGACGCCGCCGTGTCCATGCCGACCACCTGGCCGGACGAGTTCATCAGCGGCCCGCCGGAGTCGCCCGGCTGGATGGGCGCGTTGGTCTCGATCATCCCGGATAGGCTCTCGCTCCCGCCCTGGTCGTCGCTCACGGTGATCCCGCGCCCGATATCCGTGACGGTGCCGGTGGCGGCGCGGAGGGACCCGGTGCCGCCCGCGTTCCCGAGCGCCTTGATCGCGTCGCCCGTGTTGAGCGACGCGGAGTCGCCCAGCGAGATGGTCTTCAGGTTCGACGCGCCGGCCGCCTGGAGGACGGCGACGTCGTCGGTCGTGTCGTAGCCGACGACCTGGGCCTTGTACCCGCGACCGGTGGTCGGGTCGACGACCCGGATGTCGGTTGCGCCGCGGATGACGTGGTTGTTCGTCAGCACGGTGCCGGACGACGTCAGCACCATGCCGGTGCCCGCCGCCTGGGCGTCCTGGTAGCCGAGATTCGTCTCGATGACGACGACACCGGAGCCGACTCGGGCCGGTGAGCTCGCACTCGTGAGGGCAAGGACGACCGCGCCGGCCGCCGCGGCGAAGACCGCTGCGGCCACGGCGAGGCGGGCAGGGAGACGCCGGCGTGGCCGGGCGTCCGGCTGCGGCGCGGGACCGTCGGCCTCCAACGGGCCGCCGCCGGCGGGCTCGAGGGCGTTTCGCTCGTTCTCGTGTTCGGTCATCGCTAGGCCGCCGTCGCCTGGTCGGTCACGTCACGCAGCACGACGATGCGATGGTCCGGATAGGACTGCGTGCACACCTCGATCGCCCGCTCGGGCGATTCCTCGACGACGTAGTGGATGACGGGCGGATCGCCGCGAAAACGGGTGCGCGGGGCGAGCAGGAAGAGGTAGCTCCGAAGCGGGGCCACACGTTTGTGCCTGCGCCGCCCGGCGGCGACGGGGCACGCGGTCAGGGTGCTCATGGGGTGGGGCTCCTTCTTGTCGGGCCGCCGGCAAGGGCGGCGGGCGTTCACATGCGCGACAAGTTAAGGGCGGAATCTGAGATTCGAGTACACGGCGGATAAGCCGTGGCTAAGACTGTGCGGGCCTAGCCGCCGAACGCGTAGAGGCCGCTCGACTCGGTCGCGACGTAGAGCGCCGTTCCGGCGAACACCGGCTGCCCGAACACCCTGGCGTTGTTGACGGGGAGCGTCGCGAGGATGCCGCCCGTGCCGGCGTTCAGGAGGTACGCACCGGTCTTGCCGGTGCTGGGCACACACCCGGTGTACGTGCCGACCGCGAGGACGCCGGCGCCGTCGAGCGACGGGGTGCCCATCACGGCACACGCCAGCCCCCGCTGCCAGATGTACGCGCCGTTGGCGGGATTGACCCGCCGGACCGAGCCGCCGAAGCGGGCGCCGCCGATCGTGGTGGCGTTCGCGCCCGCGTAGACGGCGCCGGTCTTGCCGTTCCAGACGCTCGAGGCGATGCACATGCTGAGCCCGCCGGCGACGGCGCCCAGCCGATCCGTCCAGATGGGCGTCGTCAGGGGGTTCGCAGCCAGCGCGTAGTAGCTGCCGTTCTTGTTGCACGCCCCGACGTCGGGCGGCGTCGCCCCGGCGCCGAAGAGCGTCGGCGAGGAGCCGAAGTCGGAGTCCTGGCCGCCGCCGAGCGTGCCGGCGGCCTGCCATCCCTGGAGGCGGGCCAGGCTGCCGGAGAGGTGGACGATCGAGTTGGAGTCGCCGATCCGGTTCCCCGTGGGACAGGTGTCGATCGCCGGGTCGCACTCGTTTCCGATCGACGCCCACACGTTCTGGCCGTTCGAGGTCGCGGCGACGCTCGACCACACGCTCCCGCCGATCGAGCCGTTGGGGACGCTGTGCCACGTATGCAGCACCGCGCCGGTGTGCTGGTCGAGCTCGACGACGCCGCCCTGGATGAGCGGGTTGTCGCAGCGCGAGGCAAGGCCCATGTAGATGTGGCCGGCGACGACCGTCGGCGACGCCCAGTTGTAGGAGCCGTCAACCATGGGCGGGTCGGCCGGGCCGATCATCGTCTTCCACATCACCGCGCCGGTCGAGGCGTTCAGGGCGTACAGGTCGCGCGCGCCCGCGGCATACACCGTCAGGCTGCCCGTGGTCGGATCGGGCACGACCGCCGCGGTCGCCGAGATCCCGTCCGCCCCGCACGTCGAGGCGGCCTGAACGTCGAGCTGGCGCTTCCACGCCACGGCGCCGGTCGCCGTGTTCAGAGCATAGAAGACGCCCGCCTCGGAGCCGATGTAGATGCGCGCGCCGACGACAGTCGGGCTCGCGTCGAGCTTCGGCGCGGGCTTCCCGCTCACGGCCGCGGGCGTGAAGTGCCAGAGCTGGTGCAGCGACGCCGCGTTCGCGGTCGTGATCGCCGTCGCCGTGCTGACCGAGGCGTGCTGCGGCCCGTGCAGGTACTGCGGCCAGTCCGTCGACGCGGCGAGGGCCGGCGCCGGCAGGGCCGCGGCAATGACGAGCCCGAAAACCCCGATCGAGTGGCGCACCTCGAGAACCTCCAGTCCCAGCCTGCCCGCGGCATGCGCCGCCAGGCTACCAGAACCACGAGGCAGTTGCGACAAGGCGCCGGTGCGCTCGCTACTCGCGAAAGCGGTAGACGTGGACGTCCCACTGGGAGAACCTGTCGGTGAACGTCCCGCGCCGGACCGTCACCGGCCGGTTGCTGCGGTAGTGCCTGCCCGTCGTGATCGCGGCGGGGAGCCCGCGGATCGTGACCTTTCGGGTGCCGGCGCCGCTGCGAGCCGCCATCACCCAGATGTCGGTGTCGCTCACGCGGCGGCTGCAGATCTCGGTGGCCGGGTCGTCGGTGCGCAGCGTCGGGCCGGTGTCCGGCACGAGCAGGGCCGGGTGCAGCCGCCCCCGCGGCCCGATCTCGGCGATGAGCCGTTTGAGCACGCCGTTCCAGAACGTCCAGTTCCAGCCCAGGGCCGCGTCGGCGGGAAGAAAGCAGTGGGGAGTGGCCCCACCGAAGAAGATCAGGCCTCGCGCACCGTTGATGATCGCGTCGTATGCCATGTAGCGCGCCTGGCGATGGGTCGGGAGGACGAACGCGCCGCTGCCGGCGGGGTCGTCGCTGCCGCTGAAGCAGATCTGGAGGGTCGTGAACGCCGCCCGGCCGGGAGTGATGCTGCGGATCGTTTGCGTCCATCGCCCGACCTGGCTCAGGTCGGGGTCGGCGTCCCCGAACGACACCGGATAGACGTCCACGCCGTGCCCGCTGCACACCGCGCTGAAGGGAGCCAGGTCGCCCGCGGTGCCCCGCGGCGCCTCGATGATGACGAACAGGTGGTCGGGGTCGATCGCGCCGGTCACGTCGAACGCATGCTGCAGCAACGCGGCGGTCCACCCCCGGACGAGCGGCTCCTCCTGGCCCTTCCAGATCCCGAAGCCGGGGCTGTCCTTCAGGGCCGTCACGACCTGTTGCAGCTGGGCGTCTTCGGGCGAGTCCGGCTGCGCGTGGGCGAGCTCTCCGAGCGCGATCCAGGTGTGCACGCCCCGCGCCGCGGCCGCGGCGTTCCAGCTCTCGGCGTCGGCGAGCGCGTCGTCGTTCCACTGGCCCCGGGGCGGTCCCACCCGCAGGAACGACACCCCCGCGCCCACCACCTCGTCCAGCGCGTCGCCGCCGGCGGGCGTCTGCGAACCCGGCGGCGGCGGTGGCGAAAGGGCGATGGGGAAACTCGCGACCCCGTCCACCAGCACCGTTCCGTGCGGATCATGGGTGGTCGTCGACACGGTGAACCACTCCCTGCCGCGATCCTTTCACGGATCCGGCCGCGCCGAAACGCGCCGGGCCGCCGGGTCTACGCCGCGAGGCGCGAGCCTGCGGACAGCGCGTTGTCCTCGACCGCCCGCCGGATCGCCTCCACGACGGCGGGGTCGAACTGCGTCCCCGAGCAGCGCTCGAGCTCGGCGAGCGCCTCGGCCAGGCTCCGCGCCTTGCGATACGGCCGGTCGGTCGTCATCGCCGAGAGCGCGTCGCACGCGGACACGATCCGGGCCGGCATCGGGATGGCCGTCCCGGCGAGCCGGTCGGGGTAGCCGCTGCCGTCCCACGACTCGTGGCAGGAGCGGACGACGCGGCCGACCTCGGCGAGCATCCCGCCGACCCCGGAGAGCATCCCCTCGCCCCAGATGGTGTGCTGCTCGATCAGGCGCCGCTCGTCCGGCGTCAGCGCCGCCGGCTTGTCGAGGATCGCCTTCGGCACCCGGATCTTCCCGACGTCGTGCAGCAGCGCCGCGAACTCGACCACCGTACGCTCGGCCGGGCCGAGGTGGAGCGATTCGGCCACGGCGACCGAGAGGCGCACGACGTCCCGCGAGTGGGCGCCCGTGTACTCATGGTCCGCCTCGACCACGTCACCCAGGAGCAGCGCCGTGCCGCGGTAGGCGGCGTTCAGGGCGAGCACCTGGTCGTAGCGCGCGTGCCGCTCGCGGGAGAAGACCCGGAACATCAGGAGCAGCGGGAACAGCGATGCGACTGCCAGGAGCGGCGCTGTCACGGCCAGGCAGACCGAGACGGGCGTGATCAGCGCGTCGATCATCCAGCACGGGGCCATGGCGACGATCAGCTCGCGCACCGGCGCACCCAGCACGAGCCGCTCCTGGAGGACGCTCGCAAGGAGATCGACGCTGCACTGCATCGCGAAGGCGGCCGTGTACCAACCTGCTGCGGAGAGCGTGCGATGGTCGAGGTCGGCCGCCGTCATCACCGCCGCGGCACCGACCGCATACCAGCAGCCGCCCGCCTGGATGATCGCCATCTCCCACCAGCGCTTCCCGCTCGCGAGGCGTCTCGGGCCGCCCACGACATACCCCAGGAGGGCGGCCGGAACGAGCAGCGGCGGCGGCAGCAGCACCATCATCGGCGCGAACGCGAGCTGCGTCGGCGCCGCCGACCCGGCACTCACCTCGAAGCCGACGCGGGTGCACGCGGCGTAGCCGGCGATCAGGAGGGCGGCCGTGAGCCAGGGGACGTGCACGGGCGGGGCGGCGAGCCAGATCTCGGTCGCGGCGATCGCCACGCCGGCGGCGCTCGTGATCGCCACCCGACGCTCGGTCGGACGCAGCCGCCGCAGGCCGCGCTGGCGGCCCGCGTCGACCAGAGCGGCGTTATTCATGGCAGGCGTCGCCTGTTGCGGGAGTGTCCACAGCCCGGTTATCGGCCGTGGATGGGGCCCGCTTGACGGATCACCCCGAAGAGCGATGCGAAGCCGCCCATGTGCACCCACGATGAGTCCGCCCCATCCGCTTTGCTCCCCCGCTCCCTGGAGTTCCCCTCATGCCTTCAGTCCGTGTGCTTGGCAGCGCCGCTCTCGCCGCCCTGGTCGCGTGCGTCGCCGCTGCCGGCAGCCCCGCCAAGGCCTCCGCGGCCACGTGCAACTACACGCAGGTCAGCCAGGTGTTCGCGCCCTGGGCGGACTCGAGCTGGTACACGCCGTTTCAGGGCTCAACCTTCGAGAACGGCGCCAGCGGCTGGTCGTGGGGCGGCGGCGCGAAGATCGTCACCGGCGACTCCGACCCGCTGCTCGGCGCCACGGGCACACACTCGGTCGAGACGCCCGGGGGCGGTACGGCCCGCAGCCCCTGGATGTGCGTGAATTCCTCGACGCCGTCGCTGCGATTCTTCATCCGCCGCGTCTCCGGCACGGGCAGCCTCACGGTCACGGGCCTGGTCAACTCCGGCGGCAAGACCGTCTCGACCCTGTCCACGATCTCGCCGTCGGGCGGTTCCTGGCAGCCCACCCCGGTCGTCGTGTTCCCGCCGTACCTCACGGCGTCGACCACGGGCATCAACGTCCAGTTCCAGTTCTCGGCGCCCGCCGGCACCGTCTTCCACATCGACGACGTCGAGCTCGACCCCTACCTGCGCCGCTAGGCAGCAGGAAGGGGTCGGCCGGCGCGTCGGCCTACGGGGCGATGTTGTGGTTCCCGCGGAAGACGTTGTGCGGGTCGTGCTGGCGCTTGACCGCGACGAGCCGGTCGAAGTTCGGGCCGTAGGCGGCCCGGACGGAGGCGCCCTCGTCGTCGTTCAGGTAATTCAGCCACCTGCGCGCGACTAGGTGCTCGGACACCGCCGCGTAGGTGTCCTTCGTCCAGGCGATGTTCTTCTCGGTGTCCGCCGGATCCATCCACTCGCTCGGGAGGAGCAGGTTCCAGCCCGCCTCGCGATGCGGCACCGCCGTCGCCGTCGGGTCGATGCGGGTGACGGCGCCGTGGAAGTGCTCGAAGAGGATCGCCGTCATCGGTGAGGGCACCGACCCGAACCGCTCGACGACCGTGTCGATCAGCGCGTCGTGCATCCCGGTCGTGAAGCTCGACATCCAGTAGTTCAGCGCGCCCTTCGGGTACGCGTCGTCGAGCAGCGTGTTCATGATCGGGTAGGGCATCGGCCCGACCTGCGTCACGATCGGCGAGCCGAACTCGAGGAAGGGGGCCAGGTCGGCGTCCGCCCGGTCGGGGTTCGTGTGGCACACGATCATGCCGGCGATGGGCATCCCCGAGCCGTCCGGCGCGTGGGCCAGCGCAGCGAACACGGTCAGCTCGTCGGGGCACGCCGCCGCCGCGTCGCGATAGAAGCGCAGCATGTCGCCGCCCGCCTCGATGGGATGGGCGATGAGGCCGCCGACCACCATCGGCTGCGGCCGCAGGCGGTACTCGAACGAGGCCGCGACGCCGAAGTTGCCGCCGCCGCCGCGCAGGGCCCACATGAGGTCGGGGTGCGAGTCGTCGCTGACGTCGAGCACCTCGCCGTCGGCGGTCACGAGCTGGACGCCGACGAGGTTGTCGGACGCGAGGCCCTGGGTCGACATGAGCCATCCCAGCCCGCCGCCGAGCGTGTAACCGGCGATGCCGGTGCTCGAGATCACGCCGCCGGTGACGGCGAGGCCGTGGACGGCCGCCTCCCGGTTGAGCTCGGCCCACGTCACGCCGCCCTGCGCGCGAGCCGTGGCCGCCGCGGCATCGACGTGGATGCCCTTCATGCGGGACAGGTCGATCATGAGGCCGTTCTCGGGAACGGCCCGCCCGGCAACGTTGTGGCCGCCCCCGCGGACGGCGAGGGCCAGGCCCGTCTGGCGCGCGAACCGCACCGCGGCGGCGATATCCGCCGTGCCGCTGCACTGGGCGATCAGCGCGGGCCGGCGGTCGATCAGCCCATTGTGGATCTTGCGGGCGGTCTCGTAGCCGTCGTCAGAGGGGAGAATCAGGGTGCCACCGAAGCCGGCCGCGAGCGATTCCAGCTGGCCGGCGTCGAGCGAAACAGAGAGCGTCATCGAGTCCTCCGGGGGAAGGGATGGCCGTGAACCTGCCGCTTCGAGCGCGCAGAGTGTTTCACGCCGCGCGTGCGGCCGTTCCTCAGAGACGGTCGCGCGCCCGCCGATCTTCCGTCGGGCCTCCCAGCGGGGGCCGGCGCACCGGGCCCCGGCGAGAACCGCCCCCGGGCCGGTTCGGCCGGTGCTGCCACGGGACGCCGCCGCCCGAGCCGTCGTCGCCGTGGAGCAGCCGCTGGATGAGGCGGAAGGCCTGCGTCCCGAGAACGCAGATGAGCCCCGTCACGGCAAGATCGACCACGAGTACGGCGGTGACGTTCAGGACGCGACCCTAGCACCGACCAAGATGCCACCCCCGTTCAGGCCGATGTAGATGTGCCCGTCGCTCGAGACGGAGAGATCGGTGGGCGTGATGCAGGCCGCGCGGAAGAAGTCGTCGGCCACGTCGGCGCCGTCCACCAGCATCCGCCTGGGGTTCGAGAGCACGACCTGGTAGCGGCGGCCGTGACGGCGGCGGACGAGCGCCGGGGCGCCCATCGCCGGAAGCTGCGACTCCGCGGTGACGCGGGTGCACGTCCGCCAGTGATCGGTCGTGTGGATCGCCGTCCAGTCGGTGTCGGTCGCCCAGCCTTCCGCGGGCGCCGGGCCGGCCTGCACGGCCGTCACGAGGGAGCCGTCGAGCCCGTTCATCGCCGGCTGCCAGGTGCTGCCGCCGTCGCGGGTCGCGACGATGCCGGCCCGCCCCGCCGAGTAGCACGCGTTCGCATTGGCGGGATCGACGGCCAGCTGGCTGACCGAGTACCCGTCCTTGCCGAGGCCCGGCCACGAGGACGCGAGCCACCATCTGCGGCCGGCGCCGAGCACCTCCTCGCTGACGGCGGCAGGGTGCGTCGTCCAGGCGAAGGTGCGGCCGCCGTCACGCGACCGGGCGATGTAGCGGTGGTCGGTCACGCCGATGCCGTTGCCGACCCAGAGCACGCCGCTGTGACCGGCGACGGAGGACAGGTGGCAGCCCCTGAACGCGCCCGGCGAGACGGGCGTCCAGGCTCGCCCGTCGACCCGGTGGAGCCCGTACGGCCCGCAGGCCGCGTACACGACGCCGTCGACGACCGCGATGTCCTCGACTACCGCCGGCGCCGCCCGTTCGAGGCTGATCGCCGGCCGCAGCCGCGGCCTCTGGATCCGCCAGACCTGCGATCCCGACCGGTAGCTCGTGCGAAAGCTCGCCGCCAGCAGCGAGCCGTCCGGACAGACGCACAGCGCCGACCAGGCCGCCTGCGGCGGGGGCGCGGGCAGCCCGAGCCGGGTGAACGTGGCGCCGCCGTCGGTCGAGCGCACGAGGCCCTGGCGGGAGAGCGCGTACAGGTACTCGATGCCGCGAGCGCGGTCGTAATCCACGGCGATCAGGTGGCCGACCGCCCGCGGCACTGCGTGGGCGGTGCCAACCTGGAGGTCGCTCGAGAACGTGATCCCCTGGTTCCGGCGCTCGAGCCGGAGCGAGCCCGGCGCCACGGCGCCCAGGTAGCCGTGGCCGTGCGCGTCCCGGTCCCTGAGGACGCCGATGCCGTAGTACCGCAGGCCGGGATGACGCTCCGAGTAGGCCACGGCACGGCCGTAGATCTCGTCGATGGCGGTCGCCCCGGTCATGGTCGGATACCAGAGGGCGCCGGCGTTCGCGGTCGCGTACTCGCCCCAGATGTCGCCCGCCGCTGCGGCGCTGCCGGCGCCGTGCGGATCCGTGGCCATGGCGTTGCAGTAGCCGCCGCCGTCCATCGCCCCCTTGCGCCAGCGGTAGCGCGGCGGCGCGGGCGCACTCCCGCACCCGGAGACGGCCGCCGAGCCGAGCACGGCCGCGGCGACCAGGAAGCGCCGGCGACTCGAACGCACGTCAGGGAGTGTCGCCGATGCGCCTTGGCCGAGTCTTCAAAAGCCGGCAGCGGCCCGGGTCAGCCCACGCCTGTGTGCGTGGTGCCGCGCTCGGTGTGCGTGGCGGTGGTGGCCGGGCGCGACGTGGCGGTGTTGCCGATGGCGGTGTTGCCGACGGCGGTGTTCGCGGGTGGTGTGGGGGTGGTGGTTGCGCGCGGGGCGGACACCGTGGTGGCGCGTCTTGCCGAGACGCTTCGGAGCGGCAGCCGGTACCGGTCGAGAAGGTGAGGCCGGGACCGGCGGCGTGCGACGGGCGGCCGGCGTGCGGCGAAGCGCGATCGCACTCCGGCGACCGACCGACGCGCCCTGCGCCGCCGACGGATCGGAGGGGTCTGGAGTTGCGGCGTGGACAGCGCCGGGGGGCATGACCGCATTCACGACGACCGCCTCGTCGGCGCCGCCGCCGGAGCGGCCGGCGATTCCGCTGCCGACGAGGACTCCGGCCAACACCGCACCGACCGCCGCGAGGACGCCCGGAACCACCCGCTCACGCGCGAACATCTCGAGTTGTATACCCGCCTCGGAGTCTGGCAATCGCGCGACGGTCACGGCGATGACGTATGTTCGCCGCCACCGAATTCGCGAGGAGGCCACGAGCCCATGACCGTCGATCGAGCCCGAGTCCGAGACGTCTCCGCCACCCCGTACCGCGGCGCCCAGCCGGCCGATATGCGCGACGACCTGGTCATCGCCGACCTGCTCCCGAAGGACGAGCGGCTGTGGGTGGCGCTCGACGAAGGCGTGTGGTCGCGGCCGTTGCTCTTCGACGTGACGCACGGGGCGTATGCCCACGTGATGAAGGTGACGCGGGCGGGCATCGTCGCCCGCCACCGCCACACCGGCCCGGTGCTCGCCTTCGTCCAGCGCGGGCGGTGGCACTACCTCGAGCACGACTGGGAGGCGACCGAAGGCGGCTTCGCGTTCGAACCTCCGGGCGAGACGCATACTCTGGTCGTCCCCGAGGGCTGCGACGAGATGATCACGACGTTCCACGTCCACGGCGCGCTCATCTACGTTGACCCCGACGGGACACCCATCGGCTACGACGACGTCTTCACGCGGCTCGAGAAGACGCGCCGCCACTTCGCCGAGTACGACGTGCCGGCGGAGACGCTCGCCGCGATGATCCGCTAGCGGACGACGAACGCGTCGAACACGACGTTCGCCGACGCGGAGGCGCGGTCTTTCGCCCCAAGGGGCATGAGCGTGACGTGGTGCGTCCCGGGGCCGAGGCCGATGAAGGACATGCCCACGCGCCAGTGGTGACGGCGCCGGTAGAGATCCACGGTGTGGCCGACACCGTCGATCACGACCCTGGCCCGGCCGTACGCCGGACCGGTCGCGGTGATCCAGCTGACCCGGCTGCCCCGGAACGCGAAGGTGAGCCGTGCGCGGGGTGACTTGCTCACGTGGTAGGAGCCGCCGCTTGCCGCCCGCGCCACCACACCTCTCCACGTCCCGTACTTCATGCCGAGCGCGTCCTCCTCACGGCTGGTGTACCGCACGTTGAACGCGTCGACCGCCACCCACCGCCCGCCGGAGACGGCGTCCTTGGTTCCGAGCACCTCGATCGTTACGGCGTGCTTCTTGAGCGGGAGCTTCGTGAACGCGAACTTGCGCACCCCGCCGAGCGGGGCGTAGAGATCGAACGTCCCCCTCGGATGCCCGTCGATGAGGAGTCTCGCCCGGCCCTCCTCGCGGCCGACGTGCGTCACCCAGACGACCTTCCGTGTCCGGGGCGTCGTGAACGTCGCCGTCGCGCCCGCGGACCGGCTGGCCCGGTATGCCCCGCCCACGGCCGACCGGTCGAAGATGGTTCGCCACCCGTCGTAGGTCGGCGACGGGTCGCGATCCTGCGAGACACCGGGCCCGGCGTGTGCGTTGTAGGCCGCCATCGAGTAGCCGCACGCGCTTGGCGAGCACCTGGCCCGCGCCATGGGGAGGCTGTGGCTCGAGGTACTCGCCGACGTGAGCGTCGTGAACGTGCCGGCGATGTAGACGTTCGACGCGTTGGGGCTCACCGCCAGCGCCCAGGAGCTGTTGTCCTGATAGTCGGCCACCCAGGCCTCGGCGCCGCTGTCGGCGTGGTACGCGATGAGGGGAGCGTTGACCGGGGTCGTCGTACACCACGGCGGAACGCAGCGCATCTCCTCCTGACCCGTGACGAACACCAGAGAGCTGTCCGCGCTGACGACGACGTCGATCGGATAGTCGGATGCGTCGCTGTCGTAGCTCGACTGCCACAGCCGCGTTCCGTTGGCGGCGTCGTAGGCCGCCGTGAGGAGCGGGGTGTCGGCGCAGCGTGGCACGCAGGGAGGGTTTCCGACGACGACGACCTTGCGTCCGTCCGGGCTGACCGCAAGCTGGGGCATGATGTCCCCGTCGACCGTCATGCCCGGGTTGGTCGCGGCCCAGAGCTGGGCTCCGGTCGAGGCGTTCCAGGCGACGACGTCGAACTCGTGGTTGGACCCGACCATGTAGATCGTCGT
>Ga0157369_10001953_pt1 | contig 24831 bp, 23 predicted proteins | sample C25metaG_FD_113461 | JGI IMG/M metagenome (GOLD analysis project Ga0157369, IMG submission 113461) | Corn rhizosphere microbial communities from Kellogg Biological Station, Michigan, USA - C2-5 metaG | ecosystem: Host-associated > Plants > Roots > Rhizosphere > Soil | place: USA: Michigan... | reverse complement strand
TCGACGTGGCGCATCTCTCGCGGGGGAATGCCAAGAGCGCGCCAGTCCGCCTGGTCCACCTGGTCAAGATACCCGCCCGGCTGGCCATTTTCGATGCAGCGATTAGCCGTAGCCGGACCGATCCGGCACACGCGCGCGCGCAAAAGCCTGAGGAATGTTTCGGGCGAATCTGCGCCCGGAACCCTCAATCCGACACCGATAATAGCAATCGGCTCATTCAACCGCGACAAGCCACGCCTCCAGGGGAATTGACCCTACTACGCTGGTGCCATTGCAGAAAGCTTGTTCAGGTTTGCCCGCCAGGGATGATCCGGGTTGCTCTCGACCTCATTTACCGTGCGCCGCATAATCTGGAGCACCGGCTTCTCGCCCTCGTCATACACATTGCCCTGAATAAGCTGAAACACGTCCTCGCGATAGCGGGGATCCTGGAGAAAAGTGGAGAAGTAGATATTCAGTTTGTAATACAGAGTGATGAATTCATACCAATGTTTTAGTCCGCGGCGCACGGTTCTTTCAAATTCATCGAAGCGGTGGCTCCGGAAATCTCCCGTGTCAGAAGCCGCAAGGATGGCCTTGCTCGCGAGCCGCGCCGTATTCAGAGCGACGCTCACCCCGCTTGAGAAAATTGGATCTACAAACCGCGCCGCATCCCCAATCATCAGGAATCCGTCGCCTCGGATCTCCTGCATGGAATAGCTATAGTCGCTCTCCACAGTCCATGGACGAATGCGCTCCGCCTGTCGCAGGTTATGGGCCAGCTCCGGAAATGCGCTGGCGAATTCCCAGAAGAAGGCTTCCCGCTCATCATGCCGTCCCCGGAAATGAGACCGCGGCGTCACCACGCCGATGCTCGTGATTTTCTCTGTAATTGGAATCTGCCAGATCCAGCTATGGCTGACCGGCAGAAAGTGGATGAAGATGTAATTATTGAGCGCCGGATCGTCAGAGAAGGTCGCCCGCTTGTATCCCGAAAACCACGTGTGAATGGCGAATTGATTGAAGTGCGCATCGTTTTGCTTGATCTTCATCTGGTGACCGAGCAGCGTCGAGCGCCCGCTCGCGTCCACCACCATCCGTACCTTGATCGGTACTTCCTGCTTCCCGATCGCCACAAAAATTACCGGACGATCCGGGTCAGTGAAATCGACCCTTGTCACGCGCGTCCCCGTAAACACCTCGGCCCCCAGGTTCTTGGCGTGCTTGAGCAGGATGGTGTCGAACTTTCCGCGATCTACATGGAAAGTGGATGCGGCTCCTTCGAAAGGTACGGATGCCAGCATGCGGCCCTTTCCGCTCGGCAAGTCCGCGCTGAGTCCCGCCCCTGGCGTGTTTGCGCTCCACGCGGCACCGGTCTTCTTCGAGAAGCCGGCCTTCACCACTTCGTCCCAGGCGCCGGTCTCCTGCAGAACCTGGTTGCTGGCCGGTACCAGCGACTCACCTACGTGCGGCCGCGGAAACATATCACGCTCGAACACCGCTACCTTGAGTCCTGCCTTCGCCAGGTAGCTGGCGATGGTCGAGCCCGCTGGCCCACCCCCGATAATGCCAATGTCAAAGTCCAGACTGTCTGCCATCTGCTCCTTCCCCACGCTCATGGCTCACGACAAATGCCGCGATCTCATCGATGTTCTTGAAATGGGCAGGAGAAATCTCCGCCGGCGCAATCCGGACCTGAAACCGCTGGTCGACGAATCCGAGCAGACGCGTCATCTCCATCGAATTCAAGATCCCCCATTGCAGCAGCGGTGTCTGCCCGTTCAGCCCTTCGTCGTCGCCTTCCAAAATCTCGGTCACGATGTACTCCCGCACGGCCGCCCCCACTTCCAACTCATCCATGAACTGCCTCCGCGGCCAGGCGCCGGCGGTCCAGCTTGCCATTCCTGTTCAATGGCAACCTGCTCATTGGGCGCACCCGATCCACAATCATGTAGCGTGGCAACCGCTCAGCGCACAGGCGTTTCACTTCCAGCAGCCCGGGACAATCGCTCCCTGCTACATACGCGACGAGTTTTGCTTCCAGTCCTTCGCCTTCGACGATCACCGCCGCCTGCTCGATCCCGGGATGATGCAACAGAGCAGCTTCGATTGCCCCTAATTCAATGCGATACCCCCGAACCTTGACCATGTGGTCGATCCGCCCTAGAAACTCAAATCCTCCATCTTCCCGCCGCAGCGCCCAGTCGCCGGTTCGATACGGCGCATTGCCGCGGGGCGCGGCTCCCCAGTATCCGAGCATCACCGTCGGCCCTTCCACAATCAGCTCGCCCTCTTCACCGGGGGCCGCGACCATCCCGCTCGCACTCTCTGCCCACACGCGATCTCCGGAACAGGCGGTCCCAATGGGGACCGGCACCTCGCGTTCGGGAGCAATCACTGCAACCTCGTACGCAGTGCAGACGTTGGTCTCCGTCGGTCCATACAGATTCCACATGCTTACTCCGGGCCACGCTTCGCGCAGCTTCCGCAGCTGCCGGATCGGAAACGATTCACCGGCGAAAAACAGCGCGCGCAGCTCTAACTCCGACTCAACCGGGAAGGTCGCATCGGACATCATCATCTGCAACACTGAGGGAACGGAATACCAGACCGTGATCTTCTCCTCGACTAGAAAGCGGTTCAGGGCGGCCGGCTCATAGCTTGCCGCTTCCGGAATTAGCCTTACGGATGCGCCCGCATGGAGCGCCACATAAATATCGAGCACTGAGAGATCGAAATGAAACGGCGCATGGTTGGCAAACCGATCATCAGGCTCCGGCCGGATCGTGTCCACAGCCCATCGCACAAACGCCTCCGCGTTCCCGTGGCTGATGCAGATACCCTTGGGCGCTCCGGTCGAACCCGACGTGTAAAGAATGTACGCCGGGTTATCCGCTGATACAGCCAGCGGCTCCAATGCTGCCACCGACTCGGACAGTTCCGCCTCCGTTGCCATCCCATTCATTACTCGTTCTGTGATTACCAGCGCCGGCTTGCAGTCCCGCACAATCTCGTCCACCCGGCTCTGGGGCAGCAGGGGATCGATCGGCACATACACCGCGCCCCTCCGGAGCACGGCTTGCATCATCGCCAACGCACGCACACTCTTGGGCAGATGCAGAGCCACCCGGTCCCCCTTTGCGATTTCTCGTTCGGCCAGCGCACCTGCCCAGCGCTTCGCCAGCCGGTCCAGTTCGCCATAGGTGAGCTCGCCGTCCGGACCCGCCGCGGCGCACGCCTGCGCGCTCTCTCTTGCATGCCGCAGCACAGACGCATAGAGACTCACAGCCCCAACTCCCGCGCAATCAGATCGCGCTGGATCTCTGAAGTTCCCGAAAAGAGCGTCGCCGGAATTGCATCCCGCAATTCGCGCTCAATCCCCAACGCCGTGGTGTAACCGATCCCGCCGTGAATCTGCATCGCGTCGAGGCCCGACTGGACCGCTGCCTCGCTGATCGCCAGCTTAGCCATTGAGATTTCCAGCGTCGCATCCAGTCCCCGGTCAAATGCGCAGCACGCCTTATAGAGAAGTAGGCGGGCCGATTCCATGCGCAGCTTCATGTCCGCAATGCGATGCGAGATCGCCTGAAAGTTCGCAATGCGCTTGCCGAACTGTCTCCGCTCGCGCGCATAGTCGACCACCGTCTCCAGTTGTCGCTGCATCTGTCCCAGGTAGCCGCCGAACAGGCAGGCCCGCTCCCACTGCATGGATGACCGGAAAACCTCCGCCCCCGCCCCCTCCGTTCCCAGCAGCGTCGATTGTGCGACCCGGCAATCCTCCAGATAGAGCGAAGCAATGGGCGCCGACCGCAGCCCCATCTTTTCGAATGCTTCGCCAAATTGGAACCCTGGCGTACCGCGCTCCACCGCAAACGCGCTTACGCCCAGATACCCGGCAGACGGATCTGTCTTCACGTAAACGATCGTCACATCGGCCAGAGGCCCGTTCGTGACGTAACTCTTAACCCCATTCAGGATCCAATCATCCCCGTCACGTTCTGCTCTGGCACAAAGGGCAAAGACGTCGGAACCTGCCTCGGATTCAGTAATGGCATTCGCACCGATCCACTCCCCCGAACACATCCGCGGGAGAACCCGCCGCCGCAACTCCGGGCTTGCATAGCGGACCAGCGGCATGGCCGCCGCAAATAAATGCGCTCCAATTGAGAACGCCAGCCCCATGTCCTCGCAGCCGTATCCCAGGGCTTCCATTACTCTCGCAGTGGTCAGTGCATCGAAGCCACTGCCGCCAAACTCCTCTGGCACACACAGCCCAAGGAGGCCATGCGAGGCAGCGGCACGCCACCGCTCCGATCCCGGCGCATACTCCGAGGTCGTGCTATCGAACCGATCTGCAACCAGGCTGCTCTTCGCAAACCGCACCGTCTCCTGGTACAGGCTCGCCTGCATTTCTGACCAGGAAAAATCCATATCCGTACTCGACACTCCCGAAATGGCGCGCAAGTTAACCGCCTATAGCTGCCGTTGCCGCTTCTGGAAGATCCTGCAGCCAGCCACAGGTCTGCAGCCACTCCGCAGTCTCCTGGATCAGTTCCTGCGTCATTGCCGACTCGGCCGTCCTCTGCTGCTTACGTGGATCAGCTTGCACAAATGGGAGCAGACCATGCTCCGTATAAAACGGATCCAGCCGGCGGAACTTCGGCTTATCGAGGATCTGTTCGGATTCCATCACGATTGCTTCGGTGGTCCCGCTCAGAAAGCCGTTCAACAGCAAAAGTGGATTTAACGGGTTTAACAGCCACTGGAAATAACCCCAGTTCGCATCTGAAACCTTGAAGGCCTCATCGGCCCTGCCACCGCCCACTGACAGCATGACGATGCCCTGGTGGTCACGGGGAAATTGCATGGCTGCCGCCGTCGGTCGCATCCCTTCCTGAAACACCTCGGCAATCGCAATCATGGAGGGATTGTTCGCTACTAGCCCCCCATCCACCTTGCCGCGGTGCACTGCTGTCACAATCGGGGAAGCGCTGCTGCAGAGCGCCGCATCTACGGCCAGCATCTCCTGGTCATCCCGGTCCGGCCCCATGTTCTGAAAGATCTTCGGTCGCCAGTTCAGAGGAGATTTCGCGCTAACCAGCACCTGCCCCGCGCTGATGTCGAAACTCGTCAGGATCACCCACTTGGCGAGGTCCTTCAGTTTGCGGTCCGCGAGCACTCCGCCCTGCGACAGAAACTGCTGCACGTAGTTGCTGTCGTTGAATGGGCCCACCCCCGCAAATGCCTTTACATAGCCCAGCAGCGAATTCTTATAGTAAGACTGCTCGTCTCTCCAAAAATTCGCGGCCACCGGCAGCATGAACTCCGGATTCGCCTTGGTGGCGAGCATAAGCCCCGTGATCGCACCGGCGGAAGTTCCGGCGATCACGTCGACATTAGCCAAAAAGCCCGGAACTCGCTCCTCCAGATCCGTCAGCATCAGGACAACCAGCAATGCCGCGGGCCCGCCATCGAGCGCAAGAATACGAAGAGGCCTCGCACCTGTCGGTCGCGTAGTCTCGTTGCTCTCAGGTTCCTGAATGACTGTCGAAGCAGCCTGCTCGATGAGCGGGCGCTTCTTTCGGGATTTCGCCATGGGGAGAGACTCCATCCGTCAGGTTGAATTGCGCTTTATACCACCGGGATTTTGCCATTGCTCGATGGCTCGGGAGTCGACGGCACCACAGGCTCAGCCGGTTCCGGCGCGGCCTCGAGCGCCTGCATCAACTGCTCGATCAGCATCAGCTGCCCTTTGAGAATTTCACTCTGCACCCGTAGCAATTGAAGCTGCATACCCTTGAACTGCGATACGCCGGGCAGCGAACTGATCTTGCCAACGACGGTTTTGAGATTTGGCATGCCCGAATTCATCTTGAAACCGGACAGGAAATCATGGATGGGAGTTGTGGGATCGCAATCCTGAATCATGAGCTACTCTCCTCTCCTCGGCGCATCATTGTTCGTCAAAGATGCCCAAGTCTACCATCTGATGCGCGCTGCGAGATAAACTTTGCGAGTCGATTCATTTCCTGACTCACTCACGCTGGAACCGCCTGCAGCTTTCTCTTGAACTTCACAACTAACTGCTCTCCATCCATGGCCGCGCCAGCCGTATCCAGCCCCTGAATCGCACGCGGCAGCAACACGTGCCGCTTGAATGTACCGATCCGGATAATCAGATCCTCGTTTTGCCGCAACACGTTGATCTGCTCCTTCGGCGCGAACGGCATCGCGATATTTAGACGATACTCATCGTTGTTCAACTTCTGAAAACCCATCGCCGGAGCGTTCACCATCAAGCGGGAGCCGTCCTCATCGCCAAACAGCATTTTCGCAAACGATTCAAGGCGCGCCAGCCCGCAAACCTCTTCGGGAAACATTGGCAGCTTGATCACGGGAACAGGATGAAAATCTGACGCAATCTCCTCCACGTACTGGCGCTGCGTCTTTGCCCACTCGCTGAAGTACCCAGCTTCCGCCGGCATGATCTTGTTAATCACTACGCCGTCGATCGTCATCCCATACATGCAGAAATACATAAAAGCACGCTGCGTTTCGCGCATGACCATCTTCTCTGCGTTGGTCACTAGCCGCACTGTCGTGATCGCCGGATTCCTCAACAAATCATCAACGCCCTTGATGCGTTCGAAAATGCTCTCCAGCGTGTTGAAATACTCATCGTCCGGTAAAAACAAGCTCGCCTGGTCACTCAGCATGTTCACCAGCGGACGCGCCAGCTTCGCCAGGCGGCGATCCGTTTTCAACCGCTTCCGAACATACCAGTCCAGCGCCGTGCTGATGCTCACAAAGCGCAGTGACTCGCTCGTTGGCGGGCAATCCAGAACGATCACATCGTACTCGTCGCGCTTTACGCACTCGTTCAGCCGGATCAGAGCAACGATGTCTTCCATGCCCGGCATAATTGCCACCTCGTCGGCGACAATCTCCTGCAAACCTCCGCCCACCATCAACGCGGCGCTGAACCGGTAGATCTCCTTCCAGTTCCGGTCTAACTCCTCCTGGACATCAATTTCCTGGATGCTCAGGTTCTTGGTAACTTCAACCGGAAGGCCCTTCGAAGCCGGAAACAAACTCTCATCCCGATCAAACGAGTCAGCAAGACTGTGAGCCAGATCGAATGACAACACCAGCGTGCGCAAGCCCTGCTGTGCAGCCGAAAGACCGGTAGCCGCAGCTACGGTAGTCTTTCCGACTCCGCCCTTGCCGGAAACAAGAATTATTCTTTTCATAGGGGTAGGGGACTTGAATTGCAAGTGGGGTCGAGAATACCATAAGGGTCTTCGCCGGTCTATGGATTCCTCACGCGCTTGGCTCTCCTGTCCTCAGCCACAACCCGCGGCTCGCATGCGCCTCTACTGCTTTCCGTACGCGGGCGGCGGCGCGTCCGTATATCGCAATTGGGGACGCGCGCTTTTCCCGGCCGTAGAAGTTTGCGCCATTCAGCCCCCGGGCCGTGAACAACGGCTCGCGGAGAAGCCATTCAAGCAATTTTCGCCTTACGTCGAAGCCATAGCGTCGGCTATCGCACCAACCCTGACTCTGCCTTACGCGTTTTTCGGACACAGCCTCGGAGCTCTAACAGCGTTTGAATGTTCCCGCCTTCTGAGAACGAATTCAGTCCATGCTCCTAAGGCGCTGTTCGTATCTGGATGCCGAGCGCCGCGGGTGCCTTTCCGCGATACCCACACCCGCGAGTTATCCGATGAGTCATTCATCGAAGAGTTACGTCGATTGAACGGCACTCCGAAAGAAGCGCTTGAACATCCTGAACTTATGGCGCTCCTGCTACCTCTGCTGCGAGGGGACTTCTCGGTTTACGAGTCCTATGAATATCGGTCGGAACCGCCGCTCGACTGCCCCATCCACGCCTTCGGCGGCACCGACGATGCGCGCGTCACCCAGTTCGATCTGGCGGCATGGGAAGCAGAAACCACCGCCCGGTTTTCCGTTCGCATGTTCCCAGGCGATCACTTCTTTCTGCATGCGGCGCAACACGCCATTACCCACGCAATTGCTCTCGAACTGCAAGGAGTGTGAAGGATGCCCACCGATGAGACGGCAAAGTACAAGGTTGTTATGAACCACGAGGAGCAGTATTCGATTTGGCCTCTTGAACGAGAGAATCCGCTAGGCTGGCGCGATGGCGGCAAGAATGGAACTAAAGAAGAATGCCTCGCCTACATCGAAGAGGTCTGGACCGACATGCGCCCGCTCAGCCTGCGCAAAGCAATGGAGGAGGCGGCCAAGGCTGCTCCCCTGCCTCCTCGAGCCGCGCCCGTCGACGATCTCGTTGACAGACTCTGCGCCGGCAAACACCCGGTCGAAATGGTGCGCGACCGCTTCGACGAAGCATTCAAAGAAGGCTACGTTCACGTTCGCTTCACGGGAACCCGCGGGGGAACTGAACTCGGCATTCGTCTCGATCCCTCGCAGACCTTACAAACAACAGATCGCCTGCGGATTGCCGGGGACCTCACTCTCAATTTCGTGCGCGTACGCTGTTTCGCGGACGTGGATCGCACGTCTCTCAGCGGTGATGGCTGGCTTGAACGACTGACTGTACCGTCCTAAACGCCCACTCCTATCCTGGCTTCGCGAAACACCCCGGCCAACTGGTTTAACTGGGGTGAGAAGTCCATGGGAGCATCCTCGAAGCTTCTTACCAGCATCTCGCGCGCAATCGTACCGAACTCGGCAATCTGCGAAAGCTCGATCCCTTTTGAAAAAAGATAGGGAAGGCTCCAGATGCTGAAACCGTACAAGGTAAGCGGAAGCGAGTTCTCCACGTTTCGGAATGCTCCCTTGGCGAGTTCCGCCGCTTCGCGCCATTCCATCGTGCGGTGGCGCCAGTTATAGCCGGCTCCCTCAATCTGAAACTCGAGCGACTTTCTCGCAATCGGCGACCGTACATCGTGGTAATAGAGCTGCACGTTGAAGAAATCCGGTCCGGTCTGTTCCAGAAAATCCAGCGTATTGCGGAACGTCTGGCGCGTCTCACCGGGAAAACCACATATCAAAGACGCGAATGTCATGATCCCGCGCTGATGAAGTTGCCCGATCGCCCAGCGATACCGGTCAACATTCGCAAACTTCGTCATATTGTTCAGGATTGTCTGGTCGCCCGACTCGATCCCGAGAAACACCCCCAGGCATCCGCTCGCCTGCATCAGATCGAGCGCCTCTTCATCTGTGTTCGAGCAGCGGAAAAACGATATCCACTGGAAGTTCCATCGCCGCTCGATCATCATTCGCAACAGCTGCTTGAACCGCGGCAGAGGCACATTGAATGTATCGTCGACAAACACCAGGTAGCGCGTCCCGGCATCGTGCAGATACTGCAGCCCTCGCCCCAACTTCTCCAGCCCTGAAAGCACATGCTCTCCGGCCAGCGTCGGATAGTTACAGAACGAGCAGGAGAACGGACAACTCCTCGCGGTTCTCAGGTAAGCGACTGGCGCGTAGAGTTCTTTTGGCAGTCGTTCCCATTCGATCGCATTCTCGTCCAGATCGTTCTTCTCCATCTCGCGGCGATTGATATGGAACTGGCCTGCGCCATCGAACCATGCCACGTTCGGAATGCCTGTCGGCTCCTGCCCATCGCGTAGCGCGCCCAGCACCCTCGAAAGCGCAAGTTCTCCCTGGCTGTCGATGATGAAGATATCCGCCCCGAGCGATCGATAAACGAATTCCAGGGTCGCCGCTTCATGGTCCGCATGCAAGTTATAGATATGCGGCCCGCCAACGATAATTTTCGTCTCTGGACAATGCCGGCGTATAAACGCCGAAAGCTCCGCCACTGGGGCATTGTCTACGTAGTATGTGGTCGTGATTGCAACTGCTCGCGGGCGTCCCGTGAGAAGATCCCGCAACCGGTCCTTTTGGTCGTTGAAAAAGTTCAGAGGTTCCGCATGGAACCCTCGCCGCGCGAGAAAACTTGTGAGGTAACAGACTCCAAGCGAGGGCGCCGCAAAAGTGTTCAGTCCTGGATCACTTCCTGTTGTCAGTTCAACGCCACGATTAATCAATTCCATGTACGTGGTACGGCGTCCATCCAGCAAGACTGAGTTTGTCAGCACCTCATGGTAGGCACCCGAGTACGGCGCCATGTTTTTCTGCGCCGTTGCGAACGACTGGAAATCCACGTCATTGTAACCGATTACCACGCAATCGAGTCGGCTGCCCATCGGGTCTCCGTTACGCGATCTGAGTTTTCGCTGGCATTTCAGCCACGCGGGCAGTGAACGTTCCGTGGCCGTCCGTGCACAATCCAGTCATTCCGAGCTCATGCAGCCATCCCATAACTTCCTTCTTCGAGTGGCGGTGCTGATATTGCGGCGTCAGGTTGTCATAAACGGCAAATGTCGCGGTATCGAACAACTCCTTCACGCTCATATCTTCGGAAAGGACCTTGTCGCTCTTGTGGCCGCCCAGCTTTGACAGAGTCTTATAAACTCCATAGGCCGCCATCATCGAGGGCATCATGCCAAGTGAGTAAAGCTTCGCCGCCTTCAGCCGAATCTCCGGCTGCAACTTGTGCGCCGCACCCATGAAATGCAGGTCTCGCATCAGATACAGCTGATCCGTCATCAGACTCTCGCCAAACGCCGGATAAAGCCAAAGCAACAGTTCGCCATCCGCGGCGAGCAACTTCCCTGCCCCGTCCAGCGCCGTGCGGGTGTCGGGCGTATGGTGCAGCACCCCGAGGGAAAGCACCTTGTTGAATGTACCTGCCCGGAAGGGCGGATTCGCGATGTCGGCCTGTACAAAGTGCAGATTCGGCATCAACTCCGACGCATGCGCTGCAACCCGAACCGCGTCGCTGAAGTCCAGCCCAACTACCTGCGCGTCGGGATGTCGGTCCGCCAGCGCGCGCGTGGTCTCGGCCGATCCACAGCCTGCGTCCAGTACTCGGTCACCCGCCAGAATGGGGGAAGGGAACTTGTGTTCCACCCACTCAGCCTTCCTCGCAGGCTTGATCCCATAGAGAGTTCGGTGTTCAAACGCACCCTGCTGCCGGTACCGCCACATCGGGGTGAACCCCTTCTTCGCAGCGATCTGCTGGTCTGCATCCAGAAAGCATGGAACCCCGTCGATGATCGGGTACTTCCGTCCCTCGGCAGTCAGCAGACCTCCAGTGATTTCGCCTTCCTTACGCTCCGCTCCCAGCAGTGTGAGCGGCTGCCGCGAAATCGGGCACGCCAGAATCTCGAGCAAACTCTCTTTCATGCATGTCCCTCTCTCGTCTGGTTATGCAGACTGACCGCAATTATGCCACACCCCGTTTCGCTCATTGGAAGTGGTCTCTTCTTTCCTGTAGAATCTAGCGGAATTGGTCGGAGGGGTTATGGTGCCGAAAAAGAGAGCGGCCAAAAAGGCCTCACCCAATAAGCGTACCCACGCGAAACCGGCCCCGCGGATCTATAAGATCCTGGCGCTCGACGGTGGCAGCGGCGGCTATCTCACGGTCAAACTACTCCAGAAGATCGAGTCACTCCGTCCCGGGTTCCTGAACTCAGTCGATATTCTCGCCGGTACCTCTGCGGGAGCCATCAACGTCGGCATCCTTGCAACGCATCCTGTCGCCGAGGATGCATTCGTCTCGATGCGCAGCCACTGGAAGAGGATGTGGAAGTACGAACCCGATCCTGTTCATTTGGCTCTGGGGTTAACTGGACGATTTCCGATCACGTCGAACCTGCCGATGGTCGAATCACTTCGCGGCATTTTCGGTAATGTGACACTCGCCGAGATCAAGCGGCACCTAGTCATTCCAGCGCTGCGGCTCGACAACGCCGCCCCCATTCGCACGGAACGCCGCTGGGGCATTCGCGTATTCAGCAATTTTCTCGAAGACACGCCAGAGGCCGGCGATCTTCTGGTCGATGTCGTCCTGCGATCGGCGTCGGCGCCAATTATCTGGCCGGCTCACCAGGGATACGCGGACGGCGGTCTGTTTGCTAACAATCCCAGCCTGCTCGCACTCTCCCACGCGGTGGATAATCTCGATGCGACCTGGCCGCAGTTCCGCGTTCTGTCAATCGGAACGGGGCAAAAGTACAGTTACATCAATTCCAGCCGCGGACAACTCGGGTACGCGCACTGGCTGCTCAGTCCCGCGCAACCCATGGCACTCATCCAGGCTGTAATGGACACAAATTCCGCTGCGATAACTTACTCCTGCAGCCGCGTCCTGCAAGACAATTTCTTCCGTCTTGACCCGAAGCTCGGAGAATCCCTCACGGCCCAGGAACTGACTCCCGCCATCGAGGCGAAGTACGATGCTGTGGTCGACTCCGCTGACATCGAAGCGGTTGTGGGCTGGCTCGACTATCAGAATTGGGTGACATGCAAACCCGTGCTGGCCGCCGATGAGGTCCTGGCATCCTGAATTCAAAGTACCGGATTGGAGTGAATGTGGAAACGAAGCCGATATCGGTCAGAAACCTCACGCAGGCTGTGCAGAAAACGGTGTTAACCCAGCAGCAGAAGGGTATGCGCCTGCTAACCTACCTGATCAACGCCCAGAAGGAAGTTCTCGAATTCGAAGTGGGCGTCCTCGAAGATGTTCTCAAGATTCTGACGAAAAGCGCGCCCACTGCTCAGCCGTGACGTTTTCGCCTCCGAGGCGGTACCATACTGATTGTGATTGATTTAATCAGCGAAAAGGTTGACGGCGTCCCCGCGATCCGCATCAGCGGTCGCATAGACATGGACACTGCGAAGCAACTCGAGGAAGCCTGCAATGGCTGGATCAGCCAGGGCGAACGATCCCTCATCCTCGATTTAACGAATGTTCGCTACATCAGTAGCTGGGGTCTGCGCTGCATCCTTAGTGTCGGCAAAAAACTCAGCCAGGAAGGCGGGCAGCTTCTTACATGCGGCCTGAATGCAACGGTAAAAGAAGTTTTTCAGATCTCGGGCTTTGATTCGGCGTTTCCCACTTTCCCCACCATCGCAGGCGCGTTGGCAGCAGTCCGGCGCTGAGTCCGCATTTCCATCGAGCCTGGCCACTCGCGCCGGCGGCACTGTGCCGTGATGTCTGCCGACCGGTGTTCCTGTTTTCGACCCGGTGTTTCCCGGTACTCTGACCGTCGATGTGCATGTTCCGGGTTCAGCCGAATGTGTTAATAGTGAGTTCTGGATTTCTACTGCTCATTTTCGTGGCCCCTTACCCAGTTGCGATCGCCTAATCGGAACGCGAGTCAACACTTAAGCGAAAACAACAGATCCGGCGCGCCGCTCCCACAATCCCGCTTCCGGCGGAGATGGACATTCCTGAATGCGCGAATCTGCTGAAGATAACGAGGCGGTCCATGCCCCCGCGCCAGAGCCTGTTGGCCACGCCTCTGCTTCCCGTAACGGCTCGCCGCGTAAAGGACAGAAACGGCAACGCCTCATTGCGGGCCTCCGGGGATACTTCCTTGCCCCGGTAATTGCGACCCTCGGAGAATGCGGAATCGCCGATCGCATGCTTCAGGGACCGTTTTCGATCGCGGATTTTGAGCCTCTCGCGGAGACGAGCATCCTTTCGATGCTCTTCCGTTACTTGCAGAGCGTGGGCCTGCTGGTATCAGAGGGCGAATCCCGCTACGCGTTGACTGAGGACGGCTTCACCTCACTTTCGCGCAATGGCGCCTATTCTCTGCTGGTCTCTTACGCCGATTACTTCGACCGCCTGCCCGGACTCCTCGCAGGTGCTCCCGTCAACCCCTCGGTCAATCGCTCCCGAAATGTGCGCGGCAGCGGACATCTGCACGGGAAGAAGTATTTTCCCATCGCGCTTGAATGCCTTCAGTCCAGTGCGCCTGCCGCGCTCATTGATATCGGCTGCGGAGACGGCGCATTCCTCGAATGCGTATGCGCCCGCTGGCCTGCGCTTGTCCCGTTCGGTCTCGATCTCTCGGAAACAGCCGTCGAGATCGCACGGCGCCGCCTTGCCCGCCAGACCGGCAGTGAGCCTCTGATCATCGCCGCCAACGCCTGCGATGTCTCCTCGTGGAGTGCCGCCGTTCCGCCTGCCTTGCGAGATTCAGGGGGATTGGTGATCTCCATGTGGTTCGTCGGCCACGAGTTCTCCACCAGTTCGACTGAAGTCATGGTCCGATTTTTCCAGGACCTTTACCGATGCTTTCCCGGGGCCAGGATTCTGCTGGGAGAGATTAACAAGATTGCGCCGGCCGATCTCGCCGGCAACCACGAGCTTTCGATCATGCCCGAGTACCTTCTCTTCCACGAACTTTCCGGGCAGGGAGTACTGGCGTGGACAGACTGGCAGCACATTCTGCAGCAGATTCCGTATCGGCTCGAAAAGGAATGTCGCTTTGACGAGGTCGCATCCGCGTCAGGTTCCGCTATTCCCGCGAGCTTTCTCTGGCTTCTCGCGCCGTCGCCGCAGCCCGCGTCGTAGGAAGGCTTCCCCATTCACGAAAGCGGACGAGAATTGCAGAACAGACACGAACCTTCACGAAAGAGACACCCGTAAATTCATATGGAAAAACGGGCCTAAGCTTCTGAAGTGATTGGTTTTGCTTGGGAAATTTTGGAGGCGCGGGCCGGGATCGAACCGGCGCATAAAGGTTTTGCAGACCTCTCCCTTACCACTTGGGTACCGCGCCTCGGCAAGGCAGCCTAACATCTGCGGATTCCCCCATTCACCGTAGCCAACCCGGCTGGCGCCGGAGGGTGAATTGGAGCGGGAGACGAGATTTGAACTCGCGACCCTCGCCTTGGCAAGGCGATGCTCTACCACTGAGCTACTCCCGCTTGTGCCGCAGATTTGAGTATACCGGCCGGCCTATGGGTGGTCAAACCTGCGCGACCCCCTCAAGGCTCAATGCCAGGAACGGCGTAAACGCCGCATTTACACCACCGCCGAGCCCTTTTCCACGCTCACAATCTGCCCGTCCCGCATGTGCAAAATCCGCGAGCCGATGGCAGCCGCTTCGGGGTTGTGCGTGATCATCAGCACGGTCTGGCCGAGCTCCCGGTTCGACTTGAGGAGCATCTGCAACACCGCTTCAGAGTTCCTGGTGTCGAGATTGCCCGTCGGCTCGTCGGCCAGCACAATGGCGGGCCGCGTCACGAGCGAGCGCGCAATCGCCACCCGCTGCTGCTCCCCGCCGCTCAGCTCCGACGGGCGATGCTGCAGCCGCCCCTTGATGGACAACAGCTCGCTCAGGTGGTCGAGATAGTGGCGGTCCAGCGGCTCCTTCCGCCCGCTCACCGCATACGCCACCTCGATATTGCCCATGGCGGAAAGCGTCGGGAGCAGGTTGAACTTCTGGAAAACGAAGGTGATGCGGTGCTTGCGCAACTCGGTGCGCTGGGCGTCGCTCAGGGTGGCAAAGTCCACACCGTCGATCACCACGCGGCCGCTGGTGGCCTGCGTCAGGCCGCCCAGAAGGTAGAAAAGGGTGGATTTACCGGATCCGGATGGCCCCACGATCGAGACGAACTCACCCCGATTGACAGTGAACGAAACGCCGCGCACTGCTGGCACTTCGAGGCGGCCGGAACGGTAGACCTTGGTCAGGTTCTCAGCCACAATGATGGGCGACGACGCTTGTGCCTGCACAAAGCCGATTGTATATGGCAAGGCAAGGTGGCCATCGCTTTCTCCGAAGACCATCCAGACACACCACGAGCTTGCCCCCAAGAGAGGCTTCTAAACAGAGAAACTATGGTGAGCTGTAGAACCGCCTGGAGTTTTTGTTCTCTGTAAATGTAAGATTACAAAACACTTAGATTGATTCTCGCGAAAACCACCCCAACCAGGGGGGGGGAGGGGGTAAGAAAAACAATTTCTTTCCTCCTTTAACGGCAAACTCCTGGGTTCTCCCAGGAGCAAAGACACCTTAGCATCGGTGGCGGAAGCGAATCTGTGACCGCGGTCACGGGGGTTCGGTGCAGGGTGCAGGGGTCATGGGATAGGGCAGGCATTAGGGATTAGGCAGTAGGCATCAGGGTCCGGCAAGCAGGAGTTAGCATCTCAAGTGGAATGACTTTGCCCGACGCATCTGCCAGCGGCACCTTTCTCATCGGCGGCGACATGCCTGTACATCGACTCGGCTTCGGCACCATGCGCCTGGTGGGCGAGGGCGCCTGGGGCGAGCCCGCCGACGCGGAAGCCTGCCGAGGCGTTCTGCGCCGTGCCGTCGAACTCGGTGTCGGGCTGATCGACACCGCCGACGCGTACGGACCCGAGATCGCCGAGCGCCTCATCGCCGAGGCCCTGTACCCCTATGCCGCTGGCCTCGTGATCGCCACCAAAGGAGGCATCACCCGCCAGGGCCCAGCCAAAGCCGAGTACGTGGGCCGCTCCGGCTACCTGATTCAATGCGTCGAAATGAGCCTGCGGCGGCTCAAGCTGGAGCGGATCGATCTCTATCAACTGCACCGCATTGACCCGCGCACCCCTCTTGAGGAATCACTGGGCGCCCTGAAGCAGATGCAGGAGCAGGGGAAGATCCGCCACATCGGGCTGAGCGAAGTGACGCCCGCCGAGGTCGAGGAGGCGCGCAAGATCGTCCCCATCGTCACCATTCAGAACAGGTACTCGCTGGCCGATCGACGCCACGAGGAAACGCTGCTCTGGTGCGAGCGCGAGGGGATCGGATTCCTGCCGTGGTATCCCATGGCGGCGGGCAAGCTGATGAACGAGAACGCCGCGACGAAGCAGGCCGTTTCGCCCGCGCTCACCGCCGCCCTCAACCGCATCGCCGGCGAGCACAACGTCACCATTGCGCAACTTTCGCTGGCATGGCTGCTGCACCAGTCGCCGGTTTTGCTGCCGATCCCCGGCACTTCAAAGGCAGAGCACCTCGAAGAAAACATTACCGCTGCGTCGCTCAGGATCGACTCCAGCACCTGGGACGAACTCGAGAGCCTCACCCGCACCCCGTAGGTTTGTCACAGGATTCGCCAACGGAGCGTGGTGGCAGAGAGAATGTCAGGTGTGGACCTGAAACCGAAAATGAACGAGGCTTTTGTTTCCGCTGGCGATGCCCGGCTATTTACCGAGAGCATAGGGAACCGCAACGCCCCACCTGTGCTGCTGATCATGGGAGCCATGGCGTCCGGCGTGTGGTGGCCGCGATCCTTCTGCGCGCAATTGGCGAAGCGCGGACGTTTTGTAATCCGCTACGATCATCGCGACACAGGCCGCTCGACAAGCTATGGCCCGGGGGGAGCGACCTACTCCACCGAAACGCTGGCGGAGGATGCGCTTTCGGTTCTGGATGGGTACAACATCGAGAGCGCTCACGTGGTGGGGATGTCGCTCGGAGGCTATCTGGGTCAATTGCTCGCCCTCAAGGCGCCGCAAAGGGTCAGAACCCTGACGCTGATTGCCTCGGAACAGCTTGCGCCTCCGGATCCGGCCATGCCGGCGATGGACGCGCGCATTCCCCAATACCACGCGCGCGCTGCCCAACTTGATTGGAGCGATCGCGAGGCCGTAAGCGAGTACCAGGTGGGCGCGTGGCGCCTGCTCTCAGGAACGGCGCATCCATTCGACGAGGCCTTCATCCGCGAACTGGCCCAGGAAGATTTGGATCGCACACCGAACCCATTAACGCCGTTCAATCACGCAAGCCTGAGGGAACCGCCGGGCTGGGTGGGGCGGCTTGGCGAAATTCAGGCGCCGGCCCTGATCATCCACGGGACCGAAGACCTGGTGGTTCCATACGCACATGCGGTGGCCCTGCATGCTGGCCTGCGAAACTCCCGCCTGGTTACGTTGGCGAGCGCCGGTCACGAATTGCACCCGCTCGACTGGCCTGTCATGCTGGACGCCATCGTGGAGCACACAAGTCGCCGGGAATAGGTGCTGTGAAACAGCCGTTGCATCCGCGCTCGCCGGCACGGTCAGGGCCAGATCGGCAATTGTGCGGGCCTCCTGAACCGCACGCGCCACCCTCGACGCGATAAGACTGCGCCGAGGATGAGCACCCGCTTTCAATGCGTGGGAAGCGTGCGCCACTGCCACACCGGAATCAACTTGAGTGAGTAGAATTCACCCTCACGATTCGTCTTCCTCTCACAACCTTTTATCGGGAATTGGGGCCGTTCGTCGCAAACAAGATGACACCTGGCATGCGGCGGTGGAAGATTCCGGCTGAGAGGGAAAGACAATGCAAATCAGAAGCAAGTCGGCTTTGATCATCGCGTTGGGGCTATGGGCGGCGACCAGTTTGCCTGGCCAGTCCGCCACGACCGCGCAAGCCTGGAACATGCCGCAGGGAACGGCTGTGAAGAACCGATCCTCCCGACCTATGTTTCCTTGACATTGAAATGCCACGGCTGAACGGATTCGAGGTTCTTGCGCGCCTACCCAGCCAGCCTGTTGTGGTCTTCACCACCGCGTACAATCAGTACGCATTGCAGGCGTTTGCGGTGAACTCGGTCGACTATCTGCTGAAGCCGATCGATCCGGATTCCCTGGAGCGCGCGCTCACGAAGATAGAGCGTTTGCGAAGCTCGGCCCAGGTTTCGCAACCTGACTTTCAGGCTTTGTTTCAACAGCTCGCCGACTCATTGCGCGAGACAAAGCCGGAATACCCCGACCGCATTGCTTCGCGCCTGAGAGACAGGCTATGGTTCCTTGACCTGGATCAGGTAACTCATTTCTACGCCGAAGATAAGTTGACTTGCGCTGTCTCAGAAGGCAAGGTCTACTGTGTGGACCATACCATCGCAGAGTTGGAAAGCAAGCTGGATCCCAGACTGTTTTCCCGGATTCATCGCGGAACGCTTGTAAACCTGGGCTGGATCAAAGAGGTCGCTTTGCTGCCGGGAGGAGCATTGAACGTTCGCCTCAAGGATGCGAAAAGCACCGAGTTGACTGTCGCGAGGGACCGGGCACGCGAGTTCAAGGAGAAGGTCGGGTATTAGTCGAAGAGTCTGAGGGGTAAGGGTTCGTTTTCGGAAGCGCTTTCCCTTCTCTGATGTGAACCTAACCGCCGCAAATACCTAACCCTGCAGCACCCGGCGTTACAATGGCCCTGCCTTCGGCTCGTCCTCTGAGCCGGTGCCGAAAGCTGGCCCATTCATGCATGACCCAGTCATTCTGCCCTCGCACACCATGGATCGTCCTTTTCGCGGCCGTCTCTGGATACTTCTCGCCGCCATCGTCCTCATCCTGCTCTTCAGCTTCAGCACGCTGATCTCGTGGTACGTCAGCGGCCTCTGGTTCGGCTCGCTCGGCTTCGCCTCAGTGTTCTGGAAATCGCTGCGCCTGCAGTGGGCCGTGTTCGCGATCTTCGGCGTGGTGACATTCGTGATCCTTTACGGATGGTGCCTGCTGCTTGTCCGCGTGATTGCCCGCGACCTGACGACCGCGAGCACCTTCCGCTTCGCCGACAGGCAGATTCACATCCCGCTGGACACGATGCTGCGCTGGGGCGGCCTTGTTCTTTCCGCTCTCATCGCGCTGGGCTCGGGCGCGGGGCTGATGGCCAACTGGCCCAAAATCGCCCTCTGGTGGTACCAGCCTCACGTTGCCGGTCAGGCCACCGATCCAATTCTCGGCCACCCTCTCGGCTTTTACCTGTTCACGCTCCCGGTGTGGCAGATTGTCTCGGGGTGGTTTCTCACGATCGCCATCCTCATGTGTGTCGCCGCGGTGTTCGCTGTGCTGGTGGCCGGGGGCAGCCGCCTGGCGCCGCAGGGATTCGACCGCTCCCACTTTGATCATTCCAGCCCCGATCGTCCGATGCTGGACCGCTCGGTGCCTCTGCCGTGGAACGTGCTCTCGATTCCGGTCGCGCTGCTGCTGGCGGCCATCGCAGCACGCGTCTGGATTGGCCGCATCGAGTTGCTCATTACCGACCACACAGTCTTCAGCGGAGTCACCTATACGGACGCGCACGTGTTTCTTCGCGGCATGGCGATCGTCTGCGTGCTGTTTCTGGTGGGCGCCGCCATCGCCTGTCTCAATTTTGTGAGCCGCCCGCGCCTGCGCTGGGTGGTTCTCGCTCCGATCCCGGCAATCGCCGCGTGGGTCATCGTCCAGCTTGTCGGGTGGTATGTGGCCAGCTTCATCGTCAAGCCCAACCAGCTCGACCGCGAGCTCCCTTACATCACGCAAAACATCGAGTTCACGCGCCGCGCCTTTGGCCTTGACCGCATCGCGCAGCACAAGTTTCCCGCCGACGTGGAACTGGCCGCGGCCGATCCGGCCCACAACCAGGACACGCTGCAGAACGTCCGCCTGTGGGACTGGCGCGCCCTGCAGGACACGCTGCGGCAACTCCAGGAAATTCGCACGTACTACGACTTTCCCGACATCGACATCGACCGCTACACCATCGGCGGCCAAACGCGCCAGGTGATGCTCGCCACGCGCGAGCTCTCCATTGACAAGCTCCCCGAGAGCAGCCGCAACTGGATCAACGAAAAGCTGATTTACACGCATGGCTACGGCATCACCATGAACCCGGTGAACGGCTTCACGCCCGAGGGCCTGCCCACGCTGCTGCTGTCGAACATGCCAATCGAGAGTGCCCCCGGCGCGCCGACCGTCACCCGGCCCGAGGTTTATTTCGGCGAGCTCACCACTACGGACGTCTACGTCAAGACGCGCCAGAAGGAGTTCAACTATCCCCACGGCGAGAGCAACAGCGTCTCCTCCTATGAGGGCAATGGCGGCATTCCGATGGGCGGCCTGCTGCGCCGTTTGCTCATCTCCTACGATCGCGGCGACCTCGCCAAGGTGCCGTTCAGTGATGACATCGGCCCTGACAGCCGACTGCTCATGCGGCGCGAAATCCGGGCGCGGGTGCGCGCCATCGCTCCCTTCCTCACTTTCGATTCCGACCCGTACATCGTGGTCGGGGACGATGGCCGCCTGCGCTGGTACATTGATGCCTTTACCACGTCGGACACATACCCTTACGCCACCCACTACGACCTCGGCGACGGGCAGGTCAACTACATTCGCAACAGCGTCAAGGTGGTCGTCGACGCCTATAACGGCGACGTCACGTTCTATGTCTTCGACCCCACGGACCCCATCATCTCGGCTTGGCGCGGCGTTTTCCCGGCGCTCTTCAAAGACGCTTCGGCCATGCCGGATGGCCTGCGCCTTCACATCCGCTACCCCGAACTCCTTCTCGCCATGCAGGCCGAGGTGTACGGGCTCTACCACATGACCGATCCCGTGGTTTTCTACAACCGCGAAGACCTTTGGACGGTGGCCAGCGAAATCAGCCTGGGCGAAAACGGCGCGCAGGCCGCGCAGCCTATGGACCCCAATTTCGTCCTGATGAAGCTGCCGGAAAACTCCGGTGGGCTCGAATTCATCGACATTTTGGCTTTCACGCCGGCCAATCGCAACAACCTTATCGGCTGGATTGCGGGCCGCAGCGACGGCGATCACTACGGCTCGGCCATCGCCTACGATTTCCCAAAGACACGCCTCGTGGACGGGCCGATGCAGATCGAGGCGCGAATCGATCAGAACGCGCAGCTTTCGGGGCAGCTCACGCTGTGGAATCAGCAGGGATCGCACGTCCGCCGGGGCACGCTCCTGGTGATTCCGTGCGGCAAGGCGCTGCTGTATGCCGAGCCGATTTATCTGCAGGCACAGCGCAGCCCGATGCCGGAACTGCGCCTCGTCGTCCTGGCCCTGCAGGACAAGCTCGCCTACTCGACCAGCTATGAAGGCGCGCTACAGTCGCTCTTCGCAGGTGTGCCCTCGAGCCTGACGGGCGCAACGCCGGAGCAGCAGAATGCGCAGTCCTCAGCGCCGGCATCCGCCGCGTCGGGCAAAACCGCGGCGCCGGACGTCAACGCGCTTATCCAGGGCGCCGCCCGCGACATCGATGACTATCAGCGCCTCACCGCGCAGGGTAAACTCGCCGAAGCCGGGCAGAAACTCGAACAGCTCAAGCGGAAACTCGAACAGCTCAACGCGCGCCAGAAGTAGGCTGAGCAGCAATTAGCAACCGATGGGGACGTTCACAACATGATTCGCACGCACAAGCTCACCGCCATTGCCGTTCTCTGCCTCGCCGTCGCGGCCGCTGCAGGGCAGAACGCGTCGCAGCCCACCGTGGCCGACGCGCAGAAGTTCCTCGACACCGCCAACGCCGAGTTGCTCAAGCTGGGCGTCGCCGCCTCGCATGCCGAGTGGACCGCCGAGACCGATATCAACGACGATACCGAGGCCACTGCCGCGCTGCTCAACGAGCAGTCCACCGGGCGTACGCTGGCCATCACCCGGGAGAGCCACCGCTTCGACCACCTTCAGCTGCCGCCCGACCTGCGCCGCCAGATCATGCTGCTGCAGGTCAACGCGCCCGCCGCGCCCAGTGATCCCAAGCTTCTCACCGAGCAGTCGCAACTCGCTGCCTGGCTAACCGGCGCTTACGGTAAAGGCAAGTACTGCCCCACTGCCGGATCGGACGAGGGGTGCATGGGCATCGACGCGATCTCGAACATCATGGCGCACTCGCACGATGCCGCAGAGTTGACGAAGCTGTGGGTGGGCTGGCACTCGATCGGCGCGCCCATGCGCCAAAAGTACGCGCGCTTTATGGGGCTGCAGAACATCGGCGCGCGCGAGCTGGGCTATAAAGACACGGGCGAGCTCTGGCGCGCGGGCTATGACATGACGCCGGCTGAATTCTCCTCGCAGATCGAACGCGCGTGGGGGCAGCTTGAGCCGCTGTACAGCGAGCTGCACACCTATGTGCGCAACCGCCTCATCGCGCAATACGGCAAGGCCGCCGAGCGCCCCGACGGCATGATCCCCGCGCAACTGCTGGGCAACATGTGGGCGCAGGAGTGGGGCAACATCTACGACATCGTCGCACCCACTGATCCGAAGCTCTCCCAGTTCAAACCGGTCGATCTCGAATCCGCGCTCAAGAAGCAGATTGCCGAAAAGGATCCTGCCGCCGCACCGGCATTCGCGGAAGGCGCCGATCTGTCTTCTGACAAGGGCCACGCCGCCTCGCTCGCCGCGGGGCGGGACATGGTGCATTACGGCGAAAACTTCTTCAAGGCGCTCGGCTTCGCGCCGCTCCCCGACACTTTCTGGGAACGCTCGCAATTCGTCCACCCGCGCGATCGCGACGTGGTCTGCCACGCCTCCGCATGGGACGTCGATAATGTGGACGACCTGCGCGTGAAGATGTGCATCGAGGTGAACGCCGACTACTTCACGACCGTGCACCACGAGCTCGGTCACAACTTCTATCAGCGCGCTTACAACAAGCAGCCGTTCCTCTTTCGCAACGGCGCGAACGACGGCTTCCACGAGGCGATTGGCGACTCAATCGCGCTGTCGATTACGCCGGCGTATCTGAAGCAGCTCGGGCTCACCGACAGCGAGCCGCCGGCGGAGGCCGATATTCCGCTCCAGCTCCGCACCGCGCTCGACAAGATCGCCTTTCTGCCGTTTGCCCTCGCGCTCGACAAGTGGCGCTGGGAGGTCTTCTCCGGCGAAATCAAGCCCGCCGACTACAACAAGGCCTGGTGGGAGCTGCGCGAGAAGTACCAGGGCGTCACGCCGCCGGTCGAGCGCAGCGAGGCCGATTTCGATGCGGGCGCGAAGATGCATGTGCCTGCGAACGTGCCGTACATCCGCTACTTCCTCGCGCGCATTTACCAGTTCCAGTTCTACAAAGCGATGTGCGATGCCAGCGGGTACAAGGGCCCGCTCAATCGCTGCAGCTTCTACGGGTCAAAAGCCGCGGGCGAAAAAATGAACCGCATGCTCGAGGCGGGTCAGTCGCAGCCGTGGCAGCAGACGCTGAAGGAGATGACCGGCACCGATCACCTGGATGCCCAGCCCATGCTCGACTACTTCGCCCCGCTTTACACGTGGCTGAAAGAACAAAACCGCGCCGCAATGGCGCACTGACGTGCAGACGGTGTGCGGGTGTCCTCACCCGCACCCCACCCACAGAGTGCACCTTCGTGCCATGCGTCTTTTCATCGGCATCCCGCTCGCATCCGCCGTCGCTGAACAACTAGCTGCGCTGCGCCAGCGCCTCGAACGACCGGGCGACAATCTGCGCTGGTCCGCGCCCGAGTCCTGGCACATCACCCTGCAATTCCTGGGAGCCACATCGGTGGCGCAATACGATTGCGTGCTGGCCGGCCTTGGCGGCATTCACGCCACAGCTCTCCCCGTGCATCTCGAGGCGCCGGGCTTCTTTCAGCGCGCGGGCGTGTTTCATGTCGGTGTATGCACCACGCCTGAACTGCTCGCCCTGCAGCTCGCCGTCGTCGCCGCAAACAAACCGTGCGGATTCGAGGCCGAAGACCGCCCCTACAGCCCGCACATTACGCTGGCTCGCAATCGCGGCCGGGAAGACGGCATTCGTTCGCTCAAGTCGCGCCTTGGACCGGCGCCCGAACTGCCGTCTTTCACCGCCACAGAATTCCTTCTTTACGAAAGCCATCTGAGCCCGCATGGCTCCCGATACGAGGTTCGTGCGCGGTTTCGGCTCGGCACGGCCGCCTCTCCTCCGAATGATTGACAAGAGGGCGGGGCAGGCATGCTATAGTTCCGCCCATCGGAATTAGTTCCGCCCATCGGAATTCCCCACGCGCCATGCCGGAAAACGAACTCAAGATCCCCGTCGTCGAAGACCGAGACGCCTCCGGCGAAGTCGCTGAGGTGTATGACGCGTGGCGCGCCAAATCTGGCCGCCAGAACATGCCGGGTATCCTCAAGTGCTTCAGCCATCGCCCGGACTTTCTGCGCGACGTAATCGCCTTCAGCGACCGTATCCACTTTTCCGAGGGCCATCTCGATCGCCGCACCCAGGAAGCCATCGCGTCATGGGTCTCTTACCTGAACCGCTGCCCGTATTGACTGGA
>Ga0157369_10001952_pt1 | contig 24834 bp, 18 predicted proteins | sample C25metaG_FD_113461 | JGI IMG/M metagenome (GOLD analysis project Ga0157369, IMG submission 113461) | Corn rhizosphere microbial communities from Kellogg Biological Station, Michigan, USA - C2-5 metaG | ecosystem: Host-associated > Plants > Roots > Rhizosphere > Soil | place: USA: Michigan... | reverse complement strand
TTGAACAAGGCGATTGCCGATCTGCGCCAGGGCCGCACCGCGGATAGCGCGACGGCCGAGAACCAGTATGACGCGCTCAAGAAATACGCACGCGATCTGACCGAGACGGCGCGCAACGGCAAGCTCGACCCCGTGATTGGCCGCGACGAGGAAATCCGCCGCACCATCCAGGTGCTGTCGCGGCGCACGAAGAACAACCCTGTCCTCATCGGCGAGCCCGGAGTCGGCAAGACCGCCATCGCAGAGGGTCTCGCGCTGCGCATCGTCAATGGCGATGTGCCGGAAAGCCTGCGCGACAAGCGGCTGATGGCGCTGGACATGGGCGCCCTGATCGCCGGTGCAAAATTCCGCGGCGAATTTGAGGAACGGCTGAAGGCTGTCCTCACAGAGGTGACGAGCGCGAGCGGCAAGATCATTCTGTTCATCGACGAGTTGCACACGCTGGTGGGCGCCGGTGCGGCCGAAGGTTCGATGGATGCGTCCAACCTCCTGAAGCCCGCGCTCGCACGCGGCGAGTTGCATTGCGTAGGCGCGACCACGCTCAACGAATACCGCAAGTACATCGAGAAGGACGCGGCGCTGGCGCGGCGTTTCCAGCCTGTATTTGTCAGCGAGCCGACGGTGGAAGACACCATCTCTATCCTACGCGGCCTCAAAGAGAAGTACGAAGTCCACCACGGCGTGCGCATCACCGATGCGGCGATTGTGGCGGCCGCGACGCTCTCAAACCGTTACATCACAGACCGCTTCCTGCCCGACAAGGCCATCGATCTGATGGACGAGGCGGGATCGCGCCTGCGAATGCAGGTGGACTCCAAGCCCGAGAAGCTGGACGAACTCGACCGCCGCATCATGCAGCTCAAGATCGAGCGCGAGGCGCTGAAGAAGGAAAGCGACAAGGCGTCCAAGGATCGTCTCGCCACGCTGGAACACGACCTGGCGGAGCTTGAAGAGCAGTCGGCGGCGCTGACCGCCAAGTGGCAGGCCGAGAAGAAATCCGTTCAGAGCGTGCAGAACCTGAAGGAGCAGCTCGACCGCGCGCGTGCGGAAGTCGAGATCGCGCAACGCCGCGGCGATTTCGCCAAAGCGGGCGAACTCACCTATGGCGTGATCCCCGGTCTCGAAAAGCAGATCGCTGAGATCGACGACAAGAACAAGGCCGCGCTGGTGAATGAGGCGGTGACGCCGGAGAACATCGCGCAGATCGTGTCGCGCTGGACCGGCATTCCGGTCGACAAGATGCTCGAAGGCGAGCGCGAGAAGTTGCTCCATATGGAGTCGTCGCTCGAAAACCGTGTCGTCGGCCAGAACGAGGCCGTGCGCGCGATCGCCAACGCCGTGCGCCGTTCTCGCGCGGGCCTGCAGGATCCGAACCGTCCTATCGGCTCGTTCCTGTTCCTCGGTCCCACGGGCGTCGGCAAGACGGAGTTGACCAAGGCGCTGGCCGCGTTCCTGTTCGATGACGACACCGCGATGGTGCGCATCGATATGAGCGAGTTCATGGAGAAGCACTCCGTGTCGCGCCTGATCGGCGCGCCGCCCGGCTATGTCGGTTACGAGGAAGGCGGCGTGCTCACCGAAGCTGTGCGCCGCAGGCCCTATCAGGTGATCCTGTTCGACGAGGTCGAGAAGGCGCACAGCGACGTGTTCAACGTGCTGCTGCAGGTGCTCGATGACGGGCGGCTGACCGACGGGCAGGGGCGCACCGTGGATTTCAAGAACACCGTCATCATCCTGACCTCGAACCTCGGCACGGAATTTTTGACCGGCGAAGAGACGCCGCAGGCCCGCGCGCAGGTGATGCAGGCGGTGCGGGCGCATTTCCGGCCCGAGTTCCTGAATCGGCTGGACGAGATCATCCTGTTCCACCGCCTCACGCGCGCGAACATGGACAAGATCGTCGATATCCAGATCGCGCGGCTCGACAAGCTGCTGGCCGACCGCAAGATCGAGATCGCGCTCGACGCCAAGGCGCGCGAGTGGCTCGCCAATGCCGGATACGATCCGGTCTATGGCGCGCGCCCGCTGAAGCGCGTGATCCAGCGCCGTCTGCAGGACCCGCTCGCGCAGCTCCTGCTCGAAGGCAAGATCTCCGACGGCGCCAAGATCAAGGTCGGCGCCGGCAAGAGCGGCCTCACGATCAACGGCCAGGAGTTCGCGTCGTCCGACGAGATCGACATCGAGCAGGCGCCGAGCAAGGCGTTGCACTAAGCCATCATGTTGGAGCCGGGCGCTGCGTATAGCGGCGCGCGCTTCCGCATGACAGACTGCACGCATGGCGGGTTCTCTCGAAGCGGTTACGACGCAGGAGTATTGGCGCGATCTGGCGCCGTCGTTTCACATCGCCGATCCCGGCTTTCTTTCGCCGAACGCGGCCGACGCCAGTGTCGCCTGTGCGATAGCAGCGCAAGACATCGCGCACGACGGCTATGCGCAGCTTCGTGGCGTCGATCTCGCAGCCGACTTCGCGAAGATGGCTGGTGTCGCGCGTGCGCTGACCGCTCGAAATCTCGAAGCGGTGTTCTGTTTTGTCTATGACGAATTCTGGCGGCCTTATTTCCGGCTCGATGCGCTCTATCGCCATCTGCTCGGGCCTTACACGTTTCTTCCCGATTTCTGGGCGTGGGATATCGATCCGAGGCGCGGCGGCGCGGGCTGGTCAAGGCATCGCGACCGCGGACGCCAATCGCTGCGCGCAGATGGATCGCCCGTGTCGCTCACGACCTGGGTCGCGATCAGCGAGGCGACGGTGGAAAACGGTTGTCTGCGGATGGTGCCGAAGCACGCCGATCCGACCTACAACACGCCGCACGAAAACACCTGGCAATTCGAAGAGCAGAATGTGCGCGTGCTCCCCGCGATGCCGGGTGACGTGCTGATCTGGAACCAGGCTGTGATGCATTGGGGCGGGAAAGCGGAGCCCGGCGCCTCGCACTCGCGTATCAGCTTGTCGTTCGAGACCCAGCGCCTCGACGTGCCGTCCTCGGAGGAGCCTCTGATCGCGCCATGGGAGATTGTACCGTTCGAGAGGCGCTTGCGATTGATCGCCCAGAAACTCCTGCACTACCGCCACATGAACGCGATCACGCCAGCGCTTGAGGCGCTGGCGGAGGAACTCGCGGGATAGGAGCTACTTCGCTTTCGCCTGCCGAAGATCGGTCGAGATGTCGGCGACCTTGGTTTCGAGCGGCATTGAGGCGATCTGTGCGTCGACGTGGATGCGCTCGCCCAGGAAGTCGCGCAGAGCGCGGCCGACGAGGGTGAGGCCCCTGGCGACCTTCACGGCCAGCGGATTGACCTGGTTGCCGGCGATCAGGATCTCGTAATGCAGATGCGGGCCGGTCGACATGCCGGTGTTGCCGCTGTAGGCGACGATCTGGCCCTGATGCACATGGCTTCCGCCGTGGATGCCGGGCGCGAGGCGCGAGAGATGGCCATACGCCGTGCCATAGCCGTTCTGGTGATTGATGCGCAGGTAATTGCCGTAGCCGCCGAGACGGCCGGCGATCTGCACGATGCCCGAGCCTGCCGCCATCACCGGCGTTCCGACCGGCACCGCGAAGTCGATGCCCTTGTGCATGCGGCTGTAGCCGAGCACCGGATGGAAGCGCATGCCGAAGCCGGAGGAGATTCGCGCGCCATCGACCGGCGTCTTCATCAGCATCGACTTGGCGCTCTGGCCCTTGGCGTCGAAATATTCGGCCGGCTGGTTGGGATCGGGCTGGTAGCGATAGAGCGTGACCGTGCGGCCGCCCAGATGCATCGTCGCGTAGCGGATGTTGCCGTTGCGCGCCGGCTGGCCCTCCGGCGTGTAGTAGTAGTTGTAGAAGACCTCGAACGAGTCGCCCGGCTTGATGTCGCGCTGGAAGTCGACCTCGTAGGAGAACATGTGGATCATGTCGACCACGACATCGGCCGGAATGCCGGACTTCATCGCCGTCAGATAGAGGCTTGAATCGATCGTGGCGCCGGCGCGATGGATATGCGCCTCGAGCTTCTTCTCGACATCGTTGGCCGTGAAGACGCCGCTGGTCTCGCGCGTTACCGTGATGTCGTGCTCGACCGACGGCGAAAACGCGATCGAGAGCAGCTGGCTCACCGGCGTCGTGGTCGCGGGCTCCATTGCGCCATTGGCATTGGCGTCGTCAGCGTCGGCCGCATCGGGCGAATTCATGAACACGGTGGAGGGCGCACCGGCCTCGGGCTGGGCGGTCGAATAGGACAGTTCGAACGACTGCCCCGCGCGCAGATTGCGCACGTCATAGACCTTGGTAAGTGCTGCAACCGCCGCGTTGGCGTCTTCGGCGGAGATGCCGGCTTCTTCGAGCGCGCCGGCAAGCGTGTCGCCGCGGTCCATCGTGATGGTGCGGGATTCGATGCCGGAGTCGCCGGTTCCGTTGTCGCCGGCTTCTTCCGATGCGAGCGAGTCGTCCAAGCCGCCCGGTTGCTGCGCGGGACGCTGCGCCTGGGAACTTCCAAACGGCGTCATCGAGGCGTTGGCGGTGCCGCCACCGGATTGCACCAGCCGCTGGAACAGATCGTAGGGCAGGAACGTTCTCTCATGCCCGACCCCAAAGCTATGAGCTTTGATCGGCGGCATCGTGCCCACCGCCATCCAGGCGATCGAGCCTGCGATCATTGCGGTCAGGGAGGTGGAAAGAAGCGCCCAGCGTCCCTCGGTCGAGGAAAGCGCGGATGCAGCCGCACGTGCGGAATTCTGCCAGTCGGTCGTGGTGTTCAAATAGCTAGGGCTGCGGCGCTCCACATCGGCTCCTGAGAATTAGTCGAGATTCCCCCTCGGCTTTCCCCGTCGTCATGCATCCCGGCGAACCGGCAGCGAATCCCTTATAGCGCAAAGGTCATTATTGTCGTCAACCCTTACCTACTTGTTAATGCTAAACAATTCTCACTTCGTTCACGCCAGGGCGGATGTCCTTTGATGCAACGATGGTTCGATCGTCGCATAAAGCGTGCCGGGAGGGTCGGCGGTCACGGTCCGGCTTTAGCGTCGGACCGCGCCACAAGGCACCATATGTCGGAAAAGGAAGGCCCAGATCGGGAAGAACCGATCGCGGTCTTCAGCGGCTCGCGGACAACCCAAAGGTTCAAATTTCACAGATGCCGATACGCTTAATGGCGTCTTAAAAAGAACGCCGCGGATCGTGAGATCCGCGGCGGGTGTCGTCCAATCCCAGGGGGTTACAGGCGGACGAGCAGAACTTCTGCGATCCTGGCATGCAGCCAGCCGATGCCGCGGGCGATGTGCAGCACGACGAACAGCAGGAACAGGCCCACGAGCACCAAGAGGATCAATCCGGGCGCGGTGTGCAGCAGATGGGCGAGCACCGGCACGTCGTCGATGCGGATATGGCTCGCATCGTTGGTGACGAGGGCGTAGAGGCCGCCGCCGATGAAGCCCAGCGAGACCGCAAGACCGGTGACGCCGATTACGAAGTAGATGATGCCGAGCGGCAGCATCAGCAGCAGATAGAACATCGACGACCAGGTGCGGATATTGGTCAGCGCGTCGCGGATGCGCGCGAGGATCGTTCCCTCCGGCGGTATCGTCGAAGGCAGACGGCGCGGCATGCGCACACCCAGCAACCCTTCGACGATGCGGCCTTCGACCAGCGCCAGCACGCGCACCGATCCGATGAACAGCAGTGCGAACGGAACGCCGATGATGAGAATGGCAAAGCTCAAGGACAACGCGATGCCGGTGATGGTCCAGGTGAAGTAGAAGATGCCCGTCGCAAGCGAGAGCAGCATGTAAAGCAATGCGCCATAGGTGCGCGGATCGGAAATGACGTTGAAGAAGCCGAATTTGCGGCTCTGGGGGGTGGGCTCGTTCTTGGGGAAGGGGCCCGCAATGGTTGCTTCCATATCACGATACTCCTCTGCAATTTCTTGTGGCGTTCCGTAGGTCTCGATCACGGACGCCAGAATTTCGGACTCTTTCAAATCGGGGTTGTTGGCGATCTCATTGTTCAGATGGTCTTCCGTATCGGCGAGCGCGTCCGCGATCAGACCCGCCGGCGCGCCCTTGAGTGCGCGCCTGAGCTGATCGAGATAGGCGCGGACCGTTTCAGGCGGACGGTCTGAAGTCATGTTCCATGCCTCCGGCCTTCAGCGCGTCGTCGACGAATTCGCGCATGTCGCGCCACGCGAATTGCCATTCGGACAGCGCTTTGCGGCCATCGTCGGTGATGTTGTAGTAGCGGCGGGGCGGGCCGAAGGCCGATGCCTCGACCCGGCTTTCCAGAAGTCCCGTCGCATGGAGTGAGCGCAGGACCGGGTAGATCGCACCCTGCTTGAAGATCAGCCCGCCTTCGCCTTCGGCCTTAACGGCCTTTGCGATTTCATATCCGTACATCTCCCTTCCGGCGCGGGCGAGCACGGCCAGAAGGACGAGCGATGAAAGCCCGGCCATGAGTTCCTTACGGAATTTGCGCGTGTAATCGGTTTCTGGTGGCACGACGCGCTGCTTTCCGCCTCCCAACTATTGCGGAGTTACATCTAGCATGAACTTCGCTATATGCAAGGGTGCACTCTACGTAAGTTACAAATAATTCGAGTCGATCACGGGATTTTGAGGGATTCCGCGGGTTTCTGCCAGGGATTCATGATTCCGTTGTCCGAAGGCTGGCCACGACCGTATGGTCCGCGCCATGGCGCAGGGGGAATCAACGGGTGAGCGCGTCAAGCAGTTCATCCGGAAGTGGCAAGGCCAGGAAGGCGGGCAGGAACGGGCGAACTACGCGTTGTTCCTGACGGAATTGTGCGACGTCCTGGGCGTACCGAGGCCCGATCCGGCTTCCGCTACGTCAGGCAGAAACGACTACGTGTTCGAACGTGTGGTCGAGGGCCACAATCCGGATGGCTCGACGTCGCAACGCCGGATCGATCTCTACAAGCGCGGCAGCTTCGTTCTTGAGGCCAAGCAGTCCCGCTTGAAGGGCGGTTCGAAGGAAGTCGACGGCCAGTCCGAATTGTTTGCGGACGGAGCCGACACGACGCGCGGCACACGCACCGCCAGCAGAGCGTGGGACGTGCTGATGCTGAACGCCCGCCAGCAAGCTGAAGGGTATGCACGTGCGCTGCCCGTCAGTCACGGATGGCCTCCTTTCATTCTCGTCTGCGACGTGGGCAACGTGATCGAGGTGTGGGCGGACTTCTCCGGGCAAGGCAAAAACTACAGCCATTTCCCCGACCGCCAGCATTTTCGCATCTACCTCGATGAATTGCGCGATCCGAAAATCCGCCAGCGGCTCGTCGCGATCTGGGCGGACCCAATGTCGCTCGATCCCGCGCGCGAATCTGCGCGCGTGACGCGCGAGATCGCCGAGCGGCTTGCCGCCGTGTCGAAGGCGCTCGAGAAAACGAAGAAGTACAAGACCGAAGACGTGGCGATGTTCCTCATGCGCTGCCTCTTCACGATGTTCGCGGAGGACGTGGAGCTTCTGCCGAAGAAGTCGTTCGAGAAGTTGCTGGCGAAATGCGAGGCCGATCCGTCGAAGTTCGAGCCGATGGTGAGCCAGCTCTGGGACGCGATGAACACCGGCGCCTTCGCGCACGCTATCGAGACGCAGGTCAAGCGCTTCAATGGCGAGTTCTTCAAATCACATCGCGCGCTGGTTCTCGGCCGCGAGGAGATCGGCGAATTGCGCGCGGCGGCGAATTGCGACTGGCGCGACGTCGATCCGTCGATTTTTGGCGCGCTGCTCGAACAAGCGCTCGATCCCGCTGAGCGTCGCAAACTCGGTGCCCATTACACGCCACGCGCCTATGTCGAGCGGCTTGTGGTGGCGACGATCATCGAACCGCTGCGCGACGAGTGGAATCAGGTTCTTTCCACGGCGGAACGGCAGAAATCGGAAAAGCGCGCCGACGACGCTATCGCCACCGTCGCCGCGTTCCATGACAAGCTCTGCAAGACCCGCATCCTCGATCCCGCCTGCGGCACAGGCAACTTCCTCTATGTCTCGCTGGAGTTGATGAAGAAGCTGGAAGGCGAGGTGTTGGACGCACTCGCCAATCTCGGCGGGCAGGAAGCGCTCCGCGGTCTCGAAGGCCACACCGTCGATCCGCATCAGTTCCTGGGGCTTGAGATCAATCCGCGCGCCGCCGCGATCGCCGAACTGGTGCTGTGGATCGGCCATCTGCAATGGCACATCCGTACTAAGGGTGGATTGCCACAGGAACCGATCCTGAAAGCGTTCCACAATATTCAGGTGAAGGATGCGGTGCTGACTTGGGACGGCTGGCCCGTGCCGAAGATCGTGGACGGCAAAGAGACTTTGCCGAACGCGAAGCGTCCCGAATTTCCGGAAGCCGAATTCATTGTCGGAAATCCGCCGTTTATCGGCGGCAAGGATATTCGCAGCCGTTTGGGTGACGTTTACATCGAAGCGCTCTGGAAGGCGCACAATCACATGAACGAGTCCGCAGACTTCGTCATGTATTGGTGGGATCGTGCTGCCGAACTGCTCACGCGGAAGGACACGCTGCTCAAGCGCTTCGGTCTGGTGACGACCAATTCGATTTCACAAGTATTTCAGCGCCGCGTGCTCGAACGTCATCTGACAGCCAAGAAACCTATCTCCATGATTATGGCAATTCCCGATCATCCGTGGACGAAAGCATCGCCGGATGCAGCGGCGGTACGAATTGCAATGACCGTTGGAGAAGCGGGAAAGAAGGACGGTATCCTTCGCGAGGTTGTCAAAGAAGAAGAGCTGGATACGGACGCGCCGCTTGTGGAGTTCAAGGAACTGGCCGGTTACATAAATTCCGACCTGACGGTCGGCGTAGACGTAACATTAGCCATCCCGCTTCTTTCGAACGAAGGCATTTGCTCACCGGGTGTAAAGCTCCATGGCGACGGTTTCATTGTCACGCGGAACGAAGCGGAACATTTGGGGCTTGGAAAGCGCGAAGGTTTGGAAGGATACATTCGCGAATATCGCAACGGTCGAGACCTAACTTCGCGTCCGCGCGACGCAATGGTCATCGATCTATTCGGCCTAAAAGGCGATGAAGTCCGAGAGCGGTTTCCCGAAGTCTACCAACATTTACGGCTCACCGTGAAAGTTGCCCGGGATGCCCAATATGCAAAATCGTCGACAAAGGATGCCGAAGCCTATGCCGAGACGTGGTGGCTATTTGGAAAGCCTAGACAAGAACTAAGGCCCGCCCTGCGCGGCCTACGCCGTTATATCGCAACCGTTGAAACTACGAAGCACCGCACATTTCAGTTCCTCGACGCCACGATTCTTCCCGACAATATGCTGATCGCCATTGCGCTAGACGATGGCTTCGCACTCGGTGTCTTGTCCTCTAGCATCCACACGATTTGGACATCTAGCTCCGGTGGCACGCTTGAAGATAGACCACGTTACACGAAGTCTCTGTGCTTCGATCCCTTTCCATTCCCCGCCGCGAACGATCTTCAGAAGCAGCGCATCCGCGACGTGGCGGAGGAACTGGATGCGCACAGGAAGCGCGTGCTGGAGGAGCATCCCATGCTCACGCTCACTGGCCTCTACAACGTGCTCGAAGAACTGCGCAAAGGAACGCAACCTGACGCGCTCGATGCAAAGCACCGGCAAATCTTCGACGACGGACTGGTGCTGATCCTGAAGGAGTTGCACGACAGGCTCGATGCCGCCGTGGCCGAGGCTTACGGTTGGCTGGCGGATCTCTCCGACGAAGACATCCTCATCCGGCTCGTGGCGCTCAACAACGAACGCGCGCGCGAGGAAGCGAGGGGCGAGGTGCGCTGGCTGCGGCCCGAATATCAAATTCCGCGCTTCGGTACGGCGAAGGAGAAGGCCGAACTCGATCTCACCGGCGGCGAGATGCGCGAAGCTCCAGCTGCTGCGGCGAAGAAGGTCACGTTCCCGTCCGACGACATCGCGCAGACCGCCGCCGTCATGGCGGCACTCGCCACCGCTACGGGGCCAATCGGAGCGCAGTCTATCGCCACGCAGTTCAAGCAGGGCGCCAAATCGGTCAGGAAGGTCGAGGCCGTGCTCGCCGCACTCGTCCGCATGGGCCACGTGGAAGCGGTCGGTGAAAACCGCTTCCGGCTCATCCTCCGCCGCGCGGCATGAGGAGGATTTCGTCCAACCCTGGGTGTTGGCCATCACACTGGCACGGATGTCTGGGGCAAGGTGGAACCGAGGGAGAGAGTCGAAAAGCGTCGGCTATAAGCCTGACCGGACCGGGCACTAGCTAAAACAGCGTCGGCTCCGTCGGCTTCGTGCTCCGCTTCGGTTTGCCGCTCTTAGGCCTCGGCGGCTTGGGCGGTTTTACTTCCGGCGCGATCGTCCAGTTCTCGCCTTCCATTGTCTGCAATACAGACTTCACCTGATCGAGCGGCACGTCTTTCTCGCCTAGCCATATTGCCCAATCATCGTTCTCCCACTCGTCACGCAGAATCGCCGGCATACGCGGATCGGGATCTGATTTCAGGATCGTATCGCGTAGCAATTGGTTCGCCGGCACAGTCACCATGCAGCACGCGCGCAGCTCTTCGCCCGTCTCTTCGTTCTTGTATCCCTGGCACAGAAACGCGAAGCCGCGCGGCCTTCCATCTTGCGGGTTGATGGTCCATTGATCGCTGTTCTCTGGTGGCGTCTCGTTGAACGTTTTCATGGCAACGATGCCGCGCCGCCCGTCTTTGAACAGCGGTGCAAATGCGGCCTTGGCGTCTATCGTCTCGGCGCGAGCGTGGATGTGTTTCAAGACCTTGTGGTTCTTAGGCTCTGGCAGGCCCCAGCGCATAGGGATGACCACGCGCTGCCTGGCCTGTGCATCCCAGACGATAACCGGGAGCATCGCGTAGGGGCGGTAGGTGACTTCGTAATCGTTCTCGGCTTCCCCGCCGCCTTCACCGTCGGTTGCCGGAACGGTCAGCGGTTGCGAGAACGCGACCACCTCCGCCCATGACGCCATCGCTGTGAATTTACCGCACATCTAAAGCCATTTCTGCGGCCAGGACATCATTTCAACTTTGCGCTCTTCTCGCGTTGCCCACACCATAGGGAGGTTTCCGATCCAGCTTAACAATGTTCACAAAATGTTCTAAAGTCGGGTCATGCCGAGAACCACCACGACAAAGCCGGTCCTTGGCTGAGATCGGCGATGCGGCAGACTTCCCTCGCGAAGCCGAAATCAGCCTGCCAGGGGGGCGAGGGGGGAGGGGGTAGGATTTTTTCGCCGATTCTTGAAAACAGAAATGGAGATTTTGGGTACATCGCTGATTTAGCCCCCAGATATTGAATCGCGGGCGGGGCCGAAGTGGACGCCACCAAAGAGGGGACTTTGAATGAATATCGACGCCTATCTCCGCCGTGTGGGGCTGGATTCGCGGCCGCCGGCGAATCTCGAAGGGCTGAGGGCGTTGCACCGGGCTCATCTCCGCTCGATCCCTTATGAAAACCTGGATGTGCAGTTCGGGCGGCCGGTGACCATCGAGCGGCCTGCGATCTATGAGAAGGTTGTCGGGCGGCATCGCGGCGGCTGGTGCTACGAGATGAACGGGCTTTTCGGCTGGGCGCTCGACGAGCTCGGCTTCAACGTGACGCGCGCCACGGGGGCCGTGATGCGCGAGATGTTCGGCGACATCACGTTGCGAAACCACCTTGTGCTCCGGGTCGAGCTGGACGAGGGGCTTTATCTTGCCGATGTCGGCTTCGGCGACGGCCCGGTTGAGCCGATCCACATCGTGGAAGGGCCCTTCATCTCCGGCGGGTTGCCGTTTTCGGTCGAGAGACTCGATGACGAATGGTGGCGCCTGCGCAACCACCCTTCAGGCGGGGCAGCCTCCTTCGATTTCAATCTCGCACCGGTCGACGAAGCGCTGCTCGCAACGAAATGCGACGAGCAGCAATACTCGCCGCAATCTCATTTCGTGCAGAACCTGTTCTGCTTCCGATTTCGCGAGAACGGCGTTATCGGCGTACGCGGGCGCGTGGTGCGTACCGTGACCCCGGAAGGCCACGAAGACCGCATCCTCAACAGCGCCGACGAGCTGGTGCAGTTCTTCGACGAAGAACTCGACCTGCGCGACCCGGAGCTGGCTTCGCTGTGGCCCAAAATCTGCGCGCGGCACGAAGAACTGTTCGGTGCACAGGTTTCTTCCATTGCGACTTAATTGCATTTCTGTACGATAGTGGCATGACCAAAATCCTGAGCTCCGCGCTGCTGCTTTTCGTTTTGACGTTGCTGATGCCCGGCCAGGCGCTGGCCGAAGACGGGGGCATTTGTCCGCGTGAGGACGCCGGCGCGGTCGTCAGGCCGCCGCCCGATCTGTACGCGAAGGACGGCAAGCTCGAGGTCCATTTCAACTACTACACCTCGGTCAGCAATTCCGGGCTGACGCTGTTCTGCTTCGTGACCAATGGCGGCAAGGAGTCGCCCACGCTGCACGTCAATCCCGGCGACAGGATCGTGATGACCGTCACCAACATGGTGCCGCCCACGCATGCGTTCGCGGAAGTCGCCTCCGCCGGCCAGGATGTCTGCGGCAACGCGACGATGACGGATACGTCCGTCAACGTGCACTTTCACGGCACCAACGTCGCGCCCACCTGCCACAGCGACGAGGTCATCCGTACGCTGATCAATTCCGGCGAGGCGTTCACCTATGTCATCCACATCCCGAAGAACGAGCCGCCGGGGCTCTACTGGTATCACCCGCATGTGCACGGCATCTCATCCGCCGCGGTGACGGGCGGTGCGTGCGGCGCGATCGTGGTGGAGGGCATCGAGAACATCCAGCCGGCCGTGGCCGGTCTGCCGCAACGTGTCATAGTCCTGCGCGATCAGGCGCTGGTGGATGGCCCGGGCGCATCGTTTAACCCAAACCAGCCGGTGCCGTTCTGGGATCTGTCGATCAACTATGTGCCCATCGTGTTTCCGGTGGAGAAGGCCGCAGTTTTGAAGATGCACGCCGGCCAGAAGGAATTCTGGCGTGTCGTCAACGCGACCGCGAACTCCATCCTGGACATCCAGCTCAAATATGACGGCGCGAAGCAGCCGCTGCAGGTCGTGGCGTTCGATGGCGTCCCGACGGGTTCGCAGGATGGCAAGCACCAGGGCACGATCGTCACCGAGAGCGACATTCTGCTGCCGCCGGCCGGCCGTGCCGAATTCATCGTCACGGCGCCCGACAACACCGTGAAGACCGCGCAGTTCTCAACCGAGACAATCGATTCCGGACCGCTGGGCGACAGTCTGCCGTTCCGTCCGCTGGCCAACATCGCGCTGACGAACGAGCCGCTCGATCTTCCGGCAATGCCAAAGCCCGGGCGTAATATCGCGGGCGACCGTTTCGCCGGTCTCGAAAAGCTCACTCCGACGGCGAAGCGGCATCTCTATTTCTCGGAAACGTTCGGCCACGCGACCAATGACGGAAAGTCCAATCGCGGCGGGCTGCGCGTGAATTTCTTCATCACCGTGAGAGGCCAGAAGCCGGTTCTCTACGATCCCAACAATCCCCCCGCCATCATCACCCACAAGGACGCAGTCGAAGACTGGATCATCGAGAACCACGCGCCGGAAGTGCATGAATTCCACATGCACCAGATCCACTTCCTGCTCATGGCCGTGAACGGCGTGCCGGTGCCGCCGGAGCAGCGCCAGTTCTACGACACCTTTCAGGTGGGCTACTGGGATCAGATCGGACCCTATCCGAACATCAAGGTGCGCATGGATTTCCGCGGGCAAGTGGTGGGCGATTTCGTCTATCACTGCCACATCCTGCAGCATGAGGACGGAGGCATGATGGCCACCATCCGCGTACTGCCGGAAGAGAAGAAGAAACGCCGGATCTAAGTTGCCGGCGCGGTCTCGGCCTGGGCTTTGACCATCTTCTCGACACTGACGTAATCGGTCTTGCCGGTGCCGAGAACCGGTACGTCGTCGACGACGACGATGCGGCGCGGCACGGCGAGCTCCGGGACGCCGTGATTGTGCACCCAGCCGACAATGTCGTGGCGGTTGGCTTCCGGATTGGTCGTGACGAGGATGATCTGCTCGCCCTTGCGTCCGTCGGGCAACGTGACGGCTGCGTGACTGAAATCCGGCCACAGCGCTGAAGCGATGCTCTCCACGACCGCCAACGACACGGACTCGCCGCCGATCTTGGCGAAGCGCTTCAACCGCCCCTTGATCGCGATGTAGCCGTCCTCATCGACCGAGACGACATCGCCGGTGTCATGCCAGCCGCCTTCGGGCGGCACGATCTTGCCCGGCGCGTCCGGCTTCAGATAGCCGAGCATCACGTTCGGCCCCTTCACCACCAGACGGCCGGCATTGGGGATGCCTTCGACCGGATCGAGGCGCAGCTTCATGTCCGCCATCAACTGACCGACCGTGCCGGGACGATTGGCGCCGGGCCGGTTCGCCGAGATCACGGGCGAGGTCTCCGTCACGCCATAGCCTTCATAGAGTTCGATACCGTGCTTCTTGCGCAGCAGCGCGCGCGTCTCGTCGCGCAGCCGCTCCGCGCCGCAGACCGTCAGACGCAGCGATTTGAGATCGCCCGGTTCGCCGACCCGCGCGTATTGCGTGATGAAGGTATCGGTCGAGACCAGGATCGTCGCTTTGTGCTTGCGGATGCGGTTCACGATCTCTTTCGGTTGCAACGGTGTCGGGTGACACACGACCTGCAGTCCCAGCAGCGGCGGCATCAGCGATCCGACGGTGAGCCCGAAGCAATGGAACGCGGGCAGGGGATTGAGAAGGATGTCGACGGAGTAAAGCGCCAGATGCACCCGCACCTGCTCGACATTGGCGAGCAGATTGCGGTGCGACAGCGCCACGCCTTTCGGCTCGCCCTCGGTGCCCGAGGTAAAGAGAATCACCGCCGGCGAATTTGCTGAGGGATTGGAGGAAATGAGGCCAGGGAAATACTGGCCGATTGCGGCGGCCGCCTTGTCGAGGATCGACAGCTCCTTGCGGAGGTCCTCCAGATAGACGATCTCGGCGACGGTCGCGAGTTCCTCGATCAGAGACTGAAGCCCGGCCATTTCGATCAGCCGGTGCGCAGTCGCGATCTTCTTGATCTGAGCCGTGCGGATCGCCGATTTGATCGCCGCCGCACCGGACGTGAAATTCAGCATCGCCGGAACCCGGCCATAGGCGGTGACCGCGAAGAACGTCGCGATCGCGCCAGCGCCCGTCGGCAGCATCACGCCCACGTATTCGCCGCGCCGCGTTCCCGCCTTCAGCGCATGCCCGAGCGCGAGGGCGCCGCGCATGATGTCGTCATAGGTTCTGGGACTGTCGTCGACGTCGAAGATGCAGACCCGTTTGCCGCCGAATTTGCGGCGCGCCTCGGCGAAGGCGCGGAACACCGGCTTTCCGGTGCTCGAAATATCGAACGGACAGATATCCTCGCCGGAAGCGGCGGCGACGGTGGACAAGGTCAAATCGTTCTCCCCGAAAGGCGGCTCTTTTCGGCCGCTCTTGGTGCATCGGCGGGATGCTAGCGGAAAGGGGTGATTTTCGCGAGGCCAGTGTATATGTCTCGCCCCATGACCACTGTCATCGACCGAACAATCCCCCGCCATCCGGAGAAGGCGCACCGGCCCGATAATCCGGTTCTTCGCAAGCCGGACTGGATTCGCGTGAAGGCCCCCGTCAGCCGGGAATATGCCGCGACCAAGGAGATCGTACGCGAGCACAAGCTTCACACGGTCTGCGAGGAGGCGGCCTGCCCCAATATCGGCGAGTGCTGGACGCACCGTCACGCCACGATGATGATCCTGGGCGACACCTGCACGCGCGCCTGCGCGTTCTGCAATGTGAAGACGGGACTGCCCGGCGCGCTCGATCTCGACGAACCGGAGAACGTCGGCCGCGCGGTGGCGAAGCTCGGGCTGAAACACGTGGTCATCACCTCGGTCGATCGCGACGATCTTCCCGATGGCGGCGCCGAGCATTTCGCGAAGACGATCCGCGCCATCCGGGCGGCAAGCCCCGGCACGACCGTCGAAGTGCTCACGCCCGATTTCCTGCGCAAGGATGGCGCGCTGGACGTGGTGATGGATGCGCGGCCCGATGTGTTCAACCACAACCTCGAGACCGTGCCGCGGCTCTATCTGTCGGTGCGCCCGGGTGCGCGCTACTTCGCCTCGCTGCGTTTGCTGGAGCGCGCCAAGGAGCTGGTGCCGACGGGCTTCACCAAATCGGGCCTCATGGTGGGTCTCGGTGAAAGCCGCGAAGAAATCATGCAGGTGATGGACGATCTGCGCGCCGCGAATGTCGATTTCCTCACCATCGGCCAATATCTCCAGCCCACGAAAAAGCACGCGCAGCTCGCGCGCTTCTGGACGCCGGAAGAGTTCAAAGGGCTCGAACAGGTGGCGCGCGCGAAGGGCTTCCTGATGGTCGCGGCCTCGCCGCTGACGCGCTCGTCCTATCACGCCGACAGCGACTTCGCGCAGATGAAAGCCGCGCGCGGCTGACGTGACGGCGCATAGCGAATCCCGAATCGTTCCGTATACGGCCGATCTGATGTACAGGGTCGTGGCCGATGTGGAGAAATATCCCGAATTTCTCCCGTGGGTCAGTGCGCTCCACATCACCGCGCGCGAGCATGTGCACGACAAGGAAATCCTGAAGGCGCACATGACGGTGGGCTTCAAGAGCTTTCGCGAAAGCTATACCAGCCGCGTCACTCTCGATCCGGCGGCGCGCGCCATCGATGTCGTTCAGGCCGAAGGCCCGTTCCGCCAGCTTGAAAACCACTGGCGCTTCACGCCGCAAGGCGAGCGCTGCAAGGTCGATTTCTCTATCGCCTTCGAGCTGCGCAATCCGGTCCTCAACATGGTCGTGGGAACGGCGTTCGGCCGCGTGCTGCTCAGGACCCAGGACGCGTTCCTGGCGCGCGCCCGCCAGCTGGTTGCCGGAAAATCCGCTTAGCTCTGTTCGATAACCGTAAAGATACAGCCGCGCGACTCCTGTTTTGACGTGCAAATACAGTCCGAAGTTCGCGAATCGTGAACCACAACGATGCCTTCAGGGCTAAACCCGAATTCCTTCAAGGTCTCGCTGGGCAGACTCGAAATCACGCCGTGAATATAACCACGCATGAATGCGCATAAACTGTTGCTGGCGTCTTTAAAGTTTCGGCCGGTTGTAAGAAAATTGTACTTCAGTCTGATCTTGATGGTGTTGTGTGGGCCGGGGCGCAGATACGAGTCCTTGCTGAAATTTCCGAAGCCTGCGTTGCTATCATACCTGAACCATTCCTCGATCAGAACATCAAGATTGCCGAGGCGGTCCTTTTGCAAATCGACAACGACTTGTCCGAAATCCTTTCCGGCGTCGTGGCCTGCCGTTTCAAGGTGTTTTTCGCCCCTATCCCGCAAACTCTTCAATATCGTCTGGATTGTTTTGTTGTTGAGTAGAATGTTGCGCGGAGCATTTGCAGTGTCTGCGGCCGTCGTATTGAGGAGTGCGCCTTCTAGCTCCTTGTAGTGCAGAATTCGAAGCGCGTCGCTTCCTGCCAGAGCTAGCCCGTTGAAAATTGCATCGCGATAAGCACCGACGCTGCCTGTGATTTCGTCTATCTCGCGACGCAGACGCCACCCTGAGAGGGCCACACAAATGCTGATCAGTATACCCAACACCGAGAAGACAGTAGGCAATCCGACCGGCAGGCCGAGCACAGAGCTGATGAAATAGCCAAAGAGCGTTTGGTTTCGTTCTGGGCACGAAACCGGAGTGTTTTTGAGAATGCAGGTCAGTTCCTGCTGGTTTTCCTCTGCCCAAACCGCCCCTGACACGACCAGAGAGAAGAGGAAGATGGCGATTGATTCCCATGGAATCTCAAATCGGTTCGTGATCCTGCCGGTCATTGTGTGCCCCCCTTGCCGGCGGAATACTCAACGAAGATAGTTGTCTCGTAAAGGTTGTACTCTAACCCCTACGCGAGTAGCCGTCGCGCGAGTTCCAGCGCCGCCTCGACGGTCTTGATCCGGATTTCGCTGCGGCCGATGTCGCCGAAGCGATGGGCCTCGTGCAGGATCGAGCGGTTCTCGCGCGCGGCCGCGATGTGAACGAGGCCGACGGGTTTCATCTTGGTGCCGCCGCCAGGACCGGCGACACCCGTGACCGCGACAGCGACATGCGCGTTGGAGTTCTCGACGGCGCCTTCCGCCATCATCCGCGCGACCGCTTCCGACACCGCGCCCATATCGGCGATCAGGTCGCCGGGCACGCCCAGCATGTCCTGCTTGGCACGGTTGGAATAGACGATGAAGCCGCGCTCGAAGACGTCCGACGATCCGGGGATTTCCGTGAGCAGGGCGCCGATCAATCCGCCGGTACAGCTCTCCGCCGTCGCGATGCGCAGCTTCTTCTCGCGCGCTTCGGCGAGGACGACTTCGGCGAGGCGCAGGAGCGGTGAGGAGAACATGCCGTCAGATTAGGCCGAGGCTGGCGACCACGGCAACGATGAGGCCTGCCATGAGCCCGGCCACCATGTCGTCCGCCACAATGCCGAGCCCGCCACGCATCTTTTCGGCTTCCGAGATCGGCCAGAGCTTGGAGATGTCGAACAGGCGAAACAGCGCGAAGGCGAGAATGAATCCGTAGAGCGACAGCGGCGCCAGCGCACAGGCCAGGAACTGCCCGGCCACCTCGTCGATCACGCATTCGGACGGGTCGGTCTCCTCCGTTGTGCGGATATAGACCTCGCACGCCCATGTGCCGATCGCAGCCACGGCAAAGCTGAGCGAGAACAACGCGACCGGTCCAAGATACTTCAGAACGATCCAGGCAAAGGGAAGGGCGACAGCACTCGCGACCGTTCCCGGCGCCCAGGGCGAACGGCCGATGCCGAACACAGTTGCTGCGTACGACCACATCATGGAACGCGAACCGTCGCGACGGCCTGCGCTGCAAGGCCTTCGCGGCGGCCTTCGAAACCCATGCCTTCGGTGGTCGTCGCTTTTACGCTGACGCGGGAAATATCGAGTGCGAGGATTTCCGCGACCCGCGCGCGCATGGCCTCGCGGTGCGGGGAAACTTTCGGACGCTCGCAGATCAAGGTGACATCGCAATGGACGATGGCGCCGCCTTTGTCACGGACGAGCGATGCCGCGTGGTCGAGGAATTTCCACGACGGTGCGCCGCGCCAGCGTTCGTCGGTCGGCGGGAAGTGCTGCCCGATATCGCCCGCGCCGATCGCGCCCAGGATCGCATCGGTCAGCGCATGAAGGCCGGCATCGGCATCGGAATGACCTTCGAGCGCGTGATCGTGATCGATCTTCACGCCGCAAAGCCAGACGTGATCGCCCGGGGCGAAACGATGCGCATCGTAGCCATAGCCGGTTCGCGTCTCGCCGAGCCGCGCGGCCAGAAGCTGTTCCGCCATGCCGAAATCCTTTTGCGTGGTGATCTTGATGTTGGATTCCTCCCCCGGAACCACAACGATGTCGAGCCCGGCAAGTTCCGCCAGCGCCATGTCGTCGGTGAGATCGTGCGTTGCATGATCGCGATGGATTTTGAGGATCCTGTCGAAGCGGAATCCCTGCGGTGTCTGCGCGCGCAACAGGCCGTCGCGCGGTACGGTCACCCATGTTTCGTTGTCGCGCTTGCGTAGCGTGTCGGCGACGGGCAGCAGCGGAACGGCGGCGTCTGCACCGTCGCGCAACGCCGCGATCACCAGGCCGATGGTCTCAGCCGATATCAGCGGACGCGCCGCGTCATGGATCAGAACGTAATCGGGTTTGTGATGCGCGAGCGCTTGCAGGCCGTGCATCACCGAATGCTGTCGTGTCGGGCCGCCCGCCAAGGGTGGCAGAACGGTCAGGCCGCGCACCGCTTCGGCGTAGGGCGCTTCATCGTTTGCGCCGATGACGATCTGAACCAGATCCACTTCGGGGTGCCGGACAAACGCCTCGGCCGTCCAGCGCAGCATCGGCTTGCCGAGCAGGGGGACATATTGCTTGGGCACCGCGCCGCCCGCGCGTTCTCCCTTGCCCGCAGCAACGATGACGACGGCTATGCCGGGCATGGGATCTCCAGAGAGGGGCCGCAACATCTATTGGAAGAGGCGGGCCTGAGCAACGCGGCCTGAATCCCCAGAAAAAGCGCTGTTGACGGACCCCGCAAAGTCCTGTTGCATAGAAAATCATCACAAATCTTATAGCCTAAAATTTAAGCAGATATGGCCGAACCTGATAGCAAGCTCCCTCTGGACGCGACAGCGCTCATTGCCGGCGCCCTGCCGATGCCTGTGCTGGTGGCCGGTCCGGGGCTGGAGCTGCTCTTCGTCAATCCGGCGGCGGAGCAGTTCTTCGACACCGGTGCAGGCCTCCTGCTGCGGCATAAGCTCGATGAGCTGGTGCCGTTCGGCAGCCCGTTGATCGGCCTCGTGGCGCAGGCCCTGGAGCGGAGCGCATCCGTCGGCGAGCGCACGCTCGACATCTCCACCCCGCGCCATGGGGAGCGCGTGGCCGATGTCATGGTGACGCCGCTGCCGGAGCCCGAAGGCGCGGTCATCATCACCCTCCAGGAACGCAGCCTTGCGCAGCGCATCGACCGCCAGCTCCTGCATCGCGGGGCAGTGCGCTCGATGCACGGCATGGCGGCGGTGCTGGCGCACGAGATCAAGAATCCGCTCGCGGGCATTCGCGGTGCGGCACAACTGCTCGAAGACGCAGTGCCCGACAGCGAGAAAAATCTCACCCAGTTGATCTGTGATGAAACCGATCGCATCCGCAATCTGATCGACCGGATGGAATCCTTCGGCGATACGCGCAGCTTCCCGCGCAAGCCGGTCAACATCCATGAAGCCCTCGATCGCGTCCGCAAGATCGCGAATACGAGCTTTGCACGCGAGGTGCATTTCACGGAGGTCTTCGACCCTTCGCTGCCGTCTGTGCTCGGCGATTTCGACCAGCTGGTTCAGGTCTTTCTCAATCTGGTGCGCAACGCCTTCGATGCGCTGCCCGAAACCGGCGGCGAGATTGCGCTGACGACGGGCTATCGTCCCGGCGTGCGCTTTGGCGCGGCGGTCGCGGGCGAACGCCTCAGCCTGCCGCTCGAAGTGACCGTACGCGACAACGGTTCGGGCGTGCCATCCGATCTGATGCCCTACATTTTCGATCCGTTCGTGACGACCAAGACGCATGGCACCGGCCTCGGCCTCGCGCTTGTCGCCAAGATCATCGGCGACCACGCCGGGATCATCGAATGCGAGTCCGTTCCGCGCCGCACCGTGTTCCGTGTCCTGTTACCCAAAGCCGCCGAAGAGAGCGGAGGAGTTTGACCATGCCAGAAGGCACCATCCTGATCGCCGACGACGATTCCGCGATCCGTACCGTCCTCAACCAGGCGCTCGGCCGTGCGGGCTACGATGTGCGCACGACCGGCACCGCCGCGGGATTGTGGCGCTGGGTGTCCGCCGGCGACGGCAACATGGTGATCACCGATGTCGTGCTTCCCGACGAGAGCGGTTTCGACCTGATCCCGCGCATCAAGCGCATCCGTCCCGACATGCCCATTGTCGTGATGAGTGCGCAGAACACGATCCTGACCGCGATCACGGCAACAGAGCGAGGCGCTTTCGATTATCTGCCCAAGCCGTTCGATCTGAAGGAACTCACCGCGATCGTGCAGCGTGCGCTTGCGAGCCCGCAGAAGAAGCGCGAACCGCTGCCGGCCGAAACGCCAGAAGACCGTCTCCCGCTGATCGGCCGCTCGGCCGCGATGCAGGAAATCTATCGCGTCATCGCGCGGCTCACGCAGACCGATCTCACCGTGATGATCATGGGCGAGAGCGGCACCGGCAAGGAGCTGGTCGCGCGCGCGCTGCACGATTACGGCAAGCGCCGCTATGGTACCTTCGTCGCCGTCAACATGGCGGCAATCCCGAAGGAGCTGGTCGAAAGCGAATTGTTCGGCCACGAGCGTGGCGCGTTCACGGGCGCCACCAACCGCGGCATCGGCCGCTTCGAACAGGCCGAAGGCGGCACGCTGTTCCTGGACGAGATCGGCGACATGCCGCTCGATGCGCAGACACGGCTTCTGCGCGTGCTGCAGCAGGGCGAATACACCACCGTCGGCGGCCGCACGCCGATCAAGACCGATGTGCGCATCATCGCCGCGACCAACCGCGATTTGCGCCAGCTCATCCAGCAGGGCCTGTTCCGCGAGGATCTCTATTATCGTCTCAACGTCGTGCCGCTGCGCCTGCCGCCGTTGCGCGAGCGCGGCGAAGACATTCCCGATCTCGTACGCCACTTCCTGCGCAAGGCCGAGGACGAGGGACTTCCGGCGAAGCGTCTGGACGGCGAAGCGCTCGACCTGCTCAGGCGCTATCGCTGGCCCGGCAATGTCCGCGAACTCGAAAACCTCATCCGCCGCCTCGCCGTGCTGCACTCCGGCGACACGATCCCGGCGAGCGCGATTGCTGCCGAACTCAAAGAACCTGAACGGCCGATCGGTCTGGACGAAGGCGATGAAGCCGCCACGCTCAGCGCCGCCGTCGAACGGCACCTGACGAAATATTTCCTGGAACACGGCGAAGCCCTGCCGCCGCCGGGCCTCTACGACCGTATTCTCCAGGACATTGAACGCCCGCTTCTGTCGATCAGCCTGGGCGCGACACGGGGCAACCAGATCAGAGCTGCGCACCTGCTCGGCCTCAACCGCAACACGCTGCGCAAAAAGATCCGGGACCTCGGGCTGGAAGTGATCCGTGGGCTGAAGGTCGATTGAGTCCGCTTCAGGCGCTGATGATCGGCGTGAGCAATCCGGTCAGGTCGGGAACGCTGGTGTCAGGATAGCCGGGCAGCGCGTTCCATTCCGGCATCGACGGATCGATCGGCATCATCTGCGCCCAATGTGTGACGCTATAGGCCGCCGATCCACTGGTCATCTGCATCAGGAAGGCACTGCCATCGAAGGTACCGTCGCCGATGGTCATCGAATTGCCGTCGAGCGAGGAGAAGCTGATCTTTACCCTCCCATCGGGCGCGACCGATCCGATCATCATCATGTAAGACCAGCCATTGCCGATATTCGTCGCGCTGATGCCGGCGACGTAGCCGCCAGTGCAGTCCTGAAAGCGCCATACCGTCTGATCCACGACGGTCGCCGCGTGCGGAACAGGTCCGGTCCCGGCCGTCATTGCGGGAAGATACTGTGAGGGCACGTACCAGTAGGTGCCGGTTAGGTTGTCCATCGCACGATATTAACCTTAGCGCGCAGGTTTACTCTGTTGCAATTTCACATCGCAGCAATCTTGCAACAGTCTGTGTCTCGGCTACACTGGCGACGGATTCCGAAGGCATCCTAACCTCTTAGGTCCGCAACAGAAGAGCGAATGACAACAGTCAGCGCGATCCCTGCGCCTGCGAGCGGATGGCTCGGCGTGCTACGCGCCGTGTCGCGGCCATCGCGTCTGGCATTCGGCGTCGCTTTGCTGGCGGTTCTGTCCGGTTTTGTCACCTACGCGACGTTGACCGGTCTTGTCCCCTACAACCCGACGCCGGGCGCGCTGGTTGGCCTGCTTCTCGTTAACCTAACGCTCGGCCTGTCGCTCGGAGCGCTGGTCGCCTGGCGTCTGGTGCGTATCTGGAGCGAGCGCCGGTCCGGTCGCGCGGGCGCCAAGCTGCATGTGCGGCTGGTCGCGATGTTCAGCGCCATCGCGGTGGTGCCTGCGATCCTGGTCGCGATCTTCGCCGCGGTCACGCTCAACCTCGGTATCGAATCCTGGTTCTCGGCGCGGGTGAAAACGGCGCTCGACAATGCGGTCGGTGTGGCGCGGCAATATGTGATCGAGCAGGGCCGCGGCATCACGCTCGACGCCGGCGAAATGGCGGACGGCATCCAGCACGACCGCACGCTCTTCGACGACGATCATCACGTGAAGGTCGGCCTGATGGTCGAGAAGCTTGCGATCATGACGAACGATCGCGGGCTGGTCGCATCGTTCCTTGTCGACTCGCACGGCAATGAACTCGCTAGCTCCGCCAAGCTCAAATACACATCGACACTCAAGCCGAGCACGGCCGATCTCGCCGATGCCAAGGCCGGGCGCATCGTCGTCGACGGCGATCCCGAGACCGGCATCGTGCACGCGCTGATTCAGCTGCCGGCACTCAACGACGCCTATCTGCTGGCGGTGCGGGCGATCGATCCCAAAGTGTTCGGCTACTACCACCGCACCAAGGTCGCGGTCGGCGAATACCGAAAGCTCGAAGACAGCCGCTCCGAAGTACAGCTCAATTTCGCGGCCCTCTATGCCGTCGTGTCGCTCGTCATCTTGATGGCGGCGGTGTGGATGGGGTTGTGGTTCGCCAACCGGCTGGCCGGGCCGGTGTCCAGCCTGATCCGTGCGGCGGAGAAGGTTTCGGAAGGCGATCTCAAGGCGCATGTCACGGTCACGCGCGACGATGACGAGATCGGCACGCTCGGCGTCGCCTTCAATCGCATGATCTCGCAGCTCGAGACGCAGCGTGGCGCGCTCATCGCGGCGAACCAGGTCATCGACGAACGCCGCCGCTTCACGGAGACCGTGCTCGCCGGTGTGAGCGCGGGTGTGATCGGTCTCGACGGCGATGGGCAGATCACCATCGTCAATCGCGCGGCGGCACGGCTCCTGAATGCGGCGCCCGAAGAACTCGAAGGCCGCCACTACGCCGAAGCGGTGCCGGAGCTTGCGGCGCTGATCCGGCGTACCATCTCGGAACCCGCTGGTCGCGCAAGCGGCGAAGTCACGATCAAGCGCACCGGAACACCGCGCGCGCTGAGCGTACAGGTCGCGAGCGAACATGGCCCGCACGCGAGCGGTTACGTCGTGACCTTCGA
>Ga0157369_10001951_pt1 | contig 24849 bp, 29 predicted proteins | sample C25metaG_FD_113461 | JGI IMG/M metagenome (GOLD analysis project Ga0157369, IMG submission 113461) | Corn rhizosphere microbial communities from Kellogg Biological Station, Michigan, USA - C2-5 metaG | ecosystem: Host-associated > Plants > Roots > Rhizosphere > Soil | place: USA: Michigan... | reverse complement strand
AGCGGCGGGGGTGGGATTTGAACCCACGGACGAGTTGCCCCGTCAGCGGTTTTCAAGACCGCCCCGTTCGGCCGCTCCGGCACCCCGCCGCGAACGCTAACGCTACTGGGCGGGAGACTTCTCGGCGCCGAGACGCGCCGGTGCGCCGAACTCGGTCAGAGCCTCCGGCACCGCGATCGAGCCGTCGGCGTCCTGGAAGTTCTCGAGCACGGCGATCAGCGCCCGCGCCGTCACCGCCGTGCCGTTCAGCGTGTGCACGTGCTCGAGCTTGCCGTCGTGGCGGAAGCGGATGTCGAGCCGGCGCGCCTGGTAGCCCGTCGTGTTCGAGGTCGACGTGATCTCGCGGTAGCGCGACTGCCCAGGGAACCACGCCTCGATGTCGTACTTCTTCGCGGCCGAGGAGCCGAGGTCGCCCGCGGCGATGTTCAACACGCGGTAAGGAAGTCCGAGCTCCTGTACGAGCTCCTCCTCGATCGCGAGCAGGCGCTCGTGCTCGTCCCGCGAGCGCTCCGGCTCGCAGTAGACGAACATCTCCACCTTGTCGAACTGATGCACGCGGAACATGCCGCGCGTGTCCTTGCCTGCCGCCCCCGCCTCGCGGCGAAAGCACGTCGAGAGCGCGACGTAGCGGAGCGGCAACCCGTCGAGCTCCTCGCCACCGTGGAAGGCGGCCAGCGGCACCTCGGAGGTCCCCACGAGATAGAGGTCGTCTTCCGGCACCGCGTAGAAGTCGCCCTTGTCGGAGGGGAAGAACCCGGTGCCGTACATCGCCTCCTCGCGCACGAGCACGGGCGGCAGCACCGGAACGTGACCCTTCTGCACGATCCGCGAGAGCGCCCAGCGGTAGAGGGCGATCTCGAGTAGGGCCAGGTCGCCGACGCGGTAGACGAACCGCGAGCCGGACACCTTCGCCCCGCGCTCGACGTCGATCCAGCCGTGCGCCGCCGAGAGGTCGAGATGGTCGCGCGGCTCGAACTCGAAGACCGGCGGCTCGCCGACCAGCTTGACCGTGACCGCATCCTCTTCGGCCGCCCCGTCGGGCGTGTCCTCCGCCGGTGGGTTCGGCACACGGTCGAGCAGGCCCTGGACGCGCTGCCAGGCGGCCGCGAGTCCGGCCTCGAGCGGCTGCAGCTGCTCCTTGATCGCCGTCAGCTCCTCGAGCTGCTCCGGCGTCGGCTTGCCCTTCAGCTTCGTACGCGCGCGCAGCTCGTCGACCTGCTGCTGCACCGCCCGCCACCCCTCGTCGGCCGCGAGCAGGTCATCGAAGACGGCGGCAGCGCCTTTGCGCTCGAGCGCGGCGCGGTACGCGCCAGGATCGTTGCGGGCGGCCTTGAGGTCGATCATCGCTGCGAGTGTAGATCGAGCAACGCATCGATCACCTGCGCGACCCCCTCGTGCTCCGCCGAGGGACAGACCCAGTCCGCGACCGCCTTCACCCGCTCGTGCGCGTTGTCGACCGCGACGCCGTACCCGGCCCAGGCCACGAGCTCGACGTCGTTCTCGCCGTCGCCGAACGCGATCGTCTCGTCGCGCGTGAACCCCATGTGCGCGGCGAGAAAGTCGAGACCGGAGCCCTTCGTGACTCCAGGCGCGGCGAACTCGAGGAAGTAGGACAGCGATTTGGAGATGTACATGCGGTCGCCGAAGTGCGCCTTCATCCGGGCCTCGACACCTGTGAGCGCGTCCGGGTCGCCGACACACACCAGCTTGGTCGGCGGCTCCGGCAACCACGCGAGCAGCTCGCCGACCGGGTGGATCTCGACCTGCTGGAAATCCGCGTAGCGCCGCGCTGCGGGCGTCACCTCCGAGACGTACAGCTCGTCACCGATGTAGACGTTCGGGCCGTAGCCTTCCTCCTGCACAGCCGCGATCGCCTCTCGCGCCAGTTCGAGCGGGATCGGCTCATGCCGCAGCCAGCCGCCGTCACCGTCGGTGACGACCGCGCCCTGGTACCCGATCAGCGGGTCGTGTAGCTGAGCCGGCTCGAGTGCGCGGCGGGCCGCCTGCACCATGCGCCCGGTGACAACGACAATGTGCAGGCCGGCGTCGCGGGCCCGGCGCAGCGTGCGCAGCGTCCGCTCGTGCAGCCGGCCGTCCTCCCACACCAGCGTGCGGTCGAAATCGGTCGCAACCACGCGAACGTCACGCGGAAAGTCTGCCGGGAGGTTGATCAGCCGTTCGGGTTGCCGCCGGTCGCCTTCACGACGTAGGCGGTGACGTCGGCGATCTGCTTGTCCTTCAGCTGCCCCTTGAACGACGGCATCGCGCCGGCACCCTTGGTGACGCGTTCGACCGCCAGCGAAAGCGGCGGCTTCGCCTGGTCGAGGTTCGGTCCGACCGTCCCGTGCGCGCCCGCGTCGGCAAGCGTGTGGCACCCCGTACAGCCGGCGCTCGCGAAGACCTGCTTGCCGGCCACCGGGTCGCCGCCCTTGTACTGAGCCGGAACCGACACGGTCTGGGCCTGCACCACGGTGCCGACGATCTTGGTCGGGGTCGGCGTGACGAGCTTCTCCCCCGGCTTGGAGGAATCGCAGCCCGCCGCGAAGAGGAGCAGCGGCAGGACGAAGACAAGGGGGGCGAAGCGGCGCACGAGCGCGCATTCTATAGAGCCGCCGGACGTTGAGTCGCGATTAAGCAGCCGCCATGACGTCGAGCGAGCGGCCTACAATCCTTCGCATGAAACGCAGATCCTACGGCCGCGACGCCGGCCTCACGTTCCGGATGATCCTGACGACGGGCATGCTCGGCCTGCTCTACGTCATCTTCGCGGTCGTCCTCTTCAACGCCCTGAACGTCGGGCTCGTCCCGATGCTGATCATCGTGATCGGGATCGCGTTCTTCCAGTACTACACCTCCGACAAGCTCGCGCTGCGGGCCGCGGGAGCGAAGATCGTCACGCGCGAAGAGGCTCCGGCGCTGCACGACATGGTCGAGCGGCTCTGCGCGATGGCCGACCTGCCGAAGCCGAAGGTCGCAATGATGGACACGCCCGTGCCGAACGCGTTTGCGACCGGTCGCTCGCCGAAGCACGCCGCGATCTGCGTCACGACGGGCCTGTGGGAGCGCCTCGAGCCCAAGGAGGTCGAGGGCGTCCTCGCCCACGAGCTCTCGCATGTCGCGAACCGCGACGTGCTGATCATGACGTTCGCCAGCTTCTTCGCGATGCTGGCCGCGATGCTCACCCGCTTCGGGCTCTACGCCGGCATGTGGGGCGGGGGCAACAGCCGCAGCAACAACAACAACGGCCCGCCGATCTGGCTGATCGTCTTCGCCGTCTCGACGATCACCTACCTCGTCAGCTTCGTCCTGATCCGCACGATCTCGCGCTACCGCGAGTACGCCGCCGACCGGGGCTCTGCGCTGATCACCGGCTCGCCCGAGTACCTGATGAGCGCGTTGCAGAAGATCTCGTCGCAGATGACGCTGATCCCCAACCGCGACCTGCGTCAGGTCGAGGGGATGAACGCCTTCTTCATCGTCCCGGCCAAGGTGAAGTCCGCCACCGCCGAGCTCTTCATGGACCATCCGCCGCTGGAGAAGCGCATCGCCGCGCTCGCCGAGATCGCGCGCGAGATGGGCCGCCCCGTCGCCTGAGCGTGGGTGTTCGTGACGTCCTGTTCGGCCGCAAGAAGCTGTCCGAGCCCTCCGAGGATCGCCTCTTCGCGCTGACGACCGCCGCGGTGACGCTCGACACCGAGTTCGGGCTGAAGAGTGCAGGCGCCGCCGCGATCGCCTTCAAGCCGCAGTCATCCGGCGAGTTCAGAAGCGCGTTCGACGAGATCGACAAGCTCACCGATGCCGTCGCGCAGTCATGCGGCTCCCAGATCGAGCGGCAGAGCGACAAGTACGGCTACGACTGGATCGTCGTGCACGACCCCGACCTCGAGGATCTGGTCGGCGCGGCGCACACGCTCGCAGCCGAGCTGACGGCGCAGGGCTTCGGGGCGCAACTGCTTGCCGCGATGTTCAAGTTCTCGGGCGGAACCAACCCCGTCTACTGGATCTACGGGTTCAAGCGCGGGGCGTTCTGGCCGTTCGTCCCGGCCGGTAACGAGCAGCGCGACAACCCGACGGAGCTGGAGCTGAAGGCGAAGCTCGAGAAGGAACTGCCGATCGAGCCCGACCTGACCCGCTGGCTCGCGCTCTTCGACGCCCCGGTCTAGCCGTCGCTGCGAGCTACTCGTCTGGCCCGACGCGGACGAGCATCTTGCCGATGTTGTCGCCGTGGAACAAACCGGCGAATGCGGCCGGCACGTTCTCGATCCCGTCGAGAATCGTCTCGCGGTGCACGAGGCTGCCGTCACGCACCCACGCTCCGACCTCGTCGACGAAGTCGCGGAAGCGGTCCCAGTGGTCGGTGACGATGAAGCCTTGGATGCGCAGCCGCTTCGAGACCACGAACCCCAGGTTGCGCGGACCCGGCTCGGGACGCTCGTCGTTGTAGCGCGAGATCGCGCCGCAGGCGATCACCCGGCCGAACGGACGAAGCGCCGTGAGCGCCGCCTCCAGCTGCTCGCCGCCGACGTTGTCGAAATACAGGTCGATGCCGCCGGCCAGCGCGTCCTTTGCGGCCGTCTCGCGGTAGTTGAACGCGTCGACGCCCAGCGACCGGAGCCATTCGACCTTCTCCGTGGAGCCCGCGCTGCCAATCACGTTCAGCCCCTTCAGCTTCGCGATCTGCGCCGCGATGCTCCCGACCGCCCCGGCGGCTCCCGAGACGTAGAGCGTCTCCCCTTCCTTCGCCTCGCCGATCAGCATCAGGCCGACCCAGGCCGTGAAGCCGGTGATCCCGAGCACGCCGAGCGCGGTTGACGGCGGTGCAAACGAGGGATCGAGCTTGCGGAGGCTCGATCCGGCGGCAATGCCCGTCTCACGCCAGCCGAGCTGCGAGCTGACCCAGTCTCCTTTGGCAAGGCCGTCGTAGCGCGAGGCCACGACGCGGCCGACCGCACCGCCGTCGATCGCGTCGCCGACCTCGAAAGGAGCGACGTAGGTACGGATGCCCGTCATGCGCCCGCGCATGTACGGGTCGACCGAGACGAACACGTTGCGCACCAGCACCTCGCCGTCGCCGGGCTCGGCGTCGATGCTCTCGCGCAACTCGAAGTCGGATTCCTTCGGCTCACCCTGCGGGCGCGCCGCGAACGCGACCTCTCTGCTCACGGCTTCTTCGCTTCCGCCTCGTCACCACCGGCGAGCTCCTTCGGCGGCGCGTCGCCCGTACCTAGCTCGGCCTTCAGCTTCGACAGCTCGTCGTCGACCTGTCCGCTCTGGGAGATCTGCGCCAGCTGCCGGTCGATGTCGTCGCCCGTCGAGGTGTAGTCCTCGAGCGCCCCCGACGTCGTCAGCTCGTCGATTGCGTTCGCGCGCGCCTGCATCTGGTCGGTCTTGTCCTTCGCGCGCTGAATCGCGAGACCGACGTCCGCCATGTTCTCGCCGATTCCGGTCGCCGCCTCACCGATCTTCACCTGCGCCTCGGCGGCGGAGTACTGCGCCTTGATCACTTCCTTCTGGGTCCGGAACGACTCGACCTTCGACGAGAGCGTCTTCTCACCCTCGATCAGCTTCTGCTGCTGGGCCTCGAGCTGCTGGCCCTGTTCCATGATCCCGTCGAGTTGCCCCTGCACGGCGGCCTTGCGCGTCAACGCTTCGCGGGCCAGATCTTCGCGGTTCGCCTTGAGCGCGTCGCGGGCCTGGCCGTCGAGCTTGGTGACCTGCTGCTGCATCGTCGTGTACTGCAGCTCCAGGCGCTTCTTCGCCGTCGTCACGTCGGCGATGCCGCGTTTGACGTTCTGGAGCTGCCGGAGCTGCTCCTCGTAGGAATAGTCGAGCGTCTCGTTCGGGTTCTCGCTGCGGTCGAGCAGCTTCGAGAACTTGGCTTTCACGATCAGGCTGGCGCGTCCCATCAGGCCGGGCATCGGGTCTGTCTCCTCACGGTCGGGTGCGGCTGCATACGGTTCGGCTCCACCCCGCTAGCCTAACGCGGTGCTGATCGCACGGAGTATGGATTCTCGCTGGCTCTCGAACGCCTACCTGGTGGCCGATCGGCCCGGCGGCACGGCGGTCTTCGTCGACTCGGGCGCCCCGATGGATCCGCTCCTGCGCACGGCGGAACAGTGGCAGGTGACACCGACTCACGTTCTCCGCACGCATGCGCACGCGGACCACGTGGCCCACGAGGCGGAACTCGGCGTGCCGGTCGCCCTGGGCTCGCTCGAGACGGGCGATCTCAGCATCGAGGCGATTCCCACGCCGGGTCACTCCGATGACATGATCTGCTTCGTGATCGACGGCGACGCGGTCTTCTCGGGCGACACGCTGTTCCTGGACGCGGTCGGCGGCGGCGACTTCGCACAGATAAAGGCGGCGGTGATGGACGTCTACATGGCGATGCCGCACGATCGGCGCGTGCTGCCCGGCCACACCGACGAGACCACGATCGGGCGCGAGTGGGAGCAGAATCCGTTCATCCGTGTCTGGCGCGGCGCCGAGCCCGAAGGCACCGAGCGTGTGCGGGCGAACGGACGCGACGCGACGCTCGTCGTCTGGTCGCCGGACTACGACGGCAAGGGCAAGGCATGGGTGCGGTTCGACGACGGCACCGACGCGATCGTCGGCGGCTCCCGCGTGGAGCGCGCATAGGTGAACATCCTCGACCCGCGGATCGAGGAGTACGTCGAGCGGTTCACGTCACCGCATGAGCCACTGCTTGCCGAGCTCTCGGCGGAGACGCAGGCATCGTTGAGCTCCCCGCAGATGCTGACCGGGCCGGTTGCGGGACGCCTGCTCGAACTGCTCGTGTGGACCGGGCGCCCGCAGCGTGTACTCGAGATCGGCACGTACAGCGGCCACTCGGCGCTGTCGATGGCTGCCGCCCTGCCCGGCGACGGGCGCATCGACGCCTGCGAGCTCGACCCGGAGCGCGCGGCATTTGCCCAGAGCTGGTTCGACCGCTCACCGCACGGCGCAAAGATCACACTTCATCTCGGCCCGGCGCTCGAGACGATCGGACGGCTCGACGGGACGTTCGACCTTGTCTTCATCGACGCAGACAAGGGCGGCTACGTCGACTACTACGAAGCTGTGCTGCCGCGTCTGTCCGAGCGCGGCCTGATCGTCGCCGACAACACGCTTGCGAGCGGCGAGGTGATCGACGGCACACCGGAGATCGCGCGCTTCAACGAGCACGTGGCCGCCGACCCACGCAGCATCCAGGTACTGCTCAGCGTCCGCGACGGCATGACGCTGATCCGGCGTGCGTAAGGTGGAGACGCGGCGGCACGTGAAACGCTTCGAGAGGTCGTACGTCTGGACCTTCGAGCGAGCCGCCGCGGGAAGCCGAGTGCGCTTAGTCGCGACAGCGGTCGCCTAACCCAACAGGACCGGCTAAAGAAAACCCCGAGCTGGATGCGCCATAGTCGGGTGATGGGAGTCGGTTTGCTCTCTGGTAAGCCCGAGGTCTCTTCGATTGAGGAGATCTACCGTGTCCGGTTGGGTCAGTTCCGTCGTGTCGCGCGTGCGGTTCTTGGTGACTCGGAGGCGGCGCAGGATGCGGTTCAGGACGGGTTTGTGCGTGCTATTCGGGATCGCGCGTCCTTTCGGGGCGACGCCCCGCTCGAGGCATGGATCTGGGGTTGCGTGATGAACGCAGTGCGGACGAGCGCACGCCGACTTAGACCCGCGTTCGAGCTGCTGTCGTCTTTTGAGCATCCCTCACACCCTGGTCGCGGGTCAGACGCCGACGAGGACTTGCGGCAGCTGATTCGAGAGCTACCGGAGCGACAACGGCTGGCGTTGTTTCTCCGGTACTTCGCCGACCTCGACTACGGAAGCATCGCCGCGATCCTCGATGTAGCGCCCGGCACCATCGCCGCTTCCCTGCACTCAGCGCACGTGGCGATTCGTGAGGCACTTGAGGAGGTCGCCCGATGAACGAGAAACGCAAAGAAGTTGCGGCGACGCTCGAGCGCCTCTACCCGCCCGTGATTGGTGGGCCGGGGTGGGAGGATGTGCTTGAACGGCTCGAAGCCGAGGGCGCTTCACACGCGGCGGTCGGACTCGTACCGGCCGGAGATCGGCATCGCCGGTTCGTCCGCCGACCTCTGATCGCTCCACTCGCGGCAGCCGTTCTCGCAACCGTCGTGGTGGTGGCGGCGCCGGCGCTCGCGTTCAGCCCGAAAGTGCGCGACCTCGTAGGACTGACGGGTTCATCGAATCCTACGTTCGTCGCAACGGTGACGGGTGTGGCTGTTCACGGCCCGAATCGGCCGGGCACCCTGGTCACCGTCACCTTCACGGTCGGCGAGCAGGGCAAGCCGCCGGGTACCGGGATTCCGCAAGGATCGGCCTTTCTCGTACTCGTGACCCGCGCAAGCCAATTGGCTCCGGCGTACGGCAAACACGGTCACTATCGCGCGACGATCCGCCTTGGGCAAGGCGGGCTCACAGGCATCCAGATCGGTGGCTTCATGCCCGCAAAAGGGCCAAAGGTGCTCAACGGGGGATTCTGGATTCCGACCATCATCGACATCCCGAACTAACCCGACCAGGTCGGTTGCGACGATGGGGCCGCGCGCCAGGAGACGACTTGCATGGCTCGTGGGAATCGGCGTCTGCGTGATCGCTGTCGGTGGGGTGATCTGCCACCTCTCCGACTCGGCCGGCCATCCGCATCCGTCCAACCAGCAGGAAACCATCGGGAGGATGAACCTCGGAATCCCCTACGGGGCAAGCCCGACACAGGTGCTGCGTCGGCTCGGGGAGCCGACCAAGATGCACGCGGGCTGCTGGGTCTACGGCACACACGCTGGGGCCGTCCAGGGCATATTCGCCGGGAAATGGATCGATGCTGTGAAATTCTGCTTCGTCGAAGGCGTGGCCTCCGATATCCGCGACCACGAAGTCCCGCACATCGTCCACGGCCCATGCGGCTGTCGCAACATCCGAGCTCCCGCTGCGTGGATCATGCCGCCGCATCTCGCGCCGGGCGTCATTCGCTCGCCCTAGCTCGACCCTGTCCGAATCGGACAGTAGGGTGCCGCCGTGCGCCTGATCGTCGCCCGCTGTGAGGTCAGCTACTCCGGCCGCCTGAACGCCTTTCTGCCGGAGTCGACGCGCCTGCTGATGCTCAAGGACGACGGATCCGTGCTGATCCACGCAGATTCTGGGGGATTCAAGCCGCTGAACTGGATGACCCCGCCAACGGTGATCGAGGACACGGGCGATCTCGTCGTCGTCCGCAAGCGGGCCGGACGCAGCGAAGATCGGCTCGAGATCAGGCTCGTCGAGGTGCTCTCCGACGTCCGCCACGACATGGGCGAGGCGGCGGCGCTCGAGAAGGACGGCGTCGAGCGCGACCTGCAGCTACTGCTCGCAGCCGACCCGACGCACATCGCCGACGGCCTGCGACTCGTCAAGCGCGAGTGGCCCACCGATGTCGGCCCCGTCGATCTGATGTGCCGTGACGAGGACGGCGGCTGGGTGGCCGTCGAGATCAAGCGGGTCGGCACGATCGACGCGGTCGAGCAGCTGACGCGCTATCTCGACTGCATCCGCGCCGACCCGTCACGCGCGGACTGCCGCGGCATCCTCGCCGCGCAGCAGTTGAAGCCGCAGGCGATCGCACTGGCCGACAGCCGCGGCATCGCGTGCGCCACGGTCGACCTGGCCGTCCTGCGCGGCGAGCGCGAGCCCGAGCTGACGCTCTTCGCCCTCTGACGAGCGTTACGTTGCCCGGCCAGACACCGTTTTTGTGTCTGACACCGTTCTTTCACGCCAGGTAGAACGCAAGCAGACGTTCGCCCTCGGCATCGACCTCGTGACGCACGCGGGCCGGCAGCGGCGCGAACGGATCGACGACCAGACGCTGCTTCTCGATCCGCCACGCGCCGGCGACGAAGCCGTCGACCGTGAACACGTTCTTCGTTGTCGCATTCTTCTTGTTGATCACCGTGTCGCGGTAGGCGTCGGGGAGGATCCGCGCGCGGTCGCGGTGCGCCAGGATGATCGAGTCGAACGCCGGCAGGAACCGCACGGGAGCTGGGACGTCGCCGGCCACCAGACGCGCGCGCGGTACGTCGTACAGAGTCCGCCCCTGCTCGTCCACGAACGTGCGCAAGGCTGCGAGCGCCGGCTCGATCTGACGCACCTTGAACGACGTGTACTGCGTGATGTCGTCACGCGATGCCGGGCCATACGCCGCGAGGTACTGGCGAACCACGCGCGTCGCGCTCTCCTGCGGATCGGGCAGCTGCTTGCGCACCAAGACGAACGGCGACGGTTCCGTATGCGGCCACTGACCCAGCGGCGCCGTCCGCACGAACGGCAAGGCACGGGAGGCAAACGCGACCGTCCACCGGTCATCCGTCTCGAGCACGCGATGACCGAGCTCGAAGAACTCGACCGCGGAGATCGGCTCATCCGGAATGGCAGCGCGCAGCGCATCGAGGTCGACACCGAGTCCCTCCGTGCGTCCACGTTCCGACTCGATGTACGCCGAGACGATGAACGGGAACTCGGCACCGGCCATCACGTGCAACGTGCTGCGCAGTGAGCCGGCCTTCACGATCGAGCCGTCGATCAGCGCGCGCGTGAGGTGCTCTTTCCGGAAGGCTGTGACGCGCGACCAGAGCGCGACGTACGGCGACGGCGCGTACTGCGCCTGCAGCGCGACGAGTCGTTCGACGGCCTTCACCGCGGAGATTCGCTTCCGCTCGAGCAGCAGCTGGCGCGCGAGCAGCGTGCGGTTCAGCTCGCGCAGCGTGAGCGTTCTCACGGAATGACGGCAGCTTTGAGCAGGTCGCGCGGCGGGTCGGCGAACAACGCCGGCAACTGCCCGAGCCCCACCTGATGCGTCACGAGCTTCTGCCAGGGATACGCCCCGCTCCCGAGGAAGCCGAGGGCTGCGCGTACGGTGGCCGGCGTGTGGTGGAAGGAGCCACGAATCGTCAGCTCCTCGTAGTGCAGCCGGTACGCGTCGATCGCCGGCCGCGCGTCGCGTGGGAGGCCACCGAACATGACAACCGTCCCGCCCGGTCGCACGAGCTCCTCGGCATCGAACCACGCCCGGTCGGTGCCGGCCGCCTCGATCACGACATCGGCCCCGCGCCCGTCACCGGGCTCGGCGCCGAATTCGGAGATGAGTGACCGCCGCTCGTCGCGCCCGCCGACGATCACCGGCCAGCCGCCCGCGTCGGCCACGCACGCGGAGAGCATCAGTCCGATCGGCCCGGCGCCGAGAATCGCGACCGTGTCGCCGGGATGAATCCCAGCGCGCTCGACGCCACGTAGACAGCACGCGAGCGGCTCGATCATCGCGGCAACCTCAGGGGCGATCCCGGCCGGCACCTCATGCAGGTTGACCGCCGCGATCCGCTCCGGGACCACGAGCCAATCGGCGTAGGCGCCCGCGAGAAAGATCAGGTCGAGACACTGCTCGCCACGCGCACAGCCGGCGCACACACCGCAGGGCGCGGAGTTCGCCGCCACCACGCGCCGCCCGTCGACCAGCCCGCAGAACTCGTGCCCGAACGGCGCCGGTGACGTGTGGGCGAGCAGCGGATGGCCACGCCGGAACGTCTTCAGGTCGGTGCCGTCGGTGAGCGCAACCTCGATCTGCACGAGCACGTCGCCGGGCGCGGGCTCGGGCTTCGGAAGCTCCTCGACGCGGAGATCGCCGGGCCCGTAGAGACGTGCCGCCCTCACGGCGTAAAGGCCACCTTCAGCGCCTTGCCGCTGCGATAGAGCTCGACGCCTTCGGCGAAGCGTTCGAGCGGCAATGTGACGACCGGCGGCAGGACGAGCGACGGCAGTAGCTCGACCGCCGCATGGAAGTAGATCGGCGCGGCCGAGCGTGAGCCGACGACGGCGAGCTCCTTGCGGTAGATCGCGTCGAGCGAGACCGGCACGGGTGCGTCAGGCGCCGCGAACACGAGCAGCGTCCCACCGGGCTCGAGCCGCTGCAGCGCCTCGCCGAGACCACCGTGAGCGGTCACCACCGCGGCCGAGACGGGCGCGGGGTCGGCCGCCGCTCCCAGCGCGCGCGCTCCGGCCAGGCGCTCGTCACTCAGGTCGGCGGCCACAACCTCGTGGCCGCGCAGGGCCAGTACTTGGATCCAGAGCCTGCCGATCGCACCACAGCCGACAACCAGTACGCGGCCGCCCGCGGGAATCTGCTCGGCCGCGCGCAGGACGCATGCGAGCGGCTCAACCCAAACGCCATCGAGTTCGCCGACCGAATCGGGCAGAGGCAAGCACTGAGTCGCGCGCAGGCGCTCGGCAAATCCGCCCGGGCGCAGTTGCAGTTCGCCGAACGCGTCGCACGTCGACTCGTGCCCGGCGCGACAGCGTTCGCAGGCGCCGCACGGCACTCGGTGCATGACCGTGACCCGCGCCTCGCTCTCGATGACCCCCTCCACCTCGTGACCGAGCACCGTGCCGACAGGCGCGCGGCCGAGCTTCTCCACGTCAGAGCCGCAGAGCCCGCACGCGAGGACGCGCACGAGCTCCCCAGGCCCCGACGGATCAGGCTGCTCGACGAGCTCAGGCAGCCCATCCACGTCGAGGACGACCGCGCGCACCGCCGTATCGTAGGCGGCGCGCGCGGCCCCTCAACCGTCTACCTGTGCAGGTTGACGGCGAACGACACGAGCCGGCGTGTCGAGATGCCGCCGAGTACGGGCTCGCCCGACTTGCGAGCGCGGACGAACACGGCCAGCAACTGCTGGCGCGAGCTGGCCGGGAAGGCCGAACCGCGGTGCATCGTCATCGTCGCCCAGCCATCTGCCCCGGTGGCCGTCTCGGGCGGGATCGAGAACTGCTCGAACGGAATCGCCGTCACGTAGACGAGCGCACCGGTGACCGAGTGTCCTCCGCACGCCGAGACGTGGAACTTGACCGTCAAGTCGGTTGTCGACCGGCCGATCGGCGACGGCGATATCTGCTGACCGTCGACGACGAGACGGGCAGGCAGTGACACGCTGGTCGCTGCGAGCGGCCCGGTCACGGTCACCGGACAACCGTTCACCGTGGTGGGCGGCGGAGCGGTCTTCGCCTTGACCACGGCGGTCTCTGCCGAGGTCGCCTGCGCGCTGCCGTCGGCATTCCTCGCCGTCACACGTACACGAAGGGTGTCGTCGACGTCCCCGCGCCTGACGAGATACGTCGAGGTGTCGGCACCGCCGACATTCGCGCAGCCGGTGCCGTTCTTGTCGCAACGACGCCACTGGAACGAGTATTTGATCGGCGCGGTCCCGTTCCACGAACCCGAGCTCGCGGTGAGCGTCGAGCCTTCCTCGGCGGTTCCCGCGATCGTGGGCGGTGACTGGTTGGTCGGCGCGGTGTCACTGGCCGCCGTCGAAAGACCGGCGACCGTAAGCACTGTGACTGCTCCCGCCGCAAGCAGTGCAAGCAGCGATGTCGTTCTTTTCATCAGGTCCCCCTTGGAGTTACAGCTCCTGTAGGGGAAACAACTCCCGAGCGGCCGATTCGGGTGCGGCAGACGACCGGCTCGTTCGCCGGACCGGCGCTACACTTTGGGCCGCACGGGGCTATAGCTCAGCTGGGAGAGCGCCTGGATCGCACCCAGGAGGTCGGCGGTTCGAGCCCGCCTAGCTCCACCATTTGCTCCTTACTCAAACCACGAGGTCCGCGAGGGCCTCGTGGTTTTTTTGCGCTCCGGGTTGAGCCGCGTGAACTTCTGGCAGGCCGGGATCTTCGCAACAGCGAAGCCACGTCCACCTGCATTATTGGCTTGGTGACAGAGACTGCGATCGTGGCTGAGGTACCCGAGGTCGAGGCTGCGCTGTACCTAACGCGCCGGAGTGGCGTCGCTGCTGGCGCGGCAGGGATGCCGGCGCACGTGACACTTCTGTATCCGTTTACGGACAGCGATCAGCTCCCGGCCGGCCGGATCCACGAGCTGACGGACGTGGTCGCGTCACTCCCGGCGTTCGAGGTCGAGTTCGCTGAGACCGCATGGTTCGAGAACCTCGATCGGGCTGTGCTCTGGCTCAAACCGGCGCCGTCAGAGCCATTCGTCGCGATCACCGAGGCGTTGGAGCGCGAGTTCCCCGAGCACCCGGCCTACGCAGGACGGTTCGATTCCGTCATTCCTCATCTCACAGTGGCTACGGGAGACAACCGGGCCGGACTCGTGCAGCTCGAACGAGATGTCCAGAGACATCTACCGATCGCCGCCCGCATCCAGGCCGCACAGCTCTACGAGCATCGGCCCGAGGGATGGTGTCTTCGGGACACATTCCCGCTTCGCGAGTTCGGCCGTTGCAGCTGAAGCCGCGGGCATGAGCAACGTTGCGAGATACTCGCTCTGCGTGACGGCGGAGGCGAGATGACGAGAAGTGCGGAGCTGCGAGCGCTCGCTCAGCGAGTGACGGACGCGCTCCCAGCGGAGATCGCGGAGGAGGTCGTGTTGACGGGCAGCGTCTCGCGTGGCGTCGCGGACACTGTCTCGGATATCGAGATGCTCGTTGTCACTCGCCAGCGGCTTGAGCTCGCGGAATGCTTCGAGCTCGCGCGCGGCGCGGGCTTCGAGCGGCTCGACAGCTGGGGCGTCCAGGGGACGGAAGTCTCCCGCGTGTTCGGCTACTGCGAATCAGTTCCGATCGAGTTGACGTGGTGGCCGCGCGAGTTCGCGGAATCATCCGTCTCCGCCCTCTTCGATGTCGGGCACTCGTCGCTAGCTGAGGCACTCGTCAGCGGTGTATCGCTCCGAACGGTCGGGCTGCTCGAACGGTGGCAAAACGACCTTCGTGTCTATCCGGAAACGCTCGCAGCGGCGCGGATCGAGGATGCAGCGCTGACCTGGGGCGGCTTCCATCCCACGGGATTTCTCACCCTCGCACGCCCAGGCGACAGGCTTGCGCTCATCGAACGACTCTACGACGACGCGCTGCGCGTCCTCCGGATCGTCTACGCACTGAACCTCGTCTGGCCACCGACGAACAAGCGGCTCGCAGCGCGGCTCGAAACGCTCGCGGTCAAGCCGGAACAACTGGCGGAACGGATCGAGGAAGCACTCACCGAACCGGATCCGCTGCGTGCGATGCTCGTAATGAGCGAGCTCCAAGAAGGCACCGTCGCGCTCGCGCCGAGCGGACCGAACGTCGTCCGAGCCAGGCATTGGTTGCACGAGGTGACCGAGGTACTCCGTACGGCAGCCAACCGTCCCTGAGGCACGGCTGGAGCGCGTCGCTTCGGGGTTGACTCTTCGGCGCGAACGCACGCGGGTCTGAAAAGTGTCTGACACCCATGGTGTCAGACACCAGTTGGATCGCCTGAGCGAGCGTCCTCACGTCGCCAGGACCCCCCTTGGGTCCAGTTGCGAAACCGACTCACGAGGTGCGAGGATCGGCTCGGGAGTTCATCCGACTGGGACGGAGGATCCAAAATGACGTGGGTTCAGATTCAGAAGGCCCAAGAGGCATCATGGGACGACTACGCGAGCGTCGCCAAGGCAGTTGGGGCCGACGACAATCCGCCGGCGGGACTGATCGTTCACGCTGCGGGCGAGGAAAACGGCAAATGGCGCTCGGTCGACGTCTGGGAATCGGAAGCTGCCTATCAGCGGTTCCGCGAGGACCGGCTCATGCCCGCGGTGCGAGAGGCGTTGGGCGAGGCCGCAGTCGCCGCCGGCCCTCCCCCGCAGGAGTCCTTCGAGGTCAAGCACCTGGTCAAGCCGTAACAGGGTCGCGCATCGAGCGGCTGGGCGAAACCTCGGTCAGCGAACCACCACGGTGAGCCGCCACGGCACACCGGCGCGAACAGGAACGTCCAGCTCGCACGAGAATTGCTCGGCGACGACGGCGGCGAGGTCGGCCGGGCTGCGCGGGCGCGCCCCGGCGGCAAGGACGTGCCGCGCCACCTCTCCACGTGTCTTCTTCGCCATGTGCGAGACGACACGACGAACGCCGTTCCGCTCTTCGACGACGGCGACGTGCACCCAGCTCGCGGCGACCACGGCGCCCGGCCGCCAGGCGGCGACGTACGTCGACGAGCGGCAGTCGAGAATCACCCGCCCGGCCGCGGCCTGGTCGAGCGGCTCCCGCAACGCGGCCCGCCAGTGCGCGGCGTCGAGCTCGCGCCTGTACGCAGGCACCCGGTCAGCGGGGCGAAGCACACCGAACTGCGCCGAGACGATCGCGATGTTCCCTGCGGCGCGGGCCGGCAGCGACGGGATGTCGAGAGCGGCGTAGAGCACCCCGGTGTAGAGGCGGCCCGCCGGGGTGGCGTGCGCGGTCCGGAGGGCGTCGTCGAGGAGCGCCTCGCGCAACGGCGTCAGGGCCGGGAACGAGAGCGTGGCGAGATCGAGCGGCCGGCCCCGGGCAGGCGCGTGCTTCGTCTCGCTCGGCGGCAGCAGGACGAGCGGTTTGCGCGGCGCAGGCACGGCGCCATCCTGCCGGAGGGGCCAACCCTCACCGGTCGTGTATGGTTCCCCTTACATGACGGTGAGGATCGAGCGCCCCTCCGAAGATCACGCGTGCCTCGTGTTGCGCGGGGTCAGCCCGTGCGATCTCCGGAAGAACGCGCTCTGCGAGTGCGAGCGGCAGCTCGGCGCGCAGGCCTGGCGCCTGACGGACGAGCAGATCACACCGTGTATGCGGAGCCTCGGCGGCAGAGTGCTGCTGTACGAAGGCCGCTTCGAAGCCAGCCGCACCTAGCGCATCCCCGTCGTCAGAAAGCGCCGGCAACGAGCTCGTACGATCGCCGCCGTGCGGCGTGCTCGTAGGTGATCGTCACGAGCATCGCCTCGTCCGCCGCGTAGGCAGCCACTACTTCCTCGATTCCTGAGCGGACAGTTGTCGGCGATCCGACGACGGCGCGGCGCCCGGCCGGCGGGTCGTTGTGCTCGAAGAACGCGAGCGCCGTCTCGACCGGGGGCACGGCGATCAGACGCCCTTGCCGAAGAAGCGTCATCGCCATCCGCGAGCTCGCCGCGATGCGCCGCGCCTCCTCGTCGGTCTCGGCACAGACGACCGACAAGCACACGCCGACGAACGGGCGCTCGCGCCGCCGAGACGGCACGAACCGCTGCCGGTAGAGCTGCGCGATCTCGGCGCCGGCCGGGTTGATGAAATCGGCGAACACGTACGGCAGGCCGAGCTCGCCGGCCCAGATCGCGCTCTGCGGCGAGGAGCCGAGCAGCCACACCTCGGGCCGCTCCGGCCCGCCCGGCAGCGCCGTGAGACGGGCGAGCGGATGGCCGGCGGGGAAGTCGTCCTCGAGGTACGCAAGCAGCTCGGCAAGCTGCTCGGGAAAGTCGTCGGGCGACGCCTGCCGGCGGTCGCGCTGCAGCGCGAACATCGTCTCGCGGTCGCTGCCGGGTGCCCGGCCGAGGCCCAGGTCGATCCGCCCCGGATGCAGTGCGGCGAGCATGCTGAAGACCTCGGCCACCTTCAGAGGGCTGTAGTGCGGAAGCATCACGCCCCCACTCCCGACCTCGATCCGGGACGTCGCGGCGGCGACAGCGGCGATCAGGATCTCGGGCGCGGCGCTCGCGAGCATCGGCGTGCCGTGATGCTCCGCGATCCAGTAACGCTCGTAGCCGAGCGCCTCGACGTGCCGGGCGAGGTCGATCGAGTTGGCGAGCGCCTCCGCGCCCACCGACCCTTCGGAGATGGGCGACTGGTCGAGGACGCTGAGCGGATAGGTCACGCCCGCATACTGCCCGCGGGCGGAGAGCTCGCAGATCCCTCTGCGCTGACGCGGCCGTCAGCCGCGGCGCACGTCGATCACGAGGCCGATCACAAATGCGAGCGCGAGCGCCACACCCATCGTGGGCGCGATCCAGCCGGCATCCGCCGCAGAGACCGATGCGATCACGGCGCCGATGGCGATGACCAGGCCGATCGCGAATGCGATCTTCCAATCGTCGCCGATGATGAAGTCGTACCAAAACTGCCCGAACCCCTTGATGAACCTCATCAGGCTCCCTCGACGACCTTCGGGGTCGCGAGCGGTGCCGCCCCGCGGTCACGCCCTGCGAGCGTCGGCATCACCTTGATCAGGAGCCGCGTGAGCAGGAGCCAGCCGGCCAGCAACCCGAGCAGCGACCAGTCGTCGCCCGGCCAGGCAAGGCTGTGGCCGCCGCTCTGGAAGACGCCGAGCCCTTCGACGACCCAGAAGGTGCCGAAGGACGTGAGCATCAGGCCGACGCCGTACTTCAACGTGTTCTCCGGCACGCGTGTCAGCGGACGGTGCACGACCGCGCCCACCCCGAGCACGACCGCCCCGGCTGCCGCGGCAGCCCCGGCCGCGAGGGGCACGTTGTGCGCGTTGAGCCCGAAGGTGATGACGATGAAGACGACTTCGACTCCCTCGAGGAACACACCCTTGAAGGAGATGACGAACGAGAACCAGTCGAGCCCGAGGCGCTGCTCATTGCCGGCGCGCCGGGCGGCCTCCTCCTGCTCGCGGAACTCCTCTGCTTCGTCGTGCAATCCCTTCAGACCCGACGAGCGCAGGATCACCTTGCGCAACCACTGGAGCCCGAAGACGAGCAGCAACGCTCCGATGCCGAGCTGGAGCGCCGAACGCGGCAGCCAGTTGACGAGCGCGTAGCCGGCAACGGCGGTGAAGCCGGCGAGCGCCACCAGCGCAAGCGCGGTGCCCGCGAGCGCGGAGCGCCAGCTGCGCGTCATCCCCATCGCAAGGACAATCGTCAGCGCCTCGACAAACTCGACGAACGACGCCGTGAACGTTGCCGTCAGCAGGCCCCATGTCGCGCTCGACCCCATCGCAGCGGAGAGTAATCCTTCCGGGCCCGCGAGCTGCACGCGTGACTAGGATGGATGGATGACCGTGACGGCGCGGGAGCTGAGGAACAGGGGCCTGTTCGTGGCGGGCGAGTGGGTCGAGACCGGTGAGTGGGCCGACGTCTCGTCGCCCTACTCCGGCGACGTGATCGGGCGCGTCGCGGTCGGCGGGGCCGAGCACGCGCGCGCCGCGGTCGACGCCGCCGAACGGGCGATGCAGACGCCGATCCCGCAGCACGAGCGCGTCGAGATCCTCACGCGCATCGCGGAGGCGCTCGCAGGGCGGCAAGACGAGGCGGCACGCCTGATCAGCGACGAGGCCGGCAAGCCGATGAAGGCCGCGCGGGGCGAGGCGAACCGCGCCGTTCAGACCTATCTTGCCGCGTCCGCGGCAGCCCGATCGCTGAGCGGCGAGACGATCCCGCTCGCGGCGGCGCCGAGCGGTGCCGGCAAGCTCGGCCTCACGATCCGCGTCCCGATCGGCATCGTCGGCGCGATCTCACCGTTCAACTTCCCGCTCAACCTCGTCGCCCACAAGCTCGCGCCGGCCCTTGCCGCGGGCTGCGCCGTCGTGCTCAAGCCGGCGATGAAGACGCCGCTCTCGGCGTTCCTGCTTGCCGAGCTCTCAGCCGAGGCCGGGCTGCCCGCAGGCTGGCTGAACGTGGTCTGCGGCCCTTCGGCCGCGATCGGTGACGTGCTGGTCGCCGACGATCGGGTGAAGGCGATCACATTCACCGGCTCCGCACCCGTCGGCTGGGCGCTTCGGCAGCGCGCGCCGCGCAAGCACGTCGCGCTGGAGCTCGGCAACTCGACACCACTGATCGTCGCGGCCGACGCCGACCTCGATGCCGCCAGCTCTGCCGCGGCGAGCGGTGCGTTCTCCTACGCGGGCCAGTCCTGTATCTCGGTGCAACGGATCTTCGTCCAGCGCGCGGTCTACGACGACTTTGTCGGGCGCTTCGTCGCCAAGGTCGACAAGCTCGTCGTCGGTGACCCCGCCGACGAGGCGACGGACGTCGGGCCCGTGATCGACGAGGGCAACCGCGACCGCCTGCTCGAATGGATTGCCGCCTCGGGCGGCGAGGTGCTGACGGGCGGCACGCTCACCGACGACGGGCTGATCCGGCCGACGGTGGTCGCCTCGCCGAAGACCGCCTCGGAGCTGTCGTGCGACGAGGCCTTCGGGCCGGTCTGCGCCGTGCAGCCGTACGACACCGAGGAGGAAGCCTTCGAACGGGCGAACTCCACGTCCTTCGGGCTGCAGGCGGGCATCTTCACCAGCGACATCCACGTCGCCCTGCGCGCCGCCCGCCGGCTCGAGTTCGCGGGCGTGACGGTCAACGAGTCACCGACATGGCGCGTCGACCACATGCCCTATGGCGGGATCAAGGACTCGGGCAACACCCGCGAAGGCCCGCTCTACGCGATGCGCGAGTTCACGGAAGAGCGCCTCGTCGTGCTCGACCTCGGCGACTGAAACGAGCTCTGAGAGCCTCCTAGCGGCTCTTGACGAAGAGTGCGACCGACCGCAGGTCACGCTGTGAAATCCGGGGCCGGACCGGCATGATCGCCGCGAAGCTCTCGATGTCGGCGGCGCTGAGCAGCAGCGAGCCCAGGTCGCCGCCCGGCGCCCGCGTCGGACGGCCGGTCAACGTGTGGCAGCCGGCGCACGAGGCGGCAAAGACCCGCCGCCCGCGGGCGAGCTCGTCGTGAGATGAGCCGCAGCCTGCCAGCACGGCGACGAGCACGAGGGTCGATGCGGCACGCAACACGGATTCTCGGAATCCTAGGACGGTGTCCGTACATCGCACGTCGAAGCTCGCCGCGTTCAGACCGCATTCAGGTCGGCGACGGCATCGTGGCCAGGGATGCTGACACCGGCCAGACGCCGCCGGCCGCGTCGCCGTCCAGCATGGCACCCCGTGAAGATCGTGGTGATCGTTGCGGGTCTCGCCGTCCTCGGAATCAGCGTCGTCGCGCTCAGCGGCGGTGGAAACACACCCTCCGCCACGAGCACCGACGTACGAGCGACGACCGCGGCGGCGGGCCCGACACCGCACGACCGCCCGGCGGCACGGACGCTGCCGGTGCACCTGGTGGAGCGACTGACCGGATCGTTGCCGGCGCCGCTCCAGGACCCGTCGTCTGCAACGGTTCCGCACGCCCGCGTCCTGCTGCTCGGCGGTCTGACGGCGGCAGACACCTCGAGCGACGGCGTGCTCTCAGCCGACCGCTCGACGGCACAGACGCTTGCTCCTCTCCCGTCGCCGCGTCACGACACAGCAGCCGCAGCGATCGGCAGCGTCGCCTACGTCTTCGGCGGCGGCAACGGTGTCGCGCAGCTCGACGAGATCCTGCGCGTCGACCCGGCGGCCGGAGGTGGGACTCTCGTCGGGCGGCTGCCCGCCGCGAGCTCCGACTCGACCGCGGCCACAATCGGCCGCACGGCGTACATCGTCGGCGGCTACACCGGGACGCGCTGGCTCGACACGATCGTCGCTTGGCGACCCGGGACGCGCGCACGCGTCGTGGCGCATCTGCCGCAGGCGCTGCGGTACGCAGCGGTCACCGCCGTCGCAGGACAACTCGTGATCGCCGGCGGTTCGCTCGAGAACGGCACGGCGAGCAGCGCGGTGCTCGCCTACGCACCGGCGACCAGAACGCTGACCCGCCTCGGCCACCTGCCCGCCCCGACCACCCATGCGGCCGCCGCGGCGATCGGCGGCATCGCGTACGTGATCGGTGGGCGTGGGGCAGCGGTCGGAACGCCGACCGCGCGGATCATCGCGGTCGACCCGGCGAAGAGGCAAGTGCGGCCGGCCGGCAGCCTGCGGACGGCGCGGTCGGATCTCGCAGCCGCGGCGCTCGGCTCCCGCATCCTCGTCGCCGGCGGCCGCTCGGCCGCGGGAACCGTGGCGACCCTGAGCGAGCTCGTGCCCGTGCGCGCGCTCGCCGCCCCGCGACAGGCGGCGTCCCTGAACGTCTATGCGCACGACGGAGCCGGCATGCTCGCCGCCGCCGTAAGGCACGCGCTGCCGCGCATCTACGTCCCGAACAGCAACAGCAACACGGTCGACGTGATCAACCCGGCGACGCGGCGCGTGGTCGACCGCTTTGCCGTCGGCGGGCTGCCCCAGCACGTCGTCCCTGCGTGGAATCTGAAGACGCTCTACGTCACCAACGACACCGGCAACAGCCTGACGCCGATCAACCCGCGCACCGGCAAACCCGGCAAGCAGATTCGGGTGGAGGATCCGTACAACATGTACTTCACGCCGGACGGCCGCTACGCGATCGTGGTTGCCGAGCGGCTGCACCGGCTCGACTTCCGGGACGCACACACGTTCAAGCTCCACCACTCGCTCTCCGTCCCGTGCGCCGGGATCGACCACATGGACTTCTCGGCCGATGGGTCGTATCTCCTCGCGAGCTGCGAGTTCTCCGGCCAGATGGTGAAGGTCGACGTGCGGCGCGAGCGCGTCGTCGGCGTCCTCGACCTCCCTGACGGCGCGGCCGGGATGCCGCAGGATGTGAAGCTTTCAGCCGACGGCCGGATCTTCTACGTCGCCGACATGCACGCGAACGGGCTCTGGGAGATCGACGGCGCACGGTTGAAGATCGTGCACTTCCTGCCGACAGGCGCCGGCGTCCACGGGCTCTACCCGAGCCGCAATGCCAAGTTCCTCTACGCGTCGAACCGCGGCGAGGGATCCGTCTCGGTGATCAGCTTCCGGACGCGGAAGGTCGTTGCGAAATGGCGGATCCCCGGCGGCGGAAGCCCCGACATGGGCGGCGTCTCGGCCGACGGAAAGGTGCTCTGGCTGAGCGGCCGCTACAACGGCGTCGTGTATGCGATCTCGACCGTAAACGGGAAGCTGCTGGCGAAGATCCCGGTGGGGAACGGCCCGCACGGCCTCTGCGTCTGGCCGCAGCCCGGCCGCTACTCGCTCGGGCACACAGGGATCCTGCGCTAACGGCGAAGACCGGCCGCGACCTGGTTGCCCGGGTTACGCCGCCGGCAGGCGGACGACGAAGCTGCCACCGCCGCCCGGCTGCGCCTCGACGTCGCCTTCGGCGGCGCGTGCGAGGCGACGGGCGAGCGCGAGGCCCAACCCGGCTCCTCCGTCCGAGGCGCCGCCCGCACGTCCGCGTACAGCAGGCTCGAAGATTGTCTCCTCCTCGCCCTCGGCGATGCCCTGCCCGTCGTCGTGGACGTGGAAGAAGACCGACGAACCGGCCTTCGCGATCGACAACTGCACGCTGCTGCGGCCGTAGCGGCAGGCGTTCTCGACCACGGGGTGCAGGATCCGCTCCACCAGGTCGCCGTCGACACCCACGCGCACGCGCTCGACCGGATCGGCAAGCTCGAGCGAGATGCCGCGCGCGGCCGCGTCGTCACGGCAGCTCGCAAGCACGACGTCGGCGACTTCGGCCGCGTTGGCGACCCCTTGTGGCTCCGCCGTCTGCCGCGCCGCCGTCACCAACGTCTCGACGATCCGCGCGATCTGCTCTGCATTGCGGCCAACGACCTCGAGCGCGGCGCGATACTCGTCGCTCGTGCGATCGCGGCGCAGCGCGACCTCCGCCTCGGCCATCAGCTTCGCAAGCGGCGTCCGGAGCTCATGCGACATCTCGGCCGAGAAACGGCGTTCGTGCCGGAGGCTCGCGGACAGCCGGTCGAGCAAGCCGTCGAGGGTCGCCGCGAGCCGGGTCAGCTCGTCATGCGGCTCGCCCAGGGCGAACCGGCGATCAAGGTCACGCTCGCTCCACGCCGCGGCCTGCTCGGTCATCTGCGCGACCGGCCGGAGCGCCGAGCGGAGCAGCCACCAGACCGCGAAGCCGACAATCGTCAGCAGGACGACGAACAATACGATCGATGCGGTCAGCGCCGTTCGGCGCGTCTGCTCGTACGGGGCCAGCGAGATGTCCGTGACCAGCGTGCCGACGCGCTGTCCTTCGTTGACGATTGGCGTGGCGTAGAGCCGGTCGTCGCTCTGGGACACATCCCGGAACCGCGGCGGCCCGCCCACCAGCGAGCGCACTGCTGCCCTCGTCGAGGCGCTGGCACGGGGCTGCTCGACGGCCTGAGACCCGCGAAAGATCCAGATCCGGCTGTTGCCAAGCGCATCGTCCGATGTCTCTGAGATCCGAATCTGGCCGTTCGCAACCTGGATCAGGCTGAGCTCCGCAACCGCTCGATCGCGCAGAAACGCGTTCGCGTCGCGCGATGTCGCGTGCGCGAACAGGACGTTGAAGACGAGCGTCGCCGCACCGAGCGCGACCACGAGCGCAAGCAGAACGATCAGGAGCAGCCTGCTGCGAACATCGCGGAACGGCCGGACGTCCCTCATTCGAGGACGTAGCCGACGCGGTGAACCGTTGTGATGCGCGGAGCATCGGGAAGTGAGTTGAGCTTCTTGCGGAGACGCAGAATGTAGGCGTCGAGCGTGTTGTCGCGCACACGCGCTCCGTGCGGCCAGCCCGTGCGGATCAGGTCGCGTCGGCGAACCGCAACGCCTCGCTCGACAACGAGCTTCGCGAGCAGGCGAAACTCGGTCGGCGTCAACGACAGCTTCACACCGCCCGCGGACAGCGAATGCGAGACCGGGTCGAGCCGCAGGCCTTCGGCCTCGATCACCGGGTCAACTCCGGCCCGGCGCAGCAATGCGTGTAGGCGCGCAACGAGTTCGGCAAACGCGAATGGCTTGGTCACGTAGTCGTCGCCGCCGGCGTTCAATCCCGTCACACGATCGGTGAGCGCATCGCGCGCCGTCAGGAACAGAATCGGCAGCTGCAACCCCTGCGCGCGCAGGGCCTGGCACACGTCGCGCCCATCCGCGTCGGGCAAGCCGATGTCGACGATCAACAGATCAGGCGCCTCGGGCCCGAGGCGGTCGAGCAGCTCCGTTCCACTGCCCGCCCCGGTCGTCTCGAAGCCCTCCTCGCGAAGACCGCGCAACACCACGCCCCGCAGGTCCAGATCGTCTTCGACCACCATCACCTTCGGGCCACGGTTCACCGTTCGGAGCGTAGCGCCGCCAACCGTCTAACGTGCATCCGTGCGCCTGCTACTCGCGCT